>OODN01000091.1_pt1 | contig 80948 bp, 53 predicted proteins | sample 1671651 | NCBI WGS metagenome assembly OODN01 (sample SAMN06348178, study PRJEB24527) | human gut metagenome | biome: human gut; feature: ankylosing spondylitis patient; material: feces | host: Homo sapiens | place: China | collected 2015-10 | reverse complement strand
AGAAAGATTTCGAAGCTGCTAAAAAGTTTGTCGATGAAAACAAAGATGATTTGGGCGAGTACTTCGACCAAGCTAAATCTCTTGTTTCAGGTAACGAAATGGTCAGTGGCGCTTTAGACAAGATTAAAGGTCTATTCTAAGACTAAATCCCCGCAGTCAATAGGATTGCGGGGGCTTTTTATGTCTAGAAGTCCTATTTAGAGACGGTGCCTAGCTTAGTCAAAAGTTCTTTAGAACAAGCAAAAAAAGAGATTCCCTAAGGAACCTCTTTTCATTCTATATGACTATAGAATTATTTTTTCAAGTTGTAGAATGATTTCAAACCACGGTATTCTGTTAGTGCAGTTTTAAATGCGTATATAATAGGAAGAAAACCTATTAAATAAGGATATATGCGTGTAAGATGTAGACGGTAAAACTTATATAAAGTTACTAAAGTTTACACTTATTGCCCCTTATTTGCCCCCCTTTTTCATAAAAAGACTTGGCAGCATGAGCTACCAAGCGGCATGAAAAAAACAAAAACATTCTGCACGTAATCGTCCAAAAGTACATCTATAGTGTACCTCTATTTGAATTAAATGTCTAATGTTATATCTATAAGACACAAAAAGGCTAGGATAACCCTAGTCTTTTATCGTTCTCATTCAGTCATGAGCCTGTTCCTTCTTTCTGTGATTAATTCTTCCAGCTCTTTCAAATCCGAGCTAGAAGCGTGATTTCTGATAAAGCTACGAGCTGACGACCGCTTCGATAAGTAGTTCCGATGCTCTCGGTTCTGTTTATTCCATTTCTTGGTTGCTTTTGTTTGTGCGTCCATTATCTATTCCTTCATCTGTTGACATAATATAAGAAATCGTATGTTTCAAGCCATTTTTCAATCGTTCCGCTTGCTGCCAAGCCGTAAAAAACTTTAACAACATCTTCGTCTTTGTTTAGCTTGAAAAACTCAATGCGATCCTGGTTGTTTGCATTGCCAAGGGCAGCAATTACATTAGCAGCTGTCTTGTCGAGAGGGTATTCTCTCAAGACGTTAAAAGCGTATTCTTGCAATTCTTGAAGTTGTTCTTTGTATGTGTTCATTTTCTTTACCTCTCTTACTTTCTATATATATTATAGTACATATACTATAGTTTGTCAACACTTTTGATAAAGAAATTTAGTTTTTTTGCAAAATAAAAAACCGCCCATAAAAGGGCGGCGTCTACCTATGAAGGCTATTCTCAAAACCAATACTATTATACCACAAAAAAATAAAAACCCCTGCTCAGAGCGTATCTGTCCATAGTGGATGCAGGGGGATTGTCGTTCATAGATACATTATAACACAAAAAAAGCCCCAGCAAGTGCTGAGGCTTCGACCACTACTGCCATGTTGTCCCTACTGCAGTCTGAGGGGAGGTGATATACTCCTTTTCGTTTTTTTAGTTTGCGTGGTCTTGATTAAGCGAATGAACCGAATGACGTTACACGTCGACCATTCTCTGATTGTCCGACTGCGACATAGCGACGATTACCAGACCCGCCAATGTAACTGATCCAGATATAGCCGTCAACATCACACCAACCATCATAGTTGATAGTTTCACCAGCTCCATAGACTGCCACGATTTCAGCGCCTAGACCGGCACCAGCTCGAACGTTAAGAGCTGATACTTCAACCGTAAATGTTCCGGTTTCCTCGTTAATGGTAATTATACCATCAAACGGGGTTGGGGTTGGTGCAGGGGATTGTGATTGGTTGTCTGTTGGGAAATAGAACCAGCCCACAATACCGTCAAAATTGCGTGTATTGTAACGAGCGGGGCCACCAACGTATAAACTATCAGCGTTGCCGTCAATATTTTGCTCGATGGTTCGCATGGTGTAGCCGTCTGAATCTTCGATAACGAGACCAGTGTGGCCGTACGAATGCCCTGCGATGTAAGTAGTATCCATGACGAATACAGCCCCACGGCGTGGGCGGCTGTCGAGGTTGCCTTCTTGGTTGTATTCGACCTCATAGCCTGCTGCTGCCGCTGAGTTGAGCAAGTCAATAGCGTTGCCCCAAAGGGCACGGCCAAAGAAGTTAATTGAGATAGAGTTAGGCAGGTCAACGCATTGTGTCCCGTAAGCTCCATCTGCATCAGTACCGACACCAGCGTCAGCTAGATTTTCTGCAAATTGAATAATGTCATTATCTGTTGCCATATTAGTAGCCCTCCTTATCGTTTCGTGGTTCGTGGTAGTTCAAAGCTTGCTCACTATCTCCGAGACCTTTGGTGGTTGGGTCTGGAATGATATTTAAGATGTTTACAATTGTCAAACCTACCAAATAAGGGTTTGATACAAACTTACCAAACAAGCTGAACACCGCATCCCAACTTGTCAAATCTTGGAAATTAATTCCAAAGTAAGTCAAGATAGGTAGTGCAATTGCAAGCGCTACACGGTACAAAAATGCTTTGTTTTTTGCGTTAAAACGAATAGACCAGTTAATTTTCATGTTAATTCCTCACTTCTAAATTAATGTATTTTTTATAAAGGGCATCAATGTACCCATTGCCACCTAATTTCTTATAGCTGGAGTGCATCTTGTGAATCACGTCCGAATTGTGAACTGTGGTATACCCACGCTCTAATTCTTTGTTAATGTCACGCTCTAGGCGCAGATACATGGTAACAAGATGTGCTTCATCATGCACTACCAGCTTGTCATTTAACTCGTTGATTTTCTCGCCGTTGAATTTACCTAAATCTTGAACGACTTCAACCGATTCTTGAATGGTGTTTAACTCTCCTTTGAGCTCACTGAATTGCTCTTTGTTTAAGTTAGCTGACTTGCTAGCTTTCATCCCAAACCAACCAGTCGCAACCACCCCAACCGTGGGGGCTAGGTGAGCTATTAGCTCAGAAACATTCAATGTACTGTACCTCTTTTATTTATTTAACCCCCATTTTTTTAAAATAAGAAATTCTTGATAATTTCGTCAGCAATGACCTTGTGTCCTAAATCGCCCGGGTGGCTCGCCACACCAGCATTGGTAATAGTGTAGTTAGAACCATCTGGAAGTCTCAACACCTTCCCCATTTCGGACTTGTATTTGGCGTCCTTAGAATACTGATAGATGTCAACGAATGTAACGCCCAACGGCTTACAGATACGCTTGATTCTTTCTACGAAATCCGGTGAAGCGTAGTAGATACCGACCCAATAGATTAGAGCCTTTGGCGATGCCGTCCTAATCCAGTTCACAAGGTTGGGGATGTCTGTTTCAAGGTTCTTCCGTTTCTCGTCAGTATTCAAGTTGTCACCAAATTGCAAGATGACAATATCTGTATCAGGACCTAGTGACTGCTTCATTTTACTGTCGAATGTCCCACGTCGATTGTTTGGATCAGATTCCCAATCTGCACCATTACCACGCTCAACCACTGCGCTAGGGTTCTTAGATAAGATGTAGTTCTTAACTAATGTGAAGTAATCTTTATCTGGTGCACTTGCAGCCATCCCCATCCCCTTAAGCCATGGATGGCTCAAGATTGAGTTACCAAACACAGCTACACGGCTAGGAATGTTTGAAACTGTTGACAGATTGCCATTGTTATCAACTAACAAACGGAATTTAGTACCATTCGGACTGGTAATCATTGGCGTTTTCTTGAAAAGCTCCAATTCCGTAACGACAGGCTCGATTTTATCCGTCTTCTGCTTCAGCGTCTCAACCTTTTCAAGGGCGCTCTCATTAGCTACACGATAACTGAATGGAATTGCCTGCCCTGTTTCGTACATAATCTTTCCAGAATACCCAGCATTGTTAGTAACGTGTTGAGCGTCTTGGATCAAATTGCGTTCGCCCTTAGAGGCATAGACACGGTTATCATGAGATTCAAAGAATAACTGTTCACCGAAAAAGATTTCCTTATCTTCACCACGAACATTAAGCGTATTGTACCCTGCTGCAAGCTGTTTCTGGAACACTCGAGGGGAAACAATCAAATCATTCTGGTCGATGTTACCGATGGCAAAATTGTATGTTCCTGCGTCCTTGACATAGACTTCAATTGTGTCAATGAATCCACGGCTCTTGTCCCATTTTTTAGTCGGACTCATGTATCCGAGATTATTAATCGTCGATACTTGAGTTGTATCAATGCCAGTAATGTCTGAACCAAACTGCACTTTTGATGTGTCTGGCATGACGAATGGCACCTTTGAAGCAATGGCACTAGAGCCAAAGTCAAGGTTTTCAAGATAATGAGCTTGAGCGTTTCCGCCTTGAATTACCTTTGTAGGTTCGTCTGATGTCAAACGACTAATAAGGATATAGCCGTTAGCGTCAGGAGTGAAATCTTGATTAACTAACACGTCTGTAGTAGAGAATGTTTTAAGCTTCTTACCCGAAATGTCAAAGTAATGGGTGAACACCCCACGAACATTTTTCAAACCGTAAGTAACGCCAGCTTGCATGTATAGCTTTGGATAAGTGCCCCAAGTCGGTGCGTCGTATGTCCCATTCCCGCTACCAGACCAAGCCTTTCCTACCTTAAATGTGCGTTCATCAACTAACTGTTTAACGACATTGACGAAACTGAGTTCTTCGGGCTTAACATCTAGTGTTAATTTAGGGATTTTAAGAGAGATATAGCCGTCTGGAAGATTTGAAAAGTCAACGTTAGCTTTTTTTAGGTCCTCGAGAGAAGCGTTAAACACTCTTGCGGTCTCGTCTGGCTTAGAAGATACATAGAGCATACAATCTTCTGGTGGGATGTACTCTGTAGTGATTAGGTCGTCTGTTTCGGAGAACTTTTTAACCAGTCGTCCACCATCGCTTGAAATCGCAAACGAGAAGATTCCACGGATATTTGATAGATAGTATTTAAACCCTTTTTTAATCGGAATTGGCATGAATCGGAGCCATCCGTTAGAGGCCCATGTTCCAATTGATGTGTTGTTCCAAAGATAGACTGAACCTTCAATCTTATCTCTCAATAACTGCTCGATTGATTCTGTGAAGTCGATATTGTCAGCCGTCACTTCATCAACATTAAGCCCTCTGGATTGATAGACACCGCCCTCTTTCCAGTGGCGGTCTCCCTCATTGAAGTAGTACCACTTCCCTGTGTTACTTGCTACTACGATACCGTTGGCCCCGTTTGGATAAGTACGTTGGATTTCTTCCAGCGAGCTAAGCACAGCTTTAGGTGCGTTTGACGAAATGGCATTGAGTTTCGACTCAACCCATTTGGTACTAGCCTTCCCATCAAGATTCTTAGACATGTTGTCAAGACGGTCTGGAAGCGTGTTGTAAGTATCCCTTGACTTCACAACTTCCATATCAGTATTCCCGCTCTTAGCAGCGTCATCATAGGTGATTTCCATGCCTCGAGCGATAGCTTCACGGACGTCAGCACCCTTTGTTTTTTTTCGGATAGCGTCCACAAGGACACTGATTTTATTAGTGTTTTCAAGAGGGGTCACATCATCGTATAGATTCAAGCGTCCCTCTGCTTCATTTTGTGGCATTAAGCACCTCCTAATTCGTTTCGTAATCGAGCAATTTCAGCTTCTAACTCACTGATACGTTGAGCACGCTCTTGTTGACTCATATTAAACGCTGAGAGTTTAGCGTCGTAATCAGCCTTAGCTACATTGTAGTCTGCAAGGGCTTTATTATAAGCTTCACGTTCAGCATCCGTCGCATTTGCCCCTGGAGCTGTCGGAGCTTTTGGTTCAACAGGTTTAGACTGACTAGCAGACCTAAGAGCAGCCAATTGAGCGTTCAATTGTTCAAGTTTCTTCTGCTTAGTAGCTATTGACTGGTCTAGCTTGAGTTTTTCAATCGAGCTATCAGCTTCTTGCGTTTGCAATTGGTAGGCTGATAATGATTGAGATTGTGAACCGATGGTTAAATCAACCGTTTGGGGATTGAGTATATCAATTTTCTTTTCCAAGATTTGCAGTGTTTCAATCCCTGACAGTGGTGCATTGATAATCTTGTGCTTGTTCCCAATTCTGAACTTGCTATATCGACTATCAATCAAGTAACGTTCAACTGCTGAAATCGTCCATTTAGCCAGTGCAATCTTCTGATTCCTCAAATACTGCTTGCCACGGGCCAACAGAATGCTAGGATTGTCAATTTCTGTCCAGATTACTGATTTGCGAATGAAGCCAAACTCTTTTATCAATTCTTCGTCGGCCAGATACATCTTCCCGTCATTGACACTTCGGATGTCGAGCTGAGCCCGTGTCACGTCTGGGCTCTGGTCTTCCTCTTGGCCTTGGTTTTGGCTCTGTAGGTCCGCCCCAATCGGTACGATGATTGTAGCGAGACCGTCAAAATCAACTTCACGGCTAGCAGATTTGATGTTTTGGCCTAGTTTAATCGGGCTTTCTTTGGTAGTCCCAATACCTTTAGTCCAGTCCACATACAATCTTGTATTAAACTCTCTTAACGTGAGATAGCCACCGATATTGTTAATGATTCGCTCTCTGACCGTGTCCCAGCTTGAATCATATCCGATATAGCGGAATGGGCGGTCTGATTTACTGCGTACTGTAATATCCCTAGGAGTTATTCGCTTGTATTCCTCGATTTGAACGTTTGCGGATTCAAAGATTATTTTTAAATAATCTTCAGCTCCTTTGTTTGGTAATTTCTGAAACCACTGAGCAGAATCGTGAAGATATGACAGGAAATCTTCACATACGACCTTTTGAACGAACCCATTTGTTGACATCTCATTGGCCATTGTCAAAACTCGACCGACAAATTCAACTTCGTTATCTCTCAGATTGACGACTTCAATGATTGATTTAAACTGAACCATCTTTTGGTACATTGTATGGTCTAACGGAATTGAGAACTCTAGCTCATGGATACTGTTGACGGCTTGCTTGATTTCACCGTGAACAATTTTGTTCCCTCTTGGACTGTATGGGTCGTGGATGACTCTACGGCTTGCAGTAGTTCGGTTGAGCTTGTCCCAGCGCCTATCAAGGAAACTAGGCCACCAATAGATGGCATATCCCGCTTTTTTCGCTAAGCCAGCTGGGCGCTCTGGAACATTTATCTTTTTACCATCGAGATACTCTTTTGAGCCGCTTGAAGTAACTACGTAGAAGTGAGATTGATATATACCACTGTCGCTATTGTGGTCGACAGAATTAATGGTACAGTACCAATCATCACCCCATTTCAACGCATCATACCAAACAAGGTCGTCTTGCCCAGATTCTTCCGACCAGGTCGGGACTTGTAGGCCAGATATGCCATTACTAGACCTTAGACCCTTAACCCGAATAGCGTAACCTGTGCTACTGATGTTGAAGACTTCAATACTATCGCAAGATACTGTCATGCCATCACCTCGTTAGAATAGTGCATTGCTACTGTGCCATTTCCTTGTGCTTCAAAATAATTGATTCCAATGTCGAGCGTTAGAGCAAAATCTTTGTTCTCGCCTTTTTTAAGATAGTAAATAGTCCCGTTAGCGTCCTTTAATGTGATGTCTTCACTGCAGATAATTACCGGACTAATTGATGTATCTCCAGCGTTGACGAAGTAAACTGGAGTCTTCTTCTTCTCATACCCTAAATACCACTTAGTCCATGTTGAATTATCATTCTCGAAATCAAACGTGTCCCAAACATCATCAAAGTATTCATCTTCGTGAAATGCGAACGGATAGCACTTAAATACAATGGTAGCGACCAGATTCTTCTTGATAGGGTCGTCTGCTACCTTGATATGCTTAATCTTGCCCATCCAAAAGTAGCGCTTATCGTGTGTATCTCTCAATTTTCGCTGCGTTTTAGTGACCATACTAGACTTAATCTGTCTTTCAGCAATTTTGCGATTCTCGTAAGTTGTAAATGGTAGTTTAAACTCGTATGTAATTTCTCTTGATTCAAACACACGCTCTCCCAATGCAGACGAGAAGTCAAGCTCGCCTTGCATATAAGGAATAGACTCAATGATTTCCTTCTCGTCTGGCGTTGGTGCCTCACGCTTTTGAAGGTACCAACCAGCGTCACGACTGTTAAAATCGCCGAACACTATATATTCTTTAATTTTAGTAATCATAATCTGTGTCGTCCTTTCAGTGTTTTAATCGTGTCAATGGCACTGTTGAAGTTATTGACAGTGCCTCCAACAAGAGCACCGGTATCCAGTACCATGTTTTGGCCTTGTGCAATTTGCTCCTTAACGTCTACAAGAGCGTCAATCACATCATTAAGCAAGCCGGCTGAGTGAGCAGCATAGGCTTCTTGACGTGCTGAAATCGTAGCGTCTGGGGTCTTATCACGCAAGACTTCCATCTTGAGCTGACTGGCCATGTTAGAGGTAGCACCGGTTAACATTGCGGTAGCTCGAACGTTGAACCCGTTAACTTGGTCACGGATAAAATCAAGGCTATTAGCTACCTCTGGCGCTGATTCGTCGATACCTCGAGCGATACCAAGACCAATCCACCAACCGACTGCGTCACGGAACAAATGAGATGGTGAGTTGATTTTGGCTTTAGCTCTTGCCGCTCTCTCGGCTTGTGCTACCAAGGCGTTAGCTGCCGCTGTAACTGCTCCGAGAGCTGAGTTCATACCTGCTGCAAGACCTTGTCCGATGTAAGCCCCTGCTGCGAAGAACGCACCATACCCAGACCTAGCCGCTGCTGCCGCTTGGTTAACCGCTGCTTGAGTAACTGCAACTAATTGCTGACCGCTTGACTGCATGGCTGATACCATTTGAGCGCCGCCTGTTCTCACTGCAGCAACTACTTGATTCATGCCGTTTCGGACTGCTGAGACAATCTGATTCATGAACGCTTGTGTGCTAGCAACCATTTGCATACCACTAGAGCGTAGTGCTGCAGTCATTTGCATAGACCCAGACGTTACCGCTTGAACTGCTGACATCATGCCTGCACTAACTGCCATACCTAGCGACATCATTGTTGCCTGCAATGCCATTGCTGCGGCTCCGACTGTAGCGAATACACTCGCTAACATCATGACTTGAGCACTTACCATCGCAAGCCCTGCTCCTGCCATTTGGGCTGAACTAGCAAGCATAGCAAGCTGACTAGATACCATGGTAGCCATCATGGAAACCATGCTGAAACCAGTCTGAGCAGTCATGAGTTGAGCACCAAACATGGTCACTGCTGAACCTGCTGCCATAAGCTGGCTTGTCATTTGCATGATTCCTGTAGCGAACATCATAAATTGACTGTTAAGCATTGTTAACAAAGTACCAATCATCATGAATTGCGTACCAATAAGCGTTAAGCTAGTCCCTAGCATAGTTGAGCCAGTAGCCATCATGGTCATGCTCGTAGTGATCATAGTTAGCTGAGTAGCTAACATAGTTAAGCTAGTAGTTAGCATAGTCATGCTTGAGCTGATAGAAGTCATGCTAGCAGTCAACGTCATTGAAACTGTACTGAACTGAGTTAGACCAGTCGCAGCAACCATCAAGGCTGGTGCTAGTGTCATGATTTGCGTTCTAAACGCCGTGATAGGGGCTACGATAGCCGTTAAACCAGCTAGCGATTGACTAGCTTGATTTGAGAACGTACTAAATGCAGTACCAGCGGTAGTGAGTAGTGATTGTAAGTTAGTAAATGATGACTGAATACTTGTGATTGTGCTAGAGAATGATGTCAAACCAGATACAGCACTAGATGCTGAGCTAGACACCTTACTCATACCATTACCAAGGTTGGCCATACCAGTACCAGCTTGAGCAAGTCCTGCTGAGTTGTTCCCAATTGACCCAACTCCTTTGGCAACCGCTGCAAGAGATGCAGCCATGTCTCCAAGGTTGGTATTGGTAATCTTAACGACGCCATTGGCAAGCTGATTGAATCCAGACCCTGCTTTTTGAGCGGCTGTACCGATTGAATTGAAGACGTTAGCCAAACTATTCAATACGCTACTAATTGCACTACCGGCTGAGGTGATTACGCTTGAAACTCCTTCAAACGCTGATTTGATACCGTTTCCGATACCTTGCGCCGCTGTACTGATTGATGTCCCAACTGATTGCACCACGCTAGCAATACCCTGCAAGGCTGCTCCGATGGCTGAACCAGTAGCGCTGATAATACTTGCCACACCACTTAATGCCGTACTAATAGCCGTACCGATGCCCATTGCAGCGGTAGCGATTGCCATTCCTGCTGCTGACACAACCGATGCAATACCACTAAATGCAGCACTAATCACACCACCAATTGCCGTAATGATAGGCACGATTTGAGTGATTGCTGTAACAATCGCTGAAATGATTTGGGTGATTATAGGTGCTAACGTTTGGACAACGGTAACAATGGCAGAAATCACTTGACTGATGACTGGGGCCATCGTCTGAACGACTGTCACAATCCCTTGAATCAAGGTCATAATGACTGGTGCCGTTGCTTGAATAGCCTGCACGATTACTTGTAAGACCATTGCAATCTGTGGTCCGAATTGCCCGATTACTTGAGCAACTTGAACGATACAGTTTGAAATTACTGGAGCTATTGCCACGATTGCGTTAGCGATTATTTGAGCGACTGCCGTGATTGTGTCGCTGATAATTTGGACAATCGGAGTTACTGCTGTAACTATCTGGCTAATCGCAGAACCTAGAGCGGTAGCCAATCCACTAAAAGCGTCAATAATAGCTGGCAACGTCCCTAAAATAGAAGTCCAAGCATTCCCAAATGCCGTAATGAATGGCGCTGCATTGCCTAGAGCAGTGCCGATAGCTTCAACCAGCGGTGAAAGTTTGGCGAGTCCCGGTGCAGCTTCACCGACTGCCTTAATGACGATACCGAATGCCGTACCAAACGCTTCAACGATAGACCCAGCTGCCTTACCAATAGATTCAACAACAGTTCCGAACGCTGAGCCAATAGAACCGATAATCTGTGAAACACCGCTTGCATGGCTTGCTAGTAGTGAGAATGAAGCCACAATCAATGCAATCGCTGCACCGATTCCGACTGCTGCGATAGCAATACCAGTAGCGAATGAAAGTATTTGAGCTGAACTTAGTCCTTTAAGACCTTGTAAGGCGAATTTCAACCCTTGCCCAAAACCTTTGTAGGTCTCGGCAATGCCTTTGAGCAGGGCTGTCAACACTCCTTTTATCGCATTCCCAGACGATTTTATGACGTTTGACATCCCATTGAACAATTGAGCAATAGTTGACTTAGAACGTCTAGCGCTGTTGGCAGCTTGCTCTGTTCCTTCTGCTGCATCCTCTCCGAATTTTTTGAATGGATTTAGACTCTGGATGAAGTCCAAACCTTTCAATGCAACACCTACCGCTGAAATACCAGCTTTGGCAGTCATGAAACCTGCTACCATTGCCAAAATACCGCTAGTGATACCGTTTAAGATTCCCGGAGGTATTGCACTGATAAACCTAGATATTGCTGAAACAACTTGAGAAATCCAGCTAACTAGCGTTCCAAGAGCTGAGCCAATGCCTGCAATAATCGACTGCATTTGTGAGCTACCCAGCACCTCACCAAACGACGAACCGATAGTTTTAAGAGCGTTCCAAGTATCTAGCACTGCTGCCTTGAACGACTGAAACGCTCCAGTGTCAGCAAATGAGCTGATGAAACTTCTGACTGATGTTGTGGCAACATTCAAGGCTTGCGAAATACCGTTAGCAATGTCACCGAACACTGAACCAATGCCCTGCATGAGCTTGCTACCATCAATCTTGCTAAATAGTTGCTTGATTGAGCTACTAATGTAAGTGAAGGTAGCACCCAGATTTTTCAAAGCTCCAGTGTTTGCGAAGCCTTTCCAAAGCGATTGCAACCCACTGCCAATCTTGTCAGCAATGCCATTGATATCAACTCTTTCAAGTGCATCAGTTAGCCCAACGACTGCCTTGATACCGATTTGATTAAGCTTCTCAAACTGTGGCATTAGCTTATTAGCAAGAGATTCTTTCATACCGTCGATGGCTTGGTCAACGGTTTTGAACTCTGTAGCCATTTTGCTAAAAGTATCGTTATTACCGACTTTAGCGATGGCATCAAAGAAGTCCTCAGTCTTAATCTTGCCGTCTTGGACTGCTTGGACCATTTCAGCGGTACTCATGCCCATTTCTTTCGCAATCGCCGCAATACCGGCAGGCGTCTGTTCTAGCATAAGTTTGAAGTCTTGCCATTGAACCTTAGGTTTAGCAGCCATTTGGGTCGCTTGTTGGCTCAAGGTCTTCATGGCTTGTTGTGGGTTTTCTGCCGCTGCCGCAAGACCACCAAAGCCCTTAACGAGTTCGGTTGTATTCTTTGTTCCAACGGCTGCTAACTGTGAGTAGGTGCTGGCCATGTCGGACGCTGAATAGATGGTTTTGGTGGCGAAATCTTGCAACTCGCCTTTGACCTGCTTAATTTGGTCGGTAGGCATGTTAATCTGTTGCATGTTCCCTTCAAAAGTCTTCCATGCTTTAGTAGAACTGTTAAGCTCACCTACCATGGATTTCATGCCATTTCCAAGAGCACTAATACCGCCCATGATAGCCCCACCGATTAAGTTAGCACCTAAAACAGATTTAAAGACCGAACCAACCTTACCAGCTGAGCCTTTCAAGCCTTCCAAAGCTCCCTTAATGCGTTTAGCCCCACTTTCAGCGTCCTTCCCATCGAACAACGCCTTGATGGTGACTGTACCATCTGCCATAGATTATCCCTCCTTTCTAAAATTCTTCTTCTTCCTCGATTACTTCGTTAGGGAGAGCATAATCCTTTTGAAGCCTACGCATTTCCTCTTTGTACTCTGCTGAGTCGCCCTTTTGTGGCTTCCATTTCCGAATTTTGATAACTTCCATCAACTTCGTGCCCTCTGGAAGCCCAGACAGTAGAGCGTTGAACTTCTTCCAGTGAAGTTTCCCTTGAACATCGAATAAATCAATGCCGTAGGCTTGCAAAAATGACGCATAGATATAATCACCATCATATCTGATGTCATAAGGAGCTCTCTGCTTCGTATCATCGCTTGCCGTGGTCTTCATCGGATTCCCAGCCAAATCATACTCGACATGATTGTCTTCGACTGTTGAAAGGCTGATATGCTCTTCAAAAACCTCGTTAAACACCTCAGACATTTCTTCGACAGTGAACTCTTCTAAGGTCTCACCAGTCAGAATCCTAATGCCAAAATGCGGCTTAACAAACTCTGGAACATCTTCATCCCTCCACATCTCAAATAGGCGTAGAACATTATCAAAGGACAGATTAAGAGGAAATTCTTTATCATCGATTACTAACTTGTCTGTTAGTTTTCGTGATAAATCAAGCATTTAGATACTTGTCGAGGGCAGCTTTTGAGTTTTGGTTTTCAAATTCCTCTGAAATACCTTTGATGGCTTCGATAAGATAGAACATAGCGTTAATTGTTGACTGGCCAGCAAATGCATAGACTTGTTTGAACGCTTCTTCATCATCGAATACTTGGTTGAAACCATCTTCTACCAATGCTTTCAACGCTCCGAGAGCTTCTTCGTCACTTGTTTCTTGGAATGCTTGCCCTTTAGCTTGCAAATCTTCACCAACCGCCTTCATGCGTTGGATATTGCTATCTGATACAGGGAAATTAAGTTGGAATTCACCGAAATCGACTGGGATGACATTGCTACGTTTTTTAATTACTACCATGTTGTTTTTTCTCCTTTAATACGAAAAAAGAGGGGAAGGGCTAAACCCCACCCCCCTAGTTGTCTTATCTTGTTTTATTTAATTAGTGATTATCCACCGATTCCCGGTGAAGCGGCTACTGGTGTGCCAGTAGGTCCAGAAGCTGCACGGCCAGTAGTTGCTGGCGTGATTTCATGTTTCTCCGGTGTACGTGACCAGTTAACTTGGAATTTGATAGTTTCAAGCTCAGACGCTTCACCATCTCCGACTTCAATTTCAGAAAGTCGTGCAAGACCTTCTTTGTAAGATTTACCGTCTGGTGTCACTTCCTTGTACCAAACGATGAGGTCGTCAGCTACGGCATCTTCTTTATCGACGACAAAGTTTTGAGCTTTATCAGCATAGTCACGGTGTCCTTCAAATGAGCGTCCACGTGATTTTGAAGTGATAACCTTTTCTTTAGTACCGTCCCCGTCAAAGTACGCTACGTCATCGTCTTCTGCGTCGTTCTCCGGTGCAGATTCTTTGATACCTTTAGCAATCCACATGTATTTGTCCTCTGTTGGGACTTTATCTGGATTCTCAGGATCGTAAGGTGCGATATAGTGTTTGCGAATCGCATTTTTAAATTTAGCCATTTAGTTAAGGCTCCTTTCTACTTCTAGTCTTGCTTGCAAATCAAGCAAGTAAATGTAAAAGCCCTGCTCGTCGGCATCGTTTAAACTCGGTGTCTCGACGGTCAAGGCTAAGAATATGTATGAATTATTTGAACTTGGTAACTCAAATCCGATTTTGGAAAGTTCAGTGTTTATCTTCCAAAGAATGGCATTTAGCTTTTGCTGGTCCTTTGATTTAATGGCTATCTCATAAGGTAGCGATAGAATCTGGGTACCAGCCATGTCTTCGTCTTTCACTTTGCCACCGGGCAAGGGATAGACTGAAAGACTCTCGTCTTCTGAAAGATAATCAAGTTTGCATTTCAACGGTAGTCCAAGCGTATTGATGAAGTCTCTGAGAACTTCTGAAAAATCGTTGTTGTTCACTATTTAACTCCCATTGCTCTGATAGCCACTTCGCCCCACTGTTTCTTATGTTTAGCAGCGGCTTTTTTATCCCAACGCCCACCAGTGCCGGGCTTTGGTTTCTGTGCTAGCAGTCTGTCCTTATTGGCAAAGAAAAACTTACGTTGTTTCTCTGAGAAAAACAATTTAAGTCTACGATTGTAGAACCTAATTCGTGCGTAAGGCGTTGACCAAACCAACGTATCAACGTTAGAGTGTCCACTACCTCTCAAGTGTCCAGACTGTACTGGTGTGTACTTGTTCATATCCAATAGCATTTGATTACTCATTGCTATTTGTCCACGTCTGACCGCTTCGGGACTGCACTTCTTTTCAAGCCCCTGCAAATCTACCTTGATAGTTACATCAGCACCCATCAGATCACCTCGATTTCGTAACATAGGATTGTATGCTTAAACGGATGATACTGAGGGATGATTTTACGGATAATGTAGTCTCGGTGAGTGTCATTAACTCGACCATTTAACCAACTATCATCCAACTCAATGGGTGTGTATTTTGGGTAGACCATGAGGACTGAGAAATTATTCTCATTTCGGTTCTGATCACTGCCAGTATGAGATACTGACCTATCAAATCTAACGGGTTTAAGGGTTTTGGGCTCATCATATATTACTTTTCCCCAACCGTCCTTTTCTCCCGCTGGTTTTTGAATCGTGACAGTATCAACTAACATGCGTTTATCTATCATAGCCCACCGCCTTATATCCAAAACCAGCCAATGTCAACCAGTTTAGAGCGTCAAGAGATAGATTGTACCTCTGCCCACCATTAGACGATTTAGAACTGTTCTGATAACTTACATGAGTGCGTCCGACAGTCATGCTTGCTAGTGAGGTCTTATCCTCTGCGGTCATAACACCGCTTGAGTCAAGATAAGCAATTTGATAAGCTACCGCCTTTTTAACCGCTTGTCTTCGTGGTTCAAAATCAGTATCAAAATCGGTGAAGTCGTAGAAGTTTTTGATATAGGCATCAATGATGAGACTAGCTCTGGCTGATAGCGTTTCAAAATCTTCCACGTCTTCAAAACCAAGTTTCAAAAATTCTGTTTCGGTTAAATATGTCATTCAACAACCTCCTTTGCTATTTTAGGAGGTCTAAGAGTTCCGCCTTGGTAAGTGCAGAAATACCAGTCAAGCCTCGTTGTTGTGCGATGATTCGCAAGTCAGCAACAGTCTTGTCTTCTAGTGTTTCAACCACTTCTTTTTTAACGTCATTAACGGGTGCTTCTTGCTCGCCGATAGTATGACGACGCATTAGCATACCCATTAAGCACCTCCGAATTTAACGACTTTAGAATCGTCGTAGAGATAGACACCGTAGTATTCATCACCAGAATAGACAGTAGTCTTCTTCAAGATGTCACGGTCATTCTCAATCATGACATCACGTTTCAAGTTGATCACGAATGCACCATATTTAGCATCGTCGTCTGTGTCAGTTTGAAGTGAAGAAACTTTAACGAGGAAGCCTTTACCTTCTTCGACTTTCTTAGTACGTACAATTTGCACGCCAGACACTTCACCGAATGTGCCAGAAACGACAACATCAGCACCAACTTCTGAACCCTTCAACCAGTTTTGACCGGCATCAGCACGCAATTTGATAGCGTCTTTAGGGTTGATAAGGGCGACATAGCGAGCGTCTTCCTCGTCTGCAAAGATTTCCAAGGCTTTGTCAATGTTCGCTACTGAAACAGGAGCTTCAGTGATGTTTTGAGTCGCAGTTTTAGCCACGTCTACAAGGTCGTTATCAACCTTGTTAGCGATAGCCAATGCAATTTGGTTAGTTGCTTCACCGTAGACATTGCCATGTCCAACCAAAGCAGCTTTATCAGTGATTTCAATAGCCTTACCAGCTTGTTTGATCTTCATTTTTGTTTCTTTAGTGCCAAGTTGGTCGATTGGGATTGATTGCCCCTCAGTGATTTCAGTGGCATCACCAGAATAGGTCCATTGTGGCACTGTAAGTTCGTCCCCTGGGCGACCTACAAGAGTTGTTTCTACCACGGCGAGTGGTGTGAATTTGATTAGTTTAGGCAATTTAGCTGATACCATGTCAGCCATTACCTGTGGATTGATGACTTGTGCAGTCGTTGTTGTTCCAAGAACCATAGATTAAATCATCCTTTCAATTGTTGATATAGCTCTGGGTCTTTATCAAAGAGTTCTTGACGCTCATTGATACCCATACGTTTAAAATCTTCTTTGGTAAGTCCATTCTGGCTAGCAGCCGGATTGCCACCAGCAAAGATTTTAGGTTGCGCTGCTTGTTCTTCTTGCTTGAAAAGATATGGGCTTGTTTCTTTCAAACCCTTAATGACCTTGTCTAATTTAGGTTTACCAGCTTCGTCAAGTTCGATTTCGTCAAAATTGATGAATTTAGCAAGATCATCCGAATTGTGAGCATCCACATCTTTCAAAGCTAGACGAATAGCATTTGATTTGGTAACTTGAGCAAGATTGGCTTCATTCTCTGACTTGTAAGTGTCGAATTTAGCTTGTAAGTCAGTCAATTGTTGTTTGAGTTCCTCACTCGCTCCCTCTTTAGCTTGCAAGTCGTTGAGAGCTTGGCTTTGTTGCTCAAGTTGTTGTTTAAGGCTGTCATTTTCAGCTTGTAATTCAGACTTAGCTTGTGCTTTGGCGTTCTCAATCCCAGAACCGTACGCATTCATCAAGGAATCAATCACTGCCTTGTCTGTGATACCAGCTTCAACTAACATGTCACGTTTTAAACTCATGCTTAAAACTCCTTTGTTTTACGTCCAAGGGACTGAATTAGACAGTTTTACGCCATGCTCCAGGGCAAAAACAAAAACCGCATCAAATTGATACGGTTTTATCAGTAGTCTGTTCCTACGAGTCAAGAATTAGATCACCATCTTTCTTTTTTTGCCAATCTACCAATAGCGATAGGGTCTTTGTGGTATTTCTCACGGTCTCTATCACGATATAGAAATGGGTGTTTGTCAACATACGATTTCAAGGCTCTCTTTTGCTCTGTAAGCCTCGTTTTGTATTTTGCGGTCAATTCATCATTGTGCATGACTTCAGCAACGTGTAGACGCTCTTTGGTGCTCCTAATAGCTCGTTCCATTGCTCGTTGTTTGCTCTGGACATTGGCATTCTTGATAGCTTGTTCTTCAGTCAAGCCTTTTAAATCGTCGTCGATGTCTGGCATGTAGTTGACACCGGGAATGAAAGGGGTCATGGTGTGCCCACAGTTTACACCTTGGCACCCTCCGGGCTTGCCGTAGCCGTAATCATCGAGGGCGAATATCTTAACACCTTCTTCAGTCCTAGCTTGACCAGTCGTAACTATCTGATTTTGGAGAGGTGCGCACATTTCCCTAGCTGCTGCCTTGATGGAATAATAGAACGTATCAATCCCCAACTCTTGAGCTGGTCTCATTCGCATTTCATTGAATGTACGTCTAGCAGTCGTTTTGATGACTGTCCTAGCGTAAGCGTCAGCCCTCTGTCTCCGTCCAGCTCTATCGGTATAGCCATAGAAACCACGTTCTTGAAACTTCATTATCGTTTCATCAAGGGCTTTCTGAGGTGTAGCCATACCAGTAATAACCTTTGCTACTGTCGTTTCTATAATGTCCTTATAAGTCGCTTGCACGCTTTTAGGTAGCGTGGTATTGATAAGGTTGTGTACGTCATTAACGGCTTGGTTAGAGTAGCTTATAAGGTCTTTCATAACCTTGTAATCATAAGCGTTAGAGTTTAATTGCTCATGAGTGTCTTTGTAGACTTTGTACCCCTCATTCTCGATGATGTATCTGATTTGCTTTTCAGCAATCCCAGAATATTCAGCAATGAGTTTGATGTTGTAGTTGTTTAACATCCCAACATCAGCCATCTTTTCTAACTGCCAAAGATAAGGCTGTTGGTCAAGGTAGTAAGTGCCACGATCATGCAACCGTTCCACAACATTGTCAAATAGGTCGTTGCATAACTGACGATAGATGTCTGAAACATTATCAGCCATCAACATTAGCTGTTGGTCATTTAACTTGATAGGTTTTTTCTTAGCCATAGCCTATCACTCCCCGTAAATATCAACCTCATCAGGAGTCCTAAAACTATCAGCGCTTGCCATAGTTTCATCATTGATGGCTTGATAAAGCTCTTTGGCTTGTTCCTCGGTGACATTAAGAGTTTTCTCAATGGCCATTGTCTTAGGCGCAAAACCAGCGGCTACCATCTTAGACCAGTATTCAAACTCAGCGTTTCGGTCAGTGAATACTCCATCATCCAAGTCCACGCTGATTTCATCCATCGTTGGAATTTCACCAGTGTAGAGGTTGTAGATTTTAGCAATCTCTAGAATTGAGATTACCAATTCCTTCAAAGACTGCTCTACAAGAGTAGCGATAGAATTACGCATTTGATACGTGTCTGATTGCTCTGATACGACCTCAGTAGCAGTCTTCATAGATTTACCATCGAAACTAAACATACCAGCGGACACTCCCAATTGCATTTCAAACAGGCTAAGCCCTTTGTTGATTGCCTTGATATAGTCGTCTGAGCGGATGTCTGTAGTAAGGTCAGTAATACCGATACCCTTATCCATATCACCACTATCAAATTGCTCATAAACGTTGTGGCCAGGCTCAAACTCACGCTTAACCACTACCTTCTCGCCGTTGGTGTCGTATTGCGTGTTAAGTGCTTGAGTTGGTACTGCCACACGACGCTGACCCATTTTCACTTCCCACATAAACTCATCATAAGTGGTATTGATGAAGTCCATTGTAGTCTTAGCGTTATCAAAAATAGACAAGCCTAAAGGACTGTTAATATCCTTGTTGTTCATGCCCGGCGGCTTCAAGTACGTAAATAATGGTCTTGTAAGCCCGTTGAGTGTCACAGTCTCTTCCAAATCTTCGTAGAGTACATTCAACGGCACACGCTGACCGATACGGGTCTTTGATTCTGATTCATATAGCTCATTAGTTATCGTATAACTATCCTTAGTCCACTCATGGAATTCAATCAGACTGTAGTATTTTACTTTCTGTCCCTCTGTTTTGAGTGTCTTAGTAACGATTGCAGCACTCGATACGTCTTGAGTGTTTGACTGCAACGGCAAGAACACCGGTGCTTGTACGAATGACACTCTGACACGGTCTTCATCGACGTATGGACGCATAGCAAGCCCACCGAGAGCAAGGCATGATTCCAGATAGCGTTCAAAGTTCTTGCTGAAACGGTCAGTTTTAAGCGTCTCGTTAATGAAATCGTTAGCTGTTTCGTTATCAACCTGAATCGTAGCTTGCTCATTGAATACGAGACTGGCTACCTTCTTCGAAGCCGTACGTCCAACGGGCAAATGGTTGAAATCTCGCTTGACTTGTGCCCCGTTACTATCTCGGTAAGTCACACGGTCAAAGGCTCCAGCAAAGTAGCGCAAGTTATCCATGATACGGGTGTATTCTTCTGGTGAAATAGCGATTTTAGGGTGGTCGGTGATACTGTTTAGACTTTGATTAGTCATCACATAATTACTCCTTTTGAAGATGTTCTTAATGGTCTGTATGATTCCCATTCTTTCTTTCTCCTATGCTTTGAGACCAAGGTCTCTGGCATTGTCTAGTACAAAATATTTAAACTCATCGACGGTGTGGTCATCCTCTTTAATAACTTTTGGATCGTCAGAATGTATCGTTTTCTCGTCGTAGCGATACATCTTATGTTCCTCATAGAATATCTTGTTAGCTGGTATGTCGAGATAGTAAAAACGCCCCTCAGCTAGCAAGCTGATAACCATATCAATCATGGTCTGATTCTTCTTCTTAGCCACTGGATGCCATCGTTCACCAAAGTCCTTAAAGTATTGATTCCTCAATGCACCCTCGGCGCTATCGATTGTCATTCTCAGCTTTGGCACTCGGTACTGTTTGAGTACCTTGTCAATAAAATTGCTAACCATGACAGTCAACTCACTCGGTGCCTTTTTAACTACTTGACCGGCTGGACTGTAATAGAATGTATCAAGCAATATCACATTGCCTTTAGCAGTCAGCCCATAAGCACCGCATGCCGTAGCTGATTGCTGGTGCCCTGTATCCATTGCAAATGATATCCCGATAAGTCTATCGTCTGTCGGTAAACTTTTGATAGCATGGAATGTGCTCATGTTATACACTTGATTACCAAGACCAACCGCTTCACCTAGATATAAGTAGCGGTAATAGTCGTAATCATTCTGTTTGATACGTTCGATGTCCTCTAGCATTTGCTCGGTAACAAAGCCCAGCTTATCGTCAAGATAGGTACTTGAGTGTGCCAGATAGTTGTCGTTGGTCTTGATGTCCTCAAACCATTCGTTAATCCAACTATAAGGGTTCCTTGGTGGATTGTAAGACCAAAAAAACTGCACAAACGGTGCCTTCTCATGTTTCTGTCGCATGAAAGTGACGTTTGATTGGTCGAAGTCCTCAGCGTTGTTAAACTCAGCTGCTTCCTCGTACCAAACGGCAATGATATTTCCGATGTCGTTTGATTTCAGTTTCTGGAAGTCGTCTTGACCGTAGAAATAGAAGGTTGAACCAGTACGCTTATGAACAATCTTAAACGGGCTCACAGTAGCTCTGAAATGATTGTCCAGACCAAATAGACCAATAGCCCATTGAACCTTATTAAACACACTGTCACGGATTGTATTTGCTACCTTACGAATGACAACCACATTAGCTTTTTCACCTTGCATGATGTACTTAATCATCATATAGACGAGTTTCAGCACGATAACCGAGGATTTGAAAGAGTTACGACCTCCTTTTAAGACGTTGTAAGGTTTTTGAGACTGCCACACCGATTTGAAATGCGGGTTAACGTTTTTCTGGATGTCAATCGTTGCCATCTGGGATATCCTCCCATGCGTTGATGATATTGACGTTCATAGTGCCTTCAACACCACTGTCAAGCTGCTCTCTTAGCTTTCTGATTTCAAGTTCCAATTTCTCGGACTGTTTAGCCGTTGGATATCGTTTCAAAATTTCAATAATTGCCTTGATAACTGTGTTGTTGTCAGCCTTTTTCATAAGCCGTTCAACTTCACCAGTCAATGGATTCATCATCAAGACTTCCTCGTCTCGTTTCCCTCTAGCGATGTCGGATAGGATGGACAAGGCTTCTTTTGCATCCATGATATTCTCATCGTGCATCTTCTCAATTTCAGCTTGGATAAAGCGTTTAATTTCAAGTTTTTTCAAGTTTTGCCCAGCGATACGTCCTGCTGTCTTTTCGCTATACCCAGCGTTAATTGCCGCTTGTGTTCCGTTCCCTAGCTTGATATACTCGCTAGCAAATAGTTTCTGTCGTTGATTTAGCCCAATATGTCCACCTCCTTCGTTGCGTAATCAAAAAAGACAACCCACAAAATGAGTTGTCTCCGTTTTTCTTCGATAATATAATAATACCACTTTAAACACTTGTAAGATACCGTGCTTTATCCGTCAAAATACCGAAATCTCAACGTTCTACGACTAATTGACCGTTTCTGTACAATTCTGCAAAAGCTAGGATAGCATTATTTAGCAATTCTTGAAATGCTGTTCTCTCGAATCCGATTCCTTGAGCAATTTGCCAGTTTGGTTTCGGTGGGTATGCCAGATATTTCTCTATCAGTATTCTGCGATAGTCTGGACGATATAGCCCGCTAACTGCTTGTTCTATGGCTTCTAGCTCGTTCATAGCATCAACACGCCTAACTGCGATATTCTCCACAGGTCTACTTACTCCACTACCGCCTCTTGGCATGAAAGTAAACTCTTGTGTAATCTTTTGCTCAGCGCTATCGTGTGCAATCTCTCGCCATCTTGGATATTCTCGAAGTTTTCGCTTGCAACGTTTGATTGTTGCTTTTTCATCAATTTCCGGCAATAGCATTGTTCTGCCCTCTCTGGTATAATAGTAGTGTTGACTTTCAAAGAGTGCCGGCCATTGTGTCGGTCTTTTTTTATTTTGGCCCAAAAAAACGTTAAGAGATTTATGAAAAGATAAGTGTATTTGTTCTTGGGCCTTTTATCACCTCCTTTCTAGCCATCGACACCAGCAAAGTCTTTGGCTTTTTTGTAATGCAAGATATCAATAAGAAAGAGGGTGTTTCACATCCTTTTTTCTTAAATTTGCTGGGTTTGCTTGGACAAGGTCTGTCAGCTTGTCCGGTGTTGAAAAAGTGTCTCTTTGATATTTTGACAGACAATAGCTAGCGAGGGAATCGAACCCTCGTAAACAATTCTAGCTACACGCCTAGTGCGTAGGCTGTATAAAGGGCTTTTCTGACCGTTATTTTATTGCGACCTACCTTGCCTTTGTTCCGATATTCTAGGGTTATGCGGTCAACTTCATCATCTAACCGTTCCGACCACTCATAACGATTGAAAACATAGTCAGCAATCTCGCTAAACAGTTCCCTAGACAGTACCCCTTCCATTTGGATTGCTTTTAGAGGTGTCAAAGTTGCATTTTCTGAATAACAAGTGCTTATAGCGTTTTGAGTTTTTAGAGCTTGTCTTGTGCTACAACCTTTGACACTTCTGATGTAATCATTTATGTATCTAGCGTGCTCCTTGCGCAGTGCTTCCACTTCTTCACGGAACCGCTTGAAAAGGTGCTCTGGAAGTCCTGCGTTTGTTTTATCCAAAAATGGGCGCGTGGTTTTACCTCTTGTGTAATTCTTGGATAGATATGCTTTAAGGTCGTTATAAAGTTCATTCGAAATAATGCCTTCTAATCTGTCGACAGTCGCTGGTGAGATCCTCGCACGCTCCACCACTGCGGCGTTGAATGCTTGATATATGATGCGAGCTTGTAACTCATCGCACTGTTTCACATCTTGGAAGAACTGCTTATAAGAGCCTTTTTTGTGTGTTTTTCTTAGTGCTGCATGTTCATCGACCAACCGCTGATATAGCTCTAGTGTCAGTCCGGAATATTTGTATCTCACGCTCATGAGCTCACCTCTAGCAGCTCTTGATTTTCGTAGATGTTGCCAATAACCTCAATGTAATACTCTTGACTGATGTCAAATAGTCCGTTATGTACTTGCCCGTCTATGTACCACATGAAAATCTCGTCCAAACCGCAAATAGTTCCAATTCCACCATCCGGAAAATTAGTTCTTTCGTCACCATCAGTCACCTTGACGATATCCCCTTCAAAGATTTCTTTGCCATTCTTGTCTCTGAAGCCTGTGGATTGCATGAGAATGTAATTTTTTAAGTCCTCTTTTACAACATTTCCATTCTTGTAGGTTGCTTTGATAATTTGTTCATCGAAAACCAGTGCATCAACTTGCACCATTTCCTTAAACTCTTTATCCCACGCTCTGAATCTTGGTATCATTGCCATCACCCTCTCAACGTTTTTTGTCCTATGCAATAACCATCAAACCAAATTTCTGGCAACTCACCGTAACCAAATCTGTAATTCATGCTTTTGTTGAGCGTCAGAAACATCCTTGATGTTCCTCTTCTATCTTTGAATGTAGATATTGATATATTTCGTTCAAAACCGCCATGTTTCAAGCTTTTATCATAAAGCTTACTAAATGCTTTGACATACTGTTTCTTTCGCTGCCGCTTGTTCATTGCTCCACCTCTAACAGTTCTGGATTTTCGTATATATTCCCTGCAATTTCGCAGTCGGTATGTCGTAGCCACAATTCACATCCGTATTGCTTAGATTCAAGGCGATATGCCCCGCCTCGATGTCTTACAATTTCGTAATTAGTTGGCTCAGAATAGACATTCTTAGCCATTTTGACTACATCCCCTTCAAAGATTTCTTTGCCATGTTTATCGGTTAGTCCAGTTGACTGCATGAGATCAAGGTCATTATTCACAATCCATTCACCAGCAACGTCATCCTCATCAATAATCCAAATGTCGCCATTGCCAACCATTACTTCTTCTGGACTATACATGCGGCATAGCGAGCCGCCGTCCCACGCTCTGAATCTTGGTATCATTGTCCTCTCTCCTTCAAATAGCTAGGGATATCATCCCCAACATTTACGCTGTCATACTGCTCCTTGCTGACAAGGAATTTCCCGTAAGCTCCACAATCAATCGTGTAGAGCTTACCGACCATAGACTTGCCGGTCACCTTACCGTGCAATTCGACGGCATTATCCGCTTTGTGAATTACCACGGTTTCGAGTGGTCTATTGACCACTCGTAGTACAGTCGTTACGTTAATGGCTAGTGATACCATGAGTAGCACCGTAGAAATAGCAAGGTCGTTATAAATCACTTTCTTTAACGAATGTGCCATTTATCATTTTCCCCTTTCTATTTTTAATCTCTTCATACGCAATACCGAGACACTCAGTCACATCTAAGTCTAGCTGATGTGCTAGCACGATAATTGTTACTAGCGTATCACCGATAGCATCCTTGAGTGCTGCTTGCGGCTCAGTAAATTTCGTTGGTTTCAAGAGTACATCCCGAATCTCTCCGACTTCTTCCGTGATACGCATCCACTGAATCTTTGGGTCAGCTTGTTTTAGCCCACGGCTATCTGCCCAGTGGTTGATTTTATTGATCAGGTTATTCATCCGTTACCTCTTTCACTTCAACGCCTGGGCAGTCAAACACCCAGCCGAAGCCGTTCGCTTCAAGCTCTTTGCGGGTGTGGCAGGTACGATAAGGAAACGCCTCTTCATACCCACTTAGAAACCAATTAGCAGACCGTGTATTGTGTTTTAGATATCTAGTAGAAATTGTTATCCCTTTCATCTTCACCCGATACCGCTTCTCTTTCTCGACTGCGTAGCCAAACTGGTACATGTTTACGATGGTTTTGATTGATTCATTTTCTACATCATCAAACCATTTACAAAAATCTGAAGTTCTTTCTTTATCATCCCAATTTCTAATCAGGTAATATATCTCATCCTCTAAATTATCTTTATGTTTTTCATACCAATCCGCCACATACTGCGGAACGACCGGTTTAGGTACAACCGTATCATATAGGTCTTCTGCGTGGGCTACTGAAATGCGTGCTACCTTTGCTAACTTCTGCACCGCTTCATTTCTAGTCATCATTTTAATCATCAATTTCCTCCATCCATACAGTAGTATCCACTGCCATGCTTAACTTTTTCAACGCTTCAACGTGTTCCAGTGCTTTTCTCTTATCTGTGAAATGGCACTCCATAACATCATCCATCGTGCGTGCTACTCGTACTATCCACCGCATTCGATTAATTCCACCTTATATTTTCGTGCATTGCGATATTTAACACCTCTTAGACGGTGTAATTCGTTAATCGCATCATTCTTATTACTGAAGACATGCTCGCTGTCTACCATGTTGTCGTAATAAACCACTACTTTATATTTCATGTCACACCTCGCTTCTATCTGTATAGATTACTGTGGCAGTAGCTACCATGAAGCTGTACTCCTTATTTTGGTCATAAGTAACTCTGACATCCAGTAATTCAACACCGTTTTCTTCAATCCATTTGTTTATTGTTTCGTCCAAACCGCCTGCTGTGTCGCTGTCGGTAAATATCTTCACTTTTCGTTTCATGGTTTTACACCTCATATTTATCATCGGTCCCGGTCCTTCTCTGAAAACCTTTGCCGGATTCTTCGCTATAAATCGCCTTAACCATTGCATAGCTCGACCATCTTTCTTAACAAATCTTCGTCTGGTAACTGTTCTAATGTCAGAATGCGATTGAGCTTCTTTGCATTAATACCTAGCTTGATTGCCACTGCACCTTTCTTTTGATGCGTGGTATAAAACCAGTGACTAAAATACTCTACACGTTCTAACACCGTCACCGATTTATCGTATGGCCGTGGTGCATATTTAATGCCAGCCATGCGATCATTCCACCGTTTTACCATTATTTGTACCTGAGACCTCCATAGCCTTCTCATCTAGGAAATCCCAGATAATATGAAATTGATTTTTGACCAAAATATCGTTATTGTATTTTTCACAGACCTTGTCGATAGAGACGACTACCCAATTCCAGTATGCAGGGGTATTGAAACCGACCTGTTGCATCATTTGGTTGTTTTCTCTCATCCAATTCGGAACTTCAGTCTCGAAGAAATTAATATAATTCATAGCTCTTCCACCTTGACATATATCCCAACAGTGTCTGACCAAAACTTCTCAACAATCTCACTAGCGACTTGGGCATCATCTTTCCAATACTCAAGATCAGTCATGCAATCCTTTAGAAGTTTCTGCAGATTATCTGTATCTGGTTTAGTAGTCTTGTATTGACCATGAGTCGCTTTTTTGATTTTAGGAAATAGCCATTTCACCGTTAGACGTATAGGCCCTTCAATTTTTTCGTTTGGTGTGTATGGAGCAAGCAAGGTTGTAAATAAGTTTCTAGCTTCTTTCAACTTTTGAGGCTCGTAGAATTGTGGCTTACCATTCACCACAGCGACTTGTTTCTGTTGGTGTGTCGTAGTCGGTATTTTTTTCATTGGCAAGAAAAATTCAATCATCGTAATCCACACCCTTCCACTGGCCAGTTTCTGAATTGTAGACAATGTAACCAGCTGATCCTAACTGTCTCCAAAGCCACTGAATTAAGTCAAGCTGATTTTTTATCCAAGCATATACTTGGCTTTTATCATTATCAAATTCTTCCCCCGGCAAGGTGTGATAGAGCGGTGGCATAGTTTTTGCAACTAATAATTTTTCAGAACGTCGTTTTTGTTTTTTGTTTTTACTTCCGGCAGTACGTCCCATTTTTATTTTTTCCTTTCTTTTTTCCACGCGCCTAAGTTCAGAGTGAAGGACAGGGTTACAGGGTTACATGGGGGAGTCTTGGGACCCCCATGTTCCTGTACCTGTTCTTCTGAACTCTCAGGGACATTTCCCAATTATCTACACTACCGAGTAGTTAGATAATCTGTCCCTGGTTTTGTCCCTGAATTCTCGGGTTTGTCCCTAGAGCCTCTAAACCGTATGGTTGCAGGATTTCTCAGGGACATTCTCGGGTTTGTCCTTGTCCCTAGAGACACCTCAGGGACACAGGGACATTCTCGGGTTTGTCCCTCAGGGACAGGGACATTCCCGAAGTTGTCCCTCGGGTTTGTCCCTCGGGTTTGTCCTTGTCCCTGAAATGTCCCTGGCTATTTTTTAGGTAAAATTTGGTTGTTTTTCACCTCAAAATCACCATTATTTTTCACCCATCTTCTGACGGTTTTCTCACTAACTGACTTATCTTCTGTTGAGAAATATTCCACTACGTCGTTCAATTCTATCGGAGTTATTCCGTCAAATAATACTTGCATGGCCGTTGTGAATTTTTCGTCAGCAGTTTTCTTTTTCGATTCATTACCTTTTTTGCTATCGAGATTTTTCTTCCAACTTGGTGCTGCATCTTCCAATTGGATATCAGCTAGCACTCCAGTAGTGTCCACTTCATGGACTGGATAGCTAAACCACATATTTCGAGGTGGGAATTTAGCAAATTCACGAAGTGTTCCCTCAACTCGCCAAGCACTAGCAATCTCTATACTACGCACGATGTCTTTTACCTCTTTTAGATAAGGTTCTCGTTTCATGATATCTGGGATACCCTTATCAAAATGTTGTTGCATTTGATAGCGACTTTCTAAATCATCAAGACTGACATAGTGTTGATAGTAATCGTTTGCTTGTTCTTGCAAGGCTCGTTGATAGATCTTAGCTGTCGCTTTTTCGATTCTTGCGTTGATAATATCTTCGTTAAGGTCTAGTTCGACCAAATCGACCAGAGCGTCCGGGTCACGAGCAAACACTCCTGAGCCACTAGCTCGGTCCATTGATTTTTTACCACCTTGAGACCCCTTCGAATGATGATGGCAGTAGATTACGGCACATCCTAGCTCAGTAGCCACTTTATCGAATTGATTAGTAAAATGTGCCATTTGATCCGCTGAGTTCTCGTCACCAGTCAGGACCTTATAGATAGGGTCGATGATAACCGCCTGGTAATTCTTTTTCAGCGACCGCCTAATGAGTTTGGGTGCTAATTTGTCCATTGGCACAGTTTTCCCACGAAGGTTCCAAACATCGATATTTGCTACACATTTAGGTTCAATCCCCATAGCAGTGTAGACATCTTTGAAGCGGTGCAAGGCTGAAGGTCTATCTAATTCAAGGTTGACATAGAGGACTTTTCCTTGCTCACACTGCCAACCTAACCACTCCCTACCTTCTGCGAGAGCTATTGATAACTCGATTAGAGCGAACGACTTACCGGCTTTTGATGGGCCCGCAATCAGCATCTTGTGGCCCTGACGCAACACACCGTGGATAAGTTCTGGGGCTAAATCTGGAAGGTGGTCCCACTCGTCTGCTAGTGTTTCAGGATCAGGAAGGTCGTCGTTTAAATCTTCAACCCATTGATACCATTCTTCGTAGTTAGCTTTCCCCAGATTTGTATCAATCAAGAATTGCTTATGGCCATTTCGGATAACTCCAGGCATGCGAGAGAGTCGACTTGGGTTACGGTTTTGGGTGTCAATATCAAGCCCGTTTTTCTTACAAATCTGATAAATGTAATCGACATGTTTTCGATATTCTTGGTAGTCTCTAGCATCCACTCGTACCACTGCATGTAGCGACTTGTGTCCAGAGTGTACCAGTGTCGCAATAGGAAGCTCTAACTCTTTAAATAGAGCGTATTGTTTCCCGAGTTCCATGCTGTCTGATTCTACTAGAGCGTATCTGAAATCGGTGACATTATCATTTTTGACACCCTTCCCATCCAGCGGGTTGAAACGAATCCAGGCACCAGCTTCTTCCTTATAATCTCCGAAAACTGCACCAATATCATCGCCATTGCTCTGAAGTTCTTTGATGAGCTCTCCGGCAGTCCTGTCGTAATTGCCTTGAGTTGGCTTATAGATTGGGCCGTTTTCTGTTTCAATCGGATAAGTTGAAGTGACATAACCAACAAGGTCGGTCATTTCAAACAACGTTTCGATGTATTTGACAAGGTCTTGGACTGGATGCCAATTAATCGGTTCTCGGATTTCCTTTGATTCGACCCAGTTATTATCTACGATTTGATAATCACGGTCGATTGTAGAATCCCAGTCGAGCTCATAGCTTTTACCCGACTTATTCATTGCTTCCCAGCCGTTGTCTTTTGCCATTTGTGTGATAGTTGCACCAGTAACAGCACCTCCTCCGTCGTATTGGAAGGTATCCCATTTACTGAAACACTCACCTTTTTTATAGCGGTTGTCGGATTGAGACCAAGTATCCCAATCCATTGCCGTGTAGCCCTCTTGTTTTAGGGCCATTCCTACGTTTACCCACTCTTGATAAGACAATGTAGAAGGGTCAATATAATCTAAGAGTGGGATTAAATCAAAAGTACCTTCTGACATTTAATCTCCTTTATTCCGGTTGGTATGTAGCTGGAATGATTCCTTTTGGCATTCTCCAGCCGCTCGCAGCGATTCTGTTAATCAAATTGCTAGCATCTTCAAATTTCCACATTCCGACATTGCGGAAACCACGACCTTCGAGCAATCGTATTTGTTTAGGTGTGGTCAATCCACTGTCTTTGCGTTTGTTTAAGCGGTCTAGTAGTTTACCAGCTTTACCCGCGTTGCCGATTTCTTCTGTATAAATACCGAATTTCTCAAGCGCTTTAAGCTGTTTTTCTGAAGGAGGAGCCATCTCCCAACCGAATGATGGGACATAGTCCGCTAAATCTTCGGCTTGGATTGACATTTCGAACTGCAATGGATCCACAAGTTTGCGTTTTTTCTTTCGCTGTTCTGCGAGTTGCTTAGCGAGAGCTTCTTCTCTCTCGGCGACAACATCTTTTCCAGCTTGTTCTTCGGCTTCCAATAGACTGAACTCAACTTCTGTATCTTCAGCCATATTTTCAGTCATCTTTTTGGCAACTTCTGGACTGCTAGCAATTAAGTGGGCTGGCCTGCATAGTTCATGACGTTCAGTGTGCCATAAGAAATCGAGTAGTAATAGATTTTCCTTCCCTGGTGCAAGGCGTGTACCGCGTCCCACCATTTGACTATACAGAGCACGGACTTTTGTCGGCCTCAACACAACCACGCAGTCAACTGTCGGGCAATCCCACCCCTCGGTTAATAGCATCGAGTTGCACAAAACGTTATATTTATCCTTGTCGAAATCTTCTAGGATTTCAGCGCGGTCCTTGGATTCTCCGTTCACCTCAGCAGCTCGAAATCCCTTCTCGTTTAGGATATCTCGGAATTTCTGCGATGTTTTCACTAGTGGCAAGAAAACAACTGTTTTCCTGTCTTTGCACTGTTTAACCATCTCGTCTGCAACCTGTCCGAGATAAGGGTCTAGGGCTGTTCCGATTTCACTGGCTTTGAAATCACCACCTTGTTGACTGACTGTTGATAAGTCAAGCTCAAGAGGGATTGTAATAGCTGTGATTTTCGATAGATACCCCGATTTAATAGCGTCGACCAAGGGGTATTCATAAGCTAAACTATCGAAATAGCTTCCTAAATTTCGCATATCACCACGGTCTGGCGTGGCTGTGACACCTAAGACGTTAGCTTCTCCGAAATGTTCTAGCACACGTTGATAGCCGTCTGATATAGCGTGATGAGCCTCGTCGATGACAATAGTATCGAAGTGATTAGGTGGGAACTGACTGAGTCGTTTCTCACGCTGCATGGTCTGTACTGAACCAACGACAACACGAAACCATGAGCCGATTGAAGTATTTTCAGCTTTTTCTAGCGCCGATCCTAATCCTGTAGCAGTCATTAATTTATCACTGGCTTGTTCCAAAAGTTCTGAACGATGAGCGAGAACAAGGACACGTTCTCCCATCTTGACACGATCTTCTATGATTTTCGAAAAGACGATGGTCTTACCACAGCCAGTGGGTAGGACAAGTAGCGTGCGCTTCCTGCCCTCCTTCCACTCTTGCTGTACTTTAGCCCTTGCCTCTTCTTGGTAAGGTCTAAGCTGCATTAGAATCCTCCGAATCCACCACCGTTAGGTGCTTGTTGTTGTGGTGCTTGTTGCCCACCACCTTGAGAAACATTGGCATTCAATACTTTTGTCCAATCGACACTGTCAGCGTAGATCATTTGTTTAACGTCGTTATATACAGTATCTTTGTATGTGCGGTTTCCGACACGACACACCCCTGTCGAACCTACAACGGTGTTCCAATTCATTTGGAGTGGTTCTCCGTGTTTCTTTTGTCCAATAGCACCGAAGAACGCTGAGAGCATCCCTTCAGTAGATGAGTGCAAGAATAGATTGTGTGTCATTGTTGCAAGGCCTTCTTCAGTCTCAACTTGAATTGTGATGATCGCTTTGTTACATGCTGGAAGTTTCCCAGGATTTTGTGGGTTGGGAGTGTGACGCCCACGTTCGAAGTTTGTTACAGTGAAGACGTAATCACCGGGCGTTAGTGTGATAAATTCCTTAGCGTCTTCTTGAATAGTGTCGTCCCAGCCAAATTCACGTTGAAAGTTATTGTTAAGTGTAGTCATTGTTTATATTCCTCCTAAAATTCTGATCCACGGATTTCTTTTACCATTTCAAAGACACGGTCCCAAGTAGCTACTAGAGCCCCGTCGATGAATGATTTGTCGTACATTGATATAGGTGTTTCGATAGGGTAGTAACCTTTAGAGGCTACAGCTTGTTGAAGTTCTTGTTCGGTGACCTGATTAGCAATCATTAGGTCACGAAGAGCAGGCTCGATGAATGGAGCGGGCTCTTGATAAGCTCCACGTTCCACTGGTGCAGGGTTGACCGGCTCTTGTGGTTCTGGAGTTGGTGTTTGAGTTTGAATAGGTGTTTCTTCCACTGGCGCTGGAGTTGGTTCCTTAGGTGCCGTCGGTGAAGTCTGTACCTCTACTGGTTGCTGTGCAGTTTGGACATTATTGAAGATATGAGCAATTCCAGCGTAGTCTAGCGGCAGTTTATTAGGCAGATTGTGACGATTCTTGGCATCCCACGCCGGATGATGTTGTGTATACATGATACGTTGTCCGCCTTGCGCTTTCGACTTCTTGGATTTTTCATCAGTCATTACGATTGTTTCATAGTTACAGAATAGAACCATGTCAGCCCACTCTTTAACCAACGGAGCTGTCTGTGAACTTGTTTTCTTCCCAAGTTTGAGCTCGTAACGGTCATAGCTACCCATTTCGTCTGGTTGCGTAAATGTCTTAATCTGAGCGTGTGCAGTAAGAACAACATTAATTCCTAGATCAATCAATTCGCTTAGACTGTTTAGGAAACGACCGATTTCTTCACGGACGTATGTATATCCATTACCCCAGCCAAAATCTTCGATTCCCTTCTTGACGTGCTGAGCACACACAGATTCAACTGCTAACGACTCGGCCCAATCGATTGTATCGATTACCAGAGTCTTGCACGAGTCTGGATTTGCTTTAATGAAAGCAATCTCGTTCATTAACATGGTCCAGCTTGATGGCTTATCTAATCTAGCTACATCCATATTGTCTGTAGAGCCTTCCGTGTCGATAAACACAGGGTCTGGAAACTGAGCTGCAAAACTTGATTTTCCGATACCTTCAGGGCCGTAGATGACGACCTTTTGAGCTCTGGCTTTAATACCTCTTGTGATTTGCATTAAAATCCTCCTTGCCATGATGGCGTTGTTGATGGTTCAGGTTGAGCTTCAACTGTTGGCTGATGTGTCTTATTATCGAGACTATAGCCGTCTTCGATAATAATTGAGCATTCATCACCAGTCGACACTCTCGTTGCAATAGCTTGTAGGCCTTCATCCTCAAGCCATTTTCCAAATTGATCCAGTGTGATTTGGTCCATTTGTTCGAGCTTGTCGATTAAAACGAAGCCGCAATTCGGTTTTAGTTTTCGGACGATTGCGGTCGCTACCATGAGCTGTTGAGAACCTGACATGTTATCCCACTCTTGTCCGAGATAGAGAAGTTTTCCATCGTTGACAGATAGTCCTTCGAGTGGTAAGTCAGCATTGGTTAACAAGTCACGTTTACTTTTACGAACATCTTCGATTTGAACAGACAACTTGTTATACTGCTCACGTTGAGCCTTGGCATCCTCTTCCGCTTTATCCTTGTCCAAGTTAGCACGGACTTTAAGGTTAATCTGTTCGATGTTAGCAATATTGCTTTCGATTTCTTCTGTAGATTCATCGATAAGGTCAATCGTTAAGTCGGTAGCGATTTGAAGGTCGTTTTCAAGAGCTTCCAATTCTGATCGAGCTGCCTTCAACTGTTCTGACAAGCGGTTAACTTCAGCAAGTTTGCCTTCGTAGGCAGTTTTAATCTGCTGAGCGTTTTGACGTTTGCGAGCATTCTCTCCATTTTTTGCTAGCACCTCTTGTTGTTCTGTAATCAGATCTGCAATGGAAACCAACTCTTTTGGCGCGTCTGGATAATAGGTCTGTTCTTTTGCGAACTTCTCCTTCTGGTCAGCAATTACACCGATAGCATGGCGCTGGTCATATAACTGCTTCTCTTTGATTTCTAATTCGGCTAATTGAGGACCAACCCCGATAATTTGCAAAAGGATGTCAGCTTTCTCTTTAGCTGTGCTATCCATAAATTTCGGGAGGTTGATGGCCAATTCCTCAACGAAACTATCAAGAAGTTGTTGACCGCCTTTATTACCGTTCGGATCAATTACTTTCAGAGAACTATTCTTCCCTTTTCTCTCAACAATCAATCCATTTGACATGGTAATTTTAAGAGAAGGAGGAACGACAGAACCTTCACGAGCTGCCTTGCTAGGTTTAAATCGATTTCCACCCAATGCCCAAGCAATAGAATCTAACACGCTTGTTTTACCTTGGTTGTTATTTCCACCAATTACTGTGAGGCCGGTAGGTGATGGCTCAACCTTGACTGCTTTGATTCGTTTAACGTTTTCGATTTCTAACTTATTTATTGCGACGCTCATTCACTTAATCCTCTTTTTCATTGCGTTTCTTAAATCCAAGAGTTAGAGCAGTGATACCTGCTGCAATTACTACTAGACCAAGAGTTGACATGATGCCTTCTTTCTCTCCAGTGTTTGGAAGAACGCCGCCGTAAACCGTCGTATTTGCCACCTCTTTTGGCACAGAATCGAGCTTATAAGCAACCTCGGTAATTTCTACCCCTTTAGTTTTCGGAGCGTCTGCGGGCTTATTAGGTGCCTCTTTCGGTGTCACTGGTTTTTCTGGTGTTGGTTTAGTTGGTTCCTCTGGAATTTCAAGCTCTGGCAAGTCCAAGATAGGGGCATCATTCGGAATCACACCGCCTTCAAACGGTGGCAACTCACGAACTTCTGGAATTCCCGGAATACCTCCTTGGAATTCAGGCTTATCGTGTACTGGTGCTTCATTTGGTACTGTGCCTCCGTTCCACTCTGGTTTATCCAAAACTGGCGCTTCGTTCGGTACTGTTCCGATTGGCTCAGTATATTCTGGTTTTACACGTTCTTCAGGAATACCCGGAATGCCACCGTTAAATTCAGGGATTTCAACTTTTGGAGCTTCACGAGGAATTTCAAATGTTGGTTCAGGCTTGTTTTCACCACTGGCATCGCCACGGCCACCGACGAGTTGAACATAACTGTATGAAACAGCACCATCTGACTCAGCTTTTAACTCAACCTTATTGGTTGGATTAACGCTATCCTTAACTGCATTTGTCAGTTTGGTTTTATAGTTCAAGTAAATCATATGGTCAAGTCGATCCATTTTGATTTCAAAGCCATGCTCAGATTTGCTGATTGACTTAACTAAATCCATTGCTGAACCTTTATCAATCCATGGATTCACGCTCTCAATGTTCTTAACTTCAAAGAAGTTATCCACAAGGGTTTGATTGTCACTCATTGTGTCAATCAATGTCACATAATTCAACACACGTCTTGCGTAGTTAACACGGATAGTCCAGTTGATAACAGTTGGGTCATTCTCGTCTTGACTACCCCATTTAGAAAGTAATTCATCTTTACCAATTTCTTGTTCTTTGCCGATGTTGACGGTGATCACTGTCCCATTGAAGTTTACTGTGACTGGCTTGCCACTTTCGACCTTGTCTGTCCAAGTAGCGTCCATTTTAAGACTCATTTGCTTGTTAAGCGGATGAGATGCAAAGTAGTTGTTAAATACAGTAGTCACAGTATTGCTTGCTGTGTCTGTAGTAGCTTTACCAACAACTTGCTTGTCAGGATTGTAAACATCAAAGTCAAAGTTAGTTTGAAATTTCACTTCTTCAGGTAAAGTGAACTTAACCTTATCCCCTTCATTGATAGCCATATCGTCAGGGAATTTTACATCCTTGTATTCCACTGTGAAGCCTTGGTATTTACCAGTTCCTTGAGACTGGTCAACCTCAACATTAGGGTTAGATACTTGGATAGTGTCACCCTCTTTAACGAATGTAGTAGGTTGCGCTTCGACTGGCGCTGTAGTTTCTGCCACTGGTTGCGCTACTGGTGTTTCTGTAACCGGTGTAGGTTCTGCCACTGGTGCTGTTTCAACCACTGGTGTAGCAGTTTCTGCTGGTGCTACTGTTTCAGATGGTGTAACTGTAACATTACCACCATTATCAGCTGTGTAGACATTAGACACTGCTGGTTGAGTGTCCACCACTGGTTGAGTGGTTTCGTCCGCTGATACTGCCCCAGCACCGATAAGCAATGCGGTAACAAGAGCTAGTGTTCCGCAAAGCCCGAAAGCTTTAGTTTTAACGTAAGATGGTTTTGCAATTTGTTGTGTAAACATGGTATAATCTCCTTGGTATAATTTTCTTGCATGGGCCCTAACCCATGCTTTTTTAGTGCTCTCAACGTGCACCCAACGCCCCACCGTGTCATGTTTTTCAATGTTTTATTAGACTTTTTGGGGAAGATTAGGAAAAAAGTAATTTAGTAAAGTTTTTTTGGGGAAAAATTATGGGTATAAGTTACACTCCACGGCAGGGCCATGGCTGCACGCTGAAAGATGGTTACTATTTGCTATATTTCCGCTTGAGTCGTTCTTGTTTCTCCTCTGGAGTTTCAACCCATTCGAAGAACGGCTCTGGTTGTTTTGGTTTTTTCTTACCGAATAAGAATTTCAATAGATGTTTCAAGTTATCACCCCACTAATTGATCTAATGGCAATCCGTGGTCTGCATTGAAATCTCTTACCTTTTCGTCAATCATGCGATGTGGACGAACTTCATAGACTTCTACTTGTTCTTGTTTTTTAGACCAAATCCAGTTGATAAGTTTTTTCATTTTTAATTTCCTTTCTGTTTTCCTAACCACACTAGTGGAGCTAGAGGTGTTTTTTTAAATATCCAAAATATCGTGCGTTCTGCATGTAGCAACAAAATCAATTGCTGCATATTGAAATAGATCTCTGCGTTTGCTGTCTGGTGTGTCTGGTTTGCTGCAAACATCTCTGTACATCAGACATTTTGTGTCGATATCGTCGAGTTCGCTCTTTGCTTTTTTCGAAACATCCATCGTCTCGTTGATGTATAGAATCAAATAGCGGATGTTGTCGAGAGCTGGGATGCCCCCTTCCATCTTGTGGAAGTCTTTTTCGAATTGGATAGCGCAGGCTACCAATCTTTTTATGTAGTGGTTGTTTTTCATGTTTTGTTCCTTAATGTTGTTTGAATCTATTTCTGCTTTTCCACTTAATGAAGGACTTAAAACCTTCATAGTTGATAAAAACCAGTTTGTGTGTCGGGTTGAGCACATAGTCTCGGAAGTCTTTGTTATCCCTCATTTCTCGAATGAGGTTTTTTGCCATCGACTTCCCTAGACCTTCCCATCTCTGCATGAGGTGGTCGTAGTCTCCCCACTCCGCCGTTTCGTTGATACCGACTGGTTTATATGTGATTTTCATTGATATTCCTTTCTGATATAATTAACTAAAGAGGTGTTAAAAAATGATTGAAACTGTATCGAAACAAGCTAGAACGTTGTTGAAAAAGATGATTGAGGTAAGAGATGATTCCAATTGTGTCATCTATGAAGACTATTCAGATTTAATCGAGCAAGATCCACTTGCTACTGAAGAATTAATCTCATTGTCATTCATTGAGCAATACCTAACGAATGATTTCAGAATCACTAGCAAGGGTCTTATCTTCCTACGTCAATACAAAACTTTCTCACGCCAACTTTGGCTCACAAGTTTCTGGATACCTCTTGCTGTTTCAGTGTTTGGAACTGCCATCACACTGCTCATTCAGAATTGGTTATTTAACTAACAGCCAGAATATTGCTGTGCCAATCACAACTCCGATTAAGCTGCCGATGATGGCTAATGCTACATCATATCCGTCTAAGTTCGACTCAAAGAAATATTTGAGTTTTTTTAATGCCTTCATTTTCACTCCTTTCAGAATTTTAATTATTTAGTTCAAGTTCTTGAACTTTATAGTTAAAAAAATATTCAACTATCTCATCTTGTGAGATTTCTAATAGTTCAACCGCTTTTACAATTTCGTCTTGTTTCCACTTCGCTTTTCCGTTGATCTTGAATGAAAACCTTGAGGGAGTTAAGCCGATAGCTTTTGCAAAAGCTTCTTGCGTCCCGTATTTTTCTTTAATACGACCCTTTAATTTAGCGTAGTTAAATCTCATTGAGTTCTCCTTTCTAAGTTCAATCTCTTGAACTTTATGGTTTTATTTTAATCCTTCTCTTTTTATTTGTCAACACTTTTGTTCAATTTTTTTGAACTTTTTTTATTTTTTCTTGAACTTTTGTGTTTTCTACTATATAATGAATCTATAAAGGAAAAAGGTAAAGAATATGAAAAATACTACTGCTTCACGTTTAAAACAAGTCATGAGCGAGCGAAATTTAAAACAAGTTGATGTTATTTCTCTTTCAAAACCATATCAAAAAGAATTAGGTGTAAAACTTGGAAAGAGTGCTTTGTCTCAATACATCAACGGAAAATCAACACCGGACCAAGAAAAGCTTGTGTTGCTTTCGAAGACCTTAGGTGTTTCTGAAGCGTGGCTTATGGGGTACGATGCCCCTATGGTGAACGACCAACAACCAAATTCCCACGATATCGATGACATCATAGCAAACGCTATGATGTTCGATGGTAAACCACTGACTAGTGATGATAAACGTGCCATTCGTGGCATAATCGCCGGCTATATGAGTAGTAAGGAGAACTGATACTTATGGAGAAAGAATTGCTTGAGCAGTTCGACGTGTCTCTTTGTGAGTTCGACTCTAGCCAATGGCCACGAGATGGGTTCCTAGACCCTGTTAACCGTGTGGTTTACATCAATAGGGATTTAGCCCCAGAAATACGTTTGAAGGTCCTACTGCATGAGTTAGGCCATCTAGAACACGACCCTAAACACTATGAGCGTCTGCGAGAGAAAAATGAGGCTCAAGCGAATAGGGATATGATTCGTGGATTGCTCAAAAATGAAAATCTTGATGATTTTAACTACGTTCGTTTTATGAAAAAATATAATCTCACCACAATTTGTGATGAGACATTCGTAAAACATGAATATTTGAAACTACTAAAAAAGCCCTATAATCTCCCTCGCCAAAGTTAGATTATAGAGCTCTATGCATCACAGAAAAAAATTCATAGCCACTAAAAAAACGAATTGAGGTTATGTTTTCTTTTCTGTACCCATTTTACCAAATAATAGGAGCTATGACAATGTGGGTAGAACAATTACCGAACGGAAAATATAAATATTTCGAAAGATACAAGGACACTTACACTGAGAAATGGAAACGGGTATCTGTAACTCTTAATAGTGGTTCAAATCGAGCAAAGAAAGAAGCTCAACGCTTGCTTGATGATAAGATAGCCCAGAAAATAGAATCATCAAGCACTACTAATGTATCATTCCATAGCGCCTTTAACGAATGGTGGGAGTTCCACCAAAAGCAGATTAAGTTAAGCTCAATCAAGAGCCTTGCAGCGTCCGTCAAGCGAATATCCGACACTATTGAACAAGGAACAATCCTATCAAATATCAATGTCAGACTTATCCAATCCTTACTAGACACCGAAGACTGGACAGATTCACAGAGATATCGTGCCAAGACTGTACTAAATACATTTTTCGATTATGCTATGGATCAACAACTTATAACTGATAACCCATCACGAAAGGCACGGTTACCAAAGAAAACGAATAAGCTAGAAAAACAACAAGCTGCCAAGAATAAATACTTAGAACCAGACGAATACAGTCGATTGTTAAAAGAGCTCTACCGAAAGGACATAACGCTGAGATATGCTCTAGCGTGCGAGTTTATGCTAATAAATGGTTGTCGGATTGGTGAATTAGCTGGGTTAACTGTTTCAGACTATCACAAAGAGACACGCTCCTTGGATATCCACACCTCATTTAACAGATACATTCCAGAAAACGAAGGAACGAAAACAGTCGCTAGTTACCGAACTACATACCTCACTAATCGAGAGATGGAAATTATTGACCAGATACTAGAATTGAAAGAGTTAAGCGAATCAACCAATCCAGATTGGCATCATAGCGATAAAATCTTCACGACTAACACTGGCAAGCCTATCCATAGCACAATCCTAAGTGCATCACTCCAACGAGCTAATGCCAGACTGGAAACACCTATCAACAAGCACCTATCCCCTCATATCTTCAGACATACCACGATTAGCATACTAGCTGAAAACAATGTGCCACTAAAAACCATCATGGATAGGGTTGGTCATGCTGATTCGGAAGTGACCACTAGTATCTATACCCATGTCACACGAAACATGAAAGACCAAGCAGTCAATATTTTAGATAATATCATTACAAATAATCTTGCCCCCTCTTTGCCCCTCGGATAGAAAAAAGAACCCTAGGAGCAACCTAGAGTCCTCAGAAACGTTGTCAAATCAACGTTTTATTTTTTCAAGTTATAGAATGATTTCAAACCACGGTATTCTGTTAGTGCAGTTTTAAATGCGTATATAATAGGAAGAAAACCTATTAAATAAGGATATATGCGTGTAAGATGTAGACGGTAAAACTTATATAAAGTTACTAAAGTTTACACTTATTGCCCCTTATTTGCCCCCCTTTTTCATAAAAAGACTTGGCAGCATGAGCTACCAAGCGGCATGAAAAAAACAAAAACATTCTGCACGTAATCGTCCAAAAGTACATCTATAGTGTACCTCTATTTGAATTAAATGTCTAATGTTATATCTATAAGACACAAAAAGGCTAGGATAACCCTAGTCTTTTATCGTTCTCATTCAGTCATGAGCCTGTTCCTTCTTTCTGTGATTAATTCTTCCAGCTCTTTCAAATCCGAGCTAGAAGCGTGATTTCTGATAAAGCTACGAGCTGACGACCGCTTCGATAAGTAGTTCCGATGCTCTCGGTTCTGTTTATTCCATTTCTTGGTTGCTTTTGTTTGTGCGTCCATTATCTATTCCTTCATCTGTTGACATAATATAAGAAATCGTATGTTTCAAGCCATTTTTCAATCGTTCCGCTTGCTGCCAAGCCGTAAAAAACTTTAACAACATCTTCGTCTTTGTTTAGCTTGAAAAACTCAATGCGATCCTGGTTGTTTGCATTGCCAAGGGCAGCAATTACATTAGCAGCTGTCTTGTCGAGAGGGTATTCTCTCAAGACGTTAAAAGCGTATTCTTGCAATTCTTGAAGTTGTTCTTTGTATGTGTTCATTTTCTTTACCTCTCTTACTTTCTATATATATTATAGTACATATACTATAGTTTGTCAACACTTTTGATAAAGAAATTTAGTTTTTTTGCAAAATAAAAAACCGCCCATAAAAGGGCGGCGTCTACCTATGAAGGCTATTCTCAAAACCAATACTATTATACCACAAAAAAATAAAAACCCCTGCTCAGAGCGTATCTGTCCATAGTGGATGCAGGGGGATTGTCGTTCATAGATACATTATAACACAAAAAAAGCCCCAGCAAGTGCTGAGGCTTCGACCACTACTGCCATGTTGTCCCTACTGCAGTCTGAGGGGAGGTGATATACTCCTTTTCGTTTTTTTAGTTTGCGTGGTCTTGATTAAGCGAATGAACCGAATGACGTTACACGTCGACCATTCTCTGATTGTCCGACTGCGACATAGCGACGATTACCAGACCCGCCAATGTAACTGATCCAGATATAGCCGTCAACATCACACCAACCATCATAGTTGATAGTTTCACCAGCTCCATAGACTGCCACGATTTCAGCGCCTAGACCGGCACCAGCTCGAACGTTAAGAGCTGATACTTCAACCGTAAATGTTCCGGTTTCCTCGTTAATGGTAATTATACCATCAAACGGGGTTGGGGTTGGTGCAGGGGATTGTGATTGGTTGTCTGTTGGGAAATAGAACCAGCCCACAATACCGTCAAAATTGCGTGTATTGTAACGAGCGGGGCCACCAACGTATAAACTATCAGCGTTGCCGTCAATATTTTGCTCGATGGTTCGCATGGTGTAGCCGTCTGAATCTTCGATAACGAGACCAGTGTGGCCGTACGAATGCCCTGCGATGTAAGTAGTATCCATGACGAATACAGCCCCACGGCGTGGGCGGCTGTCGAGGTTGCCTTCTTGGTTGTATTCGACCTCATAGCCTGCTGCTGCCGCTGAGTTGAGCAAGTCAATAGCGTTGCCCCAAAGGGCACGGCCAAAGAAGTTAATTGAGATAGAGTTAGGCAGGTCAACGCATTGTGTCCCGTAAGCTCCATCTGCATCAGTACCGACACCAGCGTCAGCTAGATTTTCTGCAAATTGAATAATGTCATTATCTGTTGCCATATTAGTAGCCCTCCTTATCGTTTCGTGGTTCGTGGTAGTTCAAAGCTTGCTCACTATCTCCGAGACCTTTGGTGGTTGGGTCTGGAATGATATTTAAGATGTTTACAATTGTCAAACCTACCAAATAAGGGTTTGATACAAACTTACCAAACAAGCTGAACACCGCATCCCAACTTGTCAAATCTTGGAAATTAATTCCAAAGTAAGTCAAGATAGGTAGTGCAATTGCAAGCGCTACACGGTACAAAAATGCTTTGTTTTTTGCGTTAAAACGAATAGACCAGTTAATTTTCATGTTAATTCCTCACTTCTAAATTAATGTATTTTTTATAAAGGGCATCAATGTACCCATTGCCACCTAATTTCTTATAGCTGGAGTGCATCTTGTGAATCACGTCCGAATTGTGAACTGTGGTATACCCACGCTCTAATTCTTTGTTAATGTCACGCTCTAGGCGCAGATACATGGTAACAAGATGTGCTTCATCATGCACTACCAGCTTGTCATTTAACTCGTTGATTTTCTCGCCGTTGAATTTACCTAAATCTTGAACGACTTCAACCGATTCTTGAATGGTGTTTAACTCTCCTTTGAGCTCACTGAATTGCTCTTTGTTTAAGTTAGCTGACTTGCTAGCTTTCATCCCAAACCAACCAGTCGCAACCACCCCAACCGTGGGGGCTAGGTGAGCTATTAGCTCAGAAACATTCAATGTACTGTACCTCTTTTATTTATTTAACCCCCATTTTTTTAAAATAAGAAATTCTTGATAATTTCGTCAGCAATGACCTTGTGTCCTAAATCGCCCGGGTGGCTCGCCACACCAGCATTGGTAATAGTGTAGTTAGAACCATCTGGAAGTCTCAACACCTTCCCCATTTCGGACTTGTATTTGGCGTCCTTAGAATACTGATAGATGTCAACGAATGTAACGCCCAACGGCTTACAGATACGCTTGATTCTTTCTACGAAATCCGGTGAAGCGTAGTAGATACCGACCCAATAGATTAGAGCCTTTGGCGATGCCGTCCTAATCCAGTTCACAAGGTTGGGGATGTCTGTTTCAAGGTTCTTCCGTTTCTCGTCAGTATTCAAGTTGTCACCAAATTGCAAGATGACAATATCTGTATCAGGACCTAGTGACTGCTTCATTTTACTGTCGAATGTCCCACGTCGATTGTTTGGATCAGATTCCCAATCTGCACCATTACCACGCTCAACCACTGCGCTAGGGTTCTTAGATAAGATGTAGTTCTTAACTAATGTGAAGTAATCTTTATCTGGTGCACTTGCAGCCATCCCCATCCCCTTAAGCCATGGATGGCTCAAGATTGAGTTACCAAACACAGCTACACGGCTAGGAATGTTTGAAACTGTTGACAGATTGCCATTGTTATCAACTAACAAACGGAATTTAGTACCATTCGGACTGGTAATCATTGGCGTTTTCTTGAAAAGCTCCAATTCCGTAACGACAGGCTCGATTTTATCCGTCTTCTGCTTCAGCGTCTCAACCTTTTCAAGGGCGCTCTCATTAGCTACACGATAACTGAATGGAATTGCCTGCCCTGTTTCGTACATAATCTTTCCAGAATACCCAGCATTGTTAGTAACGTGTTGAGCGTCTTGGATCAAATTGCGTTCGCCCTTAGAGGCATAGACACGGTTATCATGAGATTCAAAGAATAACTGTTCACCGAAAAAGATTTCCTTATCTTCACCACGAACATTAAGCGTATTGTACCCTGCTGCAAGCTGTTTCTGGAACACTCGAGGGGAAACAATCAAATCATTCTGGTCGATGTTACCGATGGCAAAATTGTATGTTCCTGCGTCCTTGACATAGACTTCAATTGTGTCAATGAATCCACGGCTCTTGTCCCATTTTTTAGTCGGACTCATGTATCCGAGATTATTAATCGTCGATACTTGAGTTGTATCAATGCCAGTAATGTCTGAACCAAACTGCACTTTTGATGTGTCTGGCATGACGAATGGCACCTTTGAAGCAATGGCACTAGAGCCAAAGTCAAGGTTTTCAAGATAATGAGCTTGAGCGTTTCCGCCTTGAATTACCTTTGTAGGTTCGTCTGATGTCAAACGACTAATAAGGATATAGCCGTTAGCGTCAGGAGTGAAATCTTGATTAACTAACACGTCTGTAGTAGAGAATGTTTTAAGCTTCTTACCCGAAATGTCAAAGTAATGGGTGAACACCCCACGAACATTTTTCAAACCGTAAGTAACGCCAGCTTGCATGTATAGCTTTGGATAAGTGCCCCAAGTCGGTGCGTCGTATGTCCCATTCCCGCTACCAGACCAAGCCTTTCCTACCTTAAATGTGCGTTCATCAACTAACTGTTTAACGACATTGACGAAACTGAGTTCTTCGGGCTTAACATCTAGTGTTAATTTAGGGATTTTAAGAGAGATATAGCCGTCTGGAAGATTTGAAAAGTCAACGTTAGCTTTTTTTAGGTCCTCGAGAGAAGCGTTAAACACTCTTGCGGTCTCGTCTGGCTTAGAAGATACATAGAGCATACAATCTTCTGGTGGGATGTACTCTGTAGTGATTAGGTCGTCTGTTTCGGAGAACTTTTTAACCAGTCGTCCACCATCGCTTGAAATCGCAAACGAGAAGATTCCACGGATATTTGATAGATAGTATTTAAACCCTTTTTTAATCGGAATTGGCATGAATCGGAGCCATCCGTTAGAGGCCCATGTTCCAATTGATGTGTTGTTCCAAAGATAGACTGAACCTTCAATCTTATCTCTCAATAACTGCTCGATTGATTCTGTGAAGTCGATATTGTCAGCCGTCACTTCATCAACATTAAGCCCTCTGGATTGATAGACACCGCCCTCTTTCCAGTGGCGGTCTCCCTCATTGAAGTAGTACCACTTCCCTGTGTTACTTGCTACTACGATACCGTTGGCCCCGTTTGGATAAGTACGTTGGATTTCTTCCAGCGAGCTAAGCACAGCTTTAGGTGCGTTTGACGAAATGGCATTGAGTTTCGACTCAACCCATTTGGTACTAGCCTTCCCATCAAGATTCTTAGACATGTTGTCAAGACGGTCTGGAAGCGTGTTGTAAGTATCCCTTGACTTCACAACTTCCATATCAGTATTCCCGCTCTTAGCAGCGTCATCATAGGTGATTTCCATGCCTCGAGCGATAGCTTCACGGACGTCAGCACCCTTTGTTTTTTTTCGGATAGCGTCCACAAGGACACTGATTTTATTAGTGTTTTCAAGAGGGGTCACATCATCGTATAGATTCAAGCGTCCCTCTGCTTCATTTTGTGGCATTAAGCACCTCCTAATTCGTTTCGTAATCGAGCAATTTCAGCTTCTAACTCACTGATACGTTGAGCACGCTCTTGTTGACTCATATTAAACGCTGAGAGTTTAGCGTCGTAATCAGCCTTAGCTACATTGTAGTCTGCAAGGGCTTTATTATAAGCTTCACGTTCAGCATCCGTCGCATTTGCCCCTGGAGCTGTCGGAGCTTTTGGTTCAACAGGTTTAGACTGACTAGCAGACCTAAGAGCAGCCAATTGAGCGTTCAATTGTTCAAGTTTCTTCTGCTTAGTAGCTATTGACTGGTCTAGCTTGAGTTTTTCAATCGAGCTATCAGCTTCTTGCGTTTGCAATTGGTAGGCTGATAATGATTGAGATTGTGAACCGATGGTTAAATCAACCGTTTGGGGATTGAGTATATCAATTTTCTTTTCCAAGATTTGCAGTGTTTCAATCCCTGACAGTGGTGCATTGATAATCTTGTGCTTGTTCCCAATTCTGAACTTGCTATATCGACTATCAATCAAGTAACGTTCAACTGCTGAAATCGTCCATTTAGCCAGTGCAATCTTCTGATTCCTCAAATACTGCTTGCCACGGGCCAACAGAATGCTAGGATTGTCAATTTCTGTCCAGATTACTGATTTGCGAATGAAGCCAAACTCTTTTATCAATTCTTCGTCGGCCAGATACATCTTCCCGTCATTGACACTTCGGATGTCGAGCTGAGCCCGTGTCACGTCTGGGCTCTGGTCTTCCTCTTGGCCTTGGTTTTGGCTCTGTAGGTCCGCCCCAATCGGTACGATGATTGTAGCGAGACCGTCAAAATCAACTTCACGGCTAGCAGATTTGATGTTTTGGCCTAGTTTAATCGGGCTTTCTTTGGTAGTCCCAATACCTTTAGTCCAGTCCACATACAATCTTGTATTAAACTCTCTTAACGTGAGATAGCCACCGATATTGTTAATGATTCGCTCTCTGACCGTGTCCCAGCTTGAATCATATCCGATATAGCGGAATGGGCGGTCTGATTTACTGCGTACTGTAATATCCCTAGGAGTTATTCGCTTGTATTCCTCGATTTGAACGTTTGCGGATTCAAAGATTATTTTTAAATAATCTTCAGCTCCTTTGTTTGGTAATTTCTGAAACCACTGAGCAGAATCGTGAAGATATGACAGGAAATCTTCACATACGACCTTTTGAACGAACCCATTTGTTGACATCTCATTGGCCATTGTCAAAACTCGACCGACAAATTCAACTTCGTTATCTCTCAGATTGACGACTTCAATGATTGATTTAAACTGAACCATCTTTTGGTACATTGTATGGTCTAACGGAATTGAGAACTCTAGCTCATGGATACTGTTGACGGCTTGCTTGATTTCACCGTGAACAATTTTGTTCCCTCTTGGACTGTATGGGTCGTGGATGACTCTACGGCTTGCAGTAGTTCGGTTGAGCTTGTCCCAGCGCCTATCAAGGAAACTAGGCCACCAATAGATGGCATATCCCGCTTTTTTCGCTAAGCCAGCTGGGCGCTCTGGAACATTTATCTTTTTACCATCGAGATACTCTTTTGAGCCGCTTGAAGTAACTACGTAGAAGTGAGATTGATATATACCACTGTCGCTATTGTGGTCGACAGAATTAATGGTACAGTACCAATCATCACCCCATTTCAACGCATCATACCAAACAAGGTCGTCTTGCCCAGATTCTTCCGACCAGGTCGGGACTTGTAGGCCAGATATGCCATTACTAGACCTTAGACCCTTAACCCGAATAGCGTAACCTGTGCTACTGATGTTGAAGACTTCAATACTATCGCAAGATACTGTCATGCCATCACCTCGTTAGAATAGTGCATTGCTACTGTGCCATTTCCTTGTGCTTCAAAATAATTGATTCCAATGTCGAGCGTTAGAGCAAAATCTTTGTTCTCGCCTTTTTTAAGATAGTAAATAGTCCCGTTAGCGTCCTTTAATGTGATGTCTTCACTGCAGATAATTACCGGACTAATTGATGTATCTCCAGCGTTGACGAAGTAAACTGGAGTCTTCTTCTTCTCATACCCTAAATACCACTTAGTCCATGTTGAATTATCATTCTCGAAATCAAACGTGTCCCAAACATCATCAAAGTATTCATCTTCGTGAAATGCGAACGGATAGCACTTAAATACAATGGTAGCGACCAGATTCTTCTTGATAGGGTCGTCTGCTACCTTGATATGCTTAATCTTGCCCATCCAAAAGTAGCGCTTATCGTGTGTATCTCTCAATTTTCGCTGCGTTTTAGTGACCATACTAGACTTAATCTGTCTTTCAGCAATTTTGCGATTCTCGTAAGTTGTAAATGGTAGTTTAAACTCGTATGTAATTTCTCTTGATTCAAACACACGCTCTCCCAATGCAGACGAGAAGTCAAGCTCGCCTTGCATATAAGGAATAGACTCAATGATTTCCTTCTCGTCTGGCGTTGGTGCCTCACGCTTTTGAAGGTACCAACCAGCGTCACGACTGTTAAAATCGCCGAACACTATATATTCTTTAATTTTAGTAATCATAATCTGTGTCGTCCTTTCAGTGTTTTAATCGTGTCAATGGCACTGTTGAAGTTATTGACAGTGCCTCCAACAAGAGCACCGGTATCCAGTACCATGTTTTGGCCTTGTGCAATTTGCTCCTTAACGTCTACAAGAGCGTCAATCACATCATTAAGCAAGCCGGCTGAGTGAGCAGCATAGGCTTCTTGACGTGCTGAAATCGTAGCGTCTGGGGTCTTATCACGCAAGACTTCCATCTTGAGCTGACTGGCCATGTTAGAGGTAGCACCGGTTAACATTGCGGTAGCTCGAACGTTGAACCCGTTAACTTGGTCACGGATAAAATCAAGGCTATTAGCTACCTCTGGCGCTGATTCGTCGATACCTCGAGCGATACCAAGACCAATCCACCAACCGACTGCGTCACGGAACAAATGAGATGGTGAGTTGATTTTGGCTTTAGCTCTTGCCGCTCTCTCGGCTTGTGCTACCAAGGCGTTAGCTGCCGCTGTAACTGCTCCGAGAGCTGAGTTCATACCTGCTGCAAGACCTTGTCCGATGTAAGCCCCTGCTGCGAAGAACGCACCATACCCAGACCTAGCCGCTGCTGCCGCTTGGTTAACCGCTGCTTGAGTAACTGCAACTAATTGCTGACCGCTTGACTGCATGGCTGATACCATTTGAGCGCCGCCTGTTCTCACTGCAGCAACTACTTGATTCATGCCGTTTCGGACTGCTGAGACAATCTGATTCATGAACGCTTGTGTGCTAGCAACCATTTGCATACCACTAGAGCGTAGTGCTGCAGTCATTTGCATAGACCCAGACGTTACCGCTTGAACTGCTGACATCATGCCTGCACTAACTGCCATACCTAGCGACATCATTGTTGCCTGCAATGCCATTGCTGCGGCTCCGACTGTAGCGAATACACTCGCTAACATCATGACTTGAGCACTTACCATCGCAAGCCCTGCTCCTGCCATTTGGGCTGAACTAGCAAGCATAGCAAGCTGACTAGATACCATGGTAGCCATCATGGAAACCATGCTGAAACCAGTCTGAGCAGTCATGAGTTGAGCACCAAACATGGTCACTGCTGAACCTGCTGCCATAAGCTGGCTTGTCATTTGCATGATTCCTGTAGCGAACATCATAAATTGACTGTTAAGCATTGTTAACAAAGTACCAATCATCATGAATTGCGTACCAATAAGCGTTAAGCTAGTCCCTAGCATAGTTGAGCCAGTAGCCATCATGGTCATGCTCGTAGTGATCATAGTTAGCTGAGTAGCTAACATAGTTAAGCTAGTAGTTAGCATAGTCATGCTTGAGCTGATAGAAGTCATGCTAGCAGTCAACGTCATTGAAACTGTACTGAACTGAGTTAGACCAGTCGCAGCAACCATCAAGGCTGGTGCTAGTGTCATGATTTGCGTTCTAAACGCCGTGATAGGGGCTACGATAGCCGTTAAACCAGCTAGCGATTGACTAGCTTGATTTGAGAACGTACTAAATGCAGTACCAGCGGTAGTGAGTAGTGATTGTAAGTTAGTAAATGATGACTGAATACTTGTGATTGTGCTAGAGAATGATGTCAAACCAGATACAGCACTAGATGCTGAGCTAGACACCTTACTCATACCATTACCAAGGTTGGCCATACCAGTACCAGCTTGAGCAAGTCCTGCTGAGTTGTTCCCAATTGACCCAACTCCTTTGGCAACCGCTGCAAGAGATGCAGCCATGTCTCCAAGGTTGGTATTGGTAATCTTAACGACGCCATTGGCAAGCTGATTGAATCCAGACCCTGCTTTTTGAGCGGCTGTACCGATTGAATTGAAGACGTTAGCCAAACTATTCAATACGCTACTAATTGCACTACCGGCTGAGGTGATTACGCTTGAAACTCCTTCAAACGCTGATTTGATACCGTTTCCGATACCTTGCGCCGCTGTACTGATTGATGTCCCAACTGATTGCACCACGCTAGCAATACCCTGCAAGGCTGCTCCGATGGCTGAACCAGTAGCGCTGATAATACTTGCCACACCACTTAATGCCGTACTAATAGCCGTACCGATGCCCATTGCAGCGGTAGCGATTGCCATTCCTGCTGCTGACACAACCGATGCAATACCACTAAATGCAGCACTAATCACACCACCAATTGCCGTAATGATAGGCACGATTTGAGTGATTGCTGTAACAATCGCTGAAATGATTTGGGTGATTATAGGTGCTAACGTTTGGACAACGGTAACAATGGCAGAAATCACTTGACTGATGACTGGGGCCATCGTCTGAACGACTGTCACAATCCCTTGAATCAAGGTCATAATGACTGGTGCCGTTGCTTGAATAGCCTGCACGATTACTTGTAAGACCATTGCAATCTGTGGTCCGAATTGCCCGATTACTTGAGCAACTTGAACGATACAGTTTGAAATTACTGGAGCTATTGCCACGATTGCGTTAGCGATTATTTGAGCGACTGCCGTGATTGTGTCGCTGATAATTTGGACAATCGGAGTTACTGCTGTAACTATCTGGCTAATCGCAGAACCTAGAGCGGTAGCCAATCCACTAAAAGCGTCAATAATAGCTGGCAACGTCCCTAAAATAGAAGTCCAAGCATTCCCAAATGCCGTAATGAATGGCGCTGCATTGCCTAGAGCAGTGCCGATAGCTTCAACCAGCGGTGAAAGTTTGGCGAGTCCCGGTGCAGCTTCACCGACTGCCTTAATGACGATACCGAATGCCGTACCAAACGCTTCAACGATAGACCCAGCTGCCTTACCAATAGATTCAACAACAGTTCCGAACGCTGAGCCAATAGAACCGATAATCTGTGAAACACCGCTTGCATGGCTTGCTAGTAGTGAGAATGAAGCCACAATCAATGCAATCGCTGCACCGATTCCGACTGCTGCGATAGCAATACCAGTAGCGAATGAAAGTATTTGAGCTGAACTTAGTCCTTTAAGACCTTGTAAGGCGAATTTCAACCCTTGCCCAAAACCTTTGTAGGTCTCGGCAATGCCTTTGAGCAGGGCTGTCAACACTCCTTTTATCGCATTCCCAGACGATTTTATGACGTTTGACATCCCATTGAACAATTGAGCAATAGTTGACTTAGAACGTCTAGCGCTGTTGGCAGCTTGCTCTGTTCCTTCTGCTGCATCCTCTCCGAATTTTTTGAATGGATTTAGACTCTGGATGAAGTCCAAACCTTTCAATGCAACACCTACCGCTGAAATACCAGCTTTGGCAGTCATGAAACCTGCTACCATTGCCAAAATACCGCTAGTGATACCGTTTAAGATTCCCGGAGGTATTGCACTGATAAACCTAGATATTGCTGAAACAACTTGAGAAATCCAGCTAACTAGCGTTCCAAGAGCTGAGCCAATGCCTGCAATAATCGACTGCATTTGTGAGCTACCCAGCACCTCACCAAACGACGAACCGATAGTTTTAAGAGCGTTCCAAGTATCTAGCACTGCTGCCTTGAACGACTGAAACGCTCCAGTGTCAGCAAATGAGCTGATGAAACTTCTGACTGATGTTGTGGCAACATTCAAGGCTTGCGAAATACCGTTAGCAATGTCACCGAACACTGAACCAATGCCCTGCATGAGCTTGCTACCATCAATCTTGCTAAATAGTTGCTTGATTGAGCTACTAATGTAAGTGAAGGTAGCACCCAGATTTTTCAAAGCTCCAGTGTTTGCGAAGCCTTTCCAAAGCGATTGCAACCCACTGCCAATCTTGTCAGCAATGCCATTGATATCAACTCTTTCAAGTGCATCAGTTAGCCCAACGACTGCCTTGATACCGATTTGATTAAGCTTCTCAAACTGTGGCATTAGCTTATTAGCAAGAGATTCTTTCATACCGTCGATGGCTTGGTCAACGGTTTTGAACTCTGTAGCCATTTTGCTAAAAGTATCGTTATTACCGACTTTAGCGATGGCATCAAAGAAGTCCTCAGTCTTAATCTTGCCGTCTTGGACTGCTTGGACCATTTCAGCGGTACTCATGCCCATTTCTTTCGCAATCGCCGCAATACCGGCAGGCGTCTGTTCTAGCATAAGTTTGAAGTCTTGCCATTGAACCTTAGGTTTAGCAGCCATTTGGGTCGCTTGTTGGCTCAAGGTCTTCATGGCTTGTTGTGGGTTTTCTGCCGCTGCCGCAAGACCACCAAAGCCCTTAACGAGTTCGGTTGTATTCTTTGTTCCAACGGCTGCTAACTGTGAGTAGGTGCTGGCCATGTCGGACGCTGAATAGATGGTTTTGGTGGCGAAATCTTGCAACTCGCCTTTGACCTGCTTAATTTGGTCGGTAGGCATGTTAATCTGTTGCATGTTCCCTTCAAAAGTCTTCCATGCTTTAGTAGAACTGTTAAGCTCACCTACCATGGATTTCATGCCATTTCCAAGAGCACTAATACCGCCCATGATAGCCCCACCGATTAAGTTAGCACCTAAAACAGATTTAAAGACCGAACCAACCTTACCAGCTGAGCCTTTCAAGCCTTCCAAAGCTCCCTTAATGCGTTTAGCCCCACTTTCAGCGTCCTTCCCATCGAACAACGCCTTGATGGTGACTGTACCATCTGCCATAGATTATCCCTCCTTTCTAAAATTCTTCTTCTTCCTCGATTACTTCGTTAGGGAGAGCATAATCCTTTTGAAGCCTACGCATTTCCTCTTTGTACTCTGCTGAGTCGCCCTTTTGTGGCTTCCATTTCCGAATTTTGATAACTTCCATCAACTTCGTGCCCTCTGGAAGCCCAGACAGTAGAGCGTTGAACTTCTTCCAGTGAAGTTTCCCTTGAACATCGAATAAATCAATGCCGTAGGCTTGCAAAAATGACGCATAGATATAATCACCATCATATCTGATGTCATAAGGAGCTCTCTGCTTCGTATCATCGCTTGCCGTGGTCTTCATCGGATTCCCAGCCAAATCATACTCGACATGATTGTCTTCGACTGTTGAAAGGCTGATATGCTCTTCAAAAACCTCGTTAAACACCTCAGACATTTCTTCGACAGTGAACTCTTCTAAGGTCTCACCAGTCAGAATCCTAATGCCAAAATGCGGCTTAACAAACTCTGGAACATCTTCATCCCTCCACATCTCAAATAGGCGTAGAACATTATCAAAGGACAGATTAAGAGGAAATTCTTTATCATCGATTACTAACTTGTCTGTTAGTTTTCGTGATAAATCAAGCATTTAGATACTTGTCGAGGGCAGCTTTTGAGTTTTGGTTTTCAAATTCCTCTGAAATACCTTTGATGGCTTCGATAAGATAGAACATAGCGTTAATTGTTGACTGGCCAGCAAATGCATAGACTTGTTTGAACGCTTCTTCATCATCGAATACTTGGTTGAAACCATCTTCTACCAATGCTTTCAACGCTCCGAGAGCTTCTTCGTCACTTGTTTCTTGGAATGCTTGCCCTTTAGCTTGCAAATCTTCACCAACCGCCTTCATGCGTTGGATATTGCTATCTGATACAGGGAAATTAAGTTGGAATTCACCGAAATCGACTGGGATGACATTGCTACGTTTTTTAATTACTACCATGTTGTTTTTTCTCCTTTAATACGAAAAAAGAGGGGAAGGGCTAAACCCCACCCCCCTAGTTGTCTTATCTTGTTTTATTTAATTAGTGATTATCCACCGATTCCCGGTGAAGCGGCTACTGGTGTGCCAGTAGGTCCAGAAGCTGCACGGCCAGTAGTTGCTGGCGTGATTTCATGTTTCTCCGGTGTACGTGACCAGTTAACTTGGAATTTGATAGTTTCAAGCTCAGACGCTTCACCATCTCCGACTTCAATTTCAGAAAGTCGTGCAAGACCTTCTTTGTAAGATTTACCGTCTGGTGTCACTTCCTTGTACCAAACGATGAGGTCGTCAGCTACGGCATCTTCTTTATCGACGACAAAGTTTTGAGCTTTATCAGCATAGTCACGGTGTCCTTCAAATGAGCGTCCACGTGATTTTGAAGTGATAACCTTTTCTTTAGTACCGTCCCCGTCAAAGTACGCTACGTCATCGTCTTCTGCGTCGTTCTCCGGTGCAGATTCTTTGATACCTTTAGCAATCCACATGTATTTGTCCTCTGTTGGGACTTTATCTGGATTCTCAGGATCGTAAGGTGCGATATAGTGTTTGCGAATCGCATTTTTAAATTTAGCCATTTAGTTAAGGCTCCTTTCTACTTCTAGTCTTGCTTGCAAATCAAGCAAGTAAATGTAAAAGCCCTGCTCGTCGGCATCGTTTAAACTCGGTGTCTCGACGGTCAAGGCTAAGAATATGTATGAATTATTTGAACTTGGTAACTCAAATCCGATTTTGGAAAGTTCAGTGTTTATCTTCCAAAGAATGGCATTTAGCTTTTGCTGGTCCTTTGATTTAATGGCTATCTCATAAGGTAGCGATAGAATCTGGGTACCAGCCATGTCTTCGTCTTTCACTTTGCCACCGGGCAAGGGATAGACTGAAAGACTCTCGTCTTCTGAAAGATAATCAAGTTTGCATTTCAACGGTAGTCCAAGCGTATTGATGAAGTCTCTGAGAACTTCTGAAAAATCGTTGTTGTTCACTATTTAACTCCCATTGCTCTGATAGCCACTTCGCCCCACTGTTTCTTATGTTTAGCAGCGGCTTTTTTATCCCAACGCCCACCAGTGCCGGGCTTTGGTTTCTGTGCTAGCAGTCTGTCCTTATTGGCAAAGAAAAACTTACGTTGTTTCTCTGAGAAAAACAATTTAAGTCTACGATTGTAGAACCTAATTCGTGCGTAAGGCGTTGACCAAACCAACGTATCAACGTTAGAGTGTCCACTACCTCTCAAGTGTCCAGACTGTACTGGTGTGTACTTGTTCATATCCAATAGCATTTGATTACTCATTGCTATTTGTCCACGTCTGACCGCTTCGGGACTGCACTTCTTTTCAAGCCCCTGCAAATCTACCTTGATAGTTACATCAGCACCCATCAGATCACCTCGATTTCGTAACATAGGATTGTATGCTTAAACGGATGATACTGAGGGATGATTTTACGGATAATGTAGTCTCGGTGAGTGTCATTAACTCGACCATTTAACCAACTATCATCCAACTCAATGGGTGTGTATTTTGGGTAGACCATGAGGACTGAGAAATTATTCTCATTTCGGTTCTGATCACTGCCAGTATGAGATACTGACCTATCAAATCTAACGGGTTTAAGGGTTTTGGGCTCATCATATATTACTTTTCCCCAACCGTCCTTTTCTCCCGCTGGTTTTTGAATCGTGACAGTATCAACTAACATGCGTTTATCTATCATAGCCCACCGCCTTATATCCAAAACCAGCCAATGTCAACCAGTTTAGAGCGTCAAGAGATAGATTGTACCTCTGCCCACCATTAGACGATTTAGAACTGTTCTGATAACTTACATGAGTGCGTCCGACAGTCATGCTTGCTAGTGAGGTCTTATCCTCTGCGGTCATAACACCGCTTGAGTCAAGATAAGCAATTTGATAAGCTACCGCCTTTTTAACCGCTTGTCTTCGTGGTTCAAAATCAGTATCAAAATCGGTGAAGTCGTAGAAGTTTTTGATATAGGCATCAATGATGAGACTAGCTCTGGCTGATAGCGTTTCAAAATCTTCCACGTCTTCAAAACCAAGTTTCAAAAATTCTGTTTCGGTTAAATATGTCATTCAACAACCTCCTTTGCTATTTTAGGAGGTCTAAGAGTTCCGCCTTGGTAAGTGCAGAAATACCAGTCAAGCCTCGTTGTTGTGCGATGATTCGCAAGTCAGCAACAGTCTTGTCTTCTAGTGTTTCAACCACTTCTTTTTTAACGTCATTAACGGGTGCTTCTTGCTCGCCGATAGTATGACGACGCATTAGCATACCCATTAAGCACCTCCGAATTTAACGACTTTAGAATCGTCGTAGAGATAGACACCGTAGTATTCATCACCAGAATAGACAGTAGTCTTCTTCAAGATGTCACGGTCATTCTCAATCATGACATCACGTTTCAAGTTGATCACGAATGCACCATATTTAGCATCGTCGTCTGTGTCAGTTTGAAGTGAAGAAACTTTAACGAGGAAGCCTTTACCTTCTTCGACTTTCTTAGTACGTACAATTTGCACGCCAGACACTTCACCGAATGTGCCAGAAACGACAACATCAGCACCAACTTCTGAACCCTTCAACCAGTTTTGACCGGCATCAGCACGCAATTTGATAGCGTCTTTAGGGTTGATAAGGGCGACATAGCGAGCGTCTTCCTCGTCTGCAAAGATTTCCAAGGCTTTGTCAATGTTCGCTACTGAAACAGGAGCTTCAGTGATGTTTTGAGTCGCAGTTTTAGCCACGTCTACAAGGTCGTTATCAACCTTGTTAGCGATAGCCAATGCAATTTGGTTAGTTGCTTCACCGTAGACATTGCCATGTCCAACCAAAGCAGCTTTATCAGTGATTTCAATAGCCTTACCAGCTTGTTTGATCTTCATTTTTGTTTCTTTAGTGCCAAGTTGGTCGATTGGGATTGATTGCCCCTCAGTGATTTCAGTGGCATCACCAGAATAGGTCCATTGTGGCACTGTAAGTTCGTCCCCTGGGCGACCTACAAGAGTTGTTTCTACCACGGCGAGTGGTGTGAATTTGATTAGTTTAGGCAATTTAGCTGATACCATGTCAGCCATTACCTGTGGATTGATGACTTGTGCAGTCGTTGTTGTTCCAAGAACCATAGATTAAATCATCCTTTCAATTGTTGATATAGCTCTGGGTCTTTATCAAAGAGTTCTTGACGCTCATTGATACCCATACGTTTAAAATCTTCTTTGGTAAGTCCATTCTGGCTAGCAGCCGGATTGCCACCAGCAAAGATTTTAGGTTGCGCTGCTTGTTCTTCTTGCTTGAAAAGATATGGGCTTGTTTCTTTCAAACCCTTAATGACCTTGTCTAATTTAGGTTTACCAGCTTCGTCAAGTTCGATTTCGTCAAAATTGATGAATTTAGCAAGATCATCCGAATTGTGAGCATCCACATCTTTCAAAGCTAGACGAATAGCATTTGATTTGGTAACTTGAGCAAGATTGGCTTCATTCTCTGACTTGTAAGTGTCGAATTTAGCTTGTAAGTCAGTCAATTGTTGTTTGAGTTCCTCACTCGCTCCCTCTTTAGCTTGCAAGTCGTTGAGAGCTTGGCTTTGTTGCTCAAGTTGTTGTTTAAGGCTGTCATTTTCAGCTTGTAATTCAGACTTAGCTTGTGCTTTGGCGTTCTCAATCCCAGAACCGTACGCATTCATCAAGGAATCAATCACTGCCTTGTCTGTGATACCAGCTTCAACTAACATGTCACGTTTTAAACTCATGCTTAAAACTCCTTTGTTTTACGTCCAAGGGACTGAATTAGACAGTTTTACGCCATGCTCCAGGGCAAAAACAAAAACCGCATCAAATTGATACGGTTTTATCAGTAGTCTGTTCCTACGAGTCAAGAATTAGATCACCATCTTTCTTTTTTTGCCAATCTACCAATAGCGATAGGGTCTTTGTGGTATTTCTCACGGTCTCTATCACGATATAGAAATGGGTGTTTGTCAACATACGATTTCAAGGCTCTCTTTTGCTCTGTAAGCCTCGTTTTGTATTTTGCGGTCAATTCATCATTGTGCATGACTTCAGCAACGTGTAGACGCTCTTTGGTGCTCCTAATAGCTCGTTCCATTGCTCGTTGTTTGCTCTGGACATTGGCATTCTTGATAGCTTGTTCTTCAGTCAAGCCTTTTAAATCGTCGTCGATGTCTGGCATGTAGTTGACACCGGGAATGAAAGGGGTCATGGTGTGCCCACAGTTTACACCTTGGCACCCTCCGGGCTTGCCGTAGCCGTAATCATCGAGGGCGAATATCTTAACACCTTCTTCAGTCCTAGCTTGACCAGTCGTAACTATCTGATTTTGGAGAGGTGCGCACATTTCCCTAGCTGCTGCCTTGATGGAATAATAGAACGTATCAATCCCCAACTCTTGAGCTGGTCTCATTCGCATTTCATTGAATGTACGTCTAGCAGTCGTTTTGATGACTGTCCTAGCGTAAGCGTCAGCCCTCTGTCTCCGTCCAGCTCTATCGGTATAGCCATAGAAACCACGTTCTTGAAACTTCATTATCGTTTCATCAAGGGCTTTCTGAGGTGTAGCCATACCAGTAATAACCTTTGCTACTGTCGTTTCTATAATGTCCTTATAAGTCGCTTGCACGCTTTTAGGTAGCGTGGTATTGATAAGGTTGTGTACGTCATTAACGGCTTGGTTAGAGTAGCTTATAAGGTCTTTCATAACCTTGTAATCATAAGCGTTAGAGTTTAATTGCTCATGAGTGTCTTTGTAGACTTTGTACCCCTCATTCTCGATGATGTATCTGATTTGCTTTTCAGCAATCCCAGAATATTCAGCAATGAGTTTGATGTTGTAGTTGTTTAACATCCCAACATCAGCCATCTTTTCTAACTGCCAAAGATAAGGCTGTTGGTCAAGGTAGTAAGTGCCACGATCATGCAACCGTTCCACAACATTGTCAAATAGGTCGTTGCATAACTGACGATAGATGTCTGAAACATTATCAGCCATCAACATTAGCTGTTGGTCATTTAACTTGATAGGTTTTTTCTTAGCCATAGCCTATCACTCCCCGTAAATATCAACCTCATCAGGAGTCCTAAAACTATCAGCGCTTGCCATAGTTTCATCATTGATGGCTTGATAAAGCTCTTTGGCTTGTTCCTCGGTGACATTAAGAGTTTTCTCAATGGCCATTGTCTTAGGCGCAAAACCAGCGGCTACCATCTTAGACCAGTATTCAAACTCAGCGTTTCGGTCAGTGAATACTCCATCATCCAAGTCCACGCTGATTTCATCCATCGTTGGAATTTCACCAGTGTAGAGGTTGTAGATTTTAGCAATCTCTAGAATTGAGATTACCAATTCCTTCAAAGACTGCTCTACAAGAGTAGCGATAGAATTACGCATTTGATACGTGTCTGATTGCTCTGATACGACCTCAGTAGCAGTCTTCATAGATTTACCATCGAAACTAAACATACCAGCGGACACTCCCAATTGCATTTCAAACAGGCTAAGCCCTTTGTTGATTGCCTTGATATAGTCGTCTGAGCGGATGTCTGTAGTAAGGTCAGTAATACCGATACCCTTATCCATATCACCACTATCAAATTGCTCATAAACGTTGTGGCCAGGCTCAAACTCACGCTTAACCACTACCTTCTCGCCGTTGGTGTCGTATTGCGTGTTAAGTGCTTGAGTTGGTACTGCCACACGACGCTGACCCATTTTCACTTCCCACATAAACTCATCATAAGTGGTATTGATGAAGTCCATTGTAGTCTTAGCGTTATCAAAAATAGACAAGCCTAAAGGACTGTTAATATCCTTGTTGTTCATGCCCGGCGGCTTCAAGTACGTAAATAATGGTCTTGTAAGCCCGTTGAGTGTCACAGTCTCTTCCAAATCTTCGTAGAGTACATTCAACGGCACACGCTGACCGATACGGGTCTTTGATTCTGATTCATATAGCTCATTAGTTATCGTATAACTATCCTTAGTCCACTCATGGAATTCAATCAGACTGTAGTATTTTACTTTCTGTCCCTCTGTTTTGAGTGTCTTAGTAACGATTGCAGCACTCGATACGTCTTGAGTGTTTGACTGCAACGGCAAGAACACCGGTGCTTGTACGAATGACACTCTGACACGGTCTTCATCGACGTATGGACGCATAGCAAGCCCACCGAGAGCAAGGCATGATTCCAGATAGCGTTCAAAGTTCTTGCTGAAACGGTCAGTTTTAAGCGTCTCGTTAATGAAATCGTTAGCTGTTTCGTTATCAACCTGAATCGTAGCTTGCTCATTGAATACGAGACTGGCTACCTTCTTCGAAGCCGTACGTCCAACGGGCAAATGGTTGAAATCTCGCTTGACTTGTGCCCCGTTACTATCTCGGTAAGTCACACGGTCAAAGGCTCCAGCAAAGTAGCGCAAGTTATCCATGATACGGGTGTATTCTTCTGGTGAAATAGCGATTTTAGGGTGGTCGGTGATACTGTTTAGACTTTGATTAGTCATCACATAATTACTCCTTTTGAAGATGTTCTTAATGGTCTGTATGATTCCCATTCTTTCTTTCTCCTATGCTTTGAGACCAAGGTCTCTGGCATTGTCTAGTACAAAATATTTAAACTCATCGACGGTGTGGTCATCCTCTTTAATAACTTTTGGATCGTCAGAATGTATCGTTTTCTCGTCGTAGCGATACATCTTATGTTCCTCATAGAATATCTTGTTAGCTGGTATGTCGAGATAGTAAAAACGCCCCTCAGCTAGCAAGCTGATAACCATATCAATCATGGTCTGATTCTTCTTCTTAGCCACTGGATGCCATCGTTCACCAAAGTCCTTAAAGTATTGATTCCTCAATGCACCCTCGGCGCTATCGATTGTCATTCTCAGCTTTGGCACTCGGTACTGTTTGAGTACCTTGTCAATAAAATTGCTAACCATGACAGTCAACTCACTCGGTGCCTTTTTAACTACTTGACCGGCTGGACTGTAATAGAATGTATCAAGCAATATCACATTGCCTTTAGCAGTCAGCCCATAAGCACCGCATGCCGTAGCTGATTGCTGGTGCCCTGTATCCATTGCAAATGATATCCCGATAAGTCTATCGTCTGTCGGTAAACTTTTGATAGCATGGAATGTGCTCATGTTATACACTTGATTACCAAGACCAACCGCTTCACCTAGATATAAGTAGCGGTAATAGTCGTAATCATTCTGTTTGATACGTTCGATGTCCTCTAGCATTTGCTCGGTAACAAAGCCCAGCTTATCGTCAAGATAGGTACTTGAGTGTGCCAGATAGTTGTCGTTGGTCTTGATGTCCTCAAACCATTCGTTAATCCAACTATAAGGGTTCCTTGGTGGATTGTAAGACCAAAAAAACTGCACAAACGGTGCCTTCTCATGTTTCTGTCGCATGAAAGTGACGTTTGATTGGTCGAAGTCCTCAGCGTTGTTAAACTCAGCTGCTTCCTCGTACCAAACGGCAATGATATTTCCGATGTCGTTTGATTTCAGTTTCTGGAAGTCGTCTTGACCGTAGAAATAGAAGGTTGAACCAGTACGCTTATGAACAATCTTAAACGGGCTCACAGTAGCTCTGAAATGATTGTCCAGACCAAATAGACCAATAGCCCATTGAACCTTATTAAACACACTGTCACGGATTGTATTTGCTACCTTACGAATGACAACCACATTAGCTTTTTCACCTTGCATGATGTACTTAATCATCATATAGACGAGTTTCAGCACGATAACCGAGGATTTGAAAGAGTTACGACCTCCTTTTAAGACGTTGTAAGGTTTTTGAGACTGCCACACCGATTTGAAATGCGGGTTAACGTTTTTCTGGATGTCAATCGTTGCCATCTGGGATATCCTCCCATGCGTTGATGATATTGACGTTCATAGTGCCTTCAACACCACTGTCAAGCTGCTCTCTTAGCTTTCTGATTTCAAGTTCCAATTTCTCGGACTGTTTAGCCGTTGGATATCGTTTCAAAATTTCAATAATTGCCTTGATAACTGTGTTGTTGTCAGCCTTTTTCATAAGCCGTTCAACTTCACCAGTCAATGGATTCATCATCAAGACTTCCTCGTCTCGTTTCCCTCTAGCGATGTCGGATAGGATGGACAAGGCTTCTTTTGCATCCATGATATTCTCATCGTGCATCTTCTCAATTTCAGCTTGGATAAAGCGTTTAATTTCAAGTTTTTTCAAGTTTTGCCCAGCGATACGTCCTGCTGTCTTTTCGCTATACCCAGCGTTAATTGCCGCTTGTGTTCCGTTCCCTAGCTTGATATACTCGCTAGCAAATAGTTTCTGTCGTTGATTTAGCCCAATATGTCCACCTCCTTCGTTGCGTAATCAAAAAAGACAACCCACAAAATGAGTTGTCTCCGTTTTTCTTCGATAATATAATAATACCACTTTAAACACTTGTAAGATACCGTGCTTTATCCGTCAAAATACCGAAATCTCAACGTTCTACGACTAATTGACCGTTTCTGTACAATTCTGCAAAAGCTAGGATAGCATTATTTAGCAATTCTTGAAATGCTGTTCTCTCGAATCCGATTCCTTGAGCAATTTGCCAGTTTGGTTTCGGTGGGTATGCCAGATATTTCTCTATCAGTATTCTGCGATAGTCTGGACGATATAGCCCGCTAACTGCTTGTTCTATGGCTTCTAGCTCGTTCATAGCATCAACACGCCTAACTGCGATATTCTCCACAGGTCTACTTACTCCACTACCGCCTCTTGGCATGAAAGTAAACTCTTGTGTAATCTTTTGCTCAGCGCTATCGTGTGCAATCTCTCGCCATCTTGGATATTCTCGAAGTTTTCGCTTGCAACGTTTGATTGTTGCTTTTTCATCAATTTCCGGCAATAGCATTGTTCTGCCCTCTCTGGTATAATAGTAGTGTTGACTTTCAAAGAGTGCCGGCCATTGTGTCGGTCTTTTTTTATTTTGGCCCAAAAAAACGTTAAGAGATTTATGAAAAGATAAGTGTATTTGTTCTTGGGCCTTTTATCACCTCCTTTCTAGCCATCGACACCAGCAAAGTCTTTGGCTTTTTTGTAATGCAAGATATCAATAAGAAAGAGGGTGTTTCACATCCTTTTTTCTTAAATTTGCTGGGTTTGCTTGGACAAGGTCTGTCAGCTTGTCCGGTGTTGAAAAAGTGTCTCTTTGATATTTTGACAGACAATAGCTAGCGAGGGAATCGAACCCTCGTAAACAATTCTAGCTACACGCCTAGTGCGTAGGCTGTATAAAGGGCTTTTCTGACCGTTATTTTATTGCGACCTACCTTGCCTTTGTTCCGATATTCTAGGGTTATGCGGTCAACTTCATCATCTAACCGTTCCGACCACTCATAACGATTGAAAACATAGTCAGCAATCTCGCTAAACAGTTCCCTAGACAGTACCCCTTCCATTTGGATTGCTTTTAGAGGTGTCAAAGTTGCATTTTCTGAATAACAAGTGCTTATAGCGTTTTGAGTTTTTAGAGCTTGTCTTGTGCTACAACCTTTGACACTTCTGATGTAATCATTTATGTATCTAGCGTGCTCCTTGCGCAGTGCTTCCACTTCTTCACGGAACCGCTTGAAAAGGTGCTCTGGAAGTCCTGCGTTTGTTTTATCCAAAAATGGGCGCGTGGTTTTACCTCTTGTGTAATTCTTGGATAGATATGCTTTAAGGTCGTTATAAAGTTCATTCGAAATAATGCCTTCTAATCTGTCGACAGTCGCTGGTGAGATCCTCGCACGCTCCACCACTGCGGCGTTGAATGCTTGATATATGATGCGAGCTTGTAACTCATCGCACTGTTTCACATCTTGGAAGAACTGCTTATAAGAGCCTTTTTTGTGTGTTTTTCTTAGTGCTGCATGTTCATCGACCAACCGCTGATATAGCTCTAGTGTCAGTCCGGAATATTTGTATCTCACGCTCATGAGCTCACCTCTAGCAGCTCTTGATTTTCGTAGATGTTGCCAATAACCTCAATGTAATACTCTTGACTGATGTCAAATAGTCCGTTATGTACTTGCCCGTCTATGTACCACATGAAAATCTCGTCCAAACCGCAAATAGTTCCAATTCCACCATCCGGAAAATTAGTTCTTTCGTCACCATCAGTCACCTTGACGATATCCCCTTCAAAGATTTCTTTGCCATTCTTGTCTCTGAAGCCTGTGGATTGCATGAGAATGTAATTTTTTAAGTCCTCTTTTACAACATTTCCATTCTTGTAGGTTGCTTTGATAATTTGTTCATCGAAAACCAGTGCATCAACTTGCACCATTTCCTTAAACTCTTTATCCCACGCTCTGAATCTTGGTATCATTGCCATCACCCTCTCAACGTTTTTTGTCCTATGCAATAACCATCAAACCAAATTTCTGGCAACTCACCGTAACCAAATCTGTAATTCATGCTTTTGTTGAGCGTCAGAAACATCCTTGATGTTCCTCTTCTATCTTTGAATGTAGATATTGATATATTTCGTTCAAAACCGCCATGTTTCAAGCTTTTATCATAAAGCTTACTAAATGCTTTGACATACTGTTTCTTTCGCTGCCGCTTGTTCATTGCTCCACCTCTAACAGTTCTGGATTTTCGTATATATTCCCTGCAATTTCGCAGTCGGTATGTCGTAGCCACAATTCACATCCGTATTGCTTAGATTCAAGGCGATATGCCCCGCCTCGATGTCTTACAATTTCGTAATTAGTTGGCTCAGAATAGACATTCTTAGCCATTTTGACTACATCCCCTTCAAAGATTTCTTTGCCATGTTTATCGGTTAGTCCAGTTGACTGCATGAGATCAAGGTCATTATTCACAATCCATTCACCAGCAACGTCATCCTCATCAATAATCCAAATGTCGCCATTGCCAACCATTACTTCTTCTGGACTATACATGCGGCATAGCGAGCCGCCGTCCCACGCTCTGAATCTTGGTATCATTGTCCTCTCTCCTTCAAATAGCTAGGGATATCATCCCCAACATTTACGCTGTCATACTGCTCCTTGCTGACAAGGAATTTCCCGTAAGCTCCACAATCAATCGTGTAGAGCTTACCGACCATAGACTTGCCGGTCACCTTACCGTGCAATTCGACGGCATTATCCGCTTTGTGAATTACCACGGTTTCGAGTGGTCTATTGACCACTCGTAGTACAGTCGTTACGTTAATGGCTAGTGATACCATGAGTAGCACCGTAGAAATAGCAAGGTCGTTATAAATCACTTTCTTTAACGAATGTGCCATTTATCATTTTCCCCTTTCTATTTTTAATCTCTTCATACGCAATACCGAGACACTCAGTCACATCTAAGTCTAGCTGATGTGCTAGCACGATAATTGTTACTAGCGTATCACCGATAGCATCCTTGAGTGCTGCTTGCGGCTCAGTAAATTTCGTTGGTTTCAAGAGTACATCCCGAATCTCTCCGACTTCTTCCGTGATACGCATCCACTGAATCTTTGGGTCAGCTTGTTTTAGCCCACGGCTATCTGCCCAGTGGTTGATTTTATTGATCAGGTTATTCATCCGTTACCTCTTTCACTTCAACGCCTGGGCAGTCAAACACCCAGCCGAAGCCGTTCGCTTCAAGCTCTTTGCGGGTGTGGCAGGTACGATAAGGAAACGCCTCTTCATACCCACTTAGAAACCAATTAGCAGACCGTGTATTGTGTTTTAGATATCTAGTAGAAATTGTTATCCCTTTCATCTTCACCCGATACCGCTTCTCTTTCTCGACTGCGTAGCCAAACTGGTACATGTTTACGATGGTTTTGATTGATTCATTTTCTACATCATCAAACCATTTACAAAAATCTGAAGTTCTTTCTTTATCATCCCAATTTCTAATCAGGTAATATATCTCATCCTCTAAATTATCTTTATGTTTTTCATACCAATCCGCCACATACTGCGGAACGACCGGTTTAGGTACAACCGTATCATATAGGTCTTCTGCGTGGGCTACTGAAATGCGTGCTACCTTTGCTAACTTCTGCACCGCTTCATTTCTAGTCATCATTTTAATCATCAATTTCCTCCATCCATACAGTAGTATCCACTGCCATGCTTAACTTTTTCAACGCTTCAACGTGTTCCAGTGCTTTTCTCTTATCTGTGAAATGGCACTCCATAACATCATCCATCGTGCGTGCTACTCGTACTATCCACCGCATTCGATTAATTCCACCTTATATTTTCGTGCATTGCGATATTTAACACCTCTTAGACGGTGTAATTCGTTAATCGCATCATTCTTATTACTGAAGACATGCTCGCTGTCTACCATGTTGTCGTAATAAACCACTACTTTATATTTCATGTCACACCTCGCTTCTATCTGTATAGATTACTGTGGCAGTAGCTACCATGAAGCTGTACTCCTTATTTTGGTCATAAGTAACTCTGACATCCAGTAATTCAACACCGTTTTCTTCAATCCATTTGTTTATTGTTTCGTCCAAACCGCCTGCTGTGTCGCTGTCGGTAAATATCTTCACTTTTCGTTTCATGGTTTTACACCTCATATTTATCATCGGTCCCGGTCCTTCTCTGAAAACCTTTGCCGGATTCTTCGCTATAAATCGCCTTAACCATTGCATAGCTCGACCATCTTTCTTAACAAATCTTCGTCTGGTAACTGTTCTAATGTCAGAATGCGATTGAGCTTCTTTGCATTAATACCTAGCTTGATTGCCACTGCACCTTTCTTTTGATGCGTGGTATAAAACCAGTGACTAAAATACTCTACACGTTCTAACACCGTCACCGATTTATCGTATGGCCGTGGTGCATATTTAATGCCAGCCATGCGATCATTCCACCGTTTTACCATTATTTGTACCTGAGACCTCCATAGCCTTCTCATCTAGGAAATCCCAGATAATATGAAATTGATTTTTGACCAAAATATCGTTATTGTATTTTTCACAGACCTTGTCGATAGAGACGACTACCCAATTCCAGTATGCAGGGGTATTGAAACCGACCTGTTGCATCATTTGGTTGTTTTCTCTCATCCAATTCGGAACTTCAGTCTCGAAGAAATTAATATAATTCATAGCTCTTCCACCTTGACATATATCCCAACAGTGTCTGACCAAAACTTCTCAACAATCTCACTAGCGACTTGGGCATCATCTTTCCAATACTCAAGATCAGTCATGCAATCCTTTAGAAGTTTCTGCAGATTATCTGTATCTGGTTTAGTAGTCTTGTATTGACCATGAGTCGCTTTTTTGATTTTAGGAAATAGCCATTTCACCGTTAGACGTATAGGCCCTTCAATTTTTTCGTTTGGTGTGTATGGAGCAAGCAAGGTTGTAAATAAGTTTCTAGCTTCTTTCAACTTTTGAGGCTCGTAGAATTGTGGCTTACCATTCACCACAGCGACTTGTTTCTGTTGGTGTGTCGTAGTCGGTATTTTTTTCATTGGCAAGAAAAATTCAATCATCGTAATCCACACCCTTCCACTGGCCAGTTTCTGAATTGTAGACAATGTAACCAGCTGATCCTAACTGTCTCCAAAGCCACTGAATTAAGTCAAGCTGATTTTTTATCCAAGCATATACTTGGCTTTTATCATTATCAAATTCTTCCCCCGGCAAGGTGTGATAGAGCGGTGGCATAGTTTTTGCAACTAATAATTTTTCAGAACGTCGTTTTTGTTTTTTGTTTTTACTTCCGGCAGTACGTCCCATTTTTATTTTTTCCTTTCTTTTTTCCACGCGCCTAAGTTCAGAGTGAAGGACAGGGTTACAGGGTTACATGGGGGAGTCTTGGGACCCCCATGTTCCTGTACCTGTTCTTCTGAACTCTCAGGGACATTTCCCAATTATCTACACTACCGAGTAGTTAGATAATCTGTCCCTGGTTTTGTCCCTGAATTCTCGGGTTTGTCCCTAGAGCCTCTAAACCGTATGGTTGCAGGATTTCTCAGGGACATTCTCGGGTTTGTCCTTGTCCCTAGAGACACCTCAGGGACACAGGGACATTCTCGGGTTTGTCCCTCAGGGACAGGGACATTCCCGAAGTTGTCCCTCGGGTTTGTCCCTCGGGTTTGTCCTTGTCCCTGAAATGTCCCTGGCTATTTTTTAGGTAAAATTTGGTTGTTTTTCACCTCAAAATCACCATTATTTTTCACCCATCTTCTGACGGTTTTCTCACTAACTGACTTATCTTCTGTTGAGAAATATTCCACTACGTCGTTCAATTCTATCGGAGTTATTCCGTCAAATAATACTTGCATGGCCGTTGTGAATTTTTCGTCAGCAGTTTTCTTTTTCGATTCATTACCTTTTTTGCTATCGAGATTTTTCTTCCAACTTGGTGCTGCATCTTCCAATTGGATATCAGCTAGCACTCCAGTAGTGTCCACTTCATGGACTGGATAGCTAAACCACATATTTCGAGGTGGGAATTTAGCAAATTCACGAAGTGTTCCCTCAACTCGCCAAGCACTAGCAATCTCTATACTACGCACGATGTCTTTTACCTCTTTTAGATAAGGTTCTCGTTTCATGATATCTGGGATACCCTTATCAAAATGTTGTTGCATTTGATAGCGACTTTCTAAATCATCAAGACTGACATAGTGTTGATAGTAATCGTTTGCTTGTTCTTGCAAGGCTCGTTGATAGATCTTAGCTGTCGCTTTTTCGATTCTTGCGTTGATAATATCTTCGTTAAGGTCTAGTTCGACCAAATCGACCAGAGCGTCCGGGTCACGAGCAAACACTCCTGAGCCACTAGCTCGGTCCATTGATTTTTTACCACCTTGAGACCCCTTCGAATGATGATGGCAGTAGATTACGGCACATCCTAGCTCAGTAGCCACTTTATCGAATTGATTAGTAAAATGTGCCATTTGATCCGCTGAGTTCTCGTCACCAGTCAGGACCTTATAGATAGGGTCGATGATAACCGCCTGGTAATTCTTTTTCAGCGACCGCCTAATGAGTTTGGGTGCTAATTTGTCCATTGGCACAGTTTTCCCACGAAGGTTCCAAACATCGATATTTGCTACACATTTAGGTTCAATCCCCATAGCAGTGTAGACATCTTTGAAGCGGTGCAAGGCTGAAGGTCTATCTAATTCAAGGTTGACATAGAGGACTTTTCCTTGCTCACACTGCCAACCTAACCACTCCCTACCTTCTGCGAGAGCTATTGATAACTCGATTAGAGCGAACGACTTACCGGCTTTTGATGGGCCCGCAATCAGCATCTTGTGGCCCTGACGCAACACACCGTGGATAAGTTCTGGGGCTAAATCTGGAAGGTGGTCCCACTCGTCTGCTAGTGTTTCAGGATCAGGAAGGTCGTCGTTTAAATCTTCAACCCATTGATACCATTCTTCGTAGTTAGCTTTCCCCAGATTTGTATCAATCAAGAATTGCTTATGGCCATTTCGGATAACTCCAGGCATGCGAGAGAGTCGACTTGGGTTACGGTTTTGGGTGTCAATATCAAGCCCGTTTTTCTTACAAATCTGATAAATGTAATCGACATGTTTTCGATATTCTTGGTAGTCTCTAGCATCCACTCGTACCACTGCATGTAGCGACTTGTGTCCAGAGTGTACCAGTGTCGCAATAGGAAGCTCTAACTCTTTAAATAGAGCGTATTGTTTCCCGAGTTCCATGCTGTCTGATTCTACTAGAGCGTATCTGAAATCGGTGACATTATCATTTTTGACACCCTTCCCATCCAGCGGGTTGAAACGAATCCAGGCACCAGCTTCTTCCTTATAATCTCCGAAAACTGCACCAATATCATCGCCATTGCTCTGAAGTTCTTTGATGAGCTCTCCGGCAGTCCTGTCGTAATTGCCTTGAGTTGGCTTATAGATTGGGCCGTTTTCTGTTTCAATCGGATAAGTTGAAGTGACATAACCAACAAGGTCGGTCATTTCAAACAACGTTTCGATGTATTTGACAAGGTCTTGGACTGGATGCCAATTAATCGGTTCTCGGATTTCCTTTGATTCGACCCAGTTATTATCTACGATTTGATAATCACGGTCGATTGTAGAATCCCAGTCGAGCTCATAGCTTTTACCCGACTTATTCATTGCTTCCCAGCCGTTGTCTTTTGCCATTTGTGTGATAGTTGCACCAGTAACAGCACCTCCTCCGTCGTATTGGAAGGTATCCCATTTACTGAAACACTCACCTTTTTTATAGCGGTTGTCGGATTGAGACCAAGTATCCCAATCCATTGCCGTGTAGCCCTCTTGTTTTAGGGCCATTCCTACGTTTACCCACTCTTGATAAGACAATGTAGAAGGGTCAATATAATCTAAGAGTGGGATTAAATCAAAAGTACCTTCTGACATTTAATCTCCTTTATTCCGGTTGGTATGTAGCTGGAATGATTCCTTTTGGCATTCTCCAGCCGCTCGCAGCGATTCTGTTAATCAAATTGCTAGCATCTTCAAATTTCCACATTCCGACATTGCGGAAACCACGACCTTCGAGCAATCGTATTTGTTTAGGTGTGGTCAATCCACTGTCTTTGCGTTTGTTTAAGCGGTCTAGTAGTTTACCAGCTTTACCCGCGTTGCCGATTTCTTCTGTATAAATACCGAATTTCTCAAGCGCTTTAAGCTGTTTTTCTGAAGGAGGAGCCATCTCCCAACCGAATGATGGGACATAGTCCGCTAAATCTTCGGCTTGGATTGACATTTCGAACTGCAATGGATCCACAAGTTTGCGTTTTTTCTTTCGCTGTTCTGCGAGTTGCTTAGCGAGAGCTTCTTCTCTCTCGGCGACAACATCTTTTCCAGCTTGTTCTTCGGCTTCCAATAGACTGAACTCAACTTCTGTATCTTCAGCCATATTTTCAGTCATCTTTTTGGCAACTTCTGGACTGCTAGCAATTAAGTGGGCTGGCCTGCATAGTTCATGACGTTCAGTGTGCCATAAGAAATCGAGTAGTAATAGATTTTCCTTCCCTGGTGCAAGGCGTGTACCGCGTCCCACCATTTGACTATACAGAGCACGGACTTTTGTCGGCCTCAACACAACCACGCAGTCAACTGTCGGGCAATCCCACCCCTCGGTTAATAGCATCGAGTTGCACAAAACGTTATATTTATCCTTGTCGAAATCTTCTAGGATTTCAGCGCGGTCCTTGGATTCTCCGTTCACCTCAGCAGCTCGAAATCCCTTCTCGTTTAGGATATCTCGGAATTTCTGCGATGTTTTCACTAGTGGCAAGAAAACAACTGTTTTCCTGTCTTTGCACTGTTTAACCATCTCGTCTGCAACCTGTCCGAGATAAGGGTCTAGGGCTGTTCCGATTTCACTGGCTTTGAAATCACCACCTTGTTGACTGACTGTTGATAAGTCAAGCTCAAGAGGGATTGTAATAGCTGTGATTTTCGATAGATACCCCGATTTAATAGCGTCGACCAAGGGGTATTCATAAGCTAAACTATCGAAATAGCTTCCTAAATTTCGCATATCACCACGGTCTGGCGTGGCTGTGACACCTAAGACGTTAGCTTCTCCGAAATGTTCTAGCACACGTTGATAGCCGTCTGATATAGCGTGATGAGCCTCGTCGATGACAATAGTATCGAAGTGATTAGGTGGGAACTGACTGAGTCGTTTCTCACGCTGCATGGTCTGTACTGAACCAACGACAACACGAAACCATGAGCCGATTGAAGTATTTTCAGCTTTTTCTAGCGCCGATCCTAATCCTGTAGCAGTCATTAATTTATCACTGGCTTGTTCCAAAAGTTCTGAACGATGAGCGAGAACAAGGACACGTTCTCCCATCTTGACACGATCTTCTATGATTTTCGAAAAGACGATGGTCTTACCACAGCCAGTGGGTAGGACAAGTAGCGTGCGCTTCCTGCCCTCCTTCCACTCTTGCTGTACTTTAGCCCTTGCCTCTTCTTGGTAAGGTCTAAGCTGCATTAGAATCCTCCGAATCCACCACCGTTAGGTGCTTGTTGTTGTGGTGCTTGTTGCCCACCACCTTGAGAAACATTGGCATTCAATACTTTTGTCCAATCGACACTGTCAGCGTAGATCATTTGTTTAACGTCGTTATATACAGTATCTTTGTATGTGCGGTTTCCGACACGACACACCCCTGTCGAACCTACAACGGTGTTCCAATTCATTTGGAGTGGTTCTCCGTGTTTCTTTTGTCCAATAGCACCGAAGAACGCTGAGAGCATCCCTTCAGTAGATGAGTGCAAGAATAGATTGTGTGTCATTGTTGCAAGGCCTTCTTCAGTCTCAACTTGAATTGTGATGATCGCTTTGTTACATGCTGGAAGTTTCCCAGGATTTTGTGGGTTGGGAGTGTGACGCCCACGTTCGAAGTTTGTTACAGTGAAGACGTAATCACCGGGCGTTAGTGTGATAAATTCCTTAGCGTCTTCTTGAATAGTGTCGTCCCAGCCAAATTCACGTTGAAAGTTATTGTTAAGTGTAGTCATTGTTTATATTCCTCCTAAAATTCTGATCCACGGATTTCTTTTACCATTTCAAAGACACGGTCCCAAGTAGCTACTAGAGCCCCGTCGATGAATGATTTGTCGTACATTGATATAGGTGTTTCGATAGGGTAGTAACCTTTAGAGGCTACAGCTTGTTGAAGTTCTTGTTCGGTGACCTGATTAGCAATCATTAGGTCACGAAGAGCAGGCTCGATGAATGGAGCGGGCTCTTGATAAGCTCCACGTTCCACTGGTGCAGGGTTGACCGGCTCTTGTGGTTCTGGAGTTGGTGTTTGAGTTTGAATAGGTGTTTCTTCCACTGGCGCTGGAGTTGGTTCCTTAGGTGCCGTCGGTGAAGTCTGTACCTCTACTGGTTGCTGTGCAGTTTGGACATTATTGAAGATATGAGCAATTCCAGCGTAGTCTAGCGGCAGTTTATTAGGCAGATTGTGACGATTCTTGGCATCCCACGCCGGATGATGTTGTGTATACATGATACGTTGTCCGCCTTGCGCTTTCGACTTCTTGGATTTTTCATCAGTCATTACGATTGTTTCATAGTTACAGAATAGAACCATGTCAGCCCACTCTTTAACCAACGGAGCTGTCTGTGAACTTGTTTTCTTCCCAAGTTTGAGCTCGTAACGGTCATAGCTACCCATTTCGTCTGGTTGCGTAAATGTCTTAATCTGAGCGTGTGCAGTAAGAACAACATTAATTCCTAGATCAATCAATTCGCTTAGACTGTTTAGGAAACGACCGATTTCTTCACGGACGTATGTATATCCATTACCCCAGCCAAAATCTTCGATTCCCTTCTTGACGTGCTGAGCACACACAGATTCAACTGCTAACGACTCGGCCCAATCGATTGTATCGATTACCAGAGTCTTGCACGAGTCTGGATTTGCTTTAATGAAAGCAATCTCGTTCATTAACATGGTCCAGCTTGATGGCTTATCTAATCTAGCTACATCCATATTGTCTGTAGAGCCTTCCGTGTCGATAAACACAGGGTCTGGAAACTGAGCTGCAAAACTTGATTTTCCGATACCTTCAGGGCCGTAGATGACGACCTTTTGAGCTCTGGCTTTAATACCTCTTGTGATTTGCATTAAAATCCTCCTTGCCATGATGGCGTTGTTGATGGTTCAGGTTGAGCTTCAACTGTTGGCTGATGTGTCTTATTATCGAGACTATAGCCGTCTTCGATAATAATTGAGCATTCATCACCAGTCGACACTCTCGTTGCAATAGCTTGTAGGCCTTCATCCTCAAGCCATTTTCCAAATTGATCCAGTGTGATTTGGTCCATTTGTTCGAGCTTGTCGATTAAAACGAAGCCGCAATTCGGTTTTAGTTTTCGGACGATTGCGGTCGCTACCATGAGCTGTTGAGAACCTGACATGTTATCCCACTCTTGTCCGAGATAGAGAAGTTTTCCATCGTTGACAGATAGTCCTTCGAGTGGTAAGTCAGCATTGGTTAACAAGTCACGTTTACTTTTACGAACATCTTCGATTTGAACAGACAACTTGTTATACTGCTCACGTTGAGCCTTGGCATCCTCTTCCGCTTTATCCTTGTCCAAGTTAGCACGGACTTTAAGGTTAATCTGTTCGATGTTAGCAATATTGCTTTCGATTTCTTCTGTAGATTCATCGATAAGGTCAATCGTTAAGTCGGTAGCGATTTGAAGGTCGTTTTCAAGAGCTTCCAATTCTGATCGAGCTGCCTTCAACTGTTCTGACAAGCGGTTAACTTCAGCAAGTTTGCCTTCGTAGGCAGTTTTAATCTGCTGAGCGTTTTGACGTTTGCGAGCATTCTCTCCATTTTTTGCTAGCACCTCTTGTTGTTCTGTAATCAGATCTGCAATGGAAACCAACTCTTTTGGCGCGTCTGGATAATAGGTCTGTTCTTTTGCGAACTTCTCCTTCTGGTCAGCAATTACACCGATAGCATGGCGCTGGTCATATAACTGCTTCTCTTTGATTTCTAATTCGGCTAATTGAGGACCAACCCCGATAATTTGCAAAAGGATGTCAGCTTTCTCTTTAGCTGTGCTATCCATAAATTTCGGGAGGTTGATGGCCAATTCCTCAACGAAACTATCAAGAAGTTGTTGACCGCCTTTATTACCGTTCGGATCAATTACTTTCAGAGAACTATTCTTCCCTTTTCTCTCAACAATCAATCCATTTGACATGGTAATTTTAAGAGAAGGAGGAACGACAGAACCTTCACGAGCTGCCTTGCTAGGTTTAAATCGATTTCCACCCAATGCCCAAGCAATAGAATCTAACACGCTTGTTTTACCTTGGTTGTTATTTCCACCAATTACTGTGAGGCCGGTAGGTGATGGCTCAACCTTGACTGCTTTGATTCGTTTAACGTTTTCGATTTCTAACTTATTTATTGCGACGCTCATTCACTTAATCCTCTTTTTCATTGCGTTTCTTAAATCCAAGAGTTAGAGCAGTGATACCTGCTGCAATTACTACTAGACCAAGAGTTGACATGATGCCTTCTTTCTCTCCAGTGTTTGGAAGAACGCCGCCGTAAACCGTCGTATTTGCCACCTCTTTTGGCACAGAATCGAGCTTATAAGCAACCTCGGTAATTTCTACCCCTTTAGTTTTCGGAGCGTCTGCGGGCTTATTAGGTGCCTCTTTCGGTGTCACTGGTTTTTCTGGTGTTGGTTTAGTTGGTTCCTCTGGAATTTCAAGCTCTGGCAAGTCCAAGATAGGGGCATCATTCGGAATCACACCGCCTTCAAACGGTGGCAACTCACGAACTTCTGGAATTCCCGGAATACCTCCTTGGAATTCAGGCTTATCGTGTACTGGTGCTTCATTTGGTACTGTGCCTCCGTTCCACTCTGGTTTATCCAAAACTGGCGCTTCGTTCGGTACTGTTCCGATTGGCTCAGTATATTCTGGTTTTACACGTTCTTCAGGAATACCCGGAATGCCACCGTTAAATTCAGGGATTTCAACTTTTGGAGCTTCACGAGGAATTTCAAATGTTGGTTCAGGCTTGTTTTCACCACTGGCATCGCCACGGCCACCGACGAGTTGAACATAACTGTATGAAACAGCACCATCTGACTCAGCTTTTAACTCAACCTTATTGGTTGGATTAACGCTATCCTTAACTGCATTTGTCAGTTTGGTTTTATAGTTCAAGTAAATCATATGGTCAAGTCGATCCATTTTGATTTCAAAGCCATGCTCAGATTTGCTGATTGACTTAACTAAATCCATTGCTGAACCTTTATCAATCCATGGATTCACGCTCTCAATGTTCTTAACTTCAAAGAAGTTATCCACAAGGGTTTGATTGTCACTCATTGTGTCAATCAATGTCACATAATTCAACACACGTCTTGCGTAGTTAACACGGATAGTCCAGTTGATAACAGTTGGGTCATTCTCGTCTTGACTACCCCATTTAGAAAGTAATTCATCTTTACCAATTTCTTGTTCTTTGCCGATGTTGACGGTGATCACTGTCCCATTGAAGTTTACTGTGACTGGCTTGCCACTTTCGACCTTGTCTGTCCAAGTAGCGTCCATTTTAAGACTCATTTGCTTGTTAAGCGGATGAGATGCAAAGTAGTTGTTAAATACAGTAGTCACAGTATTGCTTGCTGTGTCTGTAGTAGCTTTACCAACAACTTGCTTGTCAGGATTGTAAACATCAAAGTCAAAGTTAGTTTGAAATTTCACTTCTTCAGGTAAAGTGAACTTAACCTTATCCCCTTCATTGATAGCCATATCGTCAGGGAATTTTACATCCTTGTATTCCACTGTGAAGCCTTGGTATTTACCAGTTCCTTGAGACTGGTCAACCTCAACATTAGGGTTAGATACTTGGATAGTGTCACCCTCTTTAACGAATGTAGTAGGTTGCGCTTCGACTGGCGCTGTAGTTTCTGCCACTGGTTGCGCTACTGGTGTTTCTGTAACCGGTGTAGGTTCTGCCACTGGTGCTGTTTCAACCACTGGTGTAGCAGTTTCTGCTGGTGCTACTGTTTCAGATGGTGTAACTGTAACATTACCACCATTATCAGCTGTGTAGACATTAGACACTGCTGGTTGAGTGTCCACCACTGGTTGAGTGGTTTCGTCCGCTGATACTGCCCCAGCACCGATAAGCAATGCGGTAACAAGAGCTAGTGTTCCGCAAAGCCCGAAAGCTTTAGTTTTAACGTAAGATGGTTTTGCAATTTGTTGTGTAAACATGGTATAATCTCCTTGGTATAATTTTCTTGCATGGGCCCTAACCCATGCTTTTTTAGTGCTCTCAACGTGCACCCAACGCCCCACCGTGTCATGTTTTTCAATGTTTTATTAGACTTTTTGGGGAAGATTAGGAAAAAAGTAATTTAGTAAAGTTTTTTTGGGGAAAAATTATGGGTATAAGTTACACTCCACGGCAGGGCCATGGCTGCACGCTGAAAGATGGTTACTATTTGCTATATTTCCGCTTGAGTCGTTCTTGTTTCTCCTCTGGAGTTTCAACCCATTCGAAGAACGGCTCTGGTTGTTTTGGTTTTTTCTTACCGAATAAGAATTTCAATAGATGTTTCAAGTTATCACCCCACTAATTGATCTAATGGCAATCCGTGGTCTGCATTGAAATCTCTTACCTTTTCGTCAATCATGCGATGTGGACGAACTTCATAGACTTCTACTTGTTCTTGTTTTTTAGACCAAATCCAGTTGATAAGTTTTTTCATTTTTAATTTCCTTTCTGTTTTCCTAACCACACTAGTGGAGCTAGAGGTGTTTTTTTAAATATCCAAAATATCGTGCGTTCTGCATGTAGCAACAAAATCAATTGCTGCATATTGAAATAGATCTCTGCGTTTGCTGTCTGGTGTGTCTGGTTTGCTGCAAACATCTCTGTACATCAGACATTTTGTGTCGATATCGTCGAGTTCGCTCTTTGCTTTTTTCGAAACATCCATCGTCTCGTTGATGTATAGAATCAAATAGCGGATGTTGTCGAGAGCTGGGATGCCCCCTTCCATCTTGTGGAAGTCTTTTTCGAATTGGATAGCGCAGGCTACCAATCTTTTTATGTAGTGGTTGTTTTTCATGTTTTGTTCCTTAATGTTGTTTGAATCTATTTCTGCTTTTCCACTTAATGAAGGACTTAAAACCTTCATAGTTGATAAAAACCAGTTTGTGTGTCGGGTTGAGCACATAGTCTCGGAAGTCTTTGTTATCCCTCATTTCTCGAATGAGGTTTTTTGCCATCGACTTCCCTAGACCTTCCCATCTCTGCATGAGGTGGTCGTAGTCTCCCCACTCCGCCGTTTCGTTGATACCGACTGGTTTATATGTGATTTTCATTGATATTCCTTTCTGATATAATTAACTAAAGAGGTGTTAAAAAATGATTGAAACTGTATCGAAACAAGCTAGAACGTTGTTGAAAAAGATGATTGAGGTAAGAGATGATTCCAATTGTGTCATCTATGAAGACTATTCAGATTTAATCGAGCAAGATCCACTTGCTACTGAAGAATTAATCTCATTGTCATTCATTGAGCAATACCTAACGAATGATTTCAGAATCACTAGCAAGGGTCTTATCTTCCTACGTCAATACAAAACTTTCTCACGCCAACTTTGGCTCACAAGTTTCTGGATACCTCTTGCTGTTTCAGTGTTTGGAACTGCCATCACACTGCTCATTCAGAATTGGTTATTTAACTAACAGCCAGAATATTGCTGTGCCAATCACAACTCCGATTAAGCTGCCGATGATGGCTAATGCTACATCATATCCGTCTAAGTTCGACTCAAAGAAATATTTGAGTTTTTTTAATGCCTTCATTTTCACTCCTTTCAGAATTTTAATTATTTAGTTCAAGTTCTTGAACTTTATAGTTAAAAAAATATTCAACTATCTCATCTTGTGAGATTTCTAATAGTTCAACCGCTTTTACAATTTCGTCTTGTTTCCACTTCGCTTTTCCGTTGATCTTGAATGAAAACCTTGAGGGAGTTAAGCCGATAGCTTTTGCAAAAGCTTCTTGCGTCCCGTATTTTTCTTTAATACGACCCTTTAATTTAGCGTAGTTAAATCTCATTGAGTTCTCCTTTCTAAGTTCAATCTCTTGAACTTTATGGTTTTATTTTAATCCTTCTCTTTTTATTTGTCAACACTTTTGTTCAATTTTTTTGAACTTTTTTTATTTTTTCTTGAACTTTTGTGTTTTCTACTATATAATGAATCTATAAAGGAAAAAGGTAAAGAATATGAAAAATACTACTGCTTCACGTTTAAAACAAGTCATGAGCGAGCGAAATTTAAAACAAGTTGATGTTATTTCTCTTTCAAAACCATATCAAAAAGAATTAGGTGTAAAACTTGGAAAGAGTGCTTTGTCTCAATACATCAACGGAAAATCAACACCGGACCAAGAAAAGCTTGTGTTGCTTTCGAAGACCTTAGGTGTTTCTGAAGCGTGGCTTATGGGGTACGATGCCCCTATGGTGAACGACCAACAACCAAATTCCCACGATATCGATGACATCATAGCAAACGCTATGATGTTCGATGGTAAACCACTGACTAGTGATGATAAACGTGCCATTCGTGGCATAATCGCCGGCTATATGAGTAGTAAGGAGAACTGATACTTATGGAGAAAGAATTGCTTGAGCAGTTCGACGTGTCTCTTTGTGAGTTCGACTCTAGCCAATGGCCACGAGATGGGTTCCTAGACCCTGTTAACCGTGTGGTTTACATCAATAGGGATTTAGCCCCAGAAATACGTTTGAAGGTCCTACTGCATGAGTTAGGCCATCTAGAACACGACCCTAAACACTATGAGCGTCTGCGAGAGAAAAATGAGGCTCAAGCGAATAGGGATATGATTCGTGGATTGCTCAAAAATGAAAATCTTGATGATTTTAACTACGTTCGTTTTATGAAAAAATATAATCTCACCACAATTTGTGATGAGACATTCGTAAAACATGAATATTTGAAACTACTAAAAAAGCCCTATAATCTCCCTCGCCAAAGTTAGATTATAGAGCTCTATGCATCACAGAAAAAAATTCATAGCCACTAAAAAAACGAATTGAGGTTATGTTTTCTTTTCTGTACCCATTTTACCAAATAATAGGAGCTATGACAATGTGGGTAGAACAATTACCGAACGGAAAATATAAATATTTCGAAAGATACAAGGACACTTACACTGAGAAATGGAAACGGGTATCTGTAACTCTTAATAGTGGTTCAAATCGAGCAAAGAAAGAAGCTCAACGCTTGCTTGATGATAAGATAGCCCAGAAAATAGAATCATCAAGCACTACTAATGTATCATTCCATAGCGCCTTTAACGAATGGTGGGAGTTCCACCAAAAGCAGATTAAGTTAAGCTCAATCAAGAGCCTTGCAGCGTCCGTCAAGCGAATATCCGACACTATTGAACAAGGAACAATCCTATCAAATATCAATGTCAGACTTATCCAATCCTTACTAGACACCGAAGACTGGACAGATTCACAGAGATATCGTGCCAAGACTGTACTAAATACATTTTTCGATTATGCTATGGATCAACAACTTATAACTGATAACCCATCACGAAAGGCACGGTTACCAAAGAAAACGAATAAGCTAGAAAAACAACAAGCTGCCAAGAATAAATACTTAGAACCAGACGAATACAGTCGATTGTTAAAAGAGCTCTACCGAAAGGACATAACGCTGAGATATGCTCTAGCGTGCGAGTTTATGCTAATAAATGGTTGTCGGATTGGTGAATTAGCTGGGTTAACTGTTTCAGACTATCACAAAGAGACACGCTCCTTGGATATCCACACCTCATTTAACAGATACATTCCAGAAAACGAAGGAACGAAAACAGTCGCTAGTTACCGAACTACATACCTCACTAATCGAGAGATGGAAATTATTGACCAGATACTAGAATTGAAAGAGTTAAGCGAATCAACCAATCCAGATTGGCATCATAGCGATAAAATCTTCACGACTAACACTGGCAAGCCTATCCATAGCACAATCCTAAGTGCATCACTCCAACGAGCTAATGCCAGACTGGAAACACCTATCAACAAGCACCTATCCCCTCATATCTTCAGACATACCACGATTAGCATACTAGCTGAAAACAATGTGCCACTAAAAACCATCATGGATAGGGTTGGTCATGCTGATTCGGAAGTGACCACTAGTATCTATACCCATGTCACACGAAACATGAAAGACCAAGCAGTCAATATTTTAGATAATATCATTACAAATAATCTTGCCCCCTCTTTGCCCCTCGGATAGAAAAAAGAACCCTAGGAGCAACCTAGAGTCCTCAGAAACGTTGTCAAATCAACGTTTTATTTTTTCAAGTTATAGAATGATTTCAAACCACGGTATTCTG
>OODN01000090.1_pt1 | contig 81344 bp, 80 predicted proteins | sample 1671651 | NCBI WGS metagenome assembly OODN01 (sample SAMN06348178, study PRJEB24527) | human gut metagenome | biome: human gut; feature: ankylosing spondylitis patient; material: feces | host: Homo sapiens | place: China | collected 2015-10 | reverse complement strand
ATTTTACTAACCTCTTAACCAGAATCAGATTGGAAGAAAACAAGGTAAAAGAAAAAGGACCAAGCAATTTATTAATTGCTTAATCCTCATCTTTTACTCTTCATCAACAGGATTTGACAAAGAGCCTTTTATTTATGGTTTATTTCAAATTAAATCAAGTTAGCTTCCTTGAGTAATTCTTCAACCCAAGTTCTCTTGATCTTCTTCATCCCGGTCTTCACAGCTAATTTTTCAGGAAGTGGCATGTCTTGATCAACCAACTTCTTCTTGTCTGACATGTAGTACATAGCACGAAGAAGTTGACGAATGTCGTAGATTGAGTCAAATACTTCTGGAACACCACGATCAACGTTAAGAAGTGTGTAAACAGCTTCCATAGCAGTTCTTACTGAGTATTCAGTGGTGAAGACAGTATCTCTGGTTGGTGATTCAGCGAAGTTACCAATGAAGGCAATGTTTACAGAACCATCTGGAACAACAGCTGGACGGTCACCATCATGACGAGGCATGAAGTAACTAGTGATGTATGGCATGTAAACAGGAACAGTGTTCATGTTTTCTTCACTAGCCATTTCACTAATTTGACTTTCTGGAACACCTAAGTGGTACAAAAGCTCTTCTGCAATTTCCTTACCAGTACAGTCAACAACTCTCTTCTTGATGTAGTTACCTTCAGTGTCTGAGTAAAGTGCGTAGATCCAAACAACAATTTGGTTTGGCTTTTGACTCTTGAAGTGTGGTTGACGGTGAATGGTGAAGCTAAGTTCCCAGTTAGAGTCAACAATAGTGATAATACCACCAGTGTTAACCTTGCCATCGTACAAGCTACGCTTAGTCAAACGTTCAAAGTATGGGGCAAGCTTCTTGTTTTCCAAAGTTGCCGTCGCAGAAACAAACCAACTACGTTCTGGAATGTTTTCACAGAAGACATCTGGGTGACCAAATTCAGGATCTTGTTTGGCCAAGTTTTCCCATAACTTCCAAGAACTACCCTTAGCGTGAGTAATTGGAGCTGGGGTATTTTGGTTACCATAAGTTGAACTTTCAGTAATTGAACCATTGGTAATGAAGACAATGTCATCTGGAGTCAATGGAATTTCAGTTTCCTTGCCGTTTTGGGTCATAATGATCTTCTTAGCAATCTTTTCATTGCCTTCGTGATCTACCTCGACGTTTTGTACATGGCAATCATATTCAAATTGAACGCCATGATCTTTAAGATAAGCAAGAAGTGGTTTAACCATTGATTCATATTGGTTGTACTTATTGAACTTCAAAGCAGTGAAGTCTGGCAAACCATCAATGTGGTGGATAAAACGCATTGCATAACGACGCATTTCAGCTACTGAGTGCCATTTTTCAAAGGCAAACATAGTTGACCAGTATGACCAGAAGTTAGTCTTAAAGAAGTCATCGCTGAAGAATTCTTCAATTGTTTCTCCTTCAAGTTCCTTTTCAGGGGTCATGATCAATTTAACAATTTCGTTAGCGCATTTGCCCAAACCATATTGACCATCACTTGGTAAACGATCACCACGGTTGTAAATCAAACGACAATTTGATGAGTTAGGGTCTTCTTTATCAAGCCAGTAGTATTCGTCAAGGTATGATGCACCTGGAATTTCCAAACTTGGAATTGAACGATACATATCCCACAAACATTCAAAGTGGTTTTCCATTTCACGTCCACCACGAACAACGAATCCGGCATTTGGACGATCAGCACCGTCAAGCGAACCCCCTGCTACAGGAAGTTCTTCTAAGACATGAATACGTTCGCCCTTCATTTGGGCATCACGTACTAAGAATACTGCTGCAGAAAGACCAGCCAATCCACTACCAATAATGTAAGCAGACTTTTTATCTACACCTTCAGGCTTTTTAGGATCTGCGAAGGCTTCATAATTACCATTGGAATAATACATAAAGATGTCCTCTTTTCTGTACACGAATAGTTTTATATTACACTTCTAATTTTAAAGAAAACGTTTTCTTTATGCAAGTTTTTTAGTAGTGAATTCTAATAGCTTTAGAATTTTTTATTAATTAGCTTTTGCCAGAGATTTTGCATATCACTTGGATCAGAAATTTCAACGGTTTTATCTTTTTCGCTATTAACAGGATCAGGAAAGCTTAAATAAAAACAGTTTAAAGCCTGACGGGAAAAAGAATCCTTTACTCCATATAATTGATCGCCATAAAGGGGATGACCTAAATAGGCCATATGAACACGGATTTGATGCGTTCTACCAGTTAATAAGCGCAATTCCACTAGACTAGCTCCCGGCACTTGTTTAAGCACCTTGTACTCTGTCTGAGCAGATTTACCATCTGGAATTACCCCTCGTTTTACACCTGAATCGATTTTGCCAATTGGTTCATCAATTAAACCAGTTAATTCAGTAGATTCAAAGTTGCCATGCACAATCGCATGATATTTTTTGATAAATCGCTCTTTGCCAATCTTACTAAAACGGGCATGGGCTACAGCATTTTTACCGACCAGCACTAAACCTGACGTATCACGATCTAGCCTTGTAATTACGTGTGGCTTTAAATCTTTTGCTCCCTTGCAAGTAAAATAGCCCATCAAACGATTAACGATGGCATCATTATCCTCATAGCGTGATGGAATTGACAACACACCTGCTGGTTTATTCAAAATAATATAATTCTTCGTTTCTAAAACTGGCTCTACCGGATTATTAGACGGCTTTAAAAAATCATTTTTCTTTTCTTCGCCAGTCACAAAAATCACTTCATCATTCGTTTTCAAGCGAAAGCTGGTATATCGTCTTTTATGATTGACCAAAATTAAGCCATTATTGTATCGAGCATGTTTCAATGCTTGATGTGAAAATCCTTTTTTTAACAAAAAAGAGCCCAATTTTTTTGGGTCTCTTTCTTGCACAATTAGTTTAAATAAACTAGTCATTTTTACTGTCTCCAATAAATGCGTCTTGTACACGTGACCAGAAATGATGGTGACCAAAACGATCAAATTGAATTGAATGATGTGAAATACGATATTCAATCTTCTTGGCATTTCTAACATCAATTCTGGCCCCGTCTACTGTCATTACAAAGTGATCTGCGTTAGGAACAATTGTAATCCATTGATCAGGTGCAATCACGATTGGAGCAGACAATGTTCTAAACACACGGTTGTTGATTGAAGCAATTTCTGTCATTTGCAGTGCTTTTAAGCGAGGATGGATAACCGCACCACCTAGCGACTTGCTGTAAGCAGTCGAACCTGTAGGAGTTGAAACACAGAGGCCGTCACCACGGAAGTTTTCAAACAATTCATCGTTGATATAAACATCAGCTTCCAGCGTATGCGATACTCTTTTAACGGCAGATTCATTGACTGCTAGATGATAACGCGTTTCGCCAGATTCCGTTAGCGTCTTAATTTCAAGCAATGGATATTTAGCAACTTCGCCATCAGTTAACAGCAATGCGTCAACCATTTTATCGACATCATAATTACGCCAATCAGTATAAAAGCCTAGGTGCCCTGTGTGAACACCAACAAAGCGCACAGAATCAACTTGATTTTCATAACGATGAAAAGCGTTGATCAGTGTCCCGTCTCCTCCAACACTAATTACCACATCCGGATATTTAGCATCAAAAATGACGCCTTTTTCTTTAAGCATTTTTTTCAAATAGGCCACTGTTTGCAGCGTCTTATCATAGTTATTATGCGCAATTGTTACTTTCATGATTTTTCCTTACCCTTGTTTTTGGTAAAAATCTTTTGAGCTTCTTGGACCTCATCCTTAATCGATGACATTTCTTCATCAAGCCTATAAGCAGCTTCAGCGGTAGACTTTAGTCTCTTAGAAATATCGTCTGGATAAACACCCTTGTATTTATAATTCAAAGTATGCTCAACAGTAGCCCAGAAATTCATTGCTAAAGTTCTGATTTGAATTTCTGCAATTAAAGTCTTAGGACCCTCTGGCAAATATACCGTGTAGTTAATTACCATATGGTAGGAACGATAACCTGAAGGCTTGGCATTTTGAATGTAATCACGCTCTTCAACTACCTCCATGTCATCGCGAGCATGAATCAAATCAACTACCTTGTAGATATCATCCACAAACTGAGTAACGATTCGAATTCCGGCAATATCTTGCATGTCAGTCTCAATCACGTCAGGACTGATTACTCTTCGAGTCATTTTTTCTTTAATTGAATCTACTGTTTTTACTCTACCAATTACAAATTCAATTGGTGAATGTTCTCCCCTAGTTAAAAAGCCTTGTCTAAGGGAACGAAATTTAACCTTTAATTCGCGAACTGCTTCATCATAAGGCCACAAGAAAGTATCCCAATCTATGTCCATGAGAAAACATCCCTTTCTTAGCAAACAATATAATTTTAACATATAATTAAGTCGTAAGTTTGGAGGAAAAATTATGAGTAAAAATCGTGAAATCGAAGCAAAAACGTTATTAGCACAAGATGTCTATCAAAAAATCGTCAATAGTTTTCCCATTAAAGCAGATTTTGTTCAGGAAAATTATTATTTTGATACGCCAGACGACTTGTTAAAAGATCATCGCATCAGCCTCAGAATTAGAATTTACGCTGATCATGCGGAACAAACAATGAAGGTGCCTGACCTTAATCCTGTCCAAAAGAAATTCCATGAAGTTATCGAAATCAACGACAATTTAACTCATGCCCAAGCCAAAAAGCTAGTTGCACAAGAACACGTTGATTTTCAAGGCAACATTGGAGACTACCTTGACCAACACTTCTCTGACCAAAAAGAGCAACTACAACTTTTCACTTGGAGTAAAACCCGTCGTATTTTAATGAACGGCCTACAAAATTGTGAACTAACTTTAGATGCTACATCTTATCCTGATGGCTATCAAGATTTTGAATTGGAAATTGAAAACACCGATCCGGCTTTAATCAAACAAGTGCAAACTGAACTTGAGCATGATTATGGCTTTAAGCAAACAAAAGCCAACACTAATCAAAATAAAATTGCCCGCGCAAGCGCTCACAGAAAATAGCATATAGAAAATAAAGCATATTTTTTGTCACTGATTTTTTTTCTTGCTAAAGTAACAATGAATAAACCACAAAGAGGTCGAGAGTATGTTTGAGATTTTTCTATTCATCAATCCAATAGGGATTTACTGTTTTGATACAGAAAAACTAATTCGCAATACTGTTGATGAATTAGGGATTGATGTTTGCTACCACTACATTCCCATTGCTAATGTTTGTTTAGTTAAAGATGATATGATTCGCAGACGCCAAGATGGCCAAAAATCATCGGATATCAGCAGTATTTCTACTGCAACTTACGAAGCTTTGCGCAACTACCATGCTATTAAATTAAGCTATGGCAACAAGAAGGCACGCAGATATTTATACGAATTGCAAAAACATCTAAGTAAAGATGCTTCAGTATATACACCGGAATTGTTCCAAAAAATCATCGACAAGTTGAACATTAAAGCGTCAACGATTAATGCCATTAAACAGGGAGATTATCTAAAAGCCTCAATTGAAGACGATCAAAAACTAGCCAACCAATGGAACGTTAAATCTACGCCAACCATCGTTTTATTTGATGAAAATGATGATCAAAACGGCGTGCTATTGGATGGCCCAGTTAGTCAACAAGATTTGGTTACCCTACTAATGCCGGGCTGTGAAAAAGACTTTTCCGATTTTCTACCCTTGCAAAATCACTTGCGTCTCATCTAATTAAGACGCTTTTTTTGTAGGTAATTGATTAATACATTCTCATCTCCAGGATTGCGATATTTAATAAAGATACTATTAGGTAAATCCTCTAAGCTTAATTTCTGTTGATAAAGCAGCTCTGCTACTTTTAAACCCAATTTGCTTTTCTGCTTAATCTGACGCTGGACATATTTTCTTTGGTTAACGGGATTGCCCACATACTTTTTCAACTTCGGCCTAAAATTCCAGAACTGTCTAATACCTATTTCATCGAGTACGAAGTATTTAGTTTGATAGCGAAGCTTTTTCGTAACTGCTTCTTGCAAAACATTAAATTTTAGACAAAAGCAATTCTTTGCTGGATTAACTTCTAAATAATAGTTACCCCATCTTTTGTTTCTCCTAAAAAAGATCAATTGCGTATGTTTTAAACTGTGCTTTAAATAGTGGAGCTGTCCTACGACCCAAATATCAGTTACGCCAATTTTCTGATATAAAGAATGCCGATGTTTAAATTCAGCATCACTTAACGGAGCACACTGAATTTCGAATGCTAAATTTTCAGCAGCTAACACATCTGCTCTAAGCTGACCATCGGCTAGTGGTATTTCTACTGCCGCATCAAATCCCGCAGCAGTTAATGCCGCTTTAAATAGCATTTTTGATTGATGATGTTCTTCTTTTTCACCCATTAAATTAGTGTAACTAGTCAAATGTTTGAAAAAAGCAGATTTTTTCTCCGAAACAATCAGAATTACTTTCTTATTGCAGTGCGGACAACGATATATTTCTTGATTTAATTTCTTTTGTCTTGAATTAACAAGGTAAGCTTCACTTACCGCAAGCACTAATTTTTTATCTAACATGGCTGCATACATATTTTTTCACCCATGTTTTATTACGCAAAAAAGAGACGGATTTTTCTTCCGTCTCTTTTTCTTTATAAATTCTTAATTATTTAGCTTGTTTAAGAAAGTAATAGCGAATATGACCTAAAGCGTCTTGACTCATCAAGCACTTACCAGTTTCTTTAACTGTGTTCATTTCTTCATCATCAATCTTAATGCCGTATTCATTGGCAATTGCCCAAGCATCAGCAGGCTTTAATTCAGCATAATCTTCATCAAGAAAAGCCAATTCCAAATAGTATTGACCACGTTGATAATACAAACTTGAAGCCAAATCGCTCACTCTCAAATTATCAGCTAGTTCAATTACATTGCCTAACTCAGTAAATTGATATGCATGACTCCTTTGGAACTTCCAATATTCATTATTATTACCAGCTGCACTGGCATTAGCTTCATTTTCTTCTTGCGTTAGCGGATCAACTTCGGTATTTAAATCGTCTTTTGGATCAAGATCGAAAAAGCTTCTTCTCGAATCGGAGTCCGCCTGTGTTGAATCACTATCATCGCTCATTGAATCACCCATCATCTTACGCAAATTATTTGCGTCTTCGGGTTGAACTTTAGTAATCATTAAATCAAGGCCGCCATTATTTGGCATTACTTGGAAAGTTACAGGCACACCCTTGGTAAAGGTATGATCTGTATCAACTTCTGCAAGGATTGAGTAAAAGAATTGTTGAATCTTATCTTTATCACCCAAAAGATCAAGGACTTTAAGGCCGCGACGTGCTAATTCTTCCTTATCAATTCTGACCCTAATTGTATTTTCATTAATATGATCTACTTGCACAGGATCTCACCTCCATGAATCATTATAGTATATTGTAGCGTACTTTTTGTCTAAAATAAAAGTGTTAGCATTAACACTAACACTTTCGAAAATTTTATAAATCTGCAATCTTTTGTGCTTCAGCCAATTCTAAGCGACGCACATTGCGTGGCAAGAATCGACGAATTTCATCTTCATTATAACCTACTTGAAGTCGACGATCATCCATGATGATTGGTCTTCTCAAGAGACTTGGATTCTTTTCTACTAAATCAAGTAACTGATCAATTGATAAATCATCTAAATTGATTTTCAATTGTTGAAAAGCTCTTGAGCGGGTAGAAATGATTTCTTCTGTACCATTTTCGGTCATGCGCAAGATTCTCAACAATTCTTTCTTAGTTAATGGCTCAGAAAAGATGTTTCTTTCCTTAAAAGGAATATTGTGCTTTTCAAGCCAAGCTCTGGCTTTACGGCATGAAGTACAACTAGGAGATACATATAAATCTACCATAAAAATCACGCTCCTCAGAACAAATAATTGTATACGTTCTTTAACTTATAACCAGTATAACACACTAACTTCTTTTTTGTAAGTGCCTATTTTATCTTTTATATCAAGTTCCTAGTATATCTTAAAGAAAAAGCGTGAATTATTTGTGAAGAATTTATTTGTTTTATTTAAAAATTAACAAATAGACCCAAAAAAGAGACCAAAACTGGTCTCTTTTTTTGATTTAGTATGAAAATTACTTGTTAATCTTCTTCATTAAGTCTTCGACTAATTTTTCATTTTCTTCAGCAGTTTCTGAAACGAAGCATGCTTCATTAGCCAATTTCTTAAGATCCTTAGTATCAAACTTCTTCATTAAGCTTCTGATACGTAAGATTGAAGTTGCACTCATTGAGTATTCATCAAGTCCCATTGAAAGTAAGATTGGGAACATGGTGTTATCACCGGCAGCTTCACCACACATACCACACCAAATACCGTTTTCGTGAGCAGCATCAATAGTATGCTTGATCAAACGAAGTACTGATGGGTTATATGGTTGGTACAAGTATGATACGTTGTCGTTACCACGGTCAGCAGCCATAGTGTATTGGATCAAGTCATTAGTACCGATTGAGAAGAAGTCAACTTCCTTAGCGAATTGATCAGCCAAAACAGCAGCTGCAGGAACTTCGATCATCATACCAACTTGTAAGTCATCGCCGACCTTAACGCCCTTTTCGATTAACTTTTGCTTTTCGTCATTCAAAATGGCCTTAGCTTGACGAAGTTCAGCCAATGTACCAATCATTGGGAACATAATACCAAGCTTACCGTATGCTGAAGCACGAAGCAAAGCTCTTAATTGGGTACGGAAGATCTTTTCGTTCTTAAGTGAAAGACGAATAGCACGTACACCTAAGAATGGGTTCATTTCTTCTGGCAAGTCCCAGTAATCTAGGTGCTTGTCACCACCAATATCCATAGTTCTGATGATGACTTGTTTGCCGTTCATGCCTTCGATAACTTTCTTGTAAGCTTCGAATTGATCATCTTCTGTTGGGAAGTCTGAAGAATCCATGTACAAGAATTCAGTTCTGTACAAACCAATGGCTTCAGCACCATTTTCATATATACCTGGCATGTCATTAGGAGTACCAATATTAGCAGCAATGGTAAACTTCTTGCCATCAGCAGTAACTGAAGGTTCATCCTTCAATTTCTTCCATTCAGCCTTTTGCTTAAGGAAGTCTTCACCCTTCTTCTTGTAGTCTGCAACTTGGTCATCGTTTGGAGCAATGATTGCAGTCCCATCAAGACCGTCATCAATTAACATATCGCCGTTCTTAACGTCTTTAGTAATTGAATCAGTACCAACTACGGCTGGTAATTCAAGTGAACGAGCCATAATTGCTGAGTGAGCAGTACGACCACCAACATCAGTAACAAAGCCTTTAACGTACTTCTTGTTAAGTTGAGCAGTGTCACTAGGAGTTAAGTCGTGAGCTACAACGATAACTTCATGATCGATTGAAGCTGGGTTTGGTAATTCCTTGCCAAGAAGGTGAGCCATGATACGCTTTGAAACGTCACGTACGTCGGCTGCACGTTCTTGCATGTAAGGATTATCAGTCATGCCCTCAAAAATTGAGATGAACTTTTGTGCAGTTTCATCAAGAGCAGCTTCTGCATTAATCTTGGAGTCCTTAATTTCATTCTCAATAGCACCAGTGAATTCTGGGTCATTCAATATCATTAAGTGAGCTTCAAAAACTTGGGCTTCTTCTTCACCCAAGCTCTTCTTAGCTGTATCACGAATCTTTTCAACTTCAGTAGTTGATTCCTTAATAGCATCCTTGTAGCGTGATACTTCTGAATCAACATCACTGATTGAAGATTTTGAGAATGAAAGATCAGGCTCTACAAGAAGATATGCTGGAGCAATGGCAATACCATCACTTGCAGCAATTCCCTTTAAAGTCTTGGTCATTATTCAGCTAAACCTTCTTTTTTCATAGTGTCAGCAATTGCGTCTAATGCGTCCTTTTCGTCGTCACCTTCAGCAGTGATAGTAACGTCTGCGTTTTGGCCAACACCAAGTGACATAACGCCCATGATTGACTTCAAGTTTACTGACTTGCCGTTGTATTCCAAGTTAACATCTGAACCGAACTTTGAAGCAGCTTGTACTAAAAGAGTAGCTGGACGTGCATGAATACCTGTTTCTGCAATAATATGAAAATCGCGTTTTTCCATTATGAATATCTCCTTTAAAATTGAAAAATTAAACTGGCAATAAATACCCATTCGAGTACTAGATTATCATGTTTTTACGGTTAAGACAACAATAATGTAACAGTTTACATCATTTACTTACCAGTATTCGTCGCGGTATAAACAATAGAACCGCCTCTTTTAGCCCTACCAGTAATATACTGTCGCTTGCCATAATTCCTTATAGTCTTTTGAAGCTCAAAGGCATCTTCAGGTTTGACCTCATACTCTTTGATTTCGCCTGAAACCAATTGGTCCAAAATTTTTTGATAATCCAAAAACATCACCACACTTTTTAAATTTTATAATTTTTTTACTCTTTATTCTACTCTTTATACTAAATTTTCAAAAATATTAATATTTTGTCTATTCTTACAAAAAATAAGTTCATTAGTACTTAGCACTTGACTAAGGCGAGTGCTAATAATATAATTTTGGTACAGTTTAAATGAAAGGCGGTAAGAATATTTGCTTTGCCAAAATTGTCATGAACGGCCTGCCTCTATTCATCTTTTTACCAAGGTGAACGGCCAAAGCCGAGAGATTAATTTATGTCAACACTGTTATCAAGAATTAAGAAATCAACAAGGAAATCTAGAAAATATGAATAACGACAATAACGAATTTTTTGGCGACTTTGATGATTTATTCAACGCATTAAACGGAAATAACAACAATGCCGCAAACAACAATAATATGGGAAACAACGACCCAAGAATGCAAATGGGTGGTGGCAACGGAAACGGTGGTCAAGGCGGCAGAAGCTTGCTTGATCAATATGGTACAGATTTAACCGCCCTTGCTAAGAAAGGTAAAATCGACCCAGTAATCGGCCGTGATAAAGAAATCGCCCGTGTCATTGAAATTTTAAACAGAAGAACTAAAAACAACCCAGTTTTAATTGGTGAAGCTGGTGTTGGTAAGACTGCTGTAGTTGAAGGACTTGCTCAAGAAATCGTTGACGGTTCTGTTCCAGCTAAACTGCAAAACAAGCGTATCATTTCCTTAAATGTAGTATCACTTGTTCAAGGTACTGGTATCCGTGGTCAATTCGAACAAAGAATGGAACAATTGATCAAGGAATTACAACAAAATGACGATATCATCCTATTTATTGATGAGATTCACGAAATTGTTGGTGCCGGAAATGCTGAAGGCGGTATGGATGCCGGCAACATTATTAAGCCTGCCCTAGCTCGTGGCGAACTGCAATTAGTAGGTGCTACTACTATTAAGGAATACCGCAATATTGAAAAGGATTCAGCTTTAGCAAGAAGATTCCAACCTGTTGAAGTTAAGGAACCTTCAATTGATGAAACTACCCGTATTTTAAAGGGTATTCAAAAGCGTTACGAAGATTACCACCACGTTCACTACACAGACGATGCTATTGAATCTGCTGCTAAGCTTTCTGCTCGCTACATTCAAGATAGATTCTTGCCTGACAAGGCCATTGACTTACTTGATGAAGCTGGTTCAAGAATGAACTTAACTATTCCTTATATTGATAAGGATAAGATGCAAGAAAGAATCAATGCAGCTGAACAATTAAAGGAAGAAGCCTTGAAGAATGAAGACTACGAAAAGGCTGCTTACTACCGTGATCAAATTGATAAATACGAAAAGGTAAAGGATCAAAAAGTTGACCCTGACAAATCCCCAGTTATTACCAGCAAGATCATGAACAAGATTGTTGAAGAAAAGACTGGCATCCCTGTCGGCGATATTCAAAAACAAGAAGAAAATCAATTGCAAAATTTGGCTAGTGATTTGAAAGCTCACGTTATCGGTCAAGACAAGGCTGTTGACAAAGTTGCTCGTGCTATTCGTCGTAACAGAATCGGTTTCAACAAGTCTGGTCGTCCAATTGGTTCCTTCTTATTCGTAGGACCTACTGGTGTTGGTAAGACTGAACTTGCTAAACAACTTGCTAAACAAATGTTTGGTTCAAAAGATGCAATGATTCGTTTCGATATGTCTGAATACATGGAACAATATTCTGTATCTAAGTTGATTGGTTCAGCTCCTGGTTACGTTGGCTACGAAGAAGCCGGTCAATTGACTGAACAAGTTCGTCACAACCCATACAGCTTGATTTTGCTTGACGAAATTGAAAAAGCTCACCCAGACGTTTTGAACCTCTTCTTGCAAATCTTAGATGATGGTCGTTTGACTGATTCACAAGGTAGAACTGTTTCATTCAAAGATACAATCATCATCATGACTTCTAACGCAGGTCAAGGCATCAAGAATGCTAGCGTTGGTTTCGCTGCTGAAAATGAAGACGAAAGTAATGAATCAGCTAGAAACAACATGAGTCAATTCTTCAAGCCTGAATTCCTTAACCGTCTTGATGACGTCATTGAATTCAACGAATTGACTAAACCTGACCTACTTAAGATTGTTGACTTGATGCTTGCTAACACCAACAACATGGTTAAGGATCAAGGTTTGCACATTGATGTTACCGACGCAGCTAAAGAAAAATTAGTTGACGAAGGCTTCAACCCTGCTTTAGGTGCACGTCCACTTCGTCGTACCATTCAAGAAGAAATCGAAGATAAGGTTGCTGACTACAAGCTCGACCACACTGACAGCAAGAACTTAAAGGCTGATGTCAAAGATGGCGAGATCGTAATTAGCGAAGAATAATTAACAAACAAATAAACAAATTCATTCAAGTTATACGCAAAAAGATTCCGAGATTAATATCTTAGAACCTTTTTTGTTAATTACTAAAATTAATACAAGTTTTATAAGTAAAAATAAATATATGTATCTTGTTTTGCGGTATACTAAAATTAAGAGAAAAAGCTAAGAGAGACAGGTGAAATCCATGCATTTAATCGATGTAACCAATAACTATTCTGATTTGGTTCAAAGTCAGCTTAACACTACTGATGCCAACTACGTTAAGGTATATTCTTTAGGCAATACTTCAGTCATTTATACTGAAAGCAAAAATGCGATCGGTATTGCGCTTGAAAACCACAATCGCCGCGTTCGTGAAGATGAAGTTGAATTCATTATTAAACGTTTGCTCGAGAATTATGATTCTTCATACACTTTAACTGTTGATAAGAGCCGTCACGTAATTGAAATTCACGTTGACAAATAATTACAGAATTTAAAGATAACAAAAGGAGAACTACGTTTGTAGTTCTCCTTTTTTACGTCTATTATAACTTTTCAGTTAATTTAACATCTGGATATTTGTCGTGGAAGAAACGTTCTGCAAATTCATTTTCAAATAAGAATAATGGATTGCCATAGCGGTCCTTAACCAGCAAGTTACGGCTGTTAGACATTCTTGGATCAAGTTGATCTGGATCAATCCAACGAGCCACACGGTGACCGATACTGTTCATTTCAACTTCTGAATTATATTCGTTCTTCATTCTGAATTGGAATACTTCAAATTGCAATTGACCAACAGCACCTAAAATGTATTCATCAGTTTGGTAATTGCGGTAAAGCTGAATGGCACCTTCTTGAACCAACTGGTTCATCCCCTTATGGAATGACTTCTGCTTCATCACGTTCTTAGCAGTTACACGCATGAACAATTCAGGGGTAAATTCTGGAAGTGGTGGATAAACAATCTTACGCTTGCCAGCATAAATACTGTCACCAATTTGGAAATTACCAGTATCATACAAACCAACGATATCACCTGCAACCGCATCTGAAACTTGCACACGTTCACTAGACATGAACTCTGTTGCATTATTCAAACGGATTGGCTTATCAGTTCTAGCTAAGGTTACATCCAAACCCTTCTTAAATTCACCACTACCAATACGAACAAAGGCAATACGGTCACGGTGGTGTGGGTTCATGTTAGCCTGAATCTTAAAGACAAAGCCTGAAAATTCAGGATCTTCTGGGCTCAATTCTTCATCCCCATTTACAGTATGGCTTTCTGGAGCTGGAGCCAAATCAACGAAGCTATTCAAGAATGTTTCTACACCAAAGTTGGTCAAAGCTGAACCAAAGAAGACAGGAGTTTGATCACCCATCGCAATCTTTTCACGGTCAAACTTGTTACCAGCTTCCTTAATCAAGTCGATTTCATCAAGGGTATCCTTAAATTGTGGATCTTGACTAAGTGGTTCACTATCAGGCAAAGTACCTTCATCATTCAATGGTAAGAAACGATCTTGACCATCTTTACGGTAAAGTTCAACGCGTTTGCTAGCAATATCGTAAAGACCCTTCAAGGTTTGACCTGAACCAATTGGCCAGTTCATTGCCACACCTTCGATGCCAAGCAAATCTTCTAGTTCAGCAATCAAATCTAGTGGTGGACGACCATCACGGTCAAGCTTGTTCATAAAGGTAAAAATTGGAATACCACGTTTTTTAACAACCTTAAACAATTTCTTAGTTTGAGGTTCGATACCCTTAGCTGAGTCAATTACCATGACTGCTGAGTCAACGGCCATCAATGTACGGTAAGTATCTTCAGAGAAGTCTTGGTGACCTGGCGTATCCAAAATATTGATCCGCTTGCCCTTATATTCAAACTGCATAACTGAACTAGTAACGGAAATACCACGCTTTTTTTCGATTTCCATCCAGTCACTAGTTGCGTAGTTACCTGTCTTACGTGCCTTAACGGTACCCGCCTTACGAATTACCCCACCAAAAAGCAGCATTTGTTCAGTAATAGTCGTTTTACCTGCGTCAGGGTGTGAAATAATCGCAAAGGTTCTTCTTTTATTTACTTTATCTGCTAACTCTTTATCCATTAGTCCTTTTTATCTTCTTCCTTTTTTAGTCCATCTTCTGACAGCAATACTGTCAACAATCTCGAGCCCTTCATTCTTCTGGTGGTAAGTGTCTTGCCATCTCCAATATCAACTGTCAACTTTTCCCCTTTTGCTGGAATTACCTTTAGAGTATTGATAACGTACCCAGCTACTGTATCGACATCTTCCATTTCAAGATGCGTACCAAATTGCTCGTTAAATTCATCAAGTGGCATCTTGCCGTAAATAATGTATTTATGAGGTGCAATTTGATTATACAAAACTTCTGTATGATCGACTTCATCATCGATATCACCGACGATCTCTTCAACCAAGTCTTCAATTGTTGCTAGACCAGTAACACCGCCATATTCGTCCATCAAAATAGCCAGCTGCCTTTGTGTCTGCTGCATTTCCATCAGCAAGTCTCCTAATTCAGCTGTTTCAGGTGCAAATAATGGTTCGGTCATTACGTCTTCATAATCGAGATTTTCAAAGCCTTTTTGCTTAGCCATGCGCAAAACGCTTCTGATATGAATGACGCCGACGATCTTATCTTTATCTCGTTTATAAACTGGGACACGTGAATAAGGCTCACGTAAAATCTCATCCAAATTATCCTGAAGGCTCACTTCCGCATCAATCATGAATGCATCCGTTCTTGGCACCATTACTTCACGGGCCGTTTTACCCTGAAATTCAAGGATTCCTTCAAGCATTGAAAATTCTTTGTCGTCAATTTTATGACTATCATGTAAATTAACGATTTCTTTTTCTAAATGATCTTTAGTTTCTTCTTTTTTATCGCCTGATAGTTTATTTTTCAGGCGGTCAAAAAAATTATCCGCTCCAGGATCACTACTCATTTGTATACTCTCTTTCTTAAAAAGTCATCTAAATAAAGATATTATAGCATACAGCAAGTGTCATTATGTTAAAATAGCACATAAGACTAAGGAGGTTGGATACAATGAAAAAAAGCCACGTCTTGCTTGTTTTCACATTTTTATTGCTTATCCCATATATTTGCAGTCTAGCAATTATTGGTATTGGCTATAATGCATTGGTACTGCACTCAGCAGAGATCTGCCGTACGATCATCGGAGCTTTAGTTGGCTCAATCATCATGTTTGCTGTTAAGGCAACAATTCAACGTCCAGTTGATTTATTAGCCGTTCAAACCAATGATGACTTGTTAAAACAACTTTTGCGTTTCTTTAGTATTAGACGACGCTACTTCTTGCTGTTCGCTAATATTGTTCTAGACTTCATTTTATGCTTTGCATCAACATATCTAGTCCGTTCAATTATGACCCTAGACCAAATCGTAGGCAATTCAATCGGATTCGTGTTGTTGATTATGTTCGTTTCAACTTGTCTTGGAGCTTACGTCGAATACGACAACTTATCAATCGATCCGCAACAACATTAATTTTTATTTATTCACTGACCTTTAAGTAGAAATCTTGGGTCAGTCTTTTTGTATCCAGATCAAGATCCCAAACCATGTATGGCGTATCGCTGTCACCTAAGTTTTGGTAAACCTTAACACCGTTGTCCATTACTTTTTTAACAAAAGTAGAAACAGTGCTAGTTAAAGGCAAATTGAAGAAAACAAGGTTTTGATTTTCTTGAACTTCTTCATCAACTTCAGCTTTAGGCAAGTCAAATTTCATCAAGCCAGTTGGCACTTTGCTATCTGCATTAGCGATCACGCCGTACCAGTACATGAAATTATCTTCTCCTGAGACGATCAATGCAGTACGTTTATTTTCTAAGTCGTTGTCAGCTAAAAACTTTTGAAAAGTTTCATCATTTTCCATTTGTTGGTTAGCTTCCATGAAACTCTTTTGTGCATTCATCAAGCTAGATGGAAAAGGACGACCTACAAATATTTTTTCATCGATAGTTTTCTTCATTTTTTCTCCTCAACTAATATTCAGCTAATTCACTTAAATCAATTACTTCGCCATTTAAGAAAGCATCAATTTCTCCTGATGAAAAGCCATGACTGAATAAATACTTTTTGATCTTAAATTTGCGCTCTGTTTCATCAAAACGACGGAATCTCTTATATGCCTTAATGCCCTGCTTTTTTAAAGCTTCCATTTGCATATCTTCATCATCTGCCAAATCCAAAGAAGAAATGATTTCGCTGCTAATGCCGCCATCAAAACCATGAGCCAGCAGTTTGCTTCTCATCTTGCGTTCAATTTCTCTTTGTGAGATTTTGCCCACTTGATGCACCATTGACTTAATCACTCTCTGGCCGACGTCAATCCAATCCTCATCATCTATTTCATCAAGCTCTACCTGACTAATTTCGGGATCAACACCTTTTTGCGTTAATTTGCGGAGCAGGCTCTTAGGACCATCGGAACCAACACGAAGGTCATTTTTGATAAGCAGTCTAACATATTGTCGGTCATCCAAATAGCCCAATTCATTTAACTGACTAACAGCGCTATTGGCTGCTTCATCGGAAATCTCGTGCTTTTTCAAATACTGTAAAACTTCAAACACGGTTCGAGGCTCATAACTCAAAAAATGAGCGGCTAAATCACTGGCTTTAGCATCTGCATCAAATTGACGAACTTGTTCAATTTGATCATCATTTAGTTCTTTTCCTTTTAGTAAAACAAATTCAGCTACAGTCTTTTCACTAGCAGAAAAAGCATACTTGCCATCCAAAAAAATATTATAACGTCCTGGGCGCCGTTGTGCACTTACTTTGGTTATCAACACTTGTTTTCACCTCGCAATATTCTAAATTACATGCTAACAAATTTTTGTAATGCTTGCTAAGAACTTTTTTTAGGTAGTACAATTAGTAGCAATGTAATTTAGTTTTTAGTAGAAAGAATAAGGATAATGAATAGAAAATTTTCCAAGAATAAACAACGCGAAAAAGATGTCATCATTACCATTAAACGCTTAGGCATCAATGGGGAAGGCATCGGTTATTACAAAAAGAAGATCATCTTCATCCCTGGTGCTTTGCCAGGTGAAGTAGTCGTAGCCAAAATCGTGAAGAGCTACCCTCATTACATTGAAGGCGAATTAGTACGCATTAAAGAAAAAAGCCCTGATCGTGTGGACTTCCCTGAAGGCGTTGATCCAGAAATCGGCGGTTTAGAGCTAGCTCATTTGTCCTACGACAAGCAACTTGAATTCAAGCGCAACAATATGCTTGAGTCACTTAAGAAATATCACCCACGTGGCTACGCTAAATACAAGGTTAAAAAGACTATTCCTGCTCCAGATCCATGGCACTACCGCAACAAGGCACAATATCAAATTGAAAGCGTCCATGGCAAAACCAAGTTGGGTCTTTTTGCACCAAATTCTCACCGTCTAATCGACTTGCCTAAGATGCCAACCCAAAGTGAAGACACCCAAAAAACAGAACGTGAAATTAAGGAATTAATCGAAAAATTGCACGTTCCAGTCGCAAACTATCGTCGTCACTTGCCAGGTATTAAGACAGTGGTTGTTCGTCAATCAGAAGCTACTAAAGAAATTCAAGTTACCTTAATTACTATCGACCACAAACTCAAGAACTTGATCCCACTTGCAAAAGAAATCATGAAGCTCGATCATGTAGTCAGCGTTTATCAAAACGAAACTGAATGGCAAAACCCACAAGTTTGGGGCAACAAGACTGAAAAGTTATTGGGCAAAAATCAAATCGTCGAAGAAATTTTGGGCAAGAAATTCGCTTTGTCTCCACGTGCTTTCTTCCAACTCAACCCTGTTCAAACCGTTAACCTTTATTCAGAAGCCTTAAAATACCTTGACTTAACTCCAGATCAAACTTTAATCGATGCCTATAGTGGTGTAGGTACACTCGGCATTTTAGCAGCTGATCGCGTTAAGCAAGTTATCGGTATTGAAACTATTCCTGAAGCAGTTAAGGATGCGCAACACAACGTTGAATTGAACCACATTAAAAACGCTGATTACATTCAAGGTGCTACCGAAAAGGTATTGCCTGAATTGCAAAACAGCGGCGTATCAATCGACGCTTTGATCGTGGACCCACCAAGAACTGGTTTAGCAAAGAGTTTGATCAAGACAATCTTACGCGTTAAACCAGAAACCTTTGTCTACATTTCATGTAATCCTTCAACTTTAGCTCAAGATTTAGTTTTACTTAGCGAAGCATACGACGTTCGCTTAATCCAAAATGTCGATATGTTGCCACAAACACCTCGTTGTGAAGCTATTGCTAAATTAGTTTTACGTAGATAATAACAATAATAAGCCTAGTCAAACGACTAGGCTTTTTTTGTGCCATAAAAAAAGCAGCTGCCGGAGAATCCTGTCTCTTTGCAGCCGCAATTTCAAGTGGATGAGGCAGCTCATCAATTGATAGTCACGATTTTCAGTTGTTTGATTTGTGTTAAAACAATGGCTATCGCAACCAATATTAACATTCACTTGTTCGGGTCTTTACATAAAACGTAACTTTTTAATGAATTGGAGTTTTCTGCGAACAGCCACTGACAGTTAATAAATAGCATTTAATTAAGTGATTTATGGCTGACACCTCTACATATAGAGAATCTTTCAAGTTTCCAATAATACAATTCTGGAGATAAAAACTTATTGTTCATTTTACATTTGTTAACTTTATTTCTACCTCTTCCACACCATTAATTATATCCGGTTGTGTAACCGCTTGCAATAATTAGAGCTTATATTTATCCAAAAAAGCCTTAACTGTCTTTTGATATTCCTTTTTATACATTGGATAAGACAAGGCATGTCCTGCTAAAGGCGCAATCCAGATTTCCTTTGGCGCATCAGTTGCAGCATAATTTTGATAAACCATTTTGGTCGGCACAAAATGATCCTTACCACCGTGAATAAACAAGAATGGTCTGGTATTCTTCTTTAACTGCTTAACCGATGAAGCCTGTCCCAAGAAAAAGCCATTCTTAACTTTATTGATTCCGCTGACAGCTTCAACCAAAGGCATACGAGCAATCTTATTTAAGTTGCACAAATTACCGGCTTGATACATGATCTCCTCTTTAACGCTTGAATAGCCGCAATCTTCGATAAATGCCTTAACCTGGCTAGGCAATTTCATACCGCTGACCATCATTGTGGTAGCACCGCCCATACTTTGGCCCATCACAATAATCTTGCTATCTTGACCATTTTTGGCAATCACTTGCCTAATCCAATTGCGAATATCTTCTTTTTCAACCCAGCCATAGCCGATATATTTACCAGCACTTCTGCCTTGCGCACGAGCATCAGGCAAAAGCACATTATAACCAAAATCATAGAACATTTTGGCAAAACCGCCCATGCTATCGCTATCACTCATAAAACCATGTAGCAAAATAGCCGTTTTATCTGAATCATGATTTAAATATTGGGCAAATAGCGTCAAGCCACTTTTAGTTTCAAGACTCCATTTTTCTTTTGGAAAATCTCTAAACCAAACTTTATTGCGATAAAGCGAATCTTTACCTGATAACTTTTTTGAATCCGGCTTTTTATTAAATGGCGTCAATGCCATCTTAAAGAAATAGTCACTAGCAATCGCAAAACCAGTACCTGCTACTAGAAGTGATGTTAATAATAGCTTTTTCTTCATATGCGTGCACTTTCTAAATAAATTAAGCTGTTTTATTTTATAATTATTAAAAGAATATTGAATATTTTTACTTTAATTATACGAGAAAAATGCGCTTAACGGACTTATTACAATTAATTGATGATCTTAATCTCAATACAAGTTTTTATTTAAAAATAGCTGGTAAAACTATGCCCTGGGGCAAATTAACTTTAGCAGGAGAAAAATGTCTGCTTTATCCAGGACAAAAAGCTTTAACCAAAAAGAAAATAGTAAAATTAGTGGGCAAAATGCATGGCCGCGGCATCCCTCTTATCGCCGTAGTAGCCGAAAAAGAATATCCTCTTTTTGGCCTGCAAATAGTTGAAGATGAACGCAAAGCAATCTTGCTCTAATAAAAAACGTTTGGCTAAGCCAAACGTTTTATTTTTTCTATCTTTATGCTACTTTTCTTTGTATTGACGTACATGGTCCTTAGTACCTGCGAAATACCAAGTACCCTTTTCATCATCACTATCTAATTCCTGCCCATCTTCTGGATCTTCTAAGGCAGCATTGAAGACATCTTCATATTCAGGAATAGTCAACTTCTTACGACGGTCGAGTAGTGCCATATCCTTGGCCTGATCAATTTCATTTTCATAGTCTGTGACCAAGTTGCCACTGTAGAATTCACCCATCGCACCTGAGCCATATGAAAATAGCCCAACTAATGAACCTGCGGCCAAGTTGGCATTTTCAAGCAGACTAAGCAAACTCAAATATAATGATGCAGTATAAACATTACCAACGCGGCGTGATAATTGCTTGGCAGCTTCAAAACTATTTTCTAGTTTCTTAGTCGTCTCTTCATCTTGACCTTCTACCGCAATTCTGTTTGCCTTAAGTGCCATCTTAGTAAATGGCATGTGATAAGTAATCGCATCAAAATCATTAGTCTTAAGATTCTTTTGCTTTTTGTAGGCATTGAAAGTCTTAGTAAAGAAGTCCAAGTAAACTTGAGTTGAATATTTTCCTTCAACCATCGCTACACGTGAGAAGTTTGGTCGCCAGAAGTCATTGATATCTTCGCTGTAAGCACTGTGACCATCGTTTAAAGCAACAATGCTTGGATCAGCCTTAATCAACATACTGATACTGCCGGCACCTTGCGTAACTTCACCCGGAGTACCTACACCATAACGCGCAATATCACTACCGATTACGATAGCGGTTTGATGAGGATGAACTCTAACAAAGTCACGCGCAATCATCAAGGCGGCAGTTAAACCAAAGCAAGCTTCCTTAACTTCAAAAGTTCTAACTTCTGGTTTTAACTTCAAAGCGGTTTTGACAAATAAAGAAGCAGACTTAGATTGGTCAACGCTACTTTCTGTACCAAAGACCAACAGACCAACCTTATCCTTGTCGATGCGGTTAATATAACGCATGGTGGCGTTGATCCCCATTGAAACTGCATCTTGAGTTTGGTCAGCAACACTCATTTCATTTTGACCAATTCCAATCAAGAATTTGTTAGGATCTTGGTTTCTTGCATGTGCCAAATCAACCATATCGACATACTTATTTGGCGTAAAAAATCCAATCTTATCAATACCTACTTGCATTATTTTTCCTCTCTTAATTTCTCCAAAATATCCTTTGCATGACTTTCTGAATAATTCTTTTCTTGAATCATCCTATTTAAAACAGTCTTTTTCTCTTCTTTAGTCGCTTTCAGCTCAGCTACTACGTTGCGAGCCTGCAATTTCATATGGCCTGCTTGAATGCCCACTGTTGAAATAGCTAACAAAGCAGCCAAATTATTGGCTAACCCAATACTGGTGATAATTTCACCCAAAACTTTGCTGGTGATATCTTTACCTAAAATGGCAAAGCTTTGTTGGACATCGCGGCGAGCCTTGATTGAACCACCCACAACACCAATTGCCATCGGTAAGGTTAATTCACCCACCAGCTTGCCATCCTTCATTGTCCATTTTGACAAACTGCGATATTGTCCGTCTTGATTTGCTAGAACGGCAGTAGCATTTTCAATTGCTCGGTAGTCATTGCCGGTCGCTATTAAAACAGCGTCGACGCCATTCATGATCCCCTTGTTATTGGTTACCGCACGATACGGATCTTCATAGCCAATTTGACTAAGCAAAACAATCCGTTCAGCCACTTTTTCGCCACCGATAGTCGCTGGATCAATTTTTACTTCAGCCTTGGTCAATTGACTCGGATAGTTAGACAAAATGGCGAAAAGTTTTTCTTCAACATGATCCAACTGTCCTAATTTTGCACTCAAAAATTCAAGAATTGAATTAGTCTTATTAGCTCCCATAGCTTCGGCTGGATCTACTAAAACTTTAAGATAAACTAAATTACCTTGTTGTCTAGCCGAAATAGAGCGAGTACCACCACCATGACCAACCAAGCTGGCAAATTTTTGATTAGCCAAATCAACTAAATTAGAAAATTCATATTTCAAGTCTACCAAAGAAAATTGTTCATCAACCTTTAAAACAATTTGACCATAGATCCCATCCCTATGGCTGACAGTACTTACGCCACCGTTTTTGGCAAAAATACTGGCACCGTGATTTGCAGCAGCGACTACAGATGGTTCCTCGGTTGCCATTGGCACCATGTATTTTTGTCCATCGATAATCAAGTTTTGAACTACACCTAATGGCAAACGCAGTTGACCAATCACGTTTTCGCTCAATTCATCCAAACGTTTTAATACCTGGTCATCAATATTTTCTAATTCAAGGCCTTCGTCTTGTAAAAGTTTTCTTCTTTGCTCAGGCTGTAATTGATAAAACTTCATTTGGCATCTCGATTTCATAAGCAACCGCTTGGCCGCCACCGATACACAAGGTAACCAAAGCTCTCTTGCCATTTCTATTCTTTAATCCACTAATTGCGGAAGTTACTAAACGCGTACCTGTTGCACCTAATGGGTGACCTAATGCAATGGCGCCGCCCATAATATTCAATTTATCCATTGGAATGTGCAAGTCTCTTGCCACTGCAACGCCTTGAGCAGCAAAAGCTTCGTTTAATTCGATGATGTCGTAATCATCAATTTTGCGGCCAGTCTTAGCTAACAACTTCTTAACGGCATAGTAAGGAGTATAGCCCATGTAAGCTGGATCAAAACCGGCTTCCGCAAATGCACCTAACTTAGCAATTGGAGTTAAATGCAATTCTTCCATCTTTTCTTTAGTAGCAAGTACTAACATGCTGGCACCATCATTCAATGGGGATGAATTGCCAGCTGTTACTTGACCATCTTCCTTAAAGACGGGCTTTAAATTGCTCAAGGCTTCAAGACTAGTATCAGGACGAATTGATTCATCATGATCCAAGGTTTGACCGTTAAGTTCAACCTTTAAAATTTCATTTTTGAAAAAGCCAGATTTAGTTGCTTTTGTTGCCAGTTGGTGTGAACGTAAACTGAATTCGTCCATTTCTTTGCGCGAAACATGATATCTCTCAGCAACGTTTTCAGCTGTAATTCCCATGTGTTTGCCAGAAAAAGCATCCACTAAGGCATCGTTGATCATCGTACTGGTTAAGTGATCTGCTGGATCAGCCTTGTATTCTTTTTTAACAAAGTATGGTGCGCGCGTCATGTTTTCACTACCACCAACAGCTACCAAATCCAAGTCGCCCATTTCCATTTGACCTTGGGCCAAACGAACAGCCTTTAAACTTGAACCACAAACTTCATTGATTGTCACTGCAGCTGACTCTTGCTTCATCCCTGAATTAAGAGCAACTTGACGGGCCATATTTTCACCAAGACCTGTACCTAAAACATTACCCATAAAAAGAGCTTGAACATCTTGCGGATTAATATTTCCCGCTTTCAAAGTCCCCTTTAATGCCATTACTCCCAACTCAATTGCGGAAGTATCCTTAAAAAAGCCACGATACTTGCCAAAAGGTGTTCTTTTGGCTGCAACAATATATATATCCTTCACTTATTTATTCTCTCCATCATGTAAAATTCGATAAATATGATCATAACAAAAAATTATTAAGAATACATAAAAAAGACTACGCTTTCGTGTAGTCTGTCAGAATCTTTAAAGATCATTTACTTTTTGGCTTTATCTTCAGCTTCAAATTGCTTGCCTAAGCGTTGAATATAAGCACGAAGTTGTTCCTTAATTTCAGGGTGCTTCAAACCATATTCAATTGAAGTTTCAAGGTAGCCTTCCTTGTTACCAACATCGTGACGTTCACCCTTAAATACATGAGCAAAAACTCTTTGCGTCTTGTTCATCGTATCAATGGCATCAGTCAATTGAATTTCACCACCACGACCAGGTTTTTGATGAGCTAAAATATCAAAAATTTCTGGTGTAAGGAGGTAGCGACCAATAATTGCGTAATCACTAGGTGCCTTATCAATGTCTGGCTTTTCAACGAATGACTTAACGTTGATCAAACCTGGCATAATTTCGTTTTCTGGTTCAATTACACCGTATTTTGAAACATCCTTATGTGGTACTGGCATAACGGCAATGGTTGATGCATGAGTCTTGTTGTAGCGATCAATCAATTGCTTAGTAAGTGGCGTTTCATCGTCCATCAAGTCGTCACCTAACATAACGACAAATGGTTCATCCCCTACGAAACTGCGAGCACGGTAAATAGCGTCACCTAAGCCAGCTGGATGTGGTTGTCTAGTGTAGTATAAATTAACGCCAAGATTAGTAATGCCTTGAGTTAATTTCAAAAGTTCGTTCTTGCCCTTTTCAGCTAAGTCTTGTTCAAGTTCTGGGTTAGAATCAAAGTGATCTTCAATTGGGCGCTTGTTTTTGCCGATAACGATCAAAATATCTTCGATACCAGACTTCTTAGCTTCTTCAACGATAAATTGAATAGTTGGTTTATCAACGATTGGCAGCATTTCCTTAGGTAAAGCCTTAGTAGCAGGTAAAAATCGAGTACCTAAGCCGGCTGCAGGAATAATAGCTTTTCTTACTTTCATTGATGCAAATACACTTTCTTTTTTCTATCTTATAAAATAATCATAGCAAATTTATTAATCTTCAGCTACTTTTGTTTTCTTCTATCTTGAATATAACTTGCTACCCTACCAGCAGAATATTCTAACTCTCCTTCGCGATTGCGCACGATTGTCGCATTTACGCCTACGCCAAGCAGGAATAAGATTGCCGCTATATTTAGCCACAGCATAAAGATAATAAAAGTACCAATGATGCCGTAATTTTCCCAGGTAATCGGGAAGTGATGCAAATAAAAGCTAAATAAAAACGACAGTGCTAGCCAGCCAATCACAGTTACAATTACCCCTGGCCAAATTACTCTTTTCTTCAGCTTAATATTTGGCAATACATAGTTGAGATAGTAAACAGCCAAGATCATCATTAAAAGCACAACTGGATAACGATAACTAAAAATCTTGTCGATTTCTTCTACAGGCAATTGAAAAATTGGACTCAAAAAATGCAATAGCTGCTGACCAAAGACTAATGCTAAAGTAGCGCCTGTAAAAAGTATGATCATTAGCGTCGTAAATGCAATTGTAATCATTCTAGTCCAAAGGAAATTAACTATGGAAAGTTTAAGTTCAATTTGTCGGACGCCATATAATCTATTTTCGCCTAACCGAATCGCGTTAACCAAACTGGAAAACGACCAAACAGCCAACACAATACCAAAAGACATATATCCGGTCGAAGTCGTTTTTAGCAGCGAATTAATAATCGGCATAATGTACTTTGATATCTGATCTGGAAACACAAAGTCCAAATAATTAGCAATCGGTGCCGTATCAATGTGAAACAACGGCAAAATGTTCCCAATAATAATGATGATGGGAAAAATCGAAAACAAAATATAGTAGGCGATGACGATCGAACTATCGAGAATTTCACCTTGAGACAGAATGGTACGTAAAGTAAGAAAAAATTGGCCCAGCTTGGAATCGAGTCGATTCTTATTTTTCATTCAAAAACCTAATCGTCCATTTCGTCAAAGTGAGGAATGTACTTTTCTAAACCATCGTAAGGACGTTGTAAAGTCAAAATCTTAGGACCATCTTTGGTAATGGCAAAAGTGTGTTCAAATTGAGCTGCGTTTGAACCATCTGGAGTTGCGTAGTAAACCCAGTCATCGTTAGGATCATCAACAGTTCTTTGGTCAATGTGCCAATCGCCACCTGCTTCAACCATTGGTTCACAGGTAATAGTCATACCTTCACGAAGACGGATACCGTGACCAGCCTTGCCCCAGTGTGGTACTTCTGGATCTTCGTGGATTGATGGTTGAATACCGTGACCGATTAATTCACGAACGTCACCGTAATGGTTTTCGTCTTCAACCCAGTGTTGAATTGCGGCACCAATATCACCAATTCTGTTACCTAAAACGGCTTGATCGATACCAAGATACATAGCCTTCTTAGTTACTTCAATTAACTTCTTATCAGCGTCTGAAATTTTACCTACTGGGTAAGTAGTACATGAGTCTGATTCATAACCGTTCAAGTTGCAGGTAACATCGACCTTAACAAGGTCGCCTTCCTTTAAAATGCGGTCTTTTCTAGGAGTTTGGTGAGCAATTTCATCATTAACTGAAATACAAGTACCGTATTTGTAGCCTTCAAAACCTTGTTCTGAAAGACGGCCGCCACGGCTCTTAACGAAGTCTTGGCAGAATTCTTCGATTTCCCAGGTTGAGATGCCTGGCTTGATAACATCGCGCAAGCCTTCAAACATTGTGGCAAGAAGGTGGCCTGAAGCTTGCATGCCTTTAAGTTCACGAATTGATTTAATTGTAATCAAAATAATTTCTCCTTTAAAAAATATATTCTCTCCTATTATAACGTTTTACTGAAGATTTTTAAAAGTTTAGCTAAAAACGCCTAGTTTCATGTATAATAAGGTGTCGTATAACGCAGTGAAAGGTATGAAAAATCATGAAAGCAAGAATTGTCTACGCCAGTATGACTGGTAATGATGAAGATATGGCAGATATTTTAGAGGAAGATCTACAAGATTATGGCGTTGATGTTGAAACAAGCGATGTAGGCTTCACCGATGCAAGCGATTATTTAGATAGCGATCTTTGCATTTTCATCACTTACACTTACGGTGAAGGTGTAATGACCGACGAAATTGCAGACTTTTACGACGAATTAAAGAAGCTTGATCTTACCGATAAGTACTTTGCAGTGATGGGATCAGGTGACAAGACTTATGGCAAACACTTCTGTGAGAATGTATTCGACTTCGAAAAGGCATTCAAGGCTTGTCATGCCACAGAAATCACCAAACCTGTTACCATCGAAAACGCACCTGACGATGATGCGATCGATTTAATCGATCAAGCTGCAAAAGAAATGGCCGATAAATTAAATGACTAAAAATAAAAAAGAAGTTACTATTGGTGATCAAGCTCAGATTCGCAAATTAGGACAAAAGCTAATCAAAAGGCACCGTAATTTATGGGTCTACACAATTTTTGGCTTTGTAGCTGCGCTGATCAATACTGTAGTCTTCATGGTTCTACACTCTTGGTGGCACAACGTAATGGTGATTTCCAACACCATTGCGTTCATCATTTCCAACTTGGCTTCGTTTTACTTTAACCAAAAAGCCGTTTTTATTAACAACGTAGATCATGAACACAGTACCTGGCACAAGCTAATTGTTTTCTTTACTTACAGAGTAATCAGTTTAATTCCCGATACCTTAATCATGTTGGTTGGTTTGTCCTGGCTTCACTTAAATGCCCTCTTGGTTAAAATTATTGACCAAGTTTTAGTCGGAATTTTCAATTATCTAACTACTAGATCTGTCTTTCAAAAACAAGAACATACCATGATTGAACGTGCAAAAAGGCGCATTCAAGAACAAAAAGCAAAAAAGAAGCAGTAAAAACTGCTTCTTTTTTCTATTCAAAATCTGCTGGCTTAGCTACTTCGTCTTTATGGAAGTAGTAGTAAATGTCGTCCATGACGCGATCACTAGCATAACCATCACCGTATGGGTTCTTGGCGTTAGCCATCTTGTCATATGCTTCTTTATTTTCAAGAAGTTCAAGCATACTTTCTCTTACTTTATCTACTTCAGTCCCAACCAGCTTCAAAGTACCAGCCTTCACACCTTCTGGACGTTCAGTTGTGTCACGCAATACAAGCACTGGCTTACCAAGACTAGGCGCTTCTTCTTGTACGCCGCCTGAATCAGTCATGATAAAGTAACTGCGTTTAGCCAAGTTATGGAAGTCAACAACGTCAAGGGGTTCAATCAAGTGAATGCGAGGATCGCCGCCTAAAACTTCGTTAGCTACTTGTTGCACTCTTGGTGACAAGTGCACTGGATAAATAATTTCCACATCAGGATGTGAATCGATTACTTGACGCATTACTTTGAAGACGCGACGCATTGGCTCACCTTGGTTTTCACGACGGTGCATAGTAACCAAGATTACTTTATTGCCAGGAGTAATATCATCCATTACTGCGTGGTGGTAATCTTTTTGCACGGTTTGTTCCAAAGCATCAATTGCAGTGTTACCAGTTACGAAAATATTGTCAGCCTTATGATTTTCCTTAAGCAAATTACTCTTGGACAATTCGGTTGGCGCAAAATACAAGTCAGTTAAATCGTCAGTCATTTGACGGTTCATTTCTTCAGGATATGGCGAATACTTATTCCAAGTTCTCAGCCCTGCTTCCACGTGACCCAAAGTCGTTTGTTGGTAAAATGTCGCAAGAGCTGCCGCAAAACTTGTAGTCGTGTCGCCGTGGACCAAAACAATATCTGGCTTTTCCTCTTTAATCACTTTAGATAAATCAATCATTACCTTAGAAGTAATTTCTTCCAAAGTCTGATTCTTATGCATGATATTGAAGTCATAATCAGGTTTAATCTTAAAAATATCAAGCACTTGATCAAGCATTTCACGGTGCTGTGCACTAACAACGGTCACTTCTTCAAAGCGGTCGTCTTTTTTTAATTTCAAAACAAGTGGTGCCATCTTAATTGCTTCTGGACGCGTGCCAAAAACAGTCATTACTTTAATTTTTTGCATAAAAAAATCCTCCGAAAACCTAATCTTACTATAACTGATTTAGGACTATCTTGCACTCCATTTATACAATATGCTTTAATGAATATGTCACTAGAGAAAGACGGGTATATTTATGAATAATGGTTTATTAGTTTTAATTACAACCGCACTTGTAATCATCATCGGTTGTTTCTGTTTAGTCTTCGGCTTAGATAAATCCAAGCTACCTAGAACAAGAAGAAGACTGCTTTACACTGCATTAATTTGCGTATTCCTTGTTTGGGGACTAATTACTTTTATCATGCTCAATCCAATGGGCTGAATTAAAAGCCATCTGAAAAAATCAGATGGCTTTTTTCGATGACCCCGGTGAGATTCGAACTCACCTCTACGGTTTAGGAGACCATTGTTCTATCCAGATGAACTACGGGGCCAAAACACAAGATTAACTTTACCAGAAATTAGGTAAATAGTTAATCTTTTTTCTTAAATTAAAATTGTGTAGTAAAGAAAGTCTTAGGATTGTTGGTATCTGCGATCTTATCAGCCGCAATTACGAATGGACTCCAAATAGCAAACGCAATTAACATATCAATAATACTCAAAACGATTGCACGCCAGTCATAATTACATGCCAAAAACGGTCCAATAATCGGCGGCATGATGCTTGGCACCGCCACTTGTACCGGATTGACCAAGCCCATGACACTAACCCAGTATGAAAAAGCAACGTTTACAACCGGCGTCAGCAAAAATGGAATTAAGTAAACCGGATTAAGCACTACGGGCAGTCCCAGCAAGATCGGCTCACCAATGTTAAAGATACCTGGTGCTAACGTAATTTTAGCAATCGTACGATAATCGCTTCGCTTTGAAAATACCAAAATGGCGACAATCAACATCAGGGTACCACCGGCACCACCAAACCAGGCAAATACGTCAAACGAGCCTCTTACCCAAACGTAAGGTGGCACTTTCCCACTAGTCGCAGCCGTGATGTTGCCGTTTTGAGCTGTCAGCCAAATAGAATCAAGAATTGGTGATAACACACCCAAGCCATTGATACCAAAGAACCAAAAGACTTGAACCATCAAGGTAACTAATAATACGGTACCGAAGCCTTGACCCCATTTTACTAATGGCATTTGGATGGTAGTTAATAGCCAATCGCCAAAATAGTTGCCCGTTGCCACTTGGAACAGATAATTAATTCCACCGATACTAAAAATAGACACCATCGCTGGAATCAACGAATCAAAGGCAGCCTGTTCCGCATGAGGCAAATTGGTGGACAAATGCAACATAAACCTTGCCTTGTAGCAGGCATAATAGATAGCAAACCCCAGTGAGCCAAACAAGATCGCCGTAAACAAACCTGTCGTTGAAAATTGACTGATATCAAAGGCGCTTTTAATTACGACGCTTTCACCATGAAATTTAACCTTGGCATAGTTGGCAATGCTCAATGAAAAAGATGACAGTGAAACAATTGCCGCAGCCAGCCGATTGCCTTCAAAGTTTTTAGCTAGTTGATAACCTAATGCGAGTGCAAAGAAGCAGGCATACAGTGAAAAGGTACCACGCCAAACTAAATCGCTAATTGAAACTAGCGGCTGCATCGCAAAGGCAAAAGTATTCCAGCCTAAATGAACCTTAGCTGCCGTGATTAAACTTTTGATTAAGACTGCCAGCGAGCCAGCAATTGTAATTGGCATCAGAGAAATAAAGGCATCCCTTAATGCCACTAACCATCTTACCTGGCCTAATCTGTTAGCTACCGGCAACACGTAATCTTCTAGCCACTTTACTAACCGACTCATTTATTCACCTTCAAATAATGTGGGTGATAACCCTTATTCTTATTACTCTTCTTTTTCTTATTCTTAACTACCTTGTTAGCATTAGCTGCTTTTTCTTTTTCTTCGTCTTTTTGCTTTTTATCCTTCGGCTTAGTAGTCGTCAAATGGTAGCCTGCAAAGTAGACTCTTTCCAATTTTATTTGATCTGCCAATAGCTTCTTTAAATCTCTGAAGTCGTGATCATCACCTAAAGTAACGACATAGCCTTCCGCATTCATACGGCCAGTACGACCGGCACGGTGCAAATAAGTATTGGTTTCACTTGGAATTTCATAATTGATCACATAAGTAAGATCAGGAATATCCAAACCACGTGCAGCCAAATCTGTTGCCAAAAGCAATTTAGTTTTACCTGTAGCTAAATCTTGCAAAGCTTGCTCACGCTTTTGCTTACCAAATTCGTTTGATAAAAGTTCAAATCGAGTCTTAGTATGACCAAAGATTCCGGCAAAACGCATCATTGTCTTGTTTGAATCAAAGAACAAAATCCCCTTGAATTGATCAAGCTTGGTCATTCTTTGTAAAAATTCAATCTTGTGTTGGTTATCAACTTGCAAGAAATAATGCTTGGTTGTAGATTTTTGTTCATTTCTGACATCGACTAAAAGAAAATGACGGTTAAAGATTTCTTCTGCATCCCTAGTGATTTCAGAATCAGTAGCTCCAAACAATAATACTTGGCTGTCGGGACCCAAGTTTTGTCCTAATGAAGACAATAATTCTAGTTTGGTAAATTCCAAGATATCATCAGCTTCGTCAATAATTAAAGTCTTAATCTGACCAAGCTTAATTCGGCCACTAGAAAAGAAATCAAAAAATCTTCCTGGCGTCGCCACAATTACTTCTGGATGCTTTTTCTTCAAGTTGTCTTCTTGGCGCTTACGGTTGCCGGCACCAACTAGACTTGCACCCTTTAAGCCTAACACGTGCACAAATGGATTGATGGCATGGCGAATCTGGACGGCCAGTTCAGTTGTTGGCGCGATAATGACTACACTGTTGGCGTTGCCTTTTTGCGCTCTTTCCAAACTAGGCAGTGCATAGGCCAAAGTCTTACCCGTTCCAGTTTTAGCTAAACCGACTAAAGAAGCACCATTTATAATGGCATCATAAGTTTCTTTTTGAATCAAAGTCGGCTTTTCTTTATGTTGCTTAATTAATACTTGTTTTGTTTCTTCTTGATACATTATTGTGTTAATTGTCCATATTTCTGTCTATATTGACCAACGGTTCCGTTATACGCATACATTATAACGCCTTTTTCTAGACCATTGACGTTCTCGACGCGTCCGTTAGTTGTATAACGCCAAAATGAATACTTCAATTTATCCGGCGTTTTTCCATCGACTGACATAAATTTTGTTTGTGGCGTGAAGTATTTATGATACTTATAGTCCACGTCAACAATTACCTCTTTTTTGCGCTGCTCAAGCATGCTGGCAAACTGGCTCATCGACTCTAAATAACGCTTGCTGCGGCTAGTTACGGCCGGCTCAAGCAGGATTGGCAGGCTGCCCGTGTTATCGCCCACTTTTTCAAAAAAGTAGCGGTAATGCTGCAAGGGCGTCGATTCATTACTATATAGAATCATACTGCCAAAAGCAAGCTTGGTTCCCAAAATCTGATCACGATAGGATAGATAATTTTCATCAAAGTATGATCTGCCTTGCGTTGATTTTAAATAAACGAAGGAAATACCGTTCGCCTGCAATTTATGCAAATCCACATAGTCAACATCTTGGTTAAGCTGAATCCCAATTGCACTCGAGTTAGAATTCGGCGGAAGAGTGGTTTGTCTTTTAAAATTAAAAAAGCCAATTAAAAGAAATGCAATCGCTAATAACAGTAAAGTTATAATTGCTGGCAAAGTATATTTATGATGATACCTTTTCATTTCTTTTCCCCCTGCTATTATTTTACCCGAACCTAATCGTCACACCAATACTTGTAACATGGATGTGCTAAAATAATTTAGATATTTATTTTACGAAGGTGAAGTATGTGAAAAGACAAATTTCTTTTGGTCAAGCATTGGCAACTGTAGTTGGATCCGTAATTGGAGCCGGCGTTTTCTTCAAGATCGGCGTAATTACGGCCCAAACTGGCAGCAGTTCCATGACGATTTTTGTTTGGGTGCTAGCCGGGATTATTTCAATTGCTTCTGGCTTAACCATTTCAGAAATTGCGGCGAGTTTAAAAATTAATGGTGCGATTAAGTATTTAGATTATACTTATGGCCGCGTCTGGGGCTTCTTATTTGGCTGGGCGCAAATGATCGTTTACTTTCCTGCACAAATCGGGGCGCTGAGTTCAATCTTTGGCGTACAGTTTGTCTCCTTATTTGGCATTGAGGCCAAGTATGCGAATCTAGTCGCAATTTTACTGGTATTATTTTTACTAGGCATCAACCTAATTGGAACTAGATTTTCAAGCAAAATGCAGTCGGTTATTACTGTTTTAAAGATCATCCCTATTGCTTTAATCATCATTTGGGGAATGTTTAATCAAAATAAGATTGCCGCTCCGCTCTTGCCATTAACAGTTGGCGCCGGCAAATCATTCTCAGGTGCAATCAGCCAAGGTTTGCTTTCTGCTTTATTTGCTTTTGAAGGCTGGATCGTCGTTACTAATTTAGCTAACGAAGTTAAAAATCCAGAACGTGACCTTTCAAGAGCGATTATCTTGGGCCTGTCTGCGATCACATTGATTTATATTTTAATCAACTATACTTTCTTGACGATCTTGCCAATCCACGAACTTGTTAACAACAATAATGCGGCCTTTGAGGCTTCGATGAAATTGTTTGGTCAGTTCGGCGGCAAATTGGTAACGGTAGGAATTCTGATCTCGGTTTACGGGGCTGTTAATGCCTTTATGCTCACGGGGATGCGGACACCTTACATTTTGGCTCAAGACAACTTATTGCCATTCTCTGAAAAAATCGGTAAGGCCAATATTCATACCGGTGTGCCAGTCTTTGGTGCTTTAATCGTCGATGCAATTGCCATCATCATGATTCTGCTAGGCAACTTCACAGTCTTAACCGACATGTTGGTCTTCGTTATGTGGATCTTCAACACCATGCTTTCAATTGCCGTGATCATTTTGCGCAAGCGTGAACCAGAACTTACTCGTCCATTTAAAGTACCTTGGTATCCAATCATTCCACTTATTTCAATTATAGGTGGTATCTTCATCGTCGTTTCCACGATTATCAATCAGTTCATCCTATCGCTTATTGGTATTGGTTTGACTTTGCTAGGTTTGCCAATTTACTACTACAAACAAAAACAAAATCGCAATTAAAAAAATCTATCGCAAAATTTGCGATAGATATTTTTTTGCTCTTTAAAATTACTTGTTAACGTATTTTTGGATAACTTCAGGTTTCAATACACCAACGTAAGGAAGATTACGATACATATTCAAGAAGTCCAAGCCGTAACCAACTACGAATTCGTTACCAACCTTTGAGCCGTAGTAGTCAACGTCTACATCGACGTTTCTACGAGCTTCCTTATTAAGCATAGCACAGCACTTAACACTCTTAGCGCCACGGCCCTTAATCAGATCCTTCATGAACTTTAAAGTAAGACCAGTATCAACAATATCTTCAATAATTAATACATCACGATCTTTTACATCAGCTGCAAGGTCTGTAACAACCTTGATCTTACCAGTTGATTCAAAGCCATCACCATAACTAGATACATCTAAGAAATCTAATTGGTGAGTAACATCCATTTGTCTGGTTAAATCTGTTAAGAAATAAATTGCGCCCTTAAGTGCACCGACAACTAATGGCTTCTTACCAGCATAATCTTCAGTTAATTGCTTGCCAAGTCGCACGCACATTTCATGAATATCGTCTTCAGAAAATAACTTGTGATCAATAATATCGTTAATATTGTCGCCTTTAACCATTTAATCTGCCCTTCAATCCTATATAATTAACTATTCTGATAATTGAAATTATAACATTTTTATACAAAAAAAGCGTCAAATTCGACGCTTTCACTGAATATTCATTATTTTTCCGTCTTGGATTGATCGGAATCGACTTTCTTATTCTTCTTAATTGGTTCCACAATAAACCAACGCATGAATCCTTGCTCAATACTGTCAAGCACGAACTTGTAGCCTTCAAGCTCAACTGATTCGCCCTTCTTTAAGTTAGGATAATGTTCCATCATATAACCACCGATAGTAATGATGTCGCTATCTTGGAAGGCCTTCAAATCAGTGTGGAAGTAACGTTCAAAGTCATACAAGGTAGTTTTACCAGAAACGTGAACATTACCTTCCTTATCCTTGATGATGTAGTCATCAGAAACATCATCAATTTCATCTTTAACAGAACCAAAGAGTTCTTCATAAATATCCTTATCCGTTACAATACCACTGGTACCACCGTATTCATCAACAACCAAGACGACTGGCGTGTGCTTAGAAATCATTAAATGCAAGATATCTTGAATTGGCATTGATTCTGGCACAGTAATGATTGTTCTGATGATTCTTGTTACGGGAACCTTAGCATCAATTTGGCTTTGTTGGACGATATCGTAAGCGTAGACGTAACCTACAACATCATCCTTATCATTGTCGCGGACAACAGGAAAACGGCTGTAGCCTTCTTCTAGGTACTTCTTCAAAGCATAGGCAATTGTATCAGTGGAATCAAGAACAGACAATCTAGTTCTGTCTGTCATGATATCCTTGGCGATCTTATCATTTAACTCGAAGGCTCTTTCCATGTAGGTGAGGTCTTCTTTATCAAGAGAGCCGCCATGCACAGCGTTACGTGACAATTTGATGATTTCGGATTGAGAATATACTTCGTTTTCTTCATCGGCTGGGGCAAAACCCATCAACTTCAAAATACCGTTAGAACTAGTATTAAGCAGCCAAACAAATGGATAAACGATTGTGTGGAAGATATGTAGTGGCGTTACAATCATCATCATCATGCCCACAGGCTTATCAATCGCAATATTCTTAGGTACGACTTCTGTTAACACAACTTCCAAGTAAGTTAACAAGATCACACCCAAAATGGCACTTACTGACTTAATAAGTGACTCACTCATTGGAGTTAAATGGAATAAATTTTCCAAGATAACTGCAAACGTATCTGCAGAGAACCAACCCAATACTACACCAACAAGAGTAGTACCAACCTGAGTGGTCGACAAATATTCATTCAAGTTGTGCGTCATATGAAGTGCACGTTGCAGCTTTTTCTTATTGCCTTGCCCCTTAGCCAACATATCTTCAAGCTGACTTGGTCTTGTTTGTACTAAAGCAAATTCTGCAGCAACAAAGAATGAAGCAACTATAAAAATTAATACAGTTGCAACTAAATTAGTTACTATTTGAGCTGTACTCAAAACATTCTCACCTTTTTTTACAAATTATTTACAAATATTAACTAATCTATATTTTACCATTTATGACCAAAAAAGTTCATTCTACAGAGCTTGCTTTTATAATTTCTAATTACTTACTTTATAAATTTTATTAAATGGTACACGCTTAGGAATAAAGACTGGATCATTGATTTCCGCGTTTTTATCGATGTAGCCTACGGCAATGGCCATTCCTACGTATTCATCTTCTGGAATACCAGCATATTTTCTTACCAAATCAGGATATGACACCATTGAGTGAGCTGGCATAATACCTAAACCGCGGTTAACAGCTAACAACATAATGCTTTGTGCAAAAATCCCTAAGTCAAAAACTGACCAAGCTGGTGATTTTCTTGGAATAGTTAAAAAGATAATTGCTGGTGCATTAAACATGTTCTTATTAGCTTCAGTAAACAAGTTCAACTTGTTTCTAAAGAAGAAACTTTGGGATGCACCCATAGTAGCCATATTGCTGCTTGGGAAAGTATCCCAATCAAGTGAAAGCATTGAAGCAAAATCTTCGTTTGGCTTAACCTTGTTATCAGAATTTTCGATTACGGCCTTTTTAAACTCTGCTAAAGCATCCCCCATCAAGACATATGCACGCCAAGGCTGAGAGTTAAGCAATGATGGAGATTGTTGTGCTTGTTCAACAATTTCAGCAATAGCTTTTTCAGGCACTTTTCTGTTGGTAAATTTCCGTGTTACATGTTCATTTTGAAAAACTTCTTTAAAATTCATTTTTCACCAAATCTTTCTAAAAAATTACTCGACAGTATTTACTTTTTTTCTGCTTCTTTTCGTTCTTGCTCTTGCTTCTTTAAAAAGGCACTCATTGCCCGATCATTTTTACGCATAGCAACAAAAGCAGTAATAGTCATCGTCAGTCCGCCAATACAAATTAATAGCAATCCTACTGGAAATAAAAATACGGCACCATTGGGTATAAATGAGGCCTTAATGACCCAGCAAGCAATCCCTGCCAGCATAAAGATTATTCCTACAATAATTGCCTTAGTATTTGGACGATATTTTTTCATCGGCTAAACCCTCGCTTCCTATATTACCTATATCTTAACAAAAATTGCCAAAAAAAAGCTTAACTTCCGTTAAGAAGCTAAGCTTTTCAACTATCTTTTTTAATTAGCACTATAAAAAGTTCTATATAAGAGAGGGGGAAAGCAACTAATTAAATTCAACAGTTTGTACTTTTTGGGAATGTTCAACTGTACCCTTTTCAACAGGAGTAACTGATTTAACCATATCCATGTTGGTGTAAACAACGATACAGCTATCATCATAGCCCTTATCTGTAATTTGCTTGAAATCCATGGTTGCTAAAGGCTGGCCTTGTTCCACCTTATCGCCTTGTTTAACATCTACTGTAAACGGAGCACCTTTTAATTCTACTGTATCAAGACCCAAGTGGATCAGAATTTCCAATCCCTTGTCAGTCTTAATGCCAATGGCGTGTTTGGTTGGGAAAAGCGTTGAAATAGTACCAGCAACTGGTGCATAAATTTGAGTATCAGTAGGCTTAATTGCAAAACCGTCACCTAACATCTTTGTTGAAAAGACATCATCATTTACATCAGTAATTGGCATTACTGTACCATCAACTACTGCATCTACTTCTAAACCTTTATTCTTTTTCTTAAAGAAATTAAACATAATTCATAACCTCTGGATTTCTAAAATTCAAGTAACAATATCAACACAAGACATCCGGCAAGGATTACAGCTGATGCGATTGAAATAGCTATAATCACGGGATTTACATTATCTTGCGTCTTCTTCAAAGCAGTTGCCTTGTACATTCCCAAGACAGCTAAAATTGCACAAAGCAAGTTGCCGACAACAATCTGTCCAATTAACTGACTCACCATAAAGAAGCGATAAGTCTGGCGGTTAACCATGAACTTCTTTTTATTAAGCAGTAAGTAGTAACCTAACACAAAGTCTACAATCGCAATGATTGTCCCAATTGCGACGACCGGCTGCTTCATAATAATCGACTGTATCGATTCTCTCGAAGCTCCACTGCGCATCGCGATCAATGCCCAGAATAATAATGGAGCAATGAAAAGTATGTAAGAATACCAATTAATAATTTTCTTGGCATCCAAATGCATGCTCTGTGTCATTCGACCGAAAAAGTTTTCCACTTTTTGTTTGCTAATTGCCCACATTAATCTCAACATCCTCTCCTTGGTTTTGTTGCCAAGCTACATATTCACTAATAAGCAAGTCAATCAGATAGTAAGCAGGAGTAAAAGCAACCTTGCCACTCTTAAAATCAGCGTCGTCAGTAAAAGCGATTGTTGGAAAATAAATATTATGCTGAACAAGCGAAGCTAATTTGTTTTGCATCATGTTAGTGAAGGAAACATATTTAAACTTATCGTTAATTAATTCTAACTTCGTAATCTCTTCATTGATGGTGTTGTTATCACCAGTGAAAGAGATGATGAATAAGATGTCGCCTTTTTTAGCAAAACGGGCTGCTGCTTTTAACTCATCAAGAGCTGATGGCAAAACTGTTGCATTCTTACCTACCACAAAGAGTTCGTGAGCTAGGTATTGTGCAATCAGTTCTTGCTGCCAACCAGTAGAATAAATGTAGATAGTACTTGCATTATCCAAATCACGATACAAACTATTGAAGTCTCGTTGTTTGAAATACTTTAAGACATCTATATTTACCCTGCTAAGCTCTTTTGCAAAATTGTTTTCAATTTTGATTGGCTTTTGATTTGATTCAGCGAGTTCCACTAAATCAAATTTCAGTTCACTGTAACCACTCAAGCCAAGCTTTTTACATAAACGAAATATTGCTGATTCGGATACATATAGCTTTTTAGCTAACTTGGCTAGACTTAATTTGCTACAGTCATTTGGATTATTCAATACGTACTGAATGATCTGTTTTTCAGAGTCATTCAGTTTAGTATTACTGTCATAGACCATTGATCTTAAATTTGCCATAATTGCTGTGTCCTTATCAATATATAATTTATATATTAATAATACCACAAGCGCTTACAGTTATAGTAATTGTTTCATCTGATCAACAATTTGATCGGCATCCAATCCAACAACAATGTCAATTTCGTTGTCGTCTCTGCGTTGTACTTCGTATGAATCTGCGATCTTCTTGAATTCAGAATCTGGAGCCACTTTCTTAGTGTCAAAGACGTGGGTTCTTACTCTAGTTGAGCAAGCGATAACGTCCTTAATGTTTTCATTACCACCAAGAAGGTCAACGATACCTGTAGCTCTCTCAATGTATGGATTATCTTGTTCAGTTGAAACCTTAGCGTCACTGCCGCTTTGTTGCATCAATTGAGTCATTTCGTCCAAAACTTGAGGAACGTCAAGACCCACAATAACTTGTAATGCTTTACCGTGGTGAACAACGTTAACGGCCTTGTTAGCCTTAAATTGTGAGTCTGGAGCAACCTTGCTTGGATCAGCAACAGATACACGTAATCTAGTAGCACATGATGACAATTCAGTAATGTTTGAAGCACCACCTAATAAGTCAAGGTATGCAGTAGCTCTTGCGATGTAAGGGTCGTTTGCATCCTTACCTGCTGCCTTAGCAGCCATCTTTTGCTTGTATTCTTTCTTGTTGATAAGTTTAACGTCTTCGTCATCAGCTTCACGACCTGGAGTGATGTAGTTGAACTTTTCAATCATGATCTTGAATACGAAGTAAGTAATGATACCGAAGATAATACCAACGATAAATTGCATTACATATGTTTGCCAGTGGTGTTCCCAAAGTGGCAACCAGTTCATTGATGCAATACCAATGGCACCGTCTGACATGAAACCTCTTAAACCGAAGGCCCACATTACAGTGTTCATAGTAGCTGACAATACTGAGTAAATTACCCAAAGTACAGGAGCTGCGAACAAGTAAGTAAAGTCGATAGGTTCAGTAATACCAGCTAATACTGAGGTTAAAGCAGCTGGGATAAGCAAAGCTGAAGTTTGCTTCTTCTTGTTCTTCTTAGCAGTTGCGTAGAAGGCAAGACAGATAAATGGTACTAAGAATACCTTTTCGTTACCGTAAAGTTGGAATCCTTCAACTGAAGCGATTTGTGAAAGTGGTTTAGTACTTGCAGCGTATTCAGCAAGGTGTTTCAACCAGTATGGTTGCAAACCGCCGGCAACAACGGCTGGACCAAATTGGAATGGAATGTATACCAAGTGGTGAAGACCAGTAGGAATCAATACACGGTTCAAGAATTGGTAAATCCAAACACCGATAAATCCACTACCTACGATGAAGTGTTGCATGCTGGTGATACCCATTTGAACTTTTGGCCAGCCCCAGCAAGTAATGAGTGCTAAAGGAATCATTACAAAGAATGCTAAAGCGTAGACATAAGTTGAACCTTGGAAAGTACCAAGCCAGTCAGGCAACTTCTTGTCGAAGTACTTGTTGTGTAACCATACAACGATCAAAGCAACAACCAAGGCACCTAAAATACTAGTGTCAAGAGTCTTGATACCAGCAATGTTAGTTAAACCGTGGTTAGTAGCGTTAGCAACAATTTGAATCTTGTCAAAGTTAGGAATGCCAAATGCTGCACCCCAGTGGGTAAGCATTGCACCGATGAAGTAGTTGTAAGTCAAGTAAGCAATAACTGCTTCCATGGCTGCTCTACCTCTAGCCTTGTTGGCTAAACCGATTGGCAAACCTACAGTAAACAAAATACCTTCTTGGTTGAACACTGTCCAACCACCAGCTGAAATTGTGTCCCAAACTGAGTTCCATGTAGTTCCCGGGTTGGCAATTGAGCCAAACAGAGTCGGGTTATTGAACAAACTACCTAAAGCTACGACAATACCCGCAAACGAGAACAGCATAACTGGGACGAACATAGCGGCCCCAAACCGCTGAAACTTTTGCATCATAATAAATTACCTCTCAAAGAAAGAAATTAAATAAATTAACTGATTCTTACGCTTACACCTATATCTTATTTCATTAAATCCAGTTAGTTGGAAGGTGCTCAAGAACAACTAACATCTACTTATGAAATAGCTCATAAGTATTACTCCTCGAATAAATCGATCGAGATAGAAACCTAAGTGATATCAAATTTAGATCTTGCTCTATCTCTCGTAGCTAGCTTACATTTTATTTATACCATAGTTTCTTCCTTATGTAAGCGTTTTTATCAATGCTGACTTGGTGTTTCATAGCATTACGGGATTATTTCACTTACTGAAATTTATTTCGATGCTCATAACCCATCTAGACCAATTATTTCAAGGTCTTTCAGCCCTTTACTGGTCTATGTTTAACATTTTGCTTTACATACGCTTTTGGTCTGTCAAGAAATATGCTATTCATATAAGTTATCAATACACATAAAAATAAATGAAAAATATTTCGGTTTATCTGAAACAAAAGAAACGAGTGCAAAATTTCACACTCGTTTCTTTATTTATTCAATTAACTAATTTTCTAGCAAACGCATAATATTTTGTTCCATTACCAATCTTCTTTGCCCTGTTAGCATCCAAATAGTTATGGCAATAGGAACAACCACTTGAACTAATAAATTGAGCCAGTCGTTTGCATCCCCTCTCCAAGTTTGCGCCGTCATGCCGCCAACTTGAGCATAATTCAAGAAATCATTAGCAAAGTGGAACAACATTGGTCCCCCCCGGATTTTGCCAGTATACAAATATAAGACAGCAAACAATAATCCTGCAGCTCAGCATAAGTTGCCTGAGATAAGGTTGCAGCGAATTTTTGCATCCCTAAGTTGTTAAAATGCATCAACCCCAAAATCACCGAACTAATAATAATTGTCCATTCCAGCCGATACTTATTTTTAGCTAAATCGGCAATCAATGCGATAATCATCAATAGTGGAAGGTTTCCTCAAAAATTCCTGCTTCAAGTGCCCTAAACCAGATATTCCAAGTAAGCTCGAATGGTGAAATATTTGCTTTAAACAGTACTTGCCACAAATTATTACCATCACCACAGAACTGATTCCAAAAGACAAACCAAATCATTAACGCCAATAAAACCACTAATGAAATAGTTTGACCTTTATTTAATTTTCGAAATTTTAAATTAGGATTATCGCCAAATCCCCAGCCCTTAGAAATAAAAATTGCACAAATGAAGATCGCAACAGCAGCTAAGAAGCCGGTATTTACTAAAGCGCACTATAGACCTGTTCTTAAATTTACATCATCTGAAGCAATAATCATCAGTGGGAAAAAGCAAGCGACGATCATTCGGCCAACTGCATTCTTAATTTGACCTACATCTACCACAGCTATCGGCAAATAAAGAACTAATAATACCAAGCCAAAAATAATAGTAAGAATTGGCTTAGCCCCAGTTCTATTTAGTAAAATGCCAAATAAACCTTCCCAAGTTAGCGATAGTGCCATCGGAATAATCAAAATCTCTAACCAGCGACTAATGGTAGTCATTCTCTGAGATCTGTTTTTCAAAAAATTAACTAATAAAACGACAGCAATAATAATGCTGGCTGCTACGCCCATAAAGATATTGACAGAATAGCGATCAGATATATTTGCCTTGGTTTGATAATATGCCGCCATCCCTAACAAAAATAGGATGACGATAACCATTTCACTCCTTAGCCAGATATTCCACTTTTTTATATCCATCAATCTACATTCTCCTTTAATCTTTCAAATATTCCACCAATCCTGGCAAAATCTTTTTTCCTTCTTCACGCCCAACTTCATACACCCGCTTGATCTCACTCTTATCTGACTCGACAGTACCGATATTAAGCGGATATGGCGGTCTAATTACAAAAGTCTGACCATCATCCTCATCTCGCTGTATCTCGTCTAAAACGGCGTTATAGTCCTCCGCTCTAGTCGCCAATTTCTTCAAAACAGCAGGATATTCACGCAAAACTACCTTTTCAATCGGAAACAGCTTGCTCTGCTTCTTGCGATATTCCTTAGGCTGTGTCGTAATTACTACCTTTTTATCAAAATTATTTTTCATTAAAAAATCATACGGAACAGAATCCGAAACACCACCATCAAAATAGTAGTGGCCGCCTATTGCAACAGGATTAGCAAAAAATGGAATCGATGATGATGCTCTAATCCACTCTAGGTCAACATAACCAGCATCTCTCAACTTATGGTAAACCGGCTCACCCGTTGCCGCATCCGTTGTCACGCACCAAAATTGCATTGGATTTTCAACAAAAGTTTTCTTATCAAACACATCCAACTTATCAGGAATAATATGGAAACAAAAATTTCCCGCATATAAATTGCCTGATCTGCGCCATGACTTCCAGCTAGCATAATAAGGCTTGCCAGCAAAACGCAGATTATAACGCAATACTCTTCCAATTTGCTTTGACTTCATATTCACGCCAAAAGCTGCACCAGCTGAAACGCCAACCGCTGCGTCAAACGTAACGTTATTTTCCATTAACACGTCGAGCACGCCTGCAGTAAAAAGTCCCCGCATTGCGCCACCTTCTAGAACCAATCCGCTTGCCATATTTTCCTTTCCAAAAACAAAAAGACCTATGTTTCTAACATAGGTCTAATTTATTCTTATTTAGAAATTACTTCAAGCCCTTCCATTTCCATTCGGTAACTTCTGGCATATCCTTACCATTATCACGAATGTATTGGTGGTGCTTTTCAAGTAAATTATCCATGTGACTAATGAAGTCAGCGTTCTTACCCTTTAACTTAGCAATGCTTTCAACAGCGTCCTTTGCAAGGTCGAATCTGTCAAGGTGATTCAAGACACGCATGTCAAATGGAGTGGTAATGTCACCATTTTCTTCGTAGCAGTGGATGTGAACGTTGTAACGCTTACGGTCGAACCAGATTGATTGCATCATGCTCTTGTAGCCATGCCATGCAAAGATTACTGGAACATCCTTTGGGAATAAGCGGTCAAATTCTTCATCAGAAATAGCATTCTTGTTGTCCTTTGATGACATTAACTTCATCACGTCGACAACGTTGATGTAACGGATCTTAAGATCTGGGAACTTGTCGTGCAAAATGTCAATGGCTGCCAAAGTTTCGATAGTTGGTTCAGTTTCAGTTGAAGCAAAGACAACATCTGGCTTTGCACCCTTATCAGTTGAAGCCCAGTCAATGTAGCCTAAGCCCTTGTCAACCAACTTTTGAGCTTCTTCAATTGAGAACCATTGTGGACGAGGTTGCTTTGAAGTTACCAAAACGTTGATGCATTCACGATCCTTAAAGGCCTTGTCACCAACAGCAAGCAAAGTGTTAGTATCTGATGGCAAGTATTCATGAATCAAATCTGGACGATTCTTTTCGTATAAGTGAGTCAAAATACCTGGATCTTGGTGAGTGTAACCGTTGTGGTCTTGTTGGAACACAGTTGAGGTAGCAACAAAGTTAAGTGATGGGTAATCATGACGCCAGTATTGTTCCTTAGCTTTTCTAAGCCACTTCATGTGTTGTGTAAGCATTGAGTCTACTACACGACCAAATGCTTCGTAAGTTGCGAAGAAGCCATGACGACCAGTTAATACGTAGCCTTCAAGGAAGCCTTCATCTTGGTGTTCTGATAATTGTGAATCGATCACACGACCACTTGGAGCCAAGTTTTCATCATTTGGTTCGTGGATTTCTGGTTCCCATTGACGCTTTTGATTATCCAAAAGTTGGAACAAACGGTTTGACTTAGATTCATCAGGACCAAAGCCGCGGAAAGTGGTTGGGTTAAGCTTAGCAACTTTATCTAAGTATTTAGCCCATTCAACCATGTCTTGAGCTTCCATTGAACCTGGCTTGTCAAACTTAAGAGCAAAGTCGCGGTAGTCTGGCAAGTTCAAACGCTTAGGATCCTTACCACCATTAGTGATTGGGTTCATTGCCATACGGTGGTCGCCTTCAGCAGTGTTTTCAGTAACAATTTCCTTAGGTGAGCCATCTTCGTTGAATAATTCTTCAGGCTTGTAGCTTTCAAGCCAATCAGTCAACATGTCGGCATGCTTCATATCACCTTGTGAGACAGGAATTGGAATTTGGTGTGCTCTAAATGAGTTTTCAATTGGGTTACCATCAAGATCCTTCTTTGGACCAGTCCAACCCTTTGGGCATTGGAAGATGATCAATGGCCAGTGTGGCAAACTTGCATCGTTATTTTCACGAGCATGCTTTTGAATGGCCTTGATTTCTTCGATTACTTCGTCCATGGTCTTAGCCATTTCTTCGTGGACTTGCATTGGATCCTTTTCACCATCGAAACGGCCACCCTTAAATACTGAAACAAAGTGTGGATCCCAACCCATACCATGGAAGTATTCGGTTAATTCTTCATCACTCATGCGTGAAACGATAGTTGGGTTAGAAATCTTGAAGCCATTGATTTGAAGGATCGGTAAAACAGCACCATCTTTAATTGGGTTGATGAACTTGTCACTGAACCAACTTGCTGCAAGTGGGCCAGTTTCAGCTTCACCATCACCGATTTCAACGGCAGCAATGACATCTGGGTTATCTAAAATAGCACCGACACCGTGTGAAAGTGAGTAGCCTAATTCCCCACCTTCGTGGATTGATCCTGGAGTTTCAGGAGCAGCGTGAGAAGCTACACCACCTGGAAAACTGAAACGCTTGAACAACTTAGCCATACCCTTTTCATCTTGGGTAATTTCTGGATAGCGTTCAGTGTATGAACCATCAAGGTATGAGTTAGAAACCATTACTTGGCCACCGTGACCTGAACCTTCAATGTAGAACATGTCCAAATTGTATTTCTTAAGGACACGGTTTAAGTGAGCATAAATAAAGTTTTGTGGAGCAATGGTACCCCAGTGACCAATTGGCTTTGGCTTAACATCTTCAGCTGTCAAAGGTTTCTTAAGTAGTGGATTCTTCATTAAGAATAATTGTCCAACTGATAAATAATTGGCAGCGCGCCAGTATGCGTCGACGCTCTTTAAGTAATCTTTTGAATCATAATTAACTGTCATTTTATCTCCTTTGAGCACATTAAATTACTCTTGATTGATCTTTTTCTTTATATCTCCATAATACCAATTTTCTAATAAATATCAACTAATTTGCAAATTGGGCCCTACCATTTTAAATAAGTCTTTAGATTTAAATCAATACGCCATAAAGCTTGCAATAGCAGCATTTTCATCATTTAATATAAGTGTTTCAGCTATTGAATGCTGACAAACGCTGATAAACAAATATAAAATGCTGATTAAACAATTACAATTTTAGTCAGTCATGTTAACTTACTTTATGGAGATACGAAATGATTCAAGAAGAAAGATTAGTTCAAATAAAAAAGATGCTCAAAAAAGAGCACCAAGTATCAACTAAAGAAATCGCTAAAAAGTTCGGTGTATCTTTTGATACGGCTCGCCGAGATGTAATTCACTTAGCCACTACAGGTCAAGCAGTCAGAATCCACGGTGGGATGATGGAAATTAGTCAAAATGACGTACCTGATTTTCTAGCTAGAAATCAAGTTCAATCTCCCGTGAAATTAAAAATGGCCAAGATGGCAAAAAGGTTCATCCATCCTGGTCAATGTGATTTTATCGGTCCTTCTACCACGCTCAAGCAGCTTTGTCCCATGCTTAACGGGATGGATATCCAAGTAGTAACCAATTCAATCGATAATGCTTTGAGTTTACTGACTAGTGAATTTCCATCCGTTAGACTTCTGGGCGGCGTGATTAATAAACAACAGCGCTACATTTATTCAGAGGCTGCCCTTGAGACAATTAGAAGAATTCGTTTCAACACTGCTTTTATTGGTGGTTCTAAAGTTGACGCCGATGGCGTTTATACATCATCAATGGCGGATGCCGAAATTGTACGTGCAACAGCTAGTCGAGCAAAACAAATCGTCTTGGTGGCTGAAAAGTACAAATTCACGAATCATTCTACTTCTCCGTACATGTCAATTCCATTAGATAAGGTCGATGTCTTAATTACCGACACGCCTTTATCTGATGAAGTTAAGCAGCATTTCAATTCAAGAACGCAAATCATACCAGTATTAAAGGAGTAATTATTATGTTCAGTCTCTTTAAATCAAGCCAACCCAACACAAAAGAAATTTATCAAGAACTCAAGAAATTCTACAACAGTTTTTTCAGCGATATTTATAATGAAATGAATATTGATCGCTATCGTCAAATCAGAGACGTAATCGGTCTCGTAATTAATAAATTCGACGAAAACGATCACCCGCTTGAATACACCGGCAAATTAGTGATGTACATTCAAGCCAGAGTTGCTTCACGTCACTTGCGTTTAAGCAGCGAACAAGAAGCAATCATGAAAAAATTAACGGAATCTACAAAATATGTAAATCTTTCTTACGTTTACTTAAGTCCGATTGATTCTGCCGAGCAATTCGTTTAAGATTTATAGAAATCAGCTCTGCCCTAGATCAAAAAGATGAATCCCCCAATAAACGATCGGGCAGACTAAAAAATCTCGAGGTTCTTATGTGAATTTCGAGATTTTTTCTTTTAGAAATTGATAGCGCTTAATTTTTAAATCGAATTAGCTAAAGTTTTGCCTTATAATAAGATTCGAAAGATATAGATTTTTTACAAAGGACGAATATATATGAATAAACTTCCCTTCAAAGTTGTTGCTGTCGATATGGACGGTACTTTCATGCGCGATAATCAAACTTTTGATCACAAAAGATTTGACCGCATTCTAAACCAGTTAAGAGATCAAGGTGGCCACTTTATCGTTTCAAGTGGTCGTCCTTATACCAGACTGCGTGAAGATTTCGCAGGCTTTTTAACTAGAATCGACATGATCGCAGATAATGGCTCGCTTTTATTGCAAGACAACAACATTATCAGCACTCACCTGCTTACTTATAAGACAACAGTTGATTTAATTCACTTCATCCAAGAACATTATCCAGAAAGTTCAGTTATTGTTACTGGTGTTGATAATTCATACACAACAGTTAATGCATCCCCTGACTTTAAGCAAAAAATGAGCTTCTACTATCCAGAATGTGTTGAAGTTAATGACCTACTTTCAACCGTTTCGCCTAATGGTCAAGTTACCAAGATTACTTTGAGCTATAAAAAAGACTTCTCGGCAGAACTTGAAAGAGAATTTAACAAGCACCACGCAGAAAAAGTCCACTGTACTTCAAGTGGTTTCGGCTTGCTCGATATCGTGCCTTACAGCGTAAACAAAGGTAGCGCATTGCAATACTTCTTACGCTACTTTGGCGCTAAGCCAAGCGAATTGATTGCCTTTGGTGATGGCTTGAACGATACAGAAATGCTTAAACTTGCTGGATACAGCTACGCAATGGCAAACGGTGATCCGGAAATTAAGAAGATCGCTAAATATGAAGCTCCTTCTAACAACGATGATGGTGTTTTGGAAGTGCTTGATAATTACTTGAATAACTAAAAAAAGTTGAGCAATTTTGCTCAACTTTTTTATTTACCCAAATTTACAAAAGTATTGAAATTCATATAGTGGTAATGAACACGCATATTTGAAACTTCAAATGGCGTACCATCATCTAAAAAGAAGATACCTTCCATCACACCCACCGGCTCTGTGGCCTTCAAACGCAATTGTTCTTGGTCTGTCTTACTTGATGGTTCAACCGTGATATTCAAAAATGCCTTAGTAACAGTTTTATTTTGCTCATCTTCCAAATAATTAAAAAGTGAACTTTGCAAAGTCTCTGGCTTCAGCTCCGGCATAATCTTGATTGGCAAATAGCCAGTTTCTATCAAAAATGGCTGCTCATCTAAAAGACGCAGACGCTTGAATTCATACACAAAGTCATTTTCATTGATAAACAGATCTTCCGCAATTTCTTTGGTCGCGTTAATCACATGAAAATCGAGCAACTTAATCTGTTGCTTTTTACCAGGCACCTTAAAACTGTCAGTGATCCCCAAGTTCGAACCATCATAACGGAACATCGCTTGGTTCTTTAAATAAAGCGGATTGATAAAGGTACCACTGCCTCGCTTTTTAAAGACGATTCCTTGTTGAGCCAAAAGTTCCAAGGCTCGCTTCATCGATGACCGACTAACGCCATAGCGTTCTGCTAAACTACGCTCATCGGGAATCCGCATCCCATCATATTTATTATTTAAAATATTCTGTTTTATATCCTGCATTATTGTCCGATAAACGTAATTCGCCATTATTCTCTTCCTTGATCAGCTTTTTCAATACTATCGATAAACCATTTTGCAAATTTCTCTAAATCAACATCAGTTGCAATTTCCGCATTTGCATGCTCTTGATCCATAAAGTTAATAACACTTGCTCCGTAAGTAAATTGGCCGCGAAGTTCAATTTCAACGTTGGCTTTTTTCATCGTAAACATTTCGGGATGAAGCAAAATGCCTACAGCAGTTGGATCGTAAATTTTGATGCGGGGATCGCCATCTGGTTCATGAATGTGTGAAAAGAGTGCGTAAAGCATATCGCCAACTTCACCGCATTCCTTCACCTTGGCCATTTGATCTGGCAAAAGGTGCGCCTTGTTACCAATTTCAAGTGGGGCAACCTTAATTGGCAAACCGCTGTGGAATACCACTTGTGCAGCTTCTGGATCACCCGCAATATTGTATTCAGCAAGTGGACTGTGATTACCACGGCCAATGTTTCCACCCATGATCACGATTTGCTCAACGTTGTACTTTACTTCAGGGTATTGCTTAAAAAGCAAAGCAAAATCAGTCAAAGGTCCAATGCCGAGCAAAGTTACCTTTTCTGTACTATTCTTAATTTCCTCAGCCATTAAAGTTGCGGCAAGACCTGGCTTGATCAAACTTCTATCTGCCTTTTCAAATTCGTAACCGGCAATTCCAGTTTTCCCATGAACTGATGCCGCACTAATCTTTGGTGCCACAAGTGGTTGATTAGCACCGACAACGACAGGAACCTTAGTGTGCAAGAATTTTTCTAAATCGAGTGCATTTTGCAAAGTGTATTCAAGCGCCACGTTGCCCCAAGTGGGAACGATCATTCTGACATCGAGTTCGTCTGCAAAAAGACTGATGGTCATAGCTGCGATGTCATCGATTCCTGGATCGGTACTAATAATTAAAGGTTTTTTGGTCATAAAAATTGCCCTTTCTAAGCGTTGTAAGTAACTTAATGATACAAGAAAACGACCAATAAAAAAAGTGGTTCGATCCAAACCACTTTTTCTTTATTCAAGATTATTTAGTATTTATCTTTTCTTATCTTCGATCGTACCATCGCTATGAGCAATAATTACTTCATCACACATATCAAGGAACAAACCATGTTCAACTACACCAACAGTATGATCAAGGTAGTCTGCTAAACCATGAGGGGTAGGAATTGGATCAACTGCTAAATCAATGATGTAGTTGCCATAGTGAGTGATGTAACGCTTGTCACCATCCATACGCCATTGTGGCTTCAAGCCTTCTTGTTCAAAGCGTCTGAAGTTTTGCTCACAAGAGATTGGTAATACTTCAACAGGAAGAGGGAATCCGCTCAAACGGTGAACCAACTTAGATTCATCAACGATCCAAACGATCTTCTTTGAGTTGATGGCAACGTTCTTTTCAAGGGTTAAAGCACCACCACCGCCCTTGATACCATCAAGGTTGTCGGCAACACGGTCTGAGCCATCAACAGTCAAATCGGCTTGATCGATGTCCGCAAGTTCACTAACTTTAAAGCCTAAGCCTTCAAGTTGCTTCTTACTTCTGTTACTGGTAGTAACAATGGCCTTAAGTTTTAAGCCATCTTCATCCTTGCGTTTGCCCAAAGCATCAATGAAAAATGCGACAGTAGATCCAGTACCAACACCTAAGATCATCCCGCTCTTTACCATGTCGGCTGCTTTTTCGGCAACTTCTTTTTTCAAACGATCTTGCTCAGTCTTATCCATTATTCCTCATCCTCCATTGCTTGCTTTACTTCTTGTTCAGTAGGAATTGATGGTTGTGCACCCAAACGTTGCACAGCAATTGATGAAGCACGGCTAGCAATCTTAGCAGCTTCTTCAAAGTTAGACATATCGGCATTCAAGTTACTTGCAAAGTAACCGATAAAGGTGTCACCGGCACCAGTAGTATCGGTAGCATCTACCTTGTAAGCCGGTACTAATGTTTCAACATCTGGTGTAGAAATATATGCACCTTTATCACCATAAGTAATAATGACGTTCTTTACGCCAAGCAAGTGCAATTTTTCAGCGTTAGTAGCCAAAGTAGAATTATCTTTAATTGGAATACCTGTGATCTTAGCACTTTCAGTTTCATTAGGCATGATGATATCAGTATATTTCAATAAGTCTGCTGGAATCTTATCAATTGCAGGAGCAGGATTCAAAATAGTAACCTTGCCTGCCTTTTTAGCCATCTTGAAAGCTGAAGTAGTAACATCAATTGGCGTTTCAAATTGAGCAATAATGCAGTCCCAATTATTAATCAAATCGCTAGCGGCCTCAAGATCTTCAACGGTCAATTCATAGTTGGCACCGTGGTCGATAATAATATCGTTTTGACCAGCTTCATTTAAAGTAATGTAAGCATGGCCAGTCTTGGCACCCATCGTGGTTTGAACATAAGTAGTGTCGACACCGTAGCTCTTCAATTGGTGGGTAATGTAGCCACCATCGCTGTCTTCACCTACACGGTTAATAAAGTAAGTCTCTGCGCCACTCTTAGCTGCAGCAATGGCTTGGTTAGCACCCTTACCACCACCAGCAGTAGTAACATCTGTGGCATTAATCGTTTCACCAGGTTTTGGGAAATCCTTTACGTGCAATGTGGTATCAACATTGCTTGATCCAATAACTACAATCTTCTTCATGAGCATCCCTTCTTAGAAATGTATTTAATCCTTTCTAATTATAACAAAAAAACGCATTCAATATTTCGAATGCGTTTTTTGAAATCCTAATGTAAAATACCGCCGTTTACAAAGCCCTTGAGACGTTCGGCTTCCCACTTTAAAGTATCGGAATCGTCGACTTGCGAAATCTTGTAGCCAACAAAATATGGTGAAGCATAGAAACGAGGAATAATCTTGCAGCAGGTACCTTCGCCGTCATTGATTGGGTAGAAGAACAAGTTGTAGGAATCCACACCGTGTGACAAAACTGAACGAACATATTGCGTACCCTTTTGAATCAAGTCAGCCCAGGTATCCAAGTTAGTGTTGTCCTTTGTCAAAATGTTCACTTCTTGGTAGCCTTGCACAGGATAAGCGGATAAATTCATTTCAACTGAACCGGACCTGCCCACCTCAAAGCCTTTAAAGTTATCAGGCTCAATGTCGTTATAACCATCTTTGTGGTAAAGCCCAACGATCTGCATGTGTGGGTGAGTCAAAGAACCGTCGGATTTGGGACCGAAGTTCTTGTACCATAACACACTCTTGTATCTGCCTGAATTGTACATCTTTTGGAAACATTTCAAGGCAAACTTCATCAATTCTTGATTGTCTTCACGCGTATAAGTGGAAATATCACCTTGGTGGTCGCTTGATTCAATTAAAATTGTTTGATCGGTATCCTTCAAAGTTGGGTACTTGTTTTTCAGCCAGATCTTGTCACCATCTTTATCGAAAATATTAACTAAATGACGTACATCACAGAAGGGACAGCCAGCGCTTTGGTTACCTTGACGATTGCCGTAGTCGTAGTCATAAGGCTTACGCTTACCGATTGAATATTCATAAACTAAAGGGTTTTTATCCATAATTCTCACCTGCTAAACCAACTACTAAATCTCATCTTGATATCTATTTTCTCTATTATCAATTTAAGAACATTATATTAAATTTGTCTATGAATAGTACGTATAATTATGTTAAACTTCTACTTGAAGAAAAGAAATATTGAGAGGCAAAAAGAGAATGAAATTCTACAAAAAGCTCGCACTCGTAAGTGCAGCAGCACTTGGCCTAGTTGGCCTTAGTGCATGTTCAAACAATAATAATTCTAGTTCAAGTTCTTCTGCAAAGATCCCTACTAAAATCAGCAAGAAGACTACTGTTAACTTCTGGTATTCATTAACTGGTACTTCACAAAGTGCTTTAAAAAAGTTAACTAAGGACTTTGAAAAGAAGAACCCTAACATCACCATTAAGTTGCAAAGCCAAGGTGGTAACTACTCTGACTTGCAAGCAAAGCTTGTGTCAGGTTTACAATCACCAAAGGACTTGCCAACTATTACGCAAGCTTACCCAGGTTGGCTTTACAATGCGGCTAAGAACAACATGCTTGTTAACTTAACTCCATACGTTAACAACAAGTCAGTCGGCTGGGGCTCATACAAGAACAGTGGGATTAAGAAGGCACTTTGGGATGGTGCCAACATTGGCGGTACTCAATACGGTGTACCATTTAACAAGTCTGTTGAAGTACTTTTCTACAACAAGACTTTGCTTGATAAATATGGCGTAAAGGTACCAAGCAACATGAGTCAACTTGCTAGTGCATCTGCTGAAATTTACCGTAAGAGTCACCACAAGGTACGCGGTATGGGCTTCGACGCACTTAACAACTACTACATGATGCAAATGAAGGAAACTTACGGCAAGGACTTCAACAAGAACTTGAACTTTGCAGCTAAGGATTCTGTCAAGGCTATCAACTACTACGCAAATGGTGTTAAGGCTGGTTACTTCATGCAAGCTGGTACACAAAAGTACATGTCAACTCCATTCAACAATGGTCAAGTTGCCATGTTCATCGGTTCTACTGCTAACGAAGCTTACCTTAAGCAAGGACTTAAGAAGGGCTACGTTTACGGTGTAGCTGCTCGTCCAAGTCAAATGAACGTACAACAAGGTACTGACATCTACATGTTCAAGAAGGCTAGCGCAATGCAAAAGGCTGCCGCATTCAAGTACCTTAAGTTTTTAACTTCTAAGTCATCACAACTTTACTGGGCAAAGCAAACTGGTTACATGCCAGTTAACACTGCTGCTTTGAACGACTCAGCTTACCAACAAGCTAAGAACAGCAAGATCCCTGCAATTTTGTCTAAAACTTCAAAGAAGCTTTACTTCTTACCTGTAACTAAGAACTCAATTACTGCATATGACCAAGTTAATGTAAATATGCAAAATATCTTAGCTAAGGCAAGCAAGGGTCAAAACTGGACCAGTGATATTAAGGCTGGTAAGGCCAAGCTTGACGCTTCTTGGAAGCAATAAAGATAGACTAATTTAGATAATTAAAAGGACATCCCCCAAAGGAAAGAAGGGATGCCCTTTTTTATGGGGTCAGAATGTCGGACTCTGAATTATTCACTCAAAGCCCACTTTAAATTAAACCATTAAATCCAAATTTAGTCTGCAAAATTCCCACTACTGGGAAATATTTTCTACCTCAACACATAGCAAGTATTATCCTTACCCAAATCATACTGATCAAAGAGCTTACCAATCTCCACATTAAAATTCTGAATCAAATCATGCTGATTCTCCGCACTAAACTTCCGCGCAAACTCCTCAATCACTGCATCCCTACTCTTCTCAAAATCTTCCACCGACTCTGCTCCAAGCACTGCAGCACTAATATCAGACTCCTCGGGCAAAAACCGTAAATCATGATCAAAAACCAACTTATAGCCATAATGATCATCATCGTTCTTCAAATAAAAGACAAACTCCGCCTCATCAGGGGTCTTCTTCATTTGCCCCGTCAATTCCTTAAACTTCATAAAATTCACAAAGAAATCATAGAAGTCGCCATAAAAATCTTCATCGAAATGATCAATCACTTCATCATTAATTACTTGCTTTGCTGCTAATTCATCTAGTTTCACTTATCTTCATCCTTTAACAATTCATTCTTAAATAGTTCAGCCAACTTCACCAGACTCTTATGATCTGGATAGCGCTTCGTCAGCTCATCTATCTTCTCCGTTGCCATCTTCTTAATCTCATCGCTAGAGCTGATTTTTTCGATAAAGTCCGTCAATTCACCCGACCGGCTAAGCAGCTTATGCTCACTGCGGCTTTCTGCTAAAAACGCCTGGTCAATCTTACGCAACTTCAAGCTGCCATCCGGATTAAACTGGTAGCCGCCCCACATGTGCTGCTTAATCGGCTGCATTGGCTCACTATCGACATAGCATAATTTACCAACCATATGGTGCGTTTCCGTAATACCCAAAGTCACCGGATCATAAATGTCCACGTAGTTAAAAACCCGCTCACGCATCTGTGCTACACGTCTTCTCTCCTTTGGTGTAAGAAGCAACCAAATATTGGTACCTTCATACAAATAAGCTGCCGCTATCGCCTCTGGATGCGTACAATTAGCCAAAGCAAACTGCGCATTAATTGAACCCAAGGAATGTCCATAAATATAGAATCTGCTTCCTCTAAATTGATTAATCACGTGGTTCAAAAACGTGCTTGCCGTCTTTAACTGACTCGGAATGCGTCTTTCCTGTGATAGCATCGCCCTCAAAATAGGGATATTCGTTTTAAACCATTCATCACGCCAAGTCTGCGGTGTACCTTTTTTAATACCGTAAGATCCCTTAAACAAAATCGTGATTTCACTGGGACTACTAATCACAAACGCACTCATCCCATCTTTAGCGTGTTCAACCCGGCAAACCGTACCAATATCATACGGACCAATCGTAATATTATCGCCTAGTTGCAAATGTTCATAAGATTTTTTAGTTAATTCAACCCGTTCACGGTCGGTTAATCGTTCATTTACGCCCATAATATTTTTCCTACTAAAAAAACTAACCCTTACCACCATAGTAGCATGAGTTAGTTTTTTTGAATAAGATTATAACCACTAATTGTTGTACTTCTTTTGTAAGTAATTGGCCACTTGTGATAAGCAGAAGCAGATGATGAAGTACATTACAGCGATGATCACGTACATCGGAATCAAGTAAGTCGTGTTTTGACTGTAGATGATTTGTGCGTGGTAAAGAAGTTCTGGCAACACGATGATCGTTGCAAGTGAAGTATCCTTAACCAGTGATACGAACTGTGACAAAAGTGCAGGAATCATATTGTGCAAAGCTTGTGGCATAACAACGTGATACATTGCCTGGCTGTATGACATACCGTTTGAACGGGCACCTTCCATTTGACCTGGATCAACTGAGCCAATACCTGAACGAACGATTTCGGCTAACATCGCACCTTCGAAAATTACCAAGGCCGTAATCGAAGCCGACGTTGGATTCGTGACAATACCTAATTGTGGCAAACCAAAGTAGGTAAAGAAGATGATAAGCAGCAATGGTAAGTTACGGATAATATCGATGATAAAGCCGACGATTGCTGAAAGATATTTAATCTTCATATAGCGGATCAAACCTAAGATCAAACCCACTACAAAACTAAGCGCAATTGAAATAAGTGATACATAAATCGTTACCCAAAGACCTTGTAATAAGAAGCGGATATCGACCCATGAATATGCATGAATAAAAGTTTCCATTTTCTATCCCCTTCCTATTTAGCCAATTTCTTTTCTAGGTGACGCATGTAGTAGCTGAGTGGCAAAGTCAAGATCAAGTAGAAAAGACCTACAACAATATATGTATCAATAGTTTGGAAGGTTGAAAATGCGATCAGCTGTGCTTGATACATCAAGTCAAAACCAGCAACGAAGGCTAAAACTGAAGAGTTCTTAACCAAGTTAACGAACTGGTTGCCAAGTGGTGGGATCACGATCTTCATGGCTTGAGGCAAAATAACGTAACGCATTGCTTGCGTATAAGTCATCCCGTTTGAACGAGCACCTTCCATTTGACCTTCACCGATTGAGTTAATACCGGCACGCACCGTTTCAGCGATAAAGGCTGAAGTATAAAGCGTTAAACCGATTGTTCCGGCTTGGAAACCTGACAACTTAACGATGTAACGTGGAACGATCAAGTAGAAGATCATAACGATAACCAGCAATGGAATGTTACGGAAAATTGCGATATAAATCTTAGCGATCACGCGACCAAACTTTGGCGGAGCTACTTCAAGCAGTGCGAAAAACACGCCCAAAATCAAACTGAATACTAGAGCGATAACACTACACAAAATAGTGTTCCAAAAACCTGTCAAAAAGCTGCCCCAGTTATTGGTAATAATTTGCCACATTATTTCAATACCCCCTTAAGACTAAAACCAGGAATTCCTGCGAACCACTTCTTGATCAAACGGTTGTAAGTACCATTTGCTTGAAGCTGCTTAAGAGCCTTGTCAATGTGATTTGCCATGTCGGTTTGACCCTTGTCAACAGCGATACCATAAGGAGCATCACTATAAACACCGCCGACTAACTTGTAGCCCTTGTTTTCTTGGGCGATACCAGCAAGAAGACCATTATCAGTAGTCAAAGCTACACCTTGGTTAGCCTTAAGTGCTGACATCGCTTGACCATAGTCATCATATTGAAGCACACGTGCCTTTGGTGCTGACTTATGCACATCATCAACTGCAGTAGTTCCTTTTACGGCAAGTACAGTTTTATTATTCAAATCTTTAACGTTGGTAATTTTGCTATTGTTGGGTACAAGCAAAGATGAACCAGCTGGGAAGTATGGCTTACTGAAGGTTACTTGTTTAGCACGCTCTGGCGTAATGGTCATAGTTGCTAAAACCGCGTCCACGTTACCGTTTTTAAGAAGTGGAATTCTAGTGTTGGCAGTAGTAGTAACAAAACTTGCAGTACCCTTTTTACCTAACATTTGCTTAGTTATAGCCTTAGCCAGGTCCATTTCAAAACCTTCAATCTTACCGGTCTTAACGTTGGTCAAACCAAACAATCTGGTATCTGCTCTAACGCCCCAAACAATATGCTTATTTGCTTCTACCTTTTGGTAAACATTCTGATCCTTATGGCCACAGGCTGATAAAGTGAAAGCCAGCAGCACTAGTAAAGGTAAGAAAAGATATTTTCTTAATTTTTTCATGGCGCGCCACCTTAGTCTTTAGAAATAATCTTACTTAAGAATTGACGTGCACGTTCAGTATTTGGATGATCGAAGAATTCACCTGGATCACGGTCTTCCAAAATGTGACCTTGATCAAAGAAGATCAAACGATTACTTACTTTTCTAGCAAAGCCCATTTCGTGAGTAACCACAACCATAGTGATACCTTGTTCAGCAACATAGCGCATAACTTCAAGAACATCTTCGATCATTTCTGGGTCCAAGGCACTAGTTGGTTCGTCGAACAAAATAACCTTTGGGTCCATGGCAAGTGATCTAGCGATGGCAACACGTTGTTGTTGACCACCTGACAATTGACGTGGGTAAGAATTGATCTTGTCAGCCATACCAACTCTTTCAAGGTATTGCATGGCGATCTTACGGTTTTCGCCGTCAGGACGCTTCAAAACGATCTTAGGAGCGAGCATAACATTTTCAAGCACAGTGTGGTTGTTGTAAAGATTGAAGTGTTGGAACACCATGCCGACATTCTTACGAATCTTGTTAATGTCTGTCTTTTTATCGGCTAAGTCATGACCAGTCACAATAAGTTGCCCACTGTTGATTGGTTCTAAGCCGTTCATTGTTCTAATTAAAGTACTCTTACCAGAGCCTGATGGACCAATAATTGAAACCACTTGGCCTTCATCAATTTTCAAGTTAATATCTTTCAATGCATGAAGTTTTCCGTAGTATTTTTCAACATGCTTAAATTCAATAATTGCTGTCATGGTTTCTATCTTTCCTCCATTTTTTGTAATAATCTTATTCTACCTTTTTTTAAGGCAAAACTAAACCTATATTCAAGCTAAAATGATACATTTACGGTAAAATTTGCTTTTTTATTCGCTTTTAGGCAATATTTCTTTCTGTTTGTCAAGTGAAAGCAATCTCAATTTAGCTTTTTACGAATTTGTTCCAAGAAATGACTATGGCTCTTTTGAGTATAAAAAAAGCCCTCATTCCCTGCAATAGGGACGAAAGCTTTCCGCGGTACCACCCAAATTGTCTATCAAAATAGACCTCCTCATAAAGCACAATCATGCTTTACCGGCGTGGTAACGTACCGGAGACGTCTCAACCTACTATAAGAATTGTTAGTTCGGTGAGCTGCTAAAAGTGTTATTCAATAATTCAGGGTCTACTGGCTTCGCACTAACGCCAATTCACTGGAAGAATGAATTACCTACTCTTCTTTTTCATAGCTTTTTAATTTCTTTATATGTATTTAACAGTATTTTGCTCAAAAATGCAAGCAATATTTGCTTATTTGAGAATGAATCCGTTTTTAATGCAAAATTTTGCTGTTAATATTCGGAAAATGCTTTAAAATATTTAATGATGTATAGAAAAATAAAGGAGTTTGACATGGGAAAACTTGAAAAACCCGTTATTATCGGAATTGCTGGTGGTTCAGGAAGTGGCAAAACTACCATTGCCCACGAGATTGCAGACAACATTAATGATACCGACCATGACCGTATCATGATCATGACGCAGGATTCATACTACAAGGACAACACCGGCGTATCAACGGAAGAAAGAATGAAGATCAACTACGATCACCCTGACGCTTTTGATATGCCATTACTTGAGGCACAACTTAGTCAATTGATGCACAGAAAGCCAATTGAAATGCCAACTTATGATTTCACTGCTCACACAAGAAGCGATGAAACCATTCACGTTGAACCTGCCGACATTATTATTCTAGAAGGTATCTTGGTTTTATTTAACGAAGACATCCGTAACTTAATGGATATCAAGGTTTACGTTGATACTGATGACGACATTCGTTTTATCCGTCGTCTTGAGCGTGACATGAAGGAACGTGGTCGTTCACTTGATTCAGTTATCAACCAATACTTAGGCACAGTTAAGCCAATGTACAACCAATTTATCGAACCAACTAAGCGTTACGCCGACATCATCGTCCCTGAAGGCGGAGAAAACGACGTAGCTATCGATATGTTAACTACAAAGATTCAATCAGTTTTGAATCAATAGAAAATAAACATACTAACCTAGTGTTGGATCATGAATCGACGGATTCATGATCTGGCACTTTTTATTTTGTCTAAAATAAAAGGTGCAGATAAAGCAAACAAAGTCTTACGTCTTTTAGACACTTGATGTCGTATAATAAACGGACTGCTTTACCACCTATTTACAAGTCTTTTCGAAGTTTGTGGGCACTGAGATGCCTTGTTTAGAAAATTGGAATCAAATAGGGTTGATAAAGCTGTTTATCTTTATTCGGAGGTTAGAATTATAAGTCAAAATATTATCTTTGGTATTGATGTTAGCAGTAGATCGTCTACTGTTTGTGTTGTCATTGATCGAGTAAAGCAGGGCAATCCCTTTACTATTTCTAATGATTAATTTGGTTATCAAGAACTATTGGATCATTTAAACCAATACTTAATAACCCCTTTAGTGGTTTTTGAAGCCACTGGCGTATATTCATTGAGTTTACAGGCATTTTTAGAAGATCACCGAATTAAATATTTAAGACTTAACCCTTTGCAAGCTAAGAAACTAATGGATAACAATCTAAGACATAATAAGACCGATAAACTTGATGCTTATCATTTAGCCTTGATTCGATTTAGTGCGCCACAAAAGCTTCAAGCACCTCAACCGAGGGAATATCACGAACTTCAAGCAGCTAGTCGTTACTATGAAGAGCTTACCAGAGCTTTGATCGTTAATAAGAATCAGCTTCATCGCAACTTGCAATCAACTTTTCCTCAAATAGAGCACATACTGTCCAACCCTTCTGGAAAAATTTACTGGACCATTGTTAGCTTGTTTCCGCATGCTCAATATGTCCTGGATATGAATGAGGATCAAGTTATGCAAAAATTATTGACTATATCAGGTATTGGTCGTCAAAGAGCACAGTATCTTACTGCTAGACTATATGCTTTCGCTAGACAAGCTTATCCTTACGATAGAAAAGATGGCATTACAGTGAAAGCTATTCAACGCACTATCTCTAATCTGTTGTCTTTAAGCAATGAAAGAGATCAGGTTATTAATTATATGGAAAAGCTGACTAAGGTTGTTAATGCACGCGCATTGACGATTTATCTAAGTGTCCCTGGAATTGCTAGAACTACTGCTTTAAGATTAATCGCAGAGCTTGGCGATTTAAGACGCTTTGATACTTCAGCTCAAATTGATGCATTCGTTGGTATTGATCCAGGCCGTTCTCAATCTGGTGACAAAGATAGTCGTCTGGGTATTACCAAACATGGTAATCACATAGCCAGAAAGATACTGTATCGCGTTATTACTCAAATGGAGACAGTAAAAACCACTTGTCCTTGTCATATTACTGATTATTACGATAAGAAAAAGCAATCTTCTCATAGCCGAGGCTACAAAAAGATTGCCATTGCATCCGTGCATAAACTAATACGCACGCTATTTGCTTTAATAAAGCATAATTAATTATATGACTACAACATAGCCACTCAAAACCAAAGACTTTAGTTGAAATCAAATAATCATCTTTAGTATAGCAACCTATGAAGAAACTACAATACTCATAGGTTTATTTGTGTCACTTTCTAATATTACAATATTTTCTATTTTGACTAATCTAACTCTATTCGTACCAATATTCTAATTAAATAGAGTATAAATTAATTAAGAAAATTACTGATAATACTTGATTTTAGGTAGAAAAAAATAGCATGGGAAAATTGCCCATGCTATTTTTGCACTTTCAATTATTTCTTTTCATCATCCAAAATTCTGTTGTACTTCTTGGCAAAGAAGACCAGAAGCAAGACACTAGCAATGACATAAATGACAGCTGCAATGTAGTAAGCATTAGCATAACCATCTGGTCTATTGAACAAGTAGAATTCAGTGAACAAACCATCAATTACACCGACAACGGCATAAGCAATTTGGACAACACCAGTGAAGGCTGGACGCAAGTCCTTATCAACAATAACTATTTGTACTTCTTGTTGAATAGGCATCGTGGCATTAGCCAACCCGGTTCTAAGGAAGAGCAAGATACCGACGATCACGAACAAGACGCTGCCGCTACCTAAACGACGACCGTTAGCTAAAAGCAACATAACGGGTACACAGGTAAGCGTACCAGCAGCAACGGAAACGATCGCACCTAACTTCTTTTCCAAAAACGGTGCGAAGACATAACCGATTAACATTGCGGCCTGCACGAACGTGTTGATCGTTGAAGTAACGTCACGTGGAATGTACAAGTAGTTGTTCAAATAAATTGGTATATAAACTGCAACCAAACGAGCACCTAATTGAATACCAGCAATGTAGGCAATCCACATCACGGTCTTCTTGCTCAAAAGCTTCTTGTACATGGCCATTTTATTGGCTTTAGATTGCTTAGTTTCAGTTGTTTCAGAACGATAGTCACTTGGCACATCGTGAATGAACAAGGCCAAAATAAAGGCAATCATAGTAACTGTGGCGGTGATTAAAAGCAAGATTCTGTATGAATTAGTGTAGTCAACCAAAGTTTGACCCCTCATCAATTCAGGCTTAGCTGACAAAAGTAATGCATCCCTATAAGAATGCCTCTAATCATGCCAAAGAACCAAACAATCGCTTTACCACCAAGAATGTACAAATCGTCTGCGTAATCAAGTTAACGATCATGACGATCGAGAACATCTTAATTTTAATTTTTCCTGGAACATATGAAGTCCACATTAGTGGATGCATCAAGTCATAAACCCCAATGGTAGTCCATGAAATTGTGTAGGCGATCATGATAATAAACTGATTGGTCGTTACACAGGTTAAAGCCATAAAGATTGCGGTCATTGGCGGCAAAATAAGCAAGATCTTACGATAACCCCACTTGTGCACCGTTGCGATCATAATGGACATCAAAATCGCAGTTGCTGCATTAAAAATGTTTAACCCGAAAATCAGGTGCGACGCAACGATTTTATAATATGACAAAGCTGCATCGTTGGTAATCCCAGTGACTGCACCTAAAATGCCGTAAATCCACAAATAAATAATGACATTATGCTTATAACGCGGATTTCAATTCTTAATGGCCTCCGCTTCAGCTTCTTTTTCTTCCTTCGATCGTTTCATATAAATCCCCTTCTTTATGAAAGCGCATGCATCCTATAATCCATTCTAGCATAGATATGGTCATATAAAAGTGTGTATATGTCAAAAAGGGATTGATTATAGTTATTTTGTCTTGGGCTTAAGTGCCTTATCAAACAAGTTGGTAATCAATTTAACCAAAACGCCATCAAATAATAAAGCAGAAATCATACTGGTAATAAACATCAAAATTTGCAAGCTTGGACGGTAGTGGCTCCAGCCAAAGATGAAATATGATGGGATAAAACCACCGAGGTTGGCAAAGAAAGCACCGGTTAAAACGCTACCCCAAGAAAATCTTTCATAGCGGGACTTTTTAGGGAAAAAGCCGATTTCATTAGTAGCACCTTGAATTAAACCTTCCAAGATGGTAAGTGTGCCCCATTGGCCACCGATCGCCATTTCTACTGTCGCAGCAATTAATTCGCCAATCGTACCGGAACCTACTGTGGGCACAAAGTACATTGCAAGCGGTGCTGCCATGTACCAAAGACCCGTGAAGATATTATCCACAACTGGTGCATAACCCGTTGGCAAAAAACTCAACTTAACCAAGTTATACACATTGTTGAAACCATAGGTGTAGATAACCCCCATGATGATCCCAATCAAGGCTACTAAAATAATCGACTTAACATTCCATTTCGATGAACGTGTAAACATAAAAAATACTCCTAACTAACTATTCTAGCCAGTAGGAGTACATTAATAATCTATTTTAATTTACACTTTCCTTATCGCAAGCATTACCTTGTTCAAGTTCAAAGGGTATTTCTCAGCTTATTCAAGCACCCCTAGTGACTAACTATTCAATTAGTCTCAGTATACCACTTTAACTAAATGATGTCTGGTCAGTATAAAGTTTGTAGTAAAATCCTTTTTCTTTCAAAAGTTGTTCGTGACTGCCCTCTTCGATGACGTTACCGTCTTTTAAGACGACAATCTTGTTGGAATTCAAAATTGTCTTCAAACGGTGCGCAATCACGAAACTAGTTCTCCCTGCAATCACGGCATCCATCGCCTTTTGAATCTTTTCTTCAGTCACAGTATCAACGTTTGAAGTAGCTTCATCCAAGATCAAGAAGTCTGGATCAGTCAAAATCGTTCTCGCAATTGAAACTAGCTGCTTTTGACCAGTTGAAAAGACTGAACTGCTGTCGTTTACTTCAGTGTTATAGCCGTCAGGCAAGTTCTCGATAAAGTCGTGGATATTAGCCTGCTTAGCTGCAGAAATTACTTCATCCATTGAAGCATCCGGCTTACCGTAACAGATATTGTCGGCAATCGTACCGCTGAATAAAACAGAATCCTGGAGCACGATCCCAACGTTATCACGCAGCGACTTCAATTGAATATCACGCACGTCCGTACCATCGAACGTTACCTTACCGGAATTGACATCGTAGAAACGGTTAAGCAAGTTCATGATAGTAGTTTTACCCGAACCGGTTGGTCCAACTAGGGCCACAGACTGACCCTTATCTACGGAAATGTTCACACCGTGCAAGATTTCCTTATTCTTGTCATAGCCAAAGTGAACATCTTCAAGCTTAACGCCATTCTTTAAGCCGTGAATTTGCTTACCATTTGGCACATCATCTTCATCTTTTTGTTCTTCAACTGTCGCAAGTCTTCTAGCACCAGTTAAGGCAAGTTGGATCATAGAGTAGATTGAAGTAATTTGCGTTAAAGGTTGGAAGTAAGTTTGTGAGTATTCAACGAAAGTTACGATTAAACCAAGACCGATTGCTTGCGTAACTTGTCCTGAAATAATCATCCAGGCACCCATGGCAATAACGATCGCCAAGTTAAGCAAGTTCAAACCGTTCATTAATGGGAACAAGATACCTGAGTAGAATTGTCCCTTGAACATAGCGTTTCTTACGCGATTGTTGTAGGTCTTAAAACCGCCGATTGATTCTTTACGCAAATTGTTGGTGATAATTACCTTTTCACCGTTGATTTGTTCAGTGATGTAACCATTCAAGTCCCCGATTTCATCTTGTTGTTTATCAAGATATACACGAGCTTTTTTCATAATTAAAACACTGACGATCAAGATTAATGGCGTGGTCGCAATCGTCGTCCAAGCAAGTTGAGCGTTAACCATAAACATAACCACAATTGTTCCAATGAACATGATTCCCTGGGAAATAATTTCAAAAATCGCGTTGTTCATCGCGTTGAAAATGTTGTCCAGGTCAGAAGTAAAGAGTGAAAGCAGCTTACCGTCCTGGTGCGTATCAAAGTAACGCACGAGCATTCTTTGGAACTTAGCGAAAAGATTTTCACGCATATCATTGGTTGAGTCCGCGTTAAATTTGGACATGACCATCCAAGCAATAAAGATGGCAACTTGACTCAATACGTAAAAGGCCAGCATTGACCATAATGCACCATAGAAAGTATTTAAACTAGCAGTACCTTTTCTTAAATCGGATAAGTATGTGGTCAAATCAGTTACGGCTCTACCCAAGAAAGTTGGCGCGATAACTTGTGCACCACTTGAAACTAGGGAAAGAACAACAACGATGGTGATACCTTTCCAGTAGGGCTTTAAATATTTAACAAAGTACTTGATTGCTTTTCTTGTGTCTCCCATTATTCCACCCCTTTCTTGCCTTTTTGTGTCTTGAAGATTTCTTGGTAAACAGGTGAAGTCTTAAGCAATTCTTCGTGAGTCCCTTGAGCAACCAACTTACCATCATCCAAAACTAAAATAGTATCTGCATGAACTACTGAGACGATCTTTTCCGCAATGATGAAGGTCGTTGTATCTGGCAAGTCATGTTCTAAGGCTTGTTGAACCTTCTTTTCGGATTCGGCATCAAGGGCTGAAGTTGAATCGTCCAAAATCAAAATTGGTGATTTAGCAATCAAACCACGAGCAATTGATAATCTTTGCTTTTGACCACCAGAGAAGTTGGCAGAACGTTCTTCAACTTCGTGATCATATGAGTCGTTATAGCGTTCAATAAATTCTGAAGCTTGCGCCATGTTGGCAGCACGTTGTAATTCATGTAAATGTGCATGTAATTTACCTTGACGCAAGTTGGAAGCGATCGTTCCTGAGAATAAAACGGCACGCTGCAAAACGAATGAAACGGTGCTACGCAAAGCGTCTTCAGTTACATCTTTAACGTTTTCGCCACCGATTTTGATTTCACCCTTGGTTGGATCGTAAAGTCGGGCGATCAATTGGGCCAAAGTAGACTTACCTGAACCGGTCGCACCAACGATACCCACCATTTCACCAGGCTTAATTTTGAAAGAAATATCCTTCAAGGTTTCATCATCACCATCAGGATAAGTGAAGGAAACGTGATCAAATTCGACGCTACCCTTCAAAGGTTGAGTTGAACCTTCAGTAACGAACTTAACGTCTGGTTCGGTATCAAGCACTTCTTTAATACGGCCAAGAGAAATGTTACCTCTGGCAAATTGCATCATGGTCATTCCGGCGATCATGATGGTCCAAAGAAGTGTCAAAATATAGTTAACAAAAGGACTAACTACGGCGACATCGGTTGGGTGCTGTGTAATGCTGCGGCCAATTAAGTAAACAACCAAAGTAATTACCAGGTAAGCAATCAATTGGAAGGCTGGCATAATGGCAGAGAACCAGTAACCAATTACGATGTTGTAGTCATTCAACTTATCTGAGGTCTGATCAAACTTCTTAATTTCTTGTGGACCTTGGTTAAAGGACTTAACTACACGTACACCTTGTAAAGTTTCTTGTGCTTGACCAGAAATTTTATCCATGGTCTTTTGGAACTTTTCAAACAAGCTATTCATTTGGCGTAATACGTAAGTACCAAAAACCATGATCAAGACGACCATCACAACTGTTGCCCACCAGTAACGTGGAATGATGACAATACAGAAAATGAAGGAACCGACGATTAAAATCGGCATTCTAAGCAGCTGCATAAAAAGCTGCATAATCATGTTCATGATCTGGTTCATGTCGTTGATGAGTCGTGTAGTAAGTGACCCTGCTGAGAACTTTTCGATATTACCAAAAGAAAAGCTTTGAATCTTAGCATATGTATCTTCACGCAAGTCACTCGTTACACCCTGGGCGATACGGGCAGCGTAGTAAACGTTGAAAATACCTGAAATAATTGCCACAATTCCTAAAACGATTAAGATAATCCCGTAGCGAATGACTGATTGTCTTTGATCAGCCATGATTGCACGTTGAATATTTTCAAGTAAACGTGGTTGATAAAGTGTCGCAAACGCCGATACGATAATCGCTACAAAAGCCGCAAAAACATCTTTTTTATAGCGTTTAAAGTACGGCATTAAGATTTTAAAAGTCTGCATTAATTACTCCTTTCTTCAGTTAAGAAATGCCAAAAAGTATTACTCCATTCTTCATTTAAAGCAGTGAGTTGCTTCATTTTTTCTTTGCCTAATTTTTTAGCTGTTTTATCTTCAATCTCAAATAAAGAATGCAATTTTTCATGAGCAAATTTTTCACCAGTTGGTGTTAATTCACAAAAGCGGACTCGCTTGTCTTGTGGGTCAACTGTCATCGATAAATAGCCCGATTCAATTAACTGCTTGATCCCCTTGTTGATTGACTGTTTGGGCAAATCCGTTAAATCAACTAGTTGCTTTTGAGTTAACTTCTTACGAATGGTTAACTCATATAAAATCATACTTAAGTAACTAGTCATTCCATGGGTTTGATCCCAATAGTCATAGCCATGACTGCCATGAACAATTGCTAAATTTAACTTCGCTGTATCGCTAATATCCATTTTCTCACCTCTATATTTAGTCTCTGCATGTACTAAAATATATTAGTACACGTGTGGACTATTGTCAAATAAATTTTAAGAAATAATTTAAAATGAAAATATCTTTCCTTAAAAAAAAGAACCGTCTGCTATAATTAAAAAATCAATATCCAGACAAGGTGGAGGTATATGAATAGAAAAAAATTCTACTTAACTTTTTTAATTGCTTTAATTACTATCACACTATCTGCATGTGGCCAAAAGAAAAATGAGAGTGTTTATCAAACGGTTAGACAAACTAAGACCATCAATTGGGGCGTCAAAGCAGATACGCCACTGTTTGGCTCAATGAGCGTCAAAGACAGTAAAATTCGTGGTTTTGAAATCGACTTAGCCGAAGCTTTAACGCATAAGATGCTTGGTAAAAATGCCAAGGCCAACTTTGTCACAACGACCGCAAACACTAAGATTCAATTATTAAAAAATAAAAATATCGATGCAGTCATTGCCGCTATGACAATCACGCCGGAACGTAAAAAGCAGGTCGACTTTAGCAACCCCTACTTTCCTGCTGGCCAATCAATTATGGTTGCTAAAAACAGTAAAATAAAGAACGTCAAAGACTTAAATAATAAACGCGTACTCATCGTTAAAGGAACGACAGCCGCTGATGCCGTGCATAAATTTGCACCGAAAGCAGAGATCTTGCAGTTTGACGATTATGGTCAGGCCTTTGCCGCATTAAAGGCAGACCAAGGGGATGCTTTAGTTACAGATAATGGTATTTTAGCCGGCATCTTGCACGATAACCCTGGCTACAAGCTAACTGGTGGCACCTTCACCAACCAGCCATATGGTATTGCCGTCAACAAAGGACAAACGGCAATGATGAAGCACATCAATACTGCTTTAGATGAATTAAAAAAGGACGGTACTTACACCCGTCTTGCTAAAAAATGGTTCGGCAATATTCCTGGCTTTAACATCAAAGAAATTGAGCAATATTAAAAAGCATAGAACTAGCAATTCGTTAGCTCTATGCTTTTTTTCTACGTAAAGTCAAGTACCATAAGGTATTTGACTTTTATTTTTGAATAAATTATTTAATTTCCAAATGAGTAGGCCAATTTATTTAGAAATTTGTTTAAGACAAATAAGCTTATTAAAATAGTTTTTTAATAAGCTAGAAGAGTATAATGAACTTGATCAATTATTTACGATAAAAGTCTTTTTTGATTATGTTTGGCTACGTCGTAATCATATAGTTGGTTATTACTGATCAGGGCATACATGGTCCTGATCAGTTTGTGTATAGAGGCAATAGCTATCTTTTTGAACCCTTTGGTTTGAGAGGATAGCTTTTTGTTTTCATAGTAATCAGCTATATGACAGTGCTGAGTCTTAGACATGAGAACCGGTTTATTTAGTTCCGCAATAATATTATGAGCGGCCTTCTTCATCAATAAGAGTGCTTTATCTTCAGGAAGACTTTGCTTAACTACTTTTCCAACAACATAGGTGTGGTCCGTAACTTCATATTTTTGTGTAACTTGATTGAACTTGTTGCCGCACACATCACTAATTGCAACGCCATCTGTGGCTGCTTGATCATAGTCAAAAAAGATATGTTTTTTATCACCGGTAATTGGTGAAAACGGCAAGTTATCAGTAGTAAAAACCTGAACATAAACGGAATAGTTCAATTCGTCATCCTTGCACATTTTAATTGCACGATCTTCCATAAAATCTTCATAGATCATATCTTGTTTTTGCATGATAAGTCTCCCCTCCTTCCTCTATCTACAGCCGTACTATAACTAATTTTTTAAGCTAAATAGTTACCTGCTGCAAGATATAAGTCATACCATTCTTGTCTAGTAAGCTCAATATCGCTGCCTTTTGCGGAATCTTTAATGTGTTCTGGATTCATTGAACCAACTAGCATTTGCATGTTCGCAGGGTGACGTAAGATCCAGGCTGCTGCGATGGCATTCTTACCTACGTTGTATTTGTCAGCTAACTTTTGCAATTCCGCATTCAGTTTAGGGAAGCCGTCATTGTTAATGAAAGTACCTTCAAACATCCCGTATTGGAATGGTGACCAGGTTTGAACGGTAACATGGTGCAAACGCGCATAATCTAAGAATTGTCCATCACGATCAACTGAAGGATCATCAAGCATGTTCATGTGCATATCAAAGTCGATCATGCCAGTGTGCTTTAAACCAAATTGCAATTGGTTGAACATCAAACGCTGGCTCAATGCACTTTGCAATAATTCAAATTGGGCTGCATCAAAGTTAGAAACACCAAAGAAACGTACTTTGCCGCTAGCTTGCAGTTGATCAAAGGCTTCAGCTACTTCTTCCGGATCAAACAAAGCATCTGGTCTGTGGAGTACAAGGGCGTCCAAGTAGTCGAGCCCCATTCTGTCCAAAATACCGTCAACACCCTTTAAAATGTAGTCTTTTGAGAAATCATAACGTTTGCCTGGGACAATACCGGTCTTGGATTGGATGAACAAATCATCACGTTTCAGGTTCATTTGCTTTAAAGCTTGACCAAAAACTTCTTCAGATTTGCCACCGCCATAAATATCGGCAGAATCGATAAAATTAATGCCGGAATCATAAGCGGCTTGAATGGCAACTTGAGCTTCTGGAATGCTCTTTTGATCCATTCGCATAATCCCAAGTGCCATAGCTGGAATATCCAAAGTAGTAGAACCCATCTTTATTTGCTTCATAATGAAAGTCCTTTCATAACTAACTTTCTTTTATTATGCGCTATTTTTACCCAAAATAAAACTGATTCACCTAATTGGCAAATCAGTTCTTACTTATTAATAGATTTTTTCAACTTGTTCTTGAATACTATCCTTGTCCAAGAATTCATCGTAAGTAGTGTCTTGGCGGCTAACAATGCCCTTAGGACCAACTTCGATAATATGGTTGGCAATAGTTTGAATGAATTCGTGGTCGTGGGAAGTGAATAAAATCGAACCAGGATATGAGACCAAAGCATCATTTAAAGCAGTGATTGATTCCAAATCCAAGTGGTTGGTTGGATCATCCATGATTAAAACGTTAGCTGGTTCAAGCATCATGCGGGACAATTGGCAACGTACCTTTTCCCCACCGGATAAAACCTTGATCTTCTTTTCGATTTCATCCCCGCTAAATAGCATTCTACCTAAGAAACCACGCAAGAAAGTATTGTCGTCTTGTTCCTTAGTAGCGTATTGACGCAGCCAATCCAAGATGGTCAAGTCATCGTTATTGAAGTTAGCGTTCAAATCGCGTGCCATGTAGTTAAAGGCAGTAGTTTGACCCCAAGTTACCGTACCTGAGTCTGGCTTAATCTTGCCAGCAATGATATCGAGCAAGGCTGTAGTTGCCAAAGCATTACGTGATAAAAAGGCTACCTTATCACCAGGACGCACGATAAATGAAACGTTGTCTAAAATCTTTTCATCATCAACTGAGTAAGAAACGTTTTCTACCTTAACTAAGTCATTACCAAGATCACGGTGCATTTCAAACTTAACGAATGGGTACTTACGTGAAGATGGCTTAATGTCGTCTAAAGTGATCTTATCAAGTTGCTTCTTACGTGAAGTAGCTTGACGAGACTTAGAAGCATTAGCTGAGAAACGAGCAATAAATTCTTGCAGTTGCTTGATCTTTTCTTCTTTTTTAGCATTTTGGTTAGCTGCCAGTTCATTAGCCAACTTGCTTGATTCATACCAGAAGTCGTAGTTACCAACGTAAAGTTGAATCTTGCCACGGTCGACGTCACACATTTCAGTACATACCTGGTTTAAAAAGTGACGGTCGTGGGAAACTACGATTACGATGTTAGGATAATCGGCTAAGAAGTTTTCAAGCCATTCAACGGTATGCACATCAAGACCGTTAGTCGGTTCGTCGAGTAAAAGAATGTCAGGGTTACCAAAAAGTGCTTGGGCAAGAAGCACCTTAACCTTTTCAGCTTCTGGCAATTCCTTCATGAGTGTTTGATGTTCATCTTCTGGAATACCTAAAGATTGAAGCAGTTTTGAAGCATCTGCTTCAGCATTCCAACCATCAAGTTCGGCAAACTTACTTTCAAGTTCGGCTGCCTTTACCCCATCTTCATCGCCAAAATCAGGCTTAGCGTAAAGAGCATCCTTATCCTTCATTACTTGGTAAAGTTCCTTGTGACCTTGAATTACGGTGTCCATAACGGTGAAATCATCGAAGGCAAAGTGGTCCTGGTTCAAGCTAGACATTCTTTCGTTAGGATCAATACTGATAGAACCTGTAGTCGGTTCAAGCTTGCCTTCTAATAATTTAAGAAAAGTAGACTTGCCGGCACCATTTGCACCAATTACGCCGTAGCAGTTGCTCGGAGTAAATTTTAAATTTACGTCTTCATAAAGTGTGCGGCCGCCAAATTTAAGACTTAAGTCGGATACTGTAATCAATCGTTATACCTCACTTTTAATATAAAATAATGTCTAAGTATAGCAAAAAAGCAAGCTCTAATAAATAGAAAACCTGCTTTTTTAATTTTTATTAAGATTAAAACTTTTTGAAACTGTCTAACTTTTCCTGGGTAATATCACGAATAATTGCAGTAGCTAAATCAACAGATGCCTTGAAGTCCTTGTAACTACTGAAGCAATATGGTGAGTGTTCATAACGAACTGGAATACCAATAACGATCGTTGGTGCACCATTTTCGTAGTAAATTGCGGCACCGTCTTGGCCACCACCGGTTCTAACTGAACGAGTGTATGGAATGTTGATCTTGTCAGCCAAGTCGCAAGCATATTGTTGGAACTTAGGGTTTGGCAAGAAAGTAGTATCCATATCGCGAAGCATTGGTCCACGCTTTAAACCGGTTTGTGAAAGCCAATCAGGAGTGAAGGTGTCATCTGCTGGACAGCTTTCAAGTACAATACATAGATCTGGCTTAACTTTTCTAGCAGTTACGTAAGCTCCGCGAAGACCTACTTCTTCTTGGCTAGACAAAGCGGCGACAACATCAAAGTTAGTTTCTTCACCCTTCAAGTTGTCCAAAACGTCAATCATCGCACCGGCACCAAAACGGTCGTCGAAGTCTTTACCAAAGAACAAACCAGATTTTTCGTGGTATTCGCATTTTACATCAACAAAGATTGGACAACCTGTGTCGATCTTGTAGTCCTTAATTGTTTCTTCACGGCTGCTTGAACCAACATCAATTGACATATCGGCAACGTCAGGCACGTTGTTTCTTTCAGCAGCAGTCATAAAGTGTGGTGGCTTAGTTGCGACAACACCAGGGATGTATTCGCCATCGCGGTTTCTAACCTTAACCTTCAAAGCAGGGATATTGTATTTTACCCAGCCGCCGAGTGGAACAAACTTGATTAAACCATTTGGACGAACGGCCTGGGTGATGAAACCAACCGCATCTGAGTGGGCATCAAGTTGAATTACAGGACGGTTGCCCTTGTTTTCCTTCCTTGATGCATAAACATTGAGCATCCCGTCAGTCTCAATATTGGCTGTCTTTTCTGCATAGCTAGTAAAAAGTTTAACGAATTCTTCTTCAAAACCAGATGTAGCGTTAGCATCTGAGAATTCTTTGAGCATCTCGATTTCTTGTGCTTTTTCCATAATTTTCTCCTTCTGTAAGTCCTTACATCAAATTCTATCATAGTTCTTTATCTTTATTTTTTGCTAAACTAAAATTAGGAGGGTTTGCATCGTGAAAGAAAAACCTATTTGGAAGAAAAATCTATTCGTCTTATCGATCGCGGTCTTCATTGCAGGGATCGCATTTTCAGAAATTATGCCTTTCTTGTCGTTATACATTAACACGTTAGGCAACTTCTCTCACCAACAACTTAACTTCTGGTCCGGGATCGTTTATTCCGGTACGTTCATCGTTTCAGCGGTTGTTTCTCCTTGGTGGGGCAAATTAGCTGATAAAAAAGGACGTAAACCAATGATTTTGCGGGCCGGAATCGGGATGTCCGTCGTTATCGCCTGCATGGGGTTAGTCCAAAATGTTTGGCAATTGCTTTTGCTTAGAATGCTGCAAGGTGTATTTGCCGGCTTTATTTCTAACTCTAATGCCTTAGTTGCCACCGAAACACCGAAGACAAATTCTGGACAAGCTCTAGGAACGATTGCTTCAGCGACCACTGCAGGTACCTTGCTGGGACCACTTGTTGGTGGTGCTTTAACATCAATTTTTTCATACCGCATTACCTTTATGATCACTGGTGGCTTGCTCTTATTATGCTCAATCTTAGTTCTATTCTTCGTTCATGAAGACGACTTTAAGCCAGTTACCGCGAAAAAATTGGACAAGGCCAGCGGCGTAATTAAGTCGCTTCGTTCGCCTCATCTGATCTTTGGTTTGCTATTAACCACTTTAATTATTCAAGCAGCTAATAACTCCATTAACCCAATCGTTTCACTATATGTCCGCCAATTACTTAACGGCCATGACAACGTTGTCTTCATCTCTGGTGTTATCGCCGCCCTTCCTGGGATTGCTACTTTCCTAGTGGCCTCCCGCTTCGGTGCACTCGGTGATAAAATCGGTACTCACAAAATCATCGTGGCTGGTTTTATTGCGGCATCAATTTTCTTCTTCCTGACCGCTTTTGTACGAAACACAGTTGAATTAGGAATTTTGCGCTTCTTAGTTGGTTTTTCTGACGCTTGTTTATTCCCACAAGTACAAACGATGTTAACCAAAAACTCACCTGCCGCCGTTACTGGCCGTATCTTTTCATGGAACCAGTCGGCTATGTACATCGGCAACATCGTAGGACCGCTACTTGGTTCATTCGTATCAGGGATGTTCAACTATAGCATGGTCTTCATCGTCACCACGGTGATCGTATTAATCAATCTACTTTTGTTCAGAATCAACGTCATTCGCAATTTACAGTAAAAATAAAAGCTTGAGAAAAATCTCAAGCTTTTTATTCTGCCGCTTTTTTGGCTTCATGTCTGTTATAAATAAAGTTAACTACGTACGTACAAATCATTAAAAACAGTGCCACATACATAATTTCGATAATTCCTGAATGGAAAATTCTTCTCATGATTGGCAATAATGCAGTTGGCAAACTCTTAGCCGATTCCGCATCACTCAACTTGTTCATCATGGTCATCGTAATGCCGCGATGGCCGGCGATTCCTCGAGCCAAAGCCAAGTTCATGATGACCCCATAAATGGCAGCCATCACAGTTTGAGCAAGAATTCGAATCAAGAAACTCAGTGACGTAGCCGGTGCCATATCTTTTTCACTGGCGTCAATCTGCACCTTGATCTGCAAAATAACAAAGATCGAACCTACACCTAAACCAGATAAAGCTGCAATGATCATCAAGATTTGATATGGCGTGTTCATTGGCACCAAGATCAAGCCTAAAACGGTAATGACGATCAAAGTAAAATCGATAATGAGCAAACGATAATTGCTAAAGTGACGCAAGAAATATGGCGCACTTTGTGAACCGGCAATATCCAAAATAGAGTTAGGGATCAAGGTCATCCCACCGATTAAAGCGGAGGTCCCTAAAATGGCCTGCGACCACATTGGCAAATAAGTGTTAACTGAAATATAAGCACCCCATGCTAGGGCAAACAGGATAAAGTCGCCCACCAACGCTTTATTCATAAAAACACTCAACGGTACAACAGGACTATCTGCCTTCTTTTCCACAAAGATAAAGGCAACAAGTAAGGCAATTCCGATAATGACGAAAGCTGCAACCATGATACCACTAGCTAAACCCAGCATCTGAATTCCAACTAAAAAGCAGGACAAGCCAGCGATCAAAGTGAAGGCACCCATTTTGTCAAAGTGTACTTTTTCCTTAGCCTTGTGCACATCGCGATAAAAGACAAAACTCAAAATAATGGAAATCAGTCCTAATGGGACATTGATGTAGAAGACCCAGTGCCAAGAAAGGGCATCAACGATCCAGCCACCAACAAGCGGTCCCGCAATACATGCCGCACTGAAGCTGGCCGCAATGTAGCTCAAAATGACTGTTCTTCTTTTAATATTTGGATAAATATACCCAACGATGACATAAGGCAGTGAACCCATCCCGCCGGCACCAACGCCCATCAAGATCCGGGCAATTAAGAAGAAGTAAATGTTTGGCGCTACCCCTTCAAGCAGCGACCCTACAATAAAGAGGACAAGTGAAAGTTCAAAAGCAAATTTATTGCCCATTCTTTCACCTAATTTGCTCCAAATTGGTACTGAAACGGACATCCCCAGCAAGAAGCAGGCAACGATCCAGCCCATATATTGAATTCCGTGCAAGTCAGAAACAATTGCCGGAATTGCAGTATTAATAATGGTAGCGTCCAGTCCTGACATAATATTTGCTAAAAGCAAGGACCAAGTTACCATTGAAATTTGCTTTTTATTCATTCAATCTCACCCTTTTACTTAAAAACTTTCAACTAAAAATAGTATGCAGGATATCTTCCATAATTGTCAAAATGGTAATCGCTTTCATGATAAAATAAAAATATCATTTCAAAGGGAGCAATTTTTATGATCAAATTAATCGCTGTCGACATGGACGGAACTTTTTTAAATTCACAAAGCAAATACAACGAAGCTAGATTCAAGGAAATTCATTCTAAGCTCGATGAAAAAGGCATTCACTTCGTCGTAGCTAGCGGCAACCAATATTATCAACTCAAGGATTTCTTCACCGATTACGATGATATCGACTATGTCGCTGAAAATGGCGCACTCATTCGTAATCCAGAAAAAGTTTATGCGGTACACTCTTACCCTACTGAAGCAGTTAAGGCAATCGAAAAATTCTTGTTTGATCAATTGCCTAACCTTAACTTCTTGGTCTGTGGTGAACAAGCAGCTTACGGCTTAGACATTTTGCCAGAACGATACTTCAAGACTTCTAGCCACTACTACCACCACCTAGAAAAAGTTAAGAGCTTCAGTGATATTCACGATAAGATCTTGAAGTTTGCTATCGAATGTCCTGATGAAAAAACTGACTATTTCGTTCAACTATTCAAAGATAATTTGAACCAATATAGCGACGTTACAAGCAGCGGTCACGGCGACATCGATATTATTCAACCAGGTATCCACAAGGCCAACGGCTTAAAGGAACTCGGCGATATTTTGGGTATTAAGTTGAGCGAAATGTGTGCCTTCGGTGATGGCGGCAACGATTTGGAAATGTTGCGTGAAGTCGGCGATGGCGTTGCAATGAAGAACGCCGTTCCAGCCCTTCTTGAAGTGGCCAACCACGTGACTGACACCAACGATGACGAAGGCGTTTTGAACTACATCGAAAAGAACATTCTTTAGAATCTGCTTGACAATATCCGTTTTTGCTAGTTTAATATAAGAAAAATATAGTGATGACCTTTAAAGTTAGTCCTGTGAGGCTAAGAAGGAAATCTGCGTGAGCTAGTCTTTTTTGTGCTAGCAGAAACAGAAAGACCATCTTGGACTCAGTGTCCTTGGTGGTCTTTTTCTTTTGGTCATCCGAGAAAGGAAAAATATATGGCAAAAGAAATTGTTGATGCAATCAGTATGAAGCGTGCCTTAATGCGAATGACCTACGAAATTATCGAACGCAACAAGGGTACTGAAAACTTAGTTTTAATCGGAATCAAGACTCGTGGCCTTTACTTAGCTCAAAGAATTGCTAAGAACCTTAAGAATCTTGAAGACGTTGATGTTCCTGTTGAAGCAATCGATGTTTCTCAATATCGTGATGACCTGCCAGAAAGTGAAAAGGAAAAGATGATTCATGGTCAACAACTTGACTTTGATATCACTGACAAGAACGTTGTTTTAGTCGACGATGTTTTGTTCACTGGTAGAACAATCAGAGCTGCGCTTGACGCAATCATGGATCAAGGTCGTCCAGCTAAAATCAACTTGGCCGTTTTAATCGACCGTGGTCACCGTGAATTGCCAATTCGTCCTGATTTTATCGGTAAGAACATCCCTACCGCAATGGATGAAGAAGTTAAGGTATCAATGACTGAAGTCGATGACAAAGACGGCATTGATATCATGAACAAATAGGAGTATTTGAATGAGTGAAAAAGAAAAGTTTAGAAACCCGGACGCGATTTTAGACGTCTACGAAAAGCCTGAACTTGGTCAAGGTATCCTGCTCTCCTTGCAGCATATGTTTGCCATGTTCGGTTCTACCGTTTTGGTTCCAATCTTAATCGGAATCAACCCAAGTATCGCCCTCCTTTCATCAGGTGTTGGTACTTTGGTCCACATGATCTTGACCCACTTCAAGATCCCAGCATACTTAGGTTCAAGTTTTGCCTTCGTTGCTACTATGCAAGCATTAATGAAGACTGACGGCTATCCTGCAGTTGCTCAAGGTGCGATTGCTTCTGGTTTAGTTTACGTAATCGTGGCTTTGATCATTGCCAAGGTTGGTTCTGGTTGGGTTAACAAGGTTTTGCCACCAATCGTGGTTGGACCAATCATTATCGTTATCGGTTTGTCACTTGCTACTACTGCCGCAAACGACGCTATGATGAACCACCAAAAGTATGACTTAACTTACTTCGGTGTTGCCATCTTCACTTTGGTAATGACTTTGATCTTCCAAATGTGCTTCAAGGGCTTCACTAGTTTGGTTTCCATCATGCTTGGGATTATCTGTGGCTACGTTTTATCCTGCTTCTTGGGCATTGTTGATTTCTCAGGTGTTGAAAAAGCAGCCTGGTTCTCAATTCCAGCCCTTGACGTAATGGGTATCAGCTACCACTTCAAATGGTACCCAGCAGCCATCCTCGCTATGGCGCCAATTGCCTTCGTTACGATGACTGAACACATGGGCCACATTATGGTGCTTAACTCATTGACTAAGCGTAACTTCTTCAAGAATCCTGGTCTTCATAGAACTATGATGGGTGACGGTATTTCAACGATTATCGCCGGTTTCATCGGTGGTCCTCCTACAACCTCATATGGTGAAAACATTGGTGTTCTTGCCATGACTAAGGTTCACTCAGTATGGGTACTTGCAGGTGCCGCAGTTTGTGCGATCATCTTTAGTTTTGTAGGTAAACTCGCAGCATTGATTGAATCAATTCCAATGCCAGTTATTGGTGGTATTTCATTCTTGCTCTTTGGTACTATCGCTTCAAATGGTTTGAAGATTTTAGTTGATGACCAAATCGACTTTGGCGAAAAGCGTAACATGTTGATTGCCTCAGTTATCTTGGTTATCGGTATCGGTGGTGCCTACCTCCAACTCGGTAACTTCCAATTAACTTCAGTTGCTCTTTCAACTATCATCGGTATGCTTTTGAACTGGTTATTACCTAAGAAGGCCGCCAGTGAAAAGACACTTGAAGAAAAGAACAAGGCAAAGCAAAAGCAAGACGGTAAGATTTACCAATAGATATATAAACTAACTGAATAACCAAAAAACAGGAGTCCTAAATTTGGACTCCTGTTTTTATAGTCTTCTATCTAAAACTTTCCGCAATTTCCGGATCCATCTCATCCTCTAAAATGCTGTGACCTTGATCCAAAGTCCTGATCTTTTTCATATCGTCAGCATCTAATTCAAAATCGAAGACATCAAAGTTTTCTGCCAATCTCTTCTTATGAACTGACTTAGGAATTACCACATAGTTTCTTTGCAGGAACCATCTGAGTATTACCTGAGCGGTAGTCTTATGATGCTTTGCAGCAATTTCTTCTAGAACTGGATTAGTAAAAATATGGTTGGCACCTTCCGCAAATGGCGCCCAAGCTTCAGGCTGTACGTCCTCTTTTTCCATATACTTTTGTGACTTCCACTCTTGATTCCAGACGTTGGTTTCAATCTGGTTCACGGCTGGCTTCACATTATTGAAAGTGATCAAATCGGCAAGTCGTTCATTCCAAAAGCTGCTGACGCCGATAGCACGAATGCGACCTTCTTTGTATAAACGTTCAAGTGCGCGCCAGGTGCCATAATAATCATTGTATGGCTTGTGGATCAAGTAAAGATCGATGTAATCCAGTTGCAACTTCTTCATTGAATCATCGAAGGCCCTGATAGTATTGTCATAGCCGTAATCATCGACCCAGATTTTTGAAGTGACGAAGATGTCTTCACGTGGGACGTTACTATGCTTGATTGCATCCCCGACAGCTTGTTCATTGCCGTAAATTTGCGCGGTATCAACCAGACGATAGCCAATTTCTAGACCATCTTCGACGACTTGTTGCGCTTGAGCAAGATCATCGATTTGATAGACACCGAAACCAAGGCGTGGCATTTTTACTCCATTGTTTAATGTGACGAATTTTTCCATGATGTTTTCCTCTGTTAGATAACTTTTTAATTATTTTAGCATCTATTTCCCGGAGAAAGAAAAAAGACGATTTTGCCATCAAGACATAAATTAAACAAATCTACGATTAACTCTCTCCCTAATCAAAAACGATTAGGGATTTTTTATTGTTTCACAACTTTCCCATTCTACCAACAATGTAATCACTTACACAAAAATAGACTAGACCAATATTAATTAATTCAAGACAATACCCTAATACTGTAGTTTTATTAATTAGACCAATTAGTGTATAATGTCTATTTGTTACGTACAAAAGGAGAAGAAAGAATGGCAAATTTTTTACTTGTCAGTCATGGCGAATA
>OODN01000087.1_pt1 | contig 83000 bp, 67 predicted proteins | sample 1671651 | NCBI WGS metagenome assembly OODN01 (sample SAMN06348178, study PRJEB24527) | human gut metagenome | biome: human gut; feature: ankylosing spondylitis patient; material: feces | host: Homo sapiens | place: China | collected 2015-10 | reverse complement strand
ATAACTTAGACAAGAAGTTATAGCGCCTGTTGAATTTATCTAATTGATCCATATATGTTCCTTTTTAGTAACTATAAATGCTGATATATCAAGCTTTCTATAAAGTACTGTGCAACATTTGTGCAACAACTATTTTTAAGTAAATTAATTATATCATTTTGATAGCTCATTTAAATCAGAGATTATTTTATTATCTTCTGATTTCTTAAGCTCATCAATTAAGTAAGCATAATATTTTAAAGTTGTAGCAACATTACTATGACCTAATCTCTGACTGATAGCCACAATATCTACATGCTTCTTAATTAAATAAGCAACGTGGATATGTCTCAAACTGTGAAAGTGAATATCCTTATTGATGTTAGCATCTTTCAGTAAACTTCTCAAAGCTGAATTTGCAGTTGCAGAAGTAGGTGGCAGATTATTCTCTTCAGGGTTACCAAAAACAAATTTACAGTTATTAGCTCTTAAATCATTGAGTCGTTCGAGCAAAAAATCATTAACCTTGATTTTACGTATAGAACTTTTATTTTTAGTTGGTCCCATCTTTTTACGTTGCCAACTCCATGATTTATTAATATCAATAATATTATTTGTAAAGTCTATATCATTCCATTGCAAGCCAGATATTTCACCTAATCTAGCACCAGTGAAAATAGCGGTTAGGATCATGTAGTACGATGGCATACTAACATCTAATTTATCAATAGTGGTTTTAGTTAGTTTCTTTATTTCTTTAATATTCAAATATGTAACAGCTAGTTCTCTATCTTCATTGCCATGGACTTGAACTTGCTTAGTAAAATCAGCTGATATAAGGCCATCAATAATAGCGGAATTAACACAAGCTCTAACACTACCATTTAGTTTCTTTACGGTAACTGGTGCATGTTCCTTAGCTGTAAAGTTAATGAATTCCTGGTATTTAGTTCTAGTTATATCTTTGATGGTTAGATCACCAAAATAATGCCTAACCAAATTTATTTCATAATTATACTTAGTACGAGTAGCAGGGGAACAGTTGGGCTTTTTATAGGTTTCAAACCATTTCTGCATATAGTCAGCAAAAACAGGATTTTTGGTAACATCTACACCTGAAATAGAAGCTGCTTCCATTTTAATTCCATATTGCTGTGCTTCAGCTTTGGTCTTGAAACCACCTTTTGATTTTTGCTTTAAAACAGAAACATTCTTTTGCTTTTCTGGATCCCAACGTGTTTCTCTTTTAGAAAATCTAACATACCAAGTCTTACCACGTTTCTTAATCGAAGCCATAAAAATCTCCTATTCTAGCCAAAACTTTGCTAAAATAGGGTATAGCAAAAGCCTTGGCGGGTTTTTGTTTTTAATTCAAATACATTTATTTTTAGAGCTATTGGCGTAGCTCTTTCAATTACTCACTTACTGTTGGCGCAGTAGGTGAGTTTTTTGTTTTATTTTGGTAAATGATTTATTGCATATCTAGCTTGACTTGGTGTAAATCCTTCAACGCTTGAAGTTAATTGATCATAAATTGCATTTCTAGACATCTTTTCGTTCTTTTGATAGCTCTTTGCTTTTTCTAATGCATTTTTATTCCAATTAGCTTGAACATGTTTAATAGCATAAGAGGCGGATTTTTTAGAAAATCCTTCCACTTCTGAAGTTAGTTGCTCATAGAGCCCTTGCTTGGACATATGCATATTATCAGAATAACTTTGAGCCTTATCTAGAGCATTTTGATATTCAACTGGAATATTAGCTTCTTCTTGGTCTTTCTTGTTTTTGAACTTAAGTGTTACATAGTTGTAAGCAGGAACTAAGACATTTCCATCTTCATCATAAATTGTAATGAAGATATTTTTACCCTTTACATAATTTTCTTTAAGAGTCTTTTTAACTAAGGCATCAATGCTTTGACCAACAGCAACCTTTTCCTTGGTTGAAAGATTCATGTAATTATCTTTATCTACATTAACCGCTATGGTTTGATCTTCCCAAGTTTGGACCTTATAAAGATAGAGTGAATAATTATAGTCATCATCACCATCTTTTGCTTTCTTCTGATCCTTTTTAAGTTTTTTAGCTAAGTCCTTATTTATTACTTTCTTTCTAGATTTGTAGCTAGAAAGCTGACTATAACTAATATTTTTAGGCTTTGGTGTAGTAGTAGAGCTACTACATCCAGCTAATCCCATACTTAATAAAGCAATGGAACTAAACACAGCTATTTTGTTTAATTTCATATTAGCCTCCATATCAATTCAGCTTTTAACGTCTTCAGTATTTGGACTATGTTTAATCCTCATTGTGATCAAACAGATTCTTAGTAGCTTTAGCCATCTTTGATGGTATACCATAAGCTGATAAGAATTGAACTGGTTCCTCAAAGTATTGTCCACGGCTACAAGCATAATCATATAGTAGATTTAAGGAATATAAATCAGCTGATTTTTCTTCAGAGTTCTGACCAGCAAAACTACTATAATATAAGATCCCTTTATCACCTAAAATAAAATGTCCAATTTCATGACCGATGATAAAAGGCAGTTCAGATTGATTATGCCAATTTAAATTAATAACCATTAAATTATGTTTTTTTAAAGATAGAGAAGGATCGTAAGGATCAGCATGTACTAATTTATAGCCAATTCCATGATCAAAAGCATAATTCAAAAGGTATTCAATTAACTCATTCATGCTTATCAGCTTTTCCTTCTTTAATATCAGCGTCCATTAAGCCACGGATCATATCTAAATATTTATCAGGCACGGTATAACCGTGATACATTACTGGTTTGTCATCATCTAATGAAAATGAATCATCAGTAGGTAATGAAGGATCATCAGTTAAGCCGTTCAAATAATCAGTAGTAGTATGTAATAATTCTGCTACTTGCTTTAGTTTATCTGATCGTGGTGTCTTAACTCGCCAACTATAAACAGTATTAGGACTAATGCCCGTTTTTTCTGCAACATCTGAAAGAGATAAATCAAATTGTTTAGCCCTTTCTTTTATACGTTCTAACAGCATTTGTAAGCACCTTTCTAAAGTACTTACACAAATTATTACTAAAAAGTACAAAAATACTGTTGACTAATTAGTACTTAAGTACTAATATAATTTATGTAAGTTGAAATGTAATAAAAAAAGTAATAAGCAATATCCGTTTTCTTATTGAGTGGGGACTCTTTGAAACGTTTATTTCTTATACCTATATATTACTATTTAGTATTAAAAATGCAATGAATTTTAGTACTTTTTCACTTACTATTTTTTAAAAAGTGAGGTGAATTCAATGCCATCAACATTTCCAGGAAGAGAACTAGTTAAAAAGTTCCTCCAAGAAAATGATATTAAGTCTACTGACTTAGCCAAAATGTATGGAATGACTAAGCAAGAAGTAAGTGATTACCTATCAGGACGCAAAACAAATCCTGCAGCTAATCAATTTGTTCTTAAAGTCATTAGGGATTTCAAAATCTAGAAAGGAAAAAGCTATGGAAGCTTTAAAAGTTTTAGGAACCGAGAAAATCGGCAAAATCGAATTCACTGGAATTGAAGGCGGATTCGGTGAAGGTAAGAAAGCAATGCTTGTAAGAGATATTGCTTTGATTCATAAAACAGATGTCAGAACTATTAATCAAACCATTAATAGGAACCGAAAAAGATTTAAAGAGGGCATTGATCTAATTGATTTAAAACAGATCACTCACAGTGATCTGTTTATGAAGTTAAGATTTACCAAGACTCAATGGGGAAATGCTAACCACATCTACCTATTATCAGAACGTGGATATGCCAAGTTATTAAAAATTATGGACGATGACAAAGCGTGGGATATTTACGATAAATTAGTAGATAACTACTTCAACATGAGAGTAGCGATTAAAGAAAATAAGCCATCTCTTGTTACTCAAGAGCGCTTAGCAATTATGAAAGATAATTCAGCTACTCGCAGAGCAAACATGCTTTACAAGATTGCAATGGCTACTGATTCAAATAGTTCTAAACAGCAATTATTAGCGAGAGCCGCTAAAGAAATTACTGGTGAAATGGTCATCCCTGTCATGAAAGAGAAAGAATATTCCACCACTGATATTGCTAAGAGGCTTGGAACCACTGCAACGATGGTAGGAAGAACTGCTAACCGATTAGGTCTGAAAGCTGACCAACCTGGACAGAATGAGTATGGCCGCTGGACAAATAGTAAGTCACGCTATTCAGATAAAGAAGTTCCTCAATGGCTCTACACAGAAGCTGGGTACAAAGCAATTAAGAAAGAGGTCAAAAAATAAAAATGGTTGAATACGAAAATGTTAAAGATGCATTAAAACACCTCGTTCGATTAAATGAACCGGGTACTACTTTTGGCAAAGTCTCTACCATCGTAGATAACGGAATTAAAACAGATAAAAGAGAATTTACAATTAAAGATCTTCAAGAATCAAATTATGAACTTTTAGCTAATGTATGTGACCTACTTGGTATGAGCGATATTTATCTTGAGAGTTAACAGACAGTAATCGAGAAATAGAAATGAAGTGATCAACATGGTTAAACAAAAAAAGCCATCAAATGATGACATAGATGAAAAAGTTGAACAGTTTGATCGAAAAGTAATTGGTGATTACCTAATTCCATTTGTTGTTAGTTTAGTTACCACATTACTCACTTTGGCAGCATTGTATGCAAGATAAATGGAATTAGTTGAGTTGTTAAGAGGGTAGTTATAACTGAAACAATTATAGGCACTAGAACACTTCTAAGAAGAAATTTTCTAAATTGTTCATGTCGTTCTTGAAAATAATGCTCACCTTCCGGTGATAGAGAATAATTAAAATCAACCATATTAGTTATGTGATTCTTAACTTTATTTACTGGATAAATTTGAACTAATCCTTTATCTACAAGATCTTTGATCAAATAAGGGTCTTTAGTAATTATAGGATCATTATGATTTATCGACTTATATTTGGCTAACTTCTTTAAAAGAACACGTTCAGCGCGTATGGTTTCAATCATATTAATGCCTTCTTTCTCAAAATTAATTTTATCAAATGTTAGGAGTGATCAACATGCAATTAGTAATTGAAGATTCTTCATTAGAACAAGTAGTTGATCTAATTATGAAGAAACGTGGTTATGTTCCTGAAAATCAAGTTATAGGAAAAACCATTAGTATTGATGAATTTGCTAAGAAATACGCTAAGCCACATGGGGCAGCATGGGTAAAAAGAAATATTCTTTATCCATTTCAACCGGATTGGTGTAGCAATATTCATCCAGGCAGAGGCGGTAAGATGACAATTTTTGAGTATCCAGCTGCTATTTGGATGAATGAACATAGAAAGGAAATTGATTGGGATGCTAAATAAGAAACTTCCAGACTGGGAAACAGTATTTGGTGGAATCCTACTCAGTCTAATGATTTTTGGATTTAGTTTATTAAGTTACAGATTATGGGAATTTATTTTTTAGAAGTTAATTATGGAACTTAGTGAAGAAACCAAAATGAAATTGTGGGCTACCACTGATGCAATTAGTGATGGCCAAACTAAAAAGAAAGTTAACCGCGCCAAAGATTAACTTTTAGAAAGGAAATAACAATGAATGTATTTGAGTTAAACAACGCCATTAAACAAGTTCAAGAAAAAGATATTGATCCTGAGACTTTAGCAGATACGTTAGAAAGTTTGGAACTTCCAAGAAATGAAAAGCTTGATAACGTGGCCACTTGGATTGAAGAAAATCAGATGAAGCTTAATTGGCTTAAAGAAAAAAGAAAGCAATTATCAGAAGTTGAAACTTCAATCAAGAATCAAACTGAAAGACTTCAAGAATTTCTTACCAAAGCTATCGATGATAGTGGTCATAAAGAAATCCAAACTGAAAACCACATTCTTAAGCCTCGTAACTATAAAGATTCTGTGATTGTTGAATCTACCAAAGATTTACCAATTGATTATATTGTTTGCTCTGAAGTAGTTAAGCCTAACAAGAAATTGATCTATGAAGATCTTAAGAAGGGCAAAACAATTAGAGGTGCACATTTGAAATCAAATAGAAAAACGGTGATCAAATAATGTTTTCTGTAAATATTGATATTACTGAACAAATGAAAGGTTTTAGTAAATTTGCTAAACAAAATGATGTTAGTCATGCCATGGATGAAATCATTCTAATTTGTAGAAAAACGATGATGCCACCTAGATCCGTTTTATATCAGATTGCTAAAACCGCTAATGAAGGTAATCAAATAACAGATTATCAAATGGCATGTAGGATCCAAGAATTGCTAGATGAGCAAAGAAATGAAATTCAACGCAAATCAGAAATGATTGAGGATTCTGTTAATGATGCAATCTATGGATTAAATGAATTAGCTAAAACAGCCAATCCAGCAATGATCAAGAATTACATTGAAGCCGTTCGGTTGGATTTAAAACAGATTGAGAGTGTTTTATGAAAATTAGTCTTAAAGGTTTATCAAATACGGAACTAGCTAAATTATTTGATCGTGCAGCTAAAACAGATAATAAGCATTTAGCTAAAAGAATCACTTATAGATTAGCTTACAGACATCATGAAAGCTTTGAAGCACAGCTCCGTTATTTAGGCAAAAGAGCAGTTAAAAGAAAAGACTATCAGTCGTTCAATATGGTAGCTAAGTTATGGAAGGAAAAAGGCAAATAAATATGAGTAAGATTACTAAATCTCGTTTTGATGAGCTAATTGAAGAAAAGGCAAATCAAAGAGTAAATGAAATACTAAAAAACATCTGCAACACACTTCCATGGGAAATTGATGGAAATGGTAATAAAAGTATTGTTTTTAATGAAAAATGTGGCGAACTTGCAGGTAAATCACTATTTTCTGTTAATCATACTTCTGGATTAATTAATAATGAAAATGAAGAAACTTTAATTAAATATACTGATTGGTCTCAAGTTAAAAATAATCTATTAAAACAATACGAAATTGAAGAAACGGATAAAATCTTAAAAAAATTAAGCGGAATTTCTGACTTTTTGGATCAGCAAATGGGTGATTTTTAATGTATGAATTAAGACCTTATCAAACAGATTTAATTAATAAGATCGTTGATTCTATGAAAAAACGCCATCGTGTAATTATCGTTCAAAGCCCACCACGAACAGGGAAAACAGTGAGTAATGGCAGAAATTGCCAGAAGAACTACTAAAAATAATAACCGTGTAATGTTCTTGATTCATCGTAAAGAAGTACTGGATCAAGCCGTTAAAACTTTTAATGAGCAGGGTGTAAATCCTAGTTTGTTAACTGCCGGAATGGTTCAAACGCTAACTAGAAGAGTTGATAAATTACCGGTTCCTGATGTGATTTTGGTTGATGAAGCTCACCATGCTCTAGCTAAGAGTTATCAAAGGATCTTAAAGCAATTTCCTAAGGCTGTAGTTTTACTTTTCACAGCAACACCACATAGAACAGGAAGAATGCAACTTGATCAGATTGCAGATGATATTATCGTTGGTCAGTCAATCCATGAACTAACTGATAAAGGATTTCTTGCACCATTTAGATACTTTCAACCACCTAATGACTTCAACCGTAATTTACTAAAACGTAGTAGCACTGGTGACTTTACTAATGAATCTATGCAAGAAGCGATGTCTACTAAAATCTTTGGTCATATCGTTAAGCAGTACAAGCGAATAGCTTCAGGGATGCAAGCGGTAGTTTATACATATTCCATTGATTCTGCTCATAAGATAGCTGCGGAATTTAATGAAGCAGGAATTACAGCACGTTCTGTTAATGGTAAAACTCCTCAGGATATGAGAGATCACATTGTAAGAATGTTTAAAGATCAAAGGATAAAGATCCTAGTTAATGTAAATCTTTTTACTGAGGGTGTTGATCTTCCAAATGTTGATTGCGTAATTATGGCTAGACCTACAGCGTCACTTGCTTTATATCTGCAGTTCTCAATGAGATGTTTAAATCCTAGACCTGGGAAAACAGCTATCATCATTGACCATGCAAATAATTTTAAAACGTTTGGTTATCCTGATGATGATCGTGATTGGAAACAAGCCATCAAATCAGGCAAGCAGAAAAGCAAAACTTTATTGACTGATCCAGGACTTTCAATTGTTACTTGTGATTATTGTTTTGCAGTGGTGAAAGCAAGTGAAGTTAAAGATGGCAAATGTCCAATTTGCGGTAAACCTATTAAAGTTCATGAAGCTAAGCCAGTAAGTGATGTTGATTTAGTTGAAGCTTCTAAGGAACGACAAAAAGTAATTCATGAAATTGTTAAAAGCGACTTGTTAAAGAGTGTGGCCACTAAATCAGTTGGTGAACTTCATAGCTTAAAAGAATTACAGGCTTATGCAAAATTACATTCATATAAGCCAGGTTGGGCTTGGTTTATGGCTAAAAGAAAGGGGTTAGTTAAGGAATGAAAACAACAATTAACATGGGAATCAATAACATATCTGAATTACAGAAATTGTTACGTAGAGCGGACAAATATGCTGAAGACTTGAAGAATACTTTAGAAGAAATCAATGATTTTGAGATAGAAATTGTAAATAAAAAGCCAGAATTCAATGAGAATTCTGACCACAAAAAGAAAAATTAGATGTTTTCAAATAATTTTCTTTCAACATAAGCTTTTACAGCTGCTTTTTTCAATTCCTCCCAAGAATTGAAATTAGAATGTTCTTTCACTGCTTGTTCGACTACAGATGAAGGGATTTTGCTAAATGTGGCATCACTACTTACATCATAGCCAGGTAAAAGAGCCTGAAGTGAAGAAACATTGGTATTTTCTTGCATAAATGATGTCGGAAACAAATCTTTACCAGATAAAGTGTGTTCTCCATTCAATTCTCTAGCATTATTTTCAAGAGTGTCAAGTTTATGTTGAAGTTCATCAAAGCCTGTGACTTCCATTTAGTCACCTCCTTTTTTTAGAATAATAAAATTATAGCACTAAATATAGTGGCAAACAATAGTTTGGAGTACAACAAAATGTGGAATAAAGTAGAAAGACTTTTAAAAGAAAGAAATATTAGCATTTATAAATTATCGAAATTAACAAATATACCACAGACTACTTTAAGGAGTTATCGCTTAAAAGGTTCAGAGCCCAGTTTTAAAAACGCTTGTAAAATTTCTGAAGCACTAAAAATAGATTTAAATGATTTAAAGGAGGACTAAAATGATCCAATTACCTAAAGTTCAAACATTAAAACCCAAATCACAACCACATAACTTCTTTATTTGGGGAGCTACGATGTCGGGCAAAAGCTACTTTTCAAGTTTTTTCCCTAATCCGTTAATCCTTAACACTGATGGAAATTCAGAGCAAGGTAGCGCACCAAGTATTCAAATTAGAAATATTAGAAATGCTCAAGGCAAGCTTGAACAATCAGCTATTAAACAGCTTGATGATATTATCACAGCACTTCAAGTGGAAAATCCTAAACGTCCAGCAGATCAGCAATTTAAAACTGTTGTCATTGATGTAATTGATGATATTTGCGTAATGATCGAACAGGCTATCTGCCTTGATGCAGGTGTTCAAGCACTGTCTGATATTCCGTATGGTAAAGGCTATGCAATGTTTAATACGGCCTTACAGCAATTTGTTATGGACTTAAAGGCACTGCCACTTAATGTAATTTACATTAGCCGCGAATTAGCAATTACTGATGATAATACCGGTGTTACTACCTATGAGCCTAGTTTAAAAACTAAATATTACAACATCGTAAATGGTAACTGCGATGTGGTGATTAGAACAAAGAAAATTGGTGATGGCCAAAACGCTTCATATTTCAGAGACGTGAAAGCCTTAAGAACTATGTATGATCCAGCCAATATCACTGATCATAGAATTCTGCAGCTACTTGAAAGTTGCAAAGGGATGTTCAAAAAAGAAGATTTAGATAAGTTAAAGGAGAATAAGTAAACATGAGTTTATTAGATGCATTAAATGAAGTTAAGAAAAGTGGTTTTGATCCAAAGAAAGGCAAGGAATATAACGCTTTTGAAAATATTCCAGCAGGTACTTATAAAGTAAGCCTTGATGGAGTTACTCATAACGCTAAAGGTGATCGTGATTTCTTGATGTTAAGTTTTATGGTTATTGAAGGTAAATATGAGGGTAAAACCGAATCAGTGTTCCCAACGCTTGCACTAACAACTTCAACTGGTAAGGCAATGCCACAATTTGTTATTGCTAGATCAATTTCAATGCTGCAAGTGATCGGCGAAATGGTTGATACTCCTATTCCTGATAGTGATTTTGATCATGATTCTGAAACTGATGCTTATGAGGATTTGAAAGATACTCTAACACCTGCAAAGGGTAAAGTCTTAATGATGACTATTAAAGAAACACCAAACAAAAAGGATCCTGATCATCCTTATAGAAACTATGAATTTAGTAGAGCAGAACAACCTAAAAAGCTTGAAGTAGATGGCAAACAAGATCCATTTGCAGGTAATACAGGCAGCGATATTGAAATTACTGATGATATGTTGCCATTTGATAAATAAGAGAGGTAAATGAAAATGAATGATATTAAATACCCAAAAACAGAATTATTTGTAGTACTTGGCACTAAAGTTTATCCATTATATACCACTGAAGATCCTGAATTTGTTCACAACTTATTAACTAACGTTGAAGGTAGAGAAAAATTATTGAGTTTTGAAGTAGCCATTAAAAAGCACCATAGTGGCGGTTTATGGTATCCAGGCTGTGATGAAGAGCCAATTTGGACTAAATGGACAGTTCAAAAACGTGCTATCAAATCATATTTGGAATTGCCTAAGCCTAAGGTAAGTATTGATTATAGCAATCAAGAAAATCGCTGGTGATGTTGATGCAGTTATTTACACTTATTGTGATTTCGATCATTGGCATAACTGAAACCATTGAATTTATCTGGAGGTGATTAAATGCATCCAAACTTAGTTAATTATGCTTTGTCATATGCAGAACATGGTTTTAGCGTAATACCAATTGGAAGTAATAAACGTCCACTAATCAAATTTGCAAACAAGCCGCCCCTTGAGGGCGATGAAATTAAGCAAATCTGGCAAAAATATCCAACAGCTAACATTGCATTAAAAACTGATAAATTCTTTGTAATTGATGTTGACAGACATGGCCAGGAAGACGGTATGAAGTCTATCAAGGCACTTAATCATGATGAATGGTTTAAGAATACGCTCACTGAGAGAACAGCTCATAATGGTTTCCATTTCTTCTTTACTAAGCCTAAGGATTTAAAGATTCAACAAAACATTGGATTTTTACCCTCAGTTGATCTCAAGGCTCATGAAAATAACTATGTTGTAGTAGCTCCTTCAATGCTAGGAGATAAATCTTATAAGTGGCTAAACCGTGAACCTATGAGAGAACCACCACAAGGATTGATTGATCTAATTCTTGAAAAGCAGAAGGAATTTAAGCCGGTTGAACAACTTGAAGGATATAAGCCTACTGGCAAAACTCAAACTACTGAATTATTTGAAAAAATTGCTAATGGCTTAGGCAAAACTGGTGGCAGAAACAATGCATTAGCTAGCTTTATTGGAGGATTATTATTCCGCAATGTTGATCCTGAAGTAGCTGCTAAGTTAGCAGTTATTGCCAATGATAATACAGAAGATTCTTTACCACTCAATGAAGTTGAAAGAACCGTAAATTCAATGATTGAAAAAGAAATCAGGAGAAGAGAGATAAGTAATGGATGAATTAATTAAATGCAGTTACTGCTTACATTATGTTCATAAAGGAAATTACTGTGAGCAATGTGGCCACAAATTAAGCCCAAACAAAAAGCCTGCCGATAACGGCAAGCTTAATGCTGAAGAACTTCTTCAAATGATTGAACAAAAAATACTTCAACAATCATTCAATGATGAACTTTCAGATATTTTTTAAACCAAAACTATTATGAATAATTTAATAAATATCTTGAGCCTATTATTTGTTGTTGATTTTGCATTAATACTTGTTTGGCTCAATGGAAAAGAAAAAATATTACCATCAGTGCCATATCTAATGTGGGCACTAGCAGTAGTAACTATTTTCGTAGCTGCTTACTTGCTTGTTTTAACCAACTAGGTGCTTTTTTAGTAATACTATCAGCAAGTTTTCTAACATGATCAATTTCTTCACCATTAGACCAACCTGAAGAACTATTATTAAACGTTTTGATGGCATCAATAACTATTTTTTGATCTGCAGGTTTTAGAAGCACTAGAAGCTTTGCTCCCGTTCTAGCAACATCTTTTCTATCTTCTTCTTTTAAGGTAATAGCGGCAGAATTTATGGAATAAACAAAATCACTAATAATATCAACTTGCTGATTATATTTTTGGGAAGTTTCAGCTATTCGACTTTGTTCACTTTTGTATTTTAGTTCTTGCTCACTTTTCTTTAGTGAGTAGCTATTGTTTATCAAAGTTGTAAGTATTGGTGAAACAAGAGCGCAAATAGCAATAACCGCAGTAATTACGGTTGACCAATTCGCTAAACTGGTTTTCATAGAATCACCTCCCATTTACAGGATGATTCTAGTGTATCAAATAAAAAGGAAGTGAATTCAGTATTGACTGAAGATAAAAAAGTAATAAATATCAACAAAGAAGCTGCTGACAAATTAAAGCAGGAACAAACTCATAAAACTTTATTTGAAGAAACTAAAGATGGTTCTCTAAAAACTACGTCTGTTAAAAACGTTGTACTAATCCTTAAGACTGATAAAAACCTCCAAGATTTATTTAAATTCAATGAATTTACCAATGAAGTAGATGTGGTTAGAAATGCCGAATTAAAGACTTCAATTGGAAAAATTAATATTGCAAAAGGTCAATATACTGATCAAGTTATCAATGGTGTTGAGCTTTATATTGAATCATCTTCAAAGTATAAAGGTGCTATCTTTAAAAATAATGTAATTGATCAAGGTATTACTAATGTTGCTTACATGAATTCATATAATCCAGTAATTGATTATATGAATGAAGCTTATGCAAAGTGGGATAAGAAACAAAGACTAGATAATTATTTTGTTGATTTCCTTGGAGCACCTAACAATAAAACCACTGCTCTTATTACTGAATTGTGGTTCATGGGTGCAGTAGCTAAGGCCTATAATCCTAAAACTAAGTTTGATTTTGTTTTGGATCTAGTTGGTGGTCAAGGTGTAGGTAAAACATCCCTTTTGCAGAAAACCGCGCCAATGGGTCTTTATACAGACCAATTCAACACATTTTCAAATAAAGATGATTTTGAAGTTATGAAAAATGCTTTGATCGTTAATGATGATGAAATGACAGCTTCAAATGCTGCAAGTTTTGAAGAAATTAAGAAATTCATTACTATGCAACAGTTTGAATATCGTAAAGCCTATGCTAGAAAATCTGAAACTTTTCAAAAGAAATTTGTTTTGGCTCGTACTACTAATGAAGTAAAACACTTAAAAGATCGTTCTGGTGATCGTAGATTTATTTCAATTTTTGCTGATGTTAAGCATCAAAAGAAATCACCAATTACGGATTTAACTGATGAATATGTTCAGCAAGTTTGGGGCGAAGCAGTATGGCTTTACAAGAATACTAAAAATCCATTTATTCTTTCTGAAAATGCGCAAAAGCTCCTTGAAGAGAATCGTAAGCAATTTAGATATACTTCAGGGCTTGAGGATCAACTTAACATTACTCTTGAAAATGACTTCAAAGATCAAAAGTTTATTCCTAATACAAAGTTGGCATTCGCTTTATTTGCAGATAGGGATGCACTAAGCCGTAATTCTAAAGAAGCTCGTGATATTCGGTATTACATGGGTCATTTAGGTTATGAAGTAGGTGCTAGAAAATTAATTGATGGGAAAACCGTTTCAGGATTTGCTAAATTACAGTAGATTACGGTTAAATTACGGTTACCGTAATTGCTGAAAGCCTTGATATATGTGGAGTTAAGTTGATTGATTACACTACTACACTTAATTCCTAATAAAAAAATAAAAATAATATATATATAAGAGAAATAGAGACAGCCTTAAAGAGTTTTAGAAAAGTTACCGTAATTTTTCTCTAAATTGATGGCTGTACACCTTATGGCTGTAGGAATAAATGGCAATTACGGTAGCTATTTTTACTTGCAACCTGCCGTAACCTTTTGAGGTGAAATTTTATGAATAATCCATTTAAAAAATATACTGATCACTTAGCTGAAACTTTAGAAAGTAAAAACAAAGCCTATGGAGATAGCTTTACTAAGTCAGTCGGCCCATTAATGGTTAATTTAGAAGCTAGTCAAACAGAATTGCTTCCAGATAATGAAGAAAGTAAAAATACTCATGCTAACAATAAATAGGTGGTACTTTAATGGCTAGTGAAGAACATGAAATTCAAAAAGAGATCTTGGTGGCGCTATCTCAACATAAATGCAATGCTTTTAGAACCAATGTAGGCAAAGTTCAAACAATTGATCATAGATGGTTTGATACGGGATTACCTCAGGGGCATCCTGATTTATATGGCTGGCGTTGGGTAGATAATCAAGTGTTTTATATTGAGGTTAAATCTAAAACAGGTAAACCTAGACCGGATCAAATACGCTTTCATGAAATGCTTCAATCTCATAATGTAATTCATGGAATTGCACGAAGCGTTAAAGATGCATTAATGATTGTGGACGGAGGTCTAATAGGATATGGCTATGACTAAATATCAGAAGGCCTTAATTTATATTCGTAAGGCTGAACTTCAATATGGTTCAATTAGTAAAACTCCTGAAAATGATCCTAATTTAATTAAGGCACGAAATTTATTAGCGGTTAATCGGGACAATGTTAAAGTTTTTGAGCCAGATGATACTGATTTAGAGATTAAAAGAATGCTGGAATATGGCTATCCCGCACATGTGATTTATGAGAAGTTACGTGTAAGGCAACCGGTTGTACAACGTGTTAAAGAATATTATGACTTAACATACAAGCCTCTCTTTAAATACAAATTAACTAAAGATGGTCAACCAGATTTTTATACTCCTTATGTTAAGGGGATAACCAGAATTGCAAAAATTTCTAATAGCTTTAATTCCAAAACTATCTTTGATTTAATCCCTAAATTGGGCTATGAAATTTCGGAAGTATCTTTTTATTGGGGCGATTTGCCTGATGACTGCACATATGCTATTAGAAGATCTATTGTGTATGTTAAACATGGTATTGATTCATGGCTGAATGAAGCATGGAAAGGATGATGAAATGAAAATTATAATTGATACGCCAGTTTTTGATGAATTGACTAAATATTGTAAAAAGATTAATGAACCTATTTCAGTTATAGCTTCAAAAGCAATAAAAAAATATATAAATATGGAGTGAAGAAAATGAGTTTATTATTTCCTGAAATTAATAAAAAAAGAACGCTTGAGAATGTTTCAAGTTTCTTCAAAAAAGATTTACCTAAGCTGCTCCTTATGAGTGGAAGAAATTTAACTGATTTGAGCTCTCCTAAATTATCTGCAGCTCCTGGTAGTTCAAATTTTGGGAATGCTAATGAAGACAAACTCATTAATGGTATTGATGCTGAAGCTATGGTTGAAGCTGTCTATGATGCAATTCATCATTGCTCTCATAATTCGCAAATCATCTTGATTGAATTGTTTGTTAAGCGTAAATCATGGCAAGAAGTTAAGCAAATGGTTTACAGCGAACAATACAAATTCTCTTATTTGCGTAGACGGGCTATGTTTGATTTCGCTGACTCATTCAGTTACTGGCAAAAAGTCCATCACTGCCAACCATTAATCAGCTTGACGGATTTTAGTTAAGAGCAATTTTGCAATAACTTTAGAGCATTAATAGAGTAATCCCATAACAATAAATTATTGTATTATAGTATTGTCGAAAAAAGATAAGTGATTAAGTCCTTACTAAATATCGTTTCATTCAATTGAGCTTAATTACTTGTGCCGTGAAAACTCTTATGAGTAAAAAGACACGTCCGACTATTAAAGTTTCGGTGGTATGGGTGTAAGTCCCATCACGGCTTTAATGAGAACATTGGAATAGCCTTAATTTTTATTAAAAGCATCAAAATTTTAGAAAATGGGTTGTAGGTTCTAGTCCTATGTTTCTCATGGCCTTGCTAAGCTATAACAATTCCGTCCTCCTTGAAAAGAACGAAACCACGAATTAGCAAGGCTTTCTGGTAAGATATGCAAATGGTTAACGCTGACAGTCTGTAAAACTGTTGCCCTATGGCTTTGTAGGTTCGAATCCTACTCTTACCATTTGTCCGTGATGACATAAAACTAAAAATTCATTCACCAAAAAAATGTCAAGTCTTTTAATTTTAGGCTTGGCATTTTTATAATTGTCTTGAGGTGAATGAAATGAACTTGTTTAATACAATTTTAGGAGTTTTATTGCTATTTATTTTAATAGCAGTTAATAATCTTCCTAATCATATTTATAAAATGTTTGAGGAGAAGTATAAAAACAAAAATAATAGGCAACTTCAAATAGAATCATACTTCAAGCAATTAGGTGGTAAAAAGCAAGAAGAAATATTATCTAAATGGGCAGATTTTCTCACTAACATGGAAGAAACTTTAAATAAATATACTAAGAAAGATGAAGAAAGTAAGACCCGTTTAATGGAATTAATGCATGATACTATTATGTATGGTTCGGATCGTACAATAAAATATGTAGCTTATTTTAGAATGCAGGCTAGTCAGGATGTTGAGAAGAATAATGACCAACAAGAAAATTATGAAAATCAAAAATATGTAGTAATTATGGCTTGTATTGTATCCAGTTTAAAAGAAGATTTTACAGGATATAAAATTGATCCATTAGATTTGCTAAAAATTATAATTTCTGATTATGATGAATATGAAGCTATTTATCAAGAGGCGTTAAATGATATAAAGGAAGAACTTGATGAAATGTAATGAATGAGATATTTTCTTTTTTTAACAGTTCAGATTTTTCTATAATAGCAGTTGCAGCTATTATTACTGGAATAATTTTACTTGTAATAATTTTTTACTTTTTAAATAAATATTTTTAAGTCAGCATAAGCTGGCTTTTTATTTTGCATAAAATAAGGCGGTGGTGATATGATTTGACGATTAAGAAAAGTAAAGAAAACAGTGCTTTTTCTAAGCTAGATAAAAAGCATCAAGAAGCTGTTAAATTGCTCTTTGAAGGTGATTTAAAAGATGAAGAAATTGCTAAAAAAATTAATCGTTCAACAGTCACCTTATGGAAATGGAAGAAAGATCCATTATTTAAAGAAGCGCAACATGAATACAGTATTTCTCAGTTAAATAATGCATTGCCGGATGCCATTAAGGAATTGCTTAAATTGATCCGTAATGGTAGATCTGAAATGGTTAAACTTCAAGCAATTCAAACTGTATTAAAACAAGCTGGCTTGTTTGCAGATAATGGAACTCCTGAACTTGATGCTGCCAGAATTCGTAAAGCTAATGCTGATGCTCGTGTGGCTGAAGCTAGGGCTAAGGCAATGGAAGACAATGGTCAAGACATGGAACAACTACTTGATAAGATGTTAGATACTTTAACTAAGGAGGATAAAAAGAATGGCAATAACTGATTTCTTTACTCCTAAACAAGTTAAGGTATTCCATACTTATGAGACAAAGCCATTTAAGATTATGATCCTATCTGGCGCTGTTCGTTCTGGTAAAACTTTTATTGATAATGTTCTGTTTCTTAATGAACTAAAGAGAGTGGCTAACTTAGCAAAGGCTCAAAATGATAAGCATCCTAGATTTATTTTGGCTGGTGCTACATCCGGTTCAATTTACAACAACGTCATTTCAGAATTGCAAACGCAATTTGGTTTAACTCTTAAACCTGATTTCCATAATCATTATCATTTGTTTGGTGTTGATATTGTTCCGGTTTATACCAGCTCTATTTCCGGTTTATCTAGTGCTCGTGGTTTTACTTCTTATGGAGCATACGTAAACGAAGCATCCCTTGCTAACCATGAAGTGTTTAACGAAATCCAAAACCGTTGCTCGCAACCTGGATCACATATTATTTGCGATACTAACCCAGATATACCAACTCACTGGCTGAAAACTGATTTTATTGATAATCATAATCCTGATTCTGGTATTATTTCATTCAACTTTACAATTGATGATAATACATTCCTTGATCCTGATTACGTTAAGTCAATGAAAGCTTCTAAGCCTAGGGGAATGTTTTATGATCGTGATATTTTGGGGTTATGGGTAACCGGTGAAGGTATTGTTTACCAGGATTTTGATGCTAAGAAAATGGTTATTGATGATAGTAAGATTCCTGAAGGACTTCATTATTACTGTGGCGTTGACTGGGGTTATGAACACCCTAATCCAATTTTATTGCTAGGTGATGATGATCAAGGGAATACTTATGTTTTAAGAGATTACACAAAAAAACATAAATTTATTAATTACTGGATTAAGATTGCACAGAACTTGCAAGATGAGTTTGGACGCAATCTTATTTTTTATGCTGATTCAGCACGTCCTGATAATGTTAATGAGTTTCAAGCTGCAGGTATCAACTGTATTAATGCTAACAAGAATGTATTGCCTGGTATTGAATGTGTTGCACAGAAGATGCGCGAAGGTAAATTCTTTGTTGCTGAATCTTGCTCTCAAGGTTTAATGAATGAAATTTACCAATATGCCTGGGATGAAAATACCGGACAGCCTTTAAAAGAAAATGATGTGAGACATAACGACCGGCTTGATGCTTTGCGTTATGCAATTTATTCAAGAAATGTGAAAGGGGGATTTGTTCCTTGGAATTAAAAGCTTTAAAAGATCTAATCAAGAATACAGAAAGCCAACGGAATACTTTCAATCAAAGGTATCATACTTCTGTTAAGTACTATAAAAATGAAAATGATATCACTATTCGTACTCGTGGCGAATCTAAAATTAAAGAAGATGGTGGCAAGAAAGATCCCCTTCGAAGAGCTGATAACAGAATTTCTAATAGTTTGCATCAGTTGTTAGTAGATCAGGAGGCCGGATATATTGCTACTGTTCCTCCGAAAATTGATGTAGGTAATGAAAAAGATAATCAGTTAATTCAAACTGTTCTTGGTGACCAATATAATTTAGCTATTAACCGTTTAACTGTGGATGCATGTAACGCTGGTGTTTCTTGGCTTCATTACTGGGTAGATGATCAAGGCAATTTTAGATATGGTGTGATTGATCCTGATCAAATTACTCCAATCTATGACACGACACTTGATAATAAACTTGTTGGTTTACTTCGTTCATATCGTGAATTGGATACTGATAGTGGTAAATATTTCACGGTTCATGAATATTGGAATGACAAACAAGCACAGTTCTTTAGAACTAGTGCTAATGATCAATCAGTTATTGAACCATTCAATAGAATTCCATCTTATGATGTAACAGCTGGTTATGATGCTGGTGAAAGTAATACTTATGATCATAAAATGGGACGTGTGCCATTTATTCCATTCCCTAAGAATAAGTATCAACAGCCTGATTTATTTAAGTACAAAGGTTTAATTGATGCTTATGATCACATCTATTCTGGTTTCTTAAACGATGTATCAGATGTTCAGCAAGTAATCTTAGTTCTAACCAATTATGGTGGTACTGATCTTAATACCTTCATGGATAACTTGAAGAAGTACAGAGCTATTAAGTTCAACAATCCTGGTAATGGTGATAAATCTGGAGTTGATAAGTTAACAATTGATATTCCGGTTGAAGCTCGTAAAACATTGTTAGATTTGACTAGAGAAAACATCTTCACTGAAGGCCAAGGTATTGATCCTGCTAAGTTTGAAACCACCAATGCAAGTGGTACAGCTATTAAGATGCTTTATTCAAACCTGGAATTAAAAGCAAGCAATACCCAGGCTTACTTCACTAATTCTTTAAATGATCTAGTTCGTGCAATTATGAGATTCTACAATCTAAAAGATCCTGAAGGTCGGAAGATTACTCAAACTTGGAAACGTACTAGAGTTGAAGATAAATTAGCGCAAGCACAAGTGGTTTCAACAGTTGCTAACTTTACTTCAAAAGAAGCAATTGCTAGAGCTAATCCGATTGTTGACGATTGGCAACAAGAGCTTGAAGATCAAAAAGAAGACATCCAAAATAGTGACGGTTTTAGAGCCTCTCAGAGCTTTGATAATCCTGATGAAGAAGATTACTCAAACGATGATAAAACTGCTCCTAATAAATCAGAGCAGGCAAATAAAAAGGCTTAGTGATTAATTATGAACTCTCAAGAATATTGGAAGAAAAGAGCTCTACTCGCTAAGCAAAAAGAAATGGCTTCAACCGCTGAATATGAAGTAGCTATGAGATCACGTCTTAAGGATCTTGAAAATGAATTTATTAAAGAATCCAAGAAATGGGTAACTAAATATGCTAATGAAAATAATCAGTCACTTAAAGAAGCGGCTGATTATTTAAATTCTATTGATACTAGTAAGTTTGATATGACTTTAGCAGAGTTTGAAGCCAAAGCTAGAGCTGGTGGCTTTGAAAAAGAGTTAAACTCTGCTTACTATAAAACTAGAATTGCTAGACTTCAGGAATTGTACAGACAATATCAAGAGTTAGCTGCTAGATATGCTGATAATGAAGAAGACAATATGGCTATTGGCTTAGCCAAACGGTATGAAGATACTTATTTATTAGAGAATTACAACAAATATTTAGTAGTAGGTGGCTTAGATGTTAATTTTGCTCATTTTAATGAACAAGAATTAAAAGATATTGTTTACCAACCTTGGAAGGGCGGTAATTTTAGTAAGAGAATATGGAATAACTACACTAAAGTTATGCCGGAAGTTCTAACAGATGTAATGTTTAGATCAACTGCTTTAGGCTATTCTTACAATCGTGTTGAACGAATGCTAAGAGATAGATTTCAAGGTGTGGTTAAATCTAATATCCATCGTTTAGTTGTCACTGAAATGGGACATGCTGCAGAACAAGCAACAAAGAAGTTCTATAAAGATTCAGATATTGATCAATACCAATATCTAGCAACACTTGAAACTCATACATGTGAAGTTTGCGCTCATTTAGATGGGCGCATTTTTTATGTCAAAGATGAAAAAGATGGTGTTAATTATCCATTAATTCATCCATACTGCAGGTGTACGACTTGTGGTTATATTAAAGATTTGCCTGATATTCCAACGCGCTGGTATCGTGATCCGATTACTGGAAAAGGCAAATGGACACGGAACATGACTTTTGAACAATGGAAAAAAGCTACCGCTCCAAAGACCATACAGCCACAAGGGATGAGAGGCCTTACATTTTTGAGGTGAAAAAATGACTAAACCAAAATTTACCAGCGCATCTACAAATATTAACAGTGTGAACGCTTATTACGGGTAATGCAGAGTTAAGCAAGCAACTAAATCCCCTGGGGCTGTAGGATTGTGACGTATTTTTTTGGGTGTGAATGCTTTAAAACCTTTCTTTATTATATTTATTTTCTTTTTTTAAATTTATCTTTTTAAGAAAAAAGTAGTAATAGTATGCAAACACCTACAGCCTGTAGGAGTTTCAGTATGCACGAACTCGTAATAGACTTTACACATAATTTAGTGTACCCAACACAATTAGCAGTCTGCATGAGAGAGTGCTTAAAAAAAACGGTGACAATACGCAATTTATTGTCATATTGGTATTAACCACAAAATTTAAACTATACAAAATAGAGAAGTAAAAATATGAAAAATCTATGGAACAAAATACGCTATAGTGAGTGGTTTACAATTGCGTTACAAGTCTTACTTGTAGTGATTACTTTTATAGTACTTTCAGCTATAGGAACTTTAATAAGCGTGTGGTTTGTCCATTTTATGAAAGATACTTTTGGAATTAATGTTTATTGGACATTACATTAATAATTGTTTGACCTGAGCAAGTCGTAAAACTGCTCTTTTTGTATGCCTTGTGAGAGGCGAACTCGTAGAAAACGTGTAAAAGGTAAGGAGAATTTATATGAAAAGAAATCAACTTAAAGATTTAGGACTTGATGAAGATCAAATCAAAGCTGTTATGGATTTGAATGGTGAAGATATTAATAATGCTAAATCTGGTAATGATGCAATTGTTGAAGAAAACAATGCTTTGAAAGCTCAAATTGCTGAACGTGATAAAGATTTAAAGAATTTACGTAAGAATGCTAAGGATAATGAGGAATTATCAAACTCATACAAGGAATTAGAAACCAAGTATAAGAATGACACGGCTGATCTTACTAATAAATTAAATCAAACACGTCTTACTAGTGCTGTTGATCGTGTTTTAAATGCAAGCAAGGTCAGAGATACTAAAGCAATTAAAGGTTTTCTGGACATGGATAAGGTCAAATTTGATGACCAAGGCAATTTGTCAGGACTAGATGAACAAATTAAAGAAATTCGCCAAACTGCACCATACATCTTTGATGAAGGTATTAAGCAGAACTATGAACCAAACAATGGAACACCTGCTACTACTGATCCGGTACAAGCTATGGTTGATGTTTTTAAGAAATAGAGGAGATTTATTAAATGGCAGAAGTTATTAACTATGCTGATGCATACCAAAGTGCATTGGAACAAGCTTTTTATGATGGTCACTTATACAGTGCAGATTTGTGGAACTCACCATCAAATGCAATGGTTAAGTTCGATGGTGCAAAACATATTAAGGTACCACGTCTTTCAATTACTGCAGGACGTAAAGACCGCCAACGTAGAACTATTACAAGCCCAGCAGTTAACTACAGTAACGATTGGGATGAATATGAGTTAACTAACGAACGTTACTGGGATACTCTTGTAGACCCACTAGACGTCGATGAAACTAATATGGTGGTCTCAATCGCTAATATTACCCGTCAATTTAACTTAGATTCCAAGATGCCCGAAAAGGACAGAGAAATGTTCTCTAAGTTATATCAACAAAAGGTTAAGTATGATGGTCAAGAGGGGATTCACACTGAATCAGTCGATGAAACAAACGTTCTTAAGTTATTCGATGAAATGATGAGTAACTTCGATGAAGCTCGTATTCCAGCTCAAGGACGTATTCTTTACGTAACCCCTAAAATGAATTCAATTTTGAAGCGTGCAGATGCTATGAACCGAACAGTGGTTATTTCTGATCCTTCAGCTATTACTCGTACAGTTCACTCATTGGACGAAGTAACCATTAATGTTGTTCCATCAGACTTGATGCAAACTACTTTTGATTTCACTGTTGGTTCAAAGCTTAAGTCAGATGCAAAGCAAATTGAAATGTTCTTAATTAGCAATGGTGTTCAAATTGCACCTGAAAAATACAGCTTTGTTGGATTTGATCAACCATCTGCTTCAACTTCAGGTAACTACTTGTACTACGAACAATCATATGATGATGTTCTCTTATTAAGTACAAAGACTAAGGGCTATGAAGTTGTTGTTGGTGATGCTACTGGCACTAAAGACTTATCAGATTCATCAAAGCTTGTTAAGAAAGCAGATCCTGCTAATGTAAAGCCAACTGAAGCTAGTACTGTTGAAGAAATCAAAGCCTATTTAACTGCTCATAAGATTGACTTCTCTGGTAAGACTACTAAGAACGACTTATTAGCTTTAGTAAAATAGCTTAGGTGGTGATTGAATGGATAAAGAACACATTGTTAATCAAGTTAAATTACTAATTCCTAACAACAATGAAAATCCTGATTATGATAAAATCATTGATTTTACAGTTGATAAGATCATGAATGATATTGCTAATTACTGTAATATTCCAATCGATGAACTGCCTAATGAATTATCTACTGTAGTGGTTAACATGACAGTTCAAGCAATTAAGGTAAATGGTTTTCTTGATGGTGAGAGTGCTGCTAACATTCAATCACTAAATGAAGGTGATACCAGTGTTACATTTAAGCCTATGAGTGATATTTATTTAGCTCTACAAGGTTTAAATCCTATTACGGATAATTACACTAATATCTTAAATAACTTCAGGAGACTACCAGAATGAGCCAATTTGAAAGTTTAAAAAGGGTAGTCTCATTGTTATGGACGGATAAAGCAAAGATCACTGGTACTAAGAAAGTAATTAAGAATCACATTACTAATAGTGTTGAAACTACAATTGTAGAAAAAGAACCTTGCAAAGTTGTTCTGAAAGGGCAATCCGCAGGTACTCAAACTATCTTTGGTACTGATGAAGCTGACGCTAAATTATTAATTCGTAATGGTATTGATATTCCTGCAGGAGCGGTTATTTATATTACTGATCAAAACGGCAATACTACTAAATACAAACGCTCTAGCAAAGGATATTCTGGCTATTATTCACATCAAGAGATCGCAATGGTAAGGGATGAAAAAGCATGAGTTTAGGCATTGTCGATGATGCAGAGTTTCAAGCCTGGGCCAGTCGTGTTAAAGGACGAATTGATAGTGGTCAACTTAAAAAAGAGATAGGTCAGAGCACTAAGCGTATTGGTGTTCAAGCGATTAGAACACTAAAAGTAAATACTCCAGTTGCCTCTGGTACCTTGCGTAAAGCTTGGACTGCTGAAGGCCCTTCTGTAAGTGGCGGCGGCTGGGTTGTTAAAGTCAGCAATCCTACCGAGTATGCTTCCTATGTTGAAAGTGGTCACAGAACTCGTAACCACAAGAACTGGATACCAGGTCAATTCTTTATGAAGAATTCCTTGAATGCGATAGATTCCCAGCTACCTGATCTGATAACACCTGGCTTATGGGCTTTTAGGAATTTACTATCATGACAATAATCGAAAGAATAGCGGATGAGTTAGCTCGTATCTCACCGAACACAACAATTTACACGGAAAATCAACCTAATGGGTTTGAAGAACCGTGTTTTTTTATAGGCAGAGCAGGAAATACAACTCTAAAGCCAGAACTTTTTGATTATGAAGTTAGAAAAATGCCATTTCAAGTTGTTTATTTTCCACCAGAAGAAAATGCTAATGAAGCATTAGATGAGATGGAAGCACTGCTAATGGACAATCTAACTGTATTGCCTGATTTTGCTTATTTAAGAAATCGTGAATTCAGTGTAGATACTAATGAACATACGTTGACGTATGATTTTGATCTCGTTTTACGGATGTACAAACCAGATCTTTCATTAAAACAAAGGAGTTTAGATTTAAATGCAAGAACAAAAGGAAACAACAGGGAATAACACCAAAGTTGAGTACGCCGAAGTCAAGTATACTAAGGCTCAAATTAAGCAAGCTGGTTTATTCCCTGGAACTAACAATACGGCAATTATTAATGCTGCGTTAGAAGACAACAAAACTTATACAATTGCCGAAGCTAAGAAAGCAATTGAAGACTTTAAAGGAGGTATGTAATAAATGGCAGGTGGAACTTGGAGAATGCAAAACAAAGTAAGACCGGGTGTTTACATCAATGTTCGTGGTGATGGCAAGCCGGTATTAACCACACCTTTGGGCCGTCTATTGATGTTCCAAAATAAGCCTCTAGGTTGGGGCAAGAATGGCATCATTGAATTAAAAGCTACTAGTGATTTTACTGCGCTAACTGGGCACAAGAACACCGACGAGGTATTGGCTCCAGTTTATGAAGCTTTGAAGGGTGCCGAAACGGTATTGCTTTTAAACGATTTTACTGGTGGTGCTAAATCTACTGCTACTAAGACAGGTGTTTATACCATTAATGCAAAATATGAAGGTGAACAGGGCAATAACATTAGTGTTAGTTTTGTTCCTAGTCCCTTGGCTGATGGTGCAAACACTCAAGATGTAACTGTAACTACTATCTTCGGCACTAAGCAAGTTGATCAAGTAAAAATCACTTTACCAAAGGCTGACACTGATGCAATTGCTAAAGCAGGATTAACCAAGGAAGACCAATTGGAAGTCCACAATGACTACGTAGACATTACTTTTGGTACTACTCCGGCAGATGTTACTAAGGAATTAAATGGCAAGGGAGAATATCCACTTTATACTGCAATTTATAATGGTTTAACTCAAAGTGCTACAAACGTTACTTTAACAGGTGGTACTAATGGTACTAATAATGTAGTCAATGACATGCATGACTACTTGGAAAACGAATATTACGCTGTAGCAACTACTGCTGGCTGGGAGGAATCAAGCAACATTCACAAGCTTTTAGCCGAAGAAACTAAGCTTTTACGCGAAAACGTTGGTATTAAGGTTCGCGCCGTTATTCCTAATACGGTCGGTGTGGCTTACAACTATGAAGGTGTATCAACTGTTTTGAATGGTTATGTAATTAATGATGGCACTGTAATCAGTCCTAACATTGCTGCAGCTAGATTTGCTGGTATGAGTGCTAGTGCTACACCAGATCAAGCATTAACTTATACCCAACTTGATGATGCTGTAGAAGCTAGCCCAAAGTTAAACAACGACAAGACTATTGAAGCTTTAAATGCTGGACAAATTGTGTTTACCACACGGGCTGGCAGTCGAGTAGTGATTGAACAGGACATTAACTCACTCACTAAGTTTACTAGCGAAAAATCTAAAGACTTTAGCAAAAACAGAATTATTAGAACACTTGATGAAATTTGTACTAATACTACTCAAACGTTTGAAACTAGTTTTTTAGGTAAGGTTTCAAATAATGAATATGGGCGTGATTTGTTTAAAGCCAACCGTGTGAGTTACTTGTCCGGATTAGAATCACAAAACATGATTCGTGATTTTGATCCTAATGATTTAAGCTTGGCTCAAGGCAATGACAAAGACGCGGTATTAATGGACTTATATGTAACACCAGTAGACGCAATGGAAAAGCTCTACGTTAACTTAATCGTGAGATAGAAAGGATAAATAAATGGCAACAACTTTAGAACAAGTTCTTCATGGTAGAGATACCATTTCATCAAAGGACGCTAAGGTTACCGTCACAATTGACGGCAATGTTATTAATCTGATTGATTGTAAAGAATTAAAGATTAACATCAAAAAGAACAAAGAAAAGGTTCAAGTTCTTGGCGATCACTGGACTAAGCACAAAACCACTTCTGTTGATGGTACTGGTACTTTAGGTCAATATGTAATTAACAGTAATTGGTTGAAATATGGTATTCCTTACACTCAAAAAGAGGGAGACTTATACTTTACGATCACTTTTTCCATCGAAGACCCAACTTCAAGAGCTGGTAAACAAATTATTCAACTTGATGAAGTGAACTTGGACGAAATTCCAGTGGCAGATTTTAAAGCAGATGATACTGTAATGGATACTTCGGCAGATTTCACTTTTGAAGGCATCCACTTAGTACAATCTTTTGATGGTATTCAGTAAGGAGAAAAATAAATGGCTGAAAATTTTAATGTAGAAGATTTTATTAATGTTGAAAGCCCTGTAAAGGAAGAAGAAGTAAAGATCAAGCGTTTTAAGGTGCCTTTTAAAATTCGCTCTTTAACCGCAAAAGAAGTAAGCGAATTAAGAAACGATTCAAAAGAAGTGCAATTTAACAAATCAACTAGAACTTCTCAAAAAGTGCTGAATCAAGACAAGTTCGAAAATAATTTGATGGCTGCCAGTGTCGTAGTTCCTAACTTGAAGAATGAAGAACTCCAAAAGCATTATGGCACTTATGGCGATCCTGCAGGCACATTGGAAGCAATGCTCTTAGCAGGTGAGTACAATGTCTTAGCTGAAAAAGTGTTAGAGCTTTCAGGCATTGATGCTGATAATGATAACGATTTAGTGGCTGAAGCAAAAAACTAATTAATAATTCGATTGGTGATTTCTCCATTTACAACTATGTCCTTAATAAATATCATTGGACTCCCCAACAGTGGGCAAATCTAAATGAAAGAGAAAAGACATTAGTTGTCGCATCAATTGAATTAAGATTAGAGCAAGAAGAGGAAGAAAGAAAAGAAAGCGAAAGAGAGGCAAAGTCATAACACATTGAAATGATATGTGAGAGACTTAGCCTCTCTTTTTTTGTAGGAACTAGAAAGGAGGTTAATGTATGCCAGAAATAAGTGCAACGATTAGAGTTGTTGATGCTTTTAGTAATCCGTTAGATAAATTGTCAAATGGGCTTTCAAGAGCGCAATCGGGTTTTAGCAGGTTAAAAGGCTCACTAGGTGGAAATATGTTTGGTGGTGCTGAAAAATCCAGCAGTGGCTTATTTAAATCTATGGCTGGTGGCGTTGCGGTAGGCAACATGATCAGCAAAGGAATGGGCTTGGCTGGCTCTGGTATTAGGTCAATGGTAGGAGAGCTTAATGAGGCTTCCACTTCGTGGCAAACGTTTGAAGGAAATATGCATCAGTTAGGTGCGTCTGATACTCAGATAGCTAAAGCTAAAGCCGAAATGCAAAAATTTGCACAACAAACAATTTATAGTGCTTCCGATATGTCTAGTACTTATGCTCAGTTAGCCGCAGTTGGTACTAAAAATACTGCTCAATTAGTTAAAGGTTTTGGTGGTTTGGCTTCTGCGGCTGATAATCCGCAACAAGCCATGAAAACTTTAAGTGAGCAAGCCACTCAAATGGCGGCTAAGCCTAAAGTTCAATGGCAAGACTTCAAGCTTATGCTGGAACAAACACCAGCCGGTATTTCTGCCGTTGCTAAAACAATGGGTGAAAGTACTACACAACTTATTAAGGATATTCAAGATGGCAAGGTGAAGACTCAAGATTTCTTGAATGCTGTTGCTAAGACTGGTACAAACGCCAACTTTAGTAAAATGGCTACCCAATATAAGACAGTTGGGCAAGCTATGGACGGCTTGAAGGAAACATTAGCCAATAAACTTCAACCGGCTTTTGATAAAGTCTCAAAAGTCGGGATTAAATGGGTTTCTAACTTATCAGATCGAATAGGTAAACTTAATTTCACTAAAATTGGTGATCAACTATCTAATTCGTTAGGCAAAATTAATATTGATCAAGTATTTGATGGCATTGGTGACGCTGCTTCTAGAATTATGCCTGTGATTTCTGAAATTGGCACATCAATTGGTCAAATGTTTGATGGATTCCAAAATTCTGGTGCAATTAATGGAATTGTCTCAACGTTTCAAACTGCTGTTAATGCTATTAAAAATATGTTTAGTAGCTTAAATTCTAGTGGTTTGTTCGAAGGTGTTGGTCAAGCAATAGGCAATTTAATTAATATGATTGCTCCTGTTTTTAACAGTTTAATATCTTCAGTTTCTAATCTGATGTCTACCTTAATACCGATTTTATCTAGTATAGGTAGTGCAATTATGGCCACAATTCAGCCAATTGCAAGCACAGTAACACAAGTATTGTCTAGTGCATTTAATGGCTTATCTGCAGGATTAGCACCTTTAGCAAATGCCTTTAATCAATTAAGATCGGCGGCTGCACCATTAGGGCCAGTCTTACAAATTGTAGGGCATGCACTTGGAACATTGGGCGGTACCGCATTAGCTGGCGTAGCTCTTGGAATTGGCGTTGTAGTTGATGCTTTAACGTCATTAGTATCAGTAGCGGCAGGTGTGGTTAATGCTGTTAGAGGCATTGCTCAAGGATTCCATGCATTAGGAGATGCGTTAACTGGAAACTTCAGTGGCGCAAAACGTGATATTGAAGATGCTAAGAATGCCATGATCGACATGAAGAACTCCTTTGGTAATGTTGGTAATGCTATTGGCAATGGTGTCACTGCCAATATGATTAAACAGTTTAGCCAAGTCGGTTCTGCGGCTAAGAAGACTGCTAGTGATGTCAACGGTATTAAGATGAAGCCACAGGTTGATGTGGCTAGTGCTAATGCTAAAATTGCCGATTTAGGTAAGAAGACTGTTCAAGGTCCTAAAGTTAAAGTTGAAAAGCCAAAACTTAACTTTACCAACCCATTTAAAAACATTCTTGGTGGCAATACTAAAACTATTCCTGCTCCTAAAATTGGCAAACCTAAAGTTCCAGCTCCTTCTGTACCTAAGACGGTCAAATCCATTAAGGCTCCTAAAGTTGATAAGCCAAAAGTACCAACGCCAACTATGCCTAAAGAGCTTAAAACAATTAAAGCTCCTAAAGTAGCTAAACCTAAAGTACCAACGCCAACTATGCCACATCTTAAAACTATTCCAGCCCCTAAAGTGCAGAGACCTAACATGAGCGGTGTCGTTTCTGCTGTTCGGTCAGGTATGAGTAGAGCAGCTTCAGCCGCAAGAGCAGGTGGCGCTCAAATTAGCGCTGCAGTTCGTAGCGCATTAAATCAAGCTATAGCTGCTGCTAGAAGTGCCGCTGGGGCAATGCAAGCCGCCGGTGCCATGATTGGTGCTGGTTTAGCGGCTGGTATTCGTTCTCAAATTGGTGCAGTGGCTGCCGCTGCCAACGAGTTGGTAGCTCAAGCTAATAAAGCAGCTAGAGCCGCCGCTCAAATTCACTCACCTTCTAGATTGTTTGCAGAAGTTGGTAGTTTTATTGGTCAAGGTATGGCTGTGGGTATGGATTCTACTAGAGGGCTTATTAGTCAAAGCAGTAGAGCCATGATTAATAGTGCTTACCCTGGATTAAATAGTTCTATTAGCAGTTCGGGTTCTTTAAGTTCAAGTTCAATTAGGGCAAATAGCGCTACAAGTAGTAATTACTACACTAGTGGTACTAATAATTCTAGCGAAATCACTATTGCCCCAGGTGCCATTGTAATTAACAGTTCAGGTAATCCTGAAGCGGATGCAGATGCTTTGCTTGATAAACTCGAAGAAAAAATTATGGAACAAGCCAATAGATCATTAAGTTAGGAAGTGTTGCATATGCCTGATCGTAGTGGCATGGAATTTTATATAAAAGATCAAACAACAGGTGAAAATTTACAAATACCAGTTAATCCTAGCGATGTTAAGCTGAAATATGAAACAGATGATCATTCTGAAACCATTGTTAACTTAGGTGAAGTAAACATTCCTGGTAAATTAAAGCTAGTAGGTGTATCAATTAATTCTGTTTTTCCTACGGTTGGTGCTCACTATGTAGCGACTAAAAGTCCACATAAGCAGGCTACCTATGTTAAGAAAATCAAATCAATGCAAAGCAAAAACCACAAAGTTAGATTCGTGGTTACCAAAACAGATATTTCAATGCTGATGACTATTGCTAGTTTTGAATATGGTTTAGAGAATGGTTGGGCTGATGAATATGCCTATACTTTAGAATTAAAACAATATCGTAAATTTAGTTATGAGAAAAAGAAAAATCCAAAAAAGCGAGGTAGATCTAAGAAAGGTAAGAAACGATCTAAGCCGGCTGGAAAAATTAGTGTTGGTTCAACTGTATCTGTAAACGGCCGGCTACACGCTGATAGCTATGGTAGAGGGACAGGAGTGTATGAAAAGAATGCTAAACGCGAAGTTTTATATATTATTCCCGGTCGCAAATATCCGGTTTGTGTGGGAGTTAACGGGAAAGCTCGTGGCTGGGTGAAAATGAGTGAGGTGAAAAGATCATGAGTGACTTAATTCAAATAACTTTATATAGACGCTCTACTCACTTTACTCACTCTAAAAAACGTGTAAGTTATGATATTAGCGATTTAGTAATTGATGGTTCGATTACTTTAGATAGAGATACTAATTTTTCGGCAACTGAATTTAACTTTAAATTAGTTTTTGAGAAAAAGCCTATCACTCCATATACTGGCGATATTATTTCTTTCAAATGGAAAAAGAAAAAGACGTTTTACGGCTATGTCTTTAAGTACGGTTTTGATAAAAATCATAATATCGCTGTTAAGTGCTATGGCCCTAGCCGCTATTTAAAAAACGAAGATTCGATTGTATTTAAAGCCGGTACATTGAGTGAACGATTTAAAGAAGTTTCAAAACGTGCCGGAATTAAAGCAAAAGTGGTGGCTGGATCAAGTCATAAATGCAAAGCTGAAGTTGATGATGGTAAAACATATTTTGACATGATTAAAAGTGCAATGAGTGCTACTACTAAAGCAACTCATAAGCATTACTTGATTTATGACAATTATGACACTGTAGAACTTAGAAAATTTCCTTACAAAAAGTTAGATATCGTTGTAGGTGATAAATCTGGATTGACCGATTATGATTATTCAGTTGATATTGATAATACCTATAACGTCGTGAAAGTTGTCCAAAAGGACAGTAAAAAGAGTAAGAATACATCTAAAACTAAGACTAGTGCAGATGATCCTAAAACTACCACAATTAAATCTAAATCTGTTGCCATGCCTTCTGCTAAACAATGGGGCAAGCTTCAAAAAGTGGTTAATGCTAAGAAGAAAGCTAATGATGCTCAAATGATTCAACAGGCTAAGAACGAACTCAAAAATCGTAATATGGCTAATAAGCAATTAAAAATTACTTGTATTGGTCGAACTGATTTAGTTCCTGGTAATTATGTAACAGTAAGTATCAAAGACTACAAGAAAAAGTTTAAGGACTGTCCAATTTTGAAAGCAGTTCATCACTTTGGCCAAGATTATACATGTGAGTTAACAATGAAAGTGGGGCAATCATGGCAGGTAAACGGCTCTATGAGTTAATGACTAAGCGCGGTGGTAAACCAAGCGACTATTCAGATGTTGTTTATGGAACTGTTATTAGTGCTAAGCCTTTAAAGGTTCAATTGTCCAATAACATGGTATTAACTGATGATTTCATTGTTCTTGGTAAACATATCGGGAATTTCAAGATTAAGGGCAAAGTTACCAAACACGAACACGATGAAGTTAAAGGTGAAATAGAACTAGAAATCGATAACTCTCTTGAATCTGGCGACAAGGTAACCATGATCCGTGAAGATGGTGGTCAACAGTTCTATTTATTTGAAAGGATAGGTGAAGACGGTTTTGGATTCTGATGAAGAGATTAATGTTGGGGCATTAATGGAAGATGCATATTTAGATGATGCTGACCTTGATGATGAAGAAGATAATCAAAGTCCTACTTATACTTTTAAAGTTGCTAATGGTCGGATTCGTGGTATGACAGACGAACTTGATGCAATGAAACAAGCAGTAGATAAAATTTTACAGACTGAACGTTTCGTTTATCAGATTTACGATGAACAGTATGGCAATGACTTGCCTGAACTGATTGGAGAATCTATTGATTATGCATTATCAGAAGCTGAAAGAATGACTGTTGAAGCTTTAGAAGCAGACGATCGAATTACTAGCGTTGAAATTACCAAGTGTGAGCAATCAAGTAGCGATTCAATTATCGTAGAAGGTTTCGCCAACACCGTTTATGGTCGGGTTGGGTTTGAAAGAGAGGTGGATATAGTAGATGAATCCTGATGATTTAGCAAACGAACTAGAAGCACAGAACTATGATTACTGGCTAAACTTGATGCTTGATAATGTGCCAAATGATACTGATAAACGTGAAGGCTCAATCATTTATGATGCTTTAGCCCCTGCTGCTATGGTGAGCGCTCAACAGTCTTTGTCCTTAGCTAATATCATACGCGAAACGTACATTAAAACCGCTCAGGGCGAGTTTTTAGATTACAGAGCAGTTGAACATGGTACTAATCGATATGCAGCTACAAATACAGAAGTTAAAGCTAAATTCAATGATGATGATGGTAATCCAGTAAATGTTAATGTAGGCGATAGATTCGCAAGTATTGCGGAATCGCCTATTTTTTATACCGTGATTAAGGCTAATGGTGATGGCACTGCAGAAATGCAAGCTGAAGAATCAGGAACAAGTGCTAATAGTTACTTAGGACAGATATTGCCGGTAACACCTAATGACAACTTATCATGGGCTGAAATTGTTGAAATTACTATTCCAGCCAGGGATGAAGAAAATGATGATCATTTAAGAGCTAGATTACTTAACAGTAATTCTTGGGTAGCTTACGGCGGTAACGTTACAGATTACTTAGATATGACTAGTAAAATTTCCGATGTAGGAGCAACTCAGGTTTATCCTGTTTGGGATGGGCCAGGAACAGTTAAGCTAGTAATTTTAAATAATGATCTGATGCCAGCTAGCCAGACTTTGATTAAAAAGGTCAAAGAAGAAATTGATCCTGAAGAATCTACCACACAAGGATATGGCTTAGCTCCAATTGATCATAAAGTTACTGTAGTAGCACCTGAAACTTTCACGGTCAATATCACAATGAATGTAACAATTGCGGAAAATGCGAACATCGATACGATTAGAACTAACATAAAAGCTTCACTTGAAGAACTTTTTAAATCACTGCGTAAAGACTGGAGCACAATTGATTCGGCGACCGGTAGGGGCTATAAACTGACCGTTTACCGTTCCAAAATCCTGTCTAGGGTAATGACACTTGAGGGTGTAGCTAACGCCACAATGCCACAACTTAATGGCAAGGACGAAGATTTACAGCTTGTGTTTGACAATACTACCTCTCAACTACCTGTATTAGGTGAGGTGACGGTAAATGGATAAGAATGAACTCCTTAAATATATGCCTAATTATTATGATGGCGTGTATGAAATGGAAGAACTCTTAAAAGCACAATCTAAAGGATTATATCAGTTCGATGGCGAGATTAATCGAACGCTTTTAAATGAGTTCATTATTCAAGCAGATGAAAAAGGTATTTCAGTTTTTGAAGATCAGGCAGGAATTAAGCCGGATCCAGGAGCAAGCCTTGAAACTAGACGCAATAACGTTCTTTTAAGATTATTGCCACCTAAACCTTTAACTACTAGGTATCTTAACCATTTACTTGAGATTATGAATTTAAAATCTAAAGTAAGAGTTGATCATGCTAAGCACTTGGCTATAGTCGAAGCAAAATCTGCAGATATTACACCAGATAAAGTTAACAGTATGAAATACATGCTGAATATCACTTTACCGGCTAACATGATTTACGATATTAAAATTAATCTTACTCAAACTACTACTGAAAGAGAAATTTATTTAGGTATTGTAAATACTGCGGATTCTTATATAAGTATTCAAGCTAATACTGCACAAATTGACTTTCAAAATAAATTGTAAGAGGTGATTTAAAAAAATGTCGCAATATAACAAAACGATTCTAACTAATGCTGGTCTTGAATTAGCTAAAAGAGCTAATGCAGGGCAAGCAAAGTTTGAAATCACAAGGGCGGTTACTTCTGCGGATGATTGGAGCAATAAAACTATTCAAGACCTCGAGGAAGTAACTGCTATTCCTAACATCATGCAGCAGGGAACCGTCATAGACACTGAAGAAGTTGAAAGCAATAATTCAGTAATTGGTGTTTCTTTGTGTTTTGCTAATAAAGATTTAAGCACTGGCTATCAAATTAGAATCATTGGGCTATACGTCAAAGAAGAGGGGCAAGAAAATGATTTTCTTTACGCCGTAACCACTGCTGTTACCCCAGAATATATGCCAGACTTTAATGATAAAGTTCTGTACCGCTTTAACATGCAGATGTATTTAGTCATTGGCAAGGCTCAAGCGGTAAATGTCGTTATCAATGATGGTGCTTCAGTTACTCATGGGCAATTTGACAAGTACAAAGGTGAAGTAGCTGCAAATCTTGAAAAGATTGAAAATACTCACAAGGAAGATATGGGCCATGTTGTTAAGAGTGCAAGCATCAATGGTGGCGATGAAATTCTGCCAGATGAGGCTGGGAAACTTGAGTTAGTTGTGCCAGACCCCGATTTATCTAAATATGTAAGTCTTGAACAATTAACAGAAACGCTTAAAACTAAGGCTGATATTACTGCTGTTCCTGATAAAACTGCCACTGAAGAAGGCATTAAGCAAGCCAAGGAACTGGCACAAGAGGCAGATACAAAAGCCCAAAATGCTTTAGACAACAAGGCTGATAAGACAACTGTAGAGGAAAATTTAGCTACTAAGGCTAATCAATCAGATTTAGATCAAACTAATGCCGAGGTAGCCAAAAAAGCTAACAGCGAAGATGTTTCTACTGATATTTCTAACTTGCAAAACCAAATCAATAGCAAGACAACTGGCACAATCATTACTGATTACGATATTGCAAGCAAGACTCCAACCAAAAAAACAGATAGATATAACAATAAATGGCTAGTTGACCAAAACGTACTCGGTCAGTTTGCTGACCAAATTAACCAGTTAAAAGGTCGCAGACAGGCTGATGCACAAGATTTTAATAATCTCACTGACACTGGTACCTATTATGTATCAAATCCAAGTGCGAATAATCCTACTGGATCGTGGGGAAATTTGTTTGTTTCAAATGGCGATGACCACAGAGTAAGTCAACTATACTTTCCAGATGACAACAGCGCTCCGTGGTATCGAACGCTTGACGAAGGGACATGGCACGATTGGACTCAGCTTGCTTCTGCTAGTCAAGCGTCCAACGCTCAAAACACGGCTACACAAGCTAACAACAACGCTAATAGTCGCTTGTCTTTAAGCGGTGGTAATATGACACTACGCTCCAAGATTAATTGGACCGGTGGCGATATCGACGACAGGACTGGCAACCTTGGCGGACTCAACTGGGCTGGCGCTACTGATTGGGCACAAATTTACGGAGACCAAGACGGTGATGACAACCTAGACCTTGTATTTGATTTGGGTGACGATGGTTCCAACCATTTCAGTTTTAGACAGAATGGCTCAGAAACATCTGCAATTACGAGTGACGGTCATTTCACTGGTACAGTTGATTGGGGACATGTTAACGGCAGACCACAAGACCAAGTGGACCGTATAAATACCATTGCGCCATTGTTCCGACAAATTCAGAACTCAAACAACTGGAATGACATTTTCGGCGTTGATAATCCTAATAACGTACTTACGTCTATTCGGATTGATGCTGGTGGTTCCGGTGCATTATTAAATAATTTTGCCGCAGGCATTGGTTTTGGTGGTGGTGACACCAAGGGCGTTTTATCAGTAGCTTATAGTGACCACCAAGCTAGAATTACAGGTGGTAACGGCACTGGACCAGTCTGGAGCGAAGATATTGCTTGGAAATCAGATGTTAATGACCTGCGTAATCAGATTCAACAACTGCGTGAAAACCAGTTCAAAGTCCAAACGTTTACAGATGCTACAGCAGCGGCGAACTGGGAAGCACAACGTCCCGGAAAAAGAATGGCAATAGTAAACAGTTAGAAAGAGGGCGAACACATGGCAATAAATCATCTAATATTTAATAGCTTGAAATGGTTTAACATCAATAGCGATTCAACCGAAATCAGTGCTAATAACAAGGCATTCTTAGCCATGCCGACAGAAATCACTGTACCAGCTGGTTTTCGGGTTAACTTAGATTCATCGATGTATGAATATAACGATAGTGACGGTTTTTGCTTGAAAGATGATCATACCGCTAAAGTTGTCGCTGTTGGGAAAGATGATTATATTGTTCATCCCCAACAAAGTTGGTACTCTGATACGTATCGTGATAATAGCGAAGATGGGCGATCAAATGGTTACTATAAATACATTGCATGGCTCAAAGTACCAAAGACCCAAGCTAAAAATGTAAAATGGGGGGGGTAAAGCCCTACTAAGCCACTTATATCAATGGTTTAGAAGCCTTTACAGAATGGTGGTGATCGCATGTTAGATCACTTACTATTCAACAGATCCAAGTTTTATCCGATAGATGATAATACTGACTTAATTACTGCTGGCAGTCAAAAATTTGTTAAAAGCTATATCGGCAGGAAAGCAACAGTAGGGGCACCAGTCTCTTGCTACGACACAGAATCCGGTGGTATGGAATACTGGTTTCAAGACGGTCAAGTTAATGTCGGAGACACTGTAACAAATCAAGTTATTGATAAAAACAATGAAATCTGGTTAAGCGTTGACAATAAGCAATTTCTCGACACACACCCAAGACCATTTTTCAAATTGAGTGATTTTCTAAGAAACGGTGGCAAATTGTCTTAAAAATTAGGGACAACACTCGCAAGAGTGCTTTTTTTATGCAAAAAATAACCTAGCTCACAGGGCGTACCCGTGGGCTTTTTTAATAGAAAGGAGCCAATTATGGCTGAAGAAACTACACAAAACGCAGAAGTTGATACTTCTGTTAAGACACAAGAAGAAAGTTTGAAGAAGAACTTTCCAACTTTGATCGGTTACTTATATATGAGCGACCCAGATAACACAAATCCTTTATGGCACCACTATGTAATGCCAGTTTTTGACGAAAAGGCATATGAAAAATTGCCATGGCACGTGTACAAGGAACGTCCAAGCGATGACCTCGTTGATCCGCTTTACTCAGTGCAGAAGGGTGGCTGGATTGAAAATGCTCATGATGCTCAAACTCAAATCCTTGCAGCGGCACAAGCTAAAATTGATGCACTTGATAAGTCTAAGGAACAATTCGACCAAACCCTTAAGTCAGTACAAGAAAATCAATCAAATGGCACTGCACAAACCTTGACATTGACCAAGGCAATCAAGGCGTTGTCAGAAGGTCAAGCAAACCAAAACAAATTGCTCGCATCAATGCAGCAATTAATGCTTGCATTAACAGGCAACAAGCAAGCTACACCAACTGAAACAACTGACACTAAGCAAGAAAACGGAGGTAACTAGTATGTCAATTTATGAAATGTTCGTTCAAATGTGGGTTTTGGATTTCCAAATGGGCCTTTTTGGCAAGGACTACTTCCAAAGCTTAGTCCAAGCAGGACAACTCCAAACTAGCGATTACGCAACAATCGTAGGTGAAGCTTATGTTGCACCACAATCTCAACCTGAACAACCACAAGCCTAGTCGCTGGGATTTCATTAAAACTGGTTTATTGATCGCAGGCTTGGCGATCTGTTTCTTGATTGATCGAACTTACTTTTTTTACCCACCAAGTCTAGCACCTGCATGGAATAGCATGTGGGTGGATATTATTGGCTTGCTGGCAGGCGTAGATTTGATTTTGTGCGGTGTTTTAGACATACACATAGATATACTAGTCAAACTTGGCTTAGGCGTTTCAGTAGCGTTTCTGACGGTCCTGCTATTTGCGGAAAGTTTCCACATCTTTGGAGCTGGATATTTCAGATTTCATCCTGTGGTCGTCTTCGAGATCTATGCGATTGCCAATTTAATGCAGATTGCTTATGAGTACGACCCGCAGGATTGAGAAAGGAGCTGATACACTTGCAGAGTCTTAAAGACATACTTAGTGTACTAGCCCCTTTTTTGCTGGGATTATTTACGAGTTATCTAAGTGATAAGAGATCAACAAGACACGATGAACACAGCTTTTTAGCAGACGACTATAAAGCTGTGCTTGCTGAAAATAGGGAATTGAGAAAAGAAAACAAAGAATTACGAGAGGAGTTAAATAACTATGAAGCCAAACACTAGAATTTTAGATTACACAGCATTAGTACAAGATGGCGTTTTGACATTGGACGATGTTCCTCAAGACATCAAGGCACAAGTCACCAAGTGGGTGCGTTATTTGTCAGGCGTAACCGACAACGGTATGGTCAAGGAAACCGAGCCGGTAAACCATGAAGGTGAAGAAGTAAAAGTTCCGGTTCCAAGCACTTTAATCAAGAAAGCTGGTGAATAGTGATGTCATTGGATCAAATCTCTAATTATGTTGCCATTATCTGTTTAATTATTGTTGCTATTGCAACTGGTGTTGATACTGCTTTGAGTTTTTACATTAAGAAGGCAGCAGAACTTAAAAAGCCGGTACCACAACAAGTGATGACCATTGATGAAATTGCTAAGTTTGTTGTAAGTGAAGCTGCTACTTTGGATGTATCTGGTGCAGAAAAGAAAATCCGTGCTGTTAAGGCATTGATTGATCAAGCCAATGCAGAAGGCAAGACGATTACTGAACCTGTTGCCCAAGGTGCTGTACAACATGCTTACGATCAAAGAGAGGCTGCACAAACCCAGCCTACTCCTGATGAATCATCAGAGCCTACACAAATTGGTTTCTTGAATAGTGGAGATGACAGCAATGGAACGCCACAAGCCTAGAACTTACAATGAATTGATTTTCAACTCATTTGAACATAAGGAAGAGGGTGAAAGTAATGTCAAACTCAACCGTATCAAAAAGAAGTTATGGAGTAGACCTAGCCAGTTACCAGTCCACAAGTGTTAGTTACACAGGTGCCAAGTTCGCCATCGTAAAGCTGACACAAGGCACCGACTACCTTAACCCAAAGGCGGCCGCACAAATCAAGAGTGCAAAGGCTAACGGCTTGCTAGTTGGTGGGTATTTTTACGCTAACCACGGTAATAGCGTTTCAAGAGCTAGATCAGAAGCCAAGTATGCAGTAGCGAAGGCTAAGGCGTTTGGTATTCCAGAAGGCTCATACCTTGCTGACGACTTTGAGCAAGGTAGCGGCAACTCTGTCAACGGTGGCGTGCAAGCAAATACGGACGCTATTATGGCAGCTATGCAAGTTATCAAAGATGCAGGCTATCAACCGCTTGTATACAGTGGCTCATTTGTTTTGCGTAACCATTTAAGCATTGCTCGAATTGTTAAGACATTCGGCACTTGCTTATGGGTAGCCAGCTATAAAGTTTCCGGCCGTCAAGATTACGCAGATTTCAATTACTTCCCATCTATGGATGGTGTTGCAATCTGGCAATTCACTGATAACTACCGTGGTCTCAACGTTGATGGTAATATCTCACTGATTGATTTAAAGATCGATTCGGATAATCATCCAGTAAAATCAGCTGAAAAAGCCACACAATCGCTCTCTCAGCATCCGGCTGTACGCTGGAACATTGGCGCAGTAGCGGTTGTGAGCAATTCAAAGGGTGCATACGTTTATACCGATTCTAGTCTTACCAAGCGAGAAAGTGATAAATTAAAACCACAAGGATCACTTTGGCAAGTCTTTGGAATCAAAGACGGTGCAATTCAAGTTGGTAAAAATCAATGGTTTGACGGTCGTGCTGTATACATCAAAGCCAATCCTATTGCTTACAACTCAGAAAAACATGGTGTTGCAAAGATTATTTCTGAGCATACCCATGCACTAGATGCACCAAAGCCAGATGCAAAGAAGGTCTACCCATTGAAACTCGGCTCAAAGGTCGAAATTCAAGGCAGAGTAGGCAGATTTTTAAAGATCAAAGAGCTACACAATGGCAAGCAGGTTTACGTTACAGGCAATCACGCCTATATTGTTTTATAATTAATCTGATTAAATATTTATATGAGAGGAAGCGAAAACACACCCCTCTAAATCTAAATCTATAAAAAAAGCTACTCTGGACATTATGTCTAGGGTGGCTTTTTTAATTTATTCATGATATAATTTTGAGCATCTCATTTCCCTAATGAGATTAAAATTACATCTATTTTACTAATTAAGCCACTCTAGGAAAAATTCCTGGGGTGGCTTTTTTGTGCAACATTTGTGCAACAGCTTTAAAACTTCTATGTTTTGTTAAAACATCAAATACTATTAAAACAAGGTTTTAGAGCTTTCAAATATTTCTAAAACTCTATATTTTGGATCTAATTGATCCATATATGTTCCTTTTTAGTAACTATAAATGCTGATATATCAAGCTTTCTATAAAGTACTGTGCAACATTTGTGCAACAACTATTTTTAAGTAAATTAATTATATCATTTTGATAGCTCATTTAAATCAGAGATTATTTTATTATCTTCTGATTTCTTAAGCTCATCAATTAAGTAAGCATAATATTTTAAAGTTGTAGCAACATTACTATGACCTAATCTCTGACTGATAGCCACAATATCTACATGCTTCTTAATTAAATAAGCAACGTGGATATGTCTCAAACTGTGAAAGTGAATATCCTTATTGATGTTAGCATCTTTCAGTAAACTTCTCAAAGCTGAATTTGCAGTTGCAGAAGTAGGTGGCAGATTATTCTCTTCAGGGTTACCAAAAACAAATTTACAGTTATTAGCTCTTAAATCATTGAGTCGTTCGAGCAAAAAATCATTAACCTTGATTTTACGTATAGAACTTTTATTTTTAGTTGGTCCCATCTTTTTACGTTGCCAACTCCATGATTTATTAATATCAATAATATTATTTGTAAAGTCTATATCATTCCATTGCAAGCCAGATATTTCACCTAATCTAGCACCAGTGAAAATAGCGGTTAGGATCATGTAGTACGATGGCATACTAACATCTAATTTATCAATAGTGGTTTTAGTTAGTTTCTTTATTTCTTTAATATTCAAATATGTAACAGCTAGTTCTCTATCTTCATTGCCATGGACTTGAACTTGCTTAGTAAAATCAGCTGATATAAGGCCATCAATAATAGCGGAATTAACACAAGCTCTAACACTACCATTTAGTTTCTTTACGGTAACTGGTGCATGTTCCTTAGCTGTAAAGTTAATGAATTCCTGGTATTTAGTTCTAGTTATATCTTTGATGGTTAGATCACCAAAATAATGCCTAACCAAATTTATTTCATAATTATACTTAGTACGAGTAGCAGGGGAACAGTTGGGCTTTTTATAGGTTTCAAACCATTTCTGCATATAGTCAGCAAAAACAGGATTTTTGGTAACATCTACACCTGAAATAGAAGCTGCTTCCATTTTAATTCCATATTGCTGTGCTTCAGCTTTGGTCTTGAAACCACCTTTTGATTTTTGCTTTAAAACAGAAACATTCTTTTGCTTTTCTGGATCCCAACGTGTTTCTCTTTTAGAAAATCTAACATACCAAGTCTTACCACGTTTCTTAATCGAAGCCATAAAAATCTCCTATTCTAGCCAAAACTTTGCTAAAATAGGGTATAGCAAAAGCCTTGGCGGGTTTTTGTTTTTAATTCAAATACATTTATTTTTAGAGCTATTGGCGTAGCTCTTTCAATTACTCACTTACTGTTGGCGCAGTAGGTGAGTTTTTTGTTTTATTTTGGTAAATGATTTATTGCATATCTAGCTTGACTTGGTGTAAATCCTTCAACGCTTGAAGTTAATTGATCATAAATTGCATTTCTAGACATCTTTTCGTTCTTTTGATAGCTCTTTGCTTTTTCTAATGCATTTTTATTCCAATTAGCTTGAACATGTTTAATAGCATAAGAGGCGGATTTTTTAGAAAATCCTTCCACTTCTGAAGTTAGTTGCTCATAGAGCCCTTGCTTGGACATATGCATATTATCAGAATAACTTTGAGCCTTATCTAGAGCATTTTGATATTCAACTGGAATATTAGCTTCTTCTTGGTCTTTCTTGTTTTTGAACTTAAGTGTTACATAGTTGTAAGCAGGAACTAAGACATTTCCATCTTCATCATAAATTGTAATGAAGATATTTTTACCCTTTACATAATTTTCTTTAAGAGTCTTTTTAACTAAGGCATCAATGCTTTGACCAACAGCAACCTTTTCCTTGGTTGAAAGATTCATGTAATTATCTTTATCTACATTAACCGCTATGGTTTGATCTTCCCAAGTTTGGACCTTATAAAGATAGAGTGAATAATTATAGTCATCATCACCATCTTTTGCTTTCTTCTGATCCTTTTTAAGTTTTTTAGCTAAGTCCTTATTTATTACTTTCTTTCTAGATTTGTAGCTAGAAAGCTGACTATAACTAATATTTTTAGGCTTTGGTGTAGTAGTAGAGCTACTACATCCAGCTAATCCCATACTTAATAAAGCAATGGAACTAAACACAGCTATTTTGTTTAATTTCATATTAGCCTCCATATCAATTCAGCTTTTAACGTCTTCAGTATTTGGACTATGTTTAATCCTCATTGTGATCAAACAGATTCTTAGTAGCTTTAGCCATCTTTGATGGTATACCATAAGCTGATAAGAATTGAACTGGTTCCTCAAAGTATTGTCCACGGCTACAAGCATAATCATATAGTAGATTTAAGGAATATAAATCAGCTGATTTTTCTTCAGAGTTCTGACCAGCAAAACTACTATAATATAAGATCCCTTTATCACCTAAAATAAAATGTCCAATTTCATGACCGATGATAAAAGGCAGTTCAGATTGATTATGCCAATTTAAATTAATAACCATTAAATTATGTTTTTTTAAAGATAGAGAAGGATCGTAAGGATCAGCATGTACTAATTTATAGCCAATTCCATGATCAAAAGCATAATTCAAAAGGTATTCAATTAACTCATTCATGCTTATCAGCTTTTCCTTCTTTAATATCAGCGTCCATTAAGCCACGGATCATATCTAAATATTTATCAGGCACGGTATAACCGTGATACATTACTGGTTTGTCATCATCTAATGAAAATGAATCATCAGTAGGTAATGAAGGATCATCAGTTAAGCCGTTCAAATAATCAGTAGTAGTATGTAATAATTCTGCTACTTGCTTTAGTTTATCTGATCGTGGTGTCTTAACTCGCCAACTATAAACAGTATTAGGACTAATGCCCGTTTTTTCTGCAACATCTGAAAGAGATAAATCAAATTGTTTAGCCCTTTCTTTTATACGTTCTAACAGCATTTGTAAGCACCTTTCTAAAGTACTTACACAAATTATTACTAAAAAGTACAAAAATACTGTTGACTAATTAGTACTTAAGTACTAATATAATTTATGTAAGTTGAAATGTAATAAAAAAAGTAATAAGCAATATCCGTTTTCTTATTGAGTGGGGACTCTTTGAAACGTTTATTTCTTATACCTATATATTACTATTTAGTATTAAAAATGCAATGAATTTTAGTACTTTTTCACTTACTATTTTTTAAAAAGTGAGGTGAATTCAATGCCATCAACATTTCCAGGAAGAGAACTAGTTAAAAAGTTCCTCCAAGAAAATGATATTAAGTCTACTGACTTAGCCAAAATGTATGGAATGACTAAGCAAGAAGTAAGTGATTACCTATCAGGACGCAAAACAAATCCTGCAGCTAATCAATTTGTTCTTAAAGTCATTAGGGATTTCAAAATCTAGAAAGGAAAAAGCTATGGAAGCTTTAAAAGTTTTAGGAACCGAGAAAATCGGCAAAATCGAATTCACTGGAATTGAAGGCGGATTCGGTGAAGGTAAGAAAGCAATGCTTGTAAGAGATATTGCTTTGATTCATAAAACAGATGTCAGAACTATTAATCAAACCATTAATAGGAACCGAAAAAGATTTAAAGAGGGCATTGATCTAATTGATTTAAAACAGATCACTCACAGTGATCTGTTTATGAAGTTAAGATTTACCAAGACTCAATGGGGAAATGCTAACCACATCTACCTATTATCAGAACGTGGATATGCCAAGTTATTAAAAATTATGGACGATGACAAAGCGTGGGATATTTACGATAAATTAGTAGATAACTACTTCAACATGAGAGTAGCGATTAAAGAAAATAAGCCATCTCTTGTTACTCAAGAGCGCTTAGCAATTATGAAAGATAATTCAGCTACTCGCAGAGCAAACATGCTTTACAAGATTGCAATGGCTACTGATTCAAATAGTTCTAAACAGCAATTATTAGCGAGAGCCGCTAAAGAAATTACTGGTGAAATGGTCATCCCTGTCATGAAAGAGAAAGAATATTCCACCACTGATATTGCTAAGAGGCTTGGAACCACTGCAACGATGGTAGGAAGAACTGCTAACCGATTAGGTCTGAAAGCTGACCAACCTGGACAGAATGAGTATGGCCGCTGGACAAATAGTAAGTCACGCTATTCAGATAAAGAAGTTCCTCAATGGCTCTACACAGAAGCTGGGTACAAAGCAATTAAGAAAGAGGTCAAAAAATAAAAATGGTTGAATACGAAAATGTTAAAGATGCATTAAAACACCTCGTTCGATTAAATGAACCGGGTACTACTTTTGGCAAAGTCTCTACCATCGTAGATAACGGAATTAAAACAGATAAAAGAGAATTTACAATTAAAGATCTTCAAGAATCAAATTATGAACTTTTAGCTAATGTATGTGACCTACTTGGTATGAGCGATATTTATCTTGAGAGTTAACAGACAGTAATCGAGAAATAGAAATGAAGTGATCAACATGGTTAAACAAAAAAAGCCATCAAATGATGACATAGATGAAAAAGTTGAACAGTTTGATCGAAAAGTAATTGGTGATTACCTAATTCCATTTGTTGTTAGTTTAGTTACCACATTACTCACTTTGGCAGCATTGTATGCAAGATAAATGGAATTAGTTGAGTTGTTAAGAGGGTAGTTATAACTGAAACAATTATAGGCACTAGAACACTTCTAAGAAGAAATTTTCTAAATTGTTCATGTCGTTCTTGAAAATAATGCTCACCTTCCGGTGATAGAGAATAATTAAAATCAACCATATTAGTTATGTGATTCTTAACTTTATTTACTGGATAAATTTGAACTAATCCTTTATCTACAAGATCTTTGATCAAATAAGGGTCTTTAGTAATTATAGGATCATTATGATTTATCGACTTATATTTGGCTAACTTCTTTAAAAGAACACGTTCAGCGCGTATGGTTTCAATCATATTAATGCCTTCTTTCTCAAAATTAATTTTATCAAATGTTAGGAGTGATCAACATGCAATTAGTAATTGAAGATTCTTCATTAGAACAAGTAGTTGATCTAATTATGAAGAAACGTGGTTATGTTCCTGAAAATCAAGTTATAGGAAAAACCATTAGTATTGATGAATTTGCTAAGAAATACGCTAAGCCACATGGGGCAGCATGGGTAAAAAGAAATATTCTTTATCCATTTCAACCGGATTGGTGTAGCAATATTCATCCAGGCAGAGGCGGTAAGATGACAATTTTTGAGTATCCAGCTGCTATTTGGATGAATGAACATAGAAAGGAAATTGATTGGGATGCTAAATAAGAAACTTCCAGACTGGGAAACAGTATTTGGTGGAATCCTACTCAGTCTAATGATTTTTGGATTTAGTTTATTAAGTTACAGATTATGGGAATTTATTTTTTAGAAGTTAATTATGGAACTTAGTGAAGAAACCAAAATGAAATTGTGGGCTACCACTGATGCAATTAGTGATGGCCAAACTAAAAAGAAAGTTAACCGCGCCAAAGATTAACTTTTAGAAAGGAAATAACAATGAATGTATTTGAGTTAAACAACGCCATTAAACAAGTTCAAGAAAAAGATATTGATCCTGAGACTTTAGCAGATACGTTAGAAAGTTTGGAACTTCCAAGAAATGAAAAGCTTGATAACGTGGCCACTTGGATTGAAGAAAATCAGATGAAGCTTAATTGGCTTAAAGAAAAAAGAAAGCAATTATCAGAAGTTGAAACTTCAATCAAGAATCAAACTGAAAGACTTCAAGAATTTCTTACCAAAGCTATCGATGATAGTGGTCATAAAGAAATCCAAACTGAAAACCACATTCTTAAGCCTCGTAACTATAAAGATTCTGTGATTGTTGAATCTACCAAAGATTTACCAATTGATTATATTGTTTGCTCTGAAGTAGTTAAGCCTAACAAGAAATTGATCTATGAAGATCTTAAGAAGGGCAAAACAATTAGAGGTGCACATTTGAAATCAAATAGAAAAACGGTGATCAAATAATGTTTTCTGTAAATATTGATATTACTGAACAAATGAAAGGTTTTAGTAAATTTGCTAAACAAAATGATGTTAGTCATGCCATGGATGAAATCATTCTAATTTGTAGAAAAACGATGATGCCACCTAGATCCGTTTTATATCAGATTGCTAAAACCGCTAATGAAGGTAATCAAATAACAGATTATCAAATGGCATGTAGGATCCAAGAATTGCTAGATGAGCAAAGAAATGAAATTCAACGCAAATCAGAAATGATTGAGGATTCTGTTAATGATGCAATCTATGGATTAAATGAATTAGCTAAAACAGCCAATCCAGCAATGATCAAGAATTACATTGAAGCCGTTCGGTTGGATTTAAAACAGATTGAGAGTGTTTTATGAAAATTAGTCTTAAAGGTTTATCAAATACGGAACTAGCTAAATTATTTGATCGTGCAGCTAAAACAGATAATAAGCATTTAGCTAAAAGAATCACTTATAGATTAGCTTACAGACATCATGAAAGCTTTGAAGCACAGCTCCGTTATTTAGGCAAAAGAGCAGTTAAAAGAAAAGACTATCAGTCGTTCAATATGGTAGCTAAGTTATGGAAGGAAAAAGGCAAATAAATATGAGTAAGATTACTAAATCTCGTTTTGATGAGCTAATTGAAGAAAAGGCAAATCAAAGAGTAAATGAAATACTAAAAAACATCTGCAACACACTTCCATGGGAAATTGATGGAAATGGTAATAAAAGTATTGTTTTTAATGAAAAATGTGGCGAACTTGCAGGTAAATCACTATTTTCTGTTAATCATACTTCTGGATTAATTAATAATGAAAATGAAGAAACTTTAATTAAATATACTGATTGGTCTCAAGTTAAAAATAATCTATTAAAACAATACGAAATTGAAGAAACGGATAAAATCTTAAAAAAATTAAGCGGAATTTCTGACTTTTTGGATCAGCAAATGGGTGATTTTTAATGTATGAATTAAGACCTTATCAAACAGATTTAATTAATAAGATCGTTGATTCTATGAAAAAACGCCATCGTGTAATTATCGTTCAAAGCCCACCACGAACAGGGAAAACAGTGAGTAATGGCAGAAATTGCCAGAAGAACTACTAAAAATAATAACCGTGTAATGTTCTTGATTCATCGTAAAGAAGTACTGGATCAAGCCGTTAAAACTTTTAATGAGCAGGGTGTAAATCCTAGTTTGTTAACTGCCGGAATGGTTCAAACGCTAACTAGAAGAGTTGATAAATTACCGGTTCCTGATGTGATTTTGGTTGATGAAGCTCACCATGCTCTAGCTAAGAGTTATCAAAGGATCTTAAAGCAATTTCCTAAGGCTGTAGTTTTACTTTTCACAGCAACACCACATAGAACAGGAAGAATGCAACTTGATCAGATTGCAGATGATATTATCGTTGGTCAGTCAATCCATGAACTAACTGATAAAGGATTTCTTGCACCATTTAGATACTTTCAACCACCTAATGACTTCAACCGTAATTTACTAAAACGTAGTAGCACTGGTGACTTTACTAATGAATCTATGCAAGAAGCGATGTCTACTAAAATCTTTGGTCATATCGTTAAGCAGTACAAGCGAATAGCTTCAGGGATGCAAGCGGTAGTTTATACATATTCCATTGATTCTGCTCATAAGATAGCTGCGGAATTTAATGAAGCAGGAATTACAGCACGTTCTGTTAATGGTAAAACTCCTCAGGATATGAGAGATCACATTGTAAGAATGTTTAAAGATCAAAGGATAAAGATCCTAGTTAATGTAAATCTTTTTACTGAGGGTGTTGATCTTCCAAATGTTGATTGCGTAATTATGGCTAGACCTACAGCGTCACTTGCTTTATATCTGCAGTTCTCAATGAGATGTTTAAATCCTAGACCTGGGAAAACAGCTATCATCATTGACCATGCAAATAATTTTAAAACGTTTGGTTATCCTGATGATGATCGTGATTGGAAACAAGCCATCAAATCAGGCAAGCAGAAAAGCAAAACTTTATTGACTGATCCAGGACTTTCAATTGTTACTTGTGATTATTGTTTTGCAGTGGTGAAAGCAAGTGAAGTTAAAGATGGCAAATGTCCAATTTGCGGTAAACCTATTAAAGTTCATGAAGCTAAGCCAGTAAGTGATGTTGATTTAGTTGAAGCTTCTAAGGAACGACAAAAAGTAATTCATGAAATTGTTAAAAGCGACTTGTTAAAGAGTGTGGCCACTAAATCAGTTGGTGAACTTCATAGCTTAAAAGAATTACAGGCTTATGCAAAATTACATTCATATAAGCCAGGTTGGGCTTGGTTTATGGCTAAAAGAAAGGGGTTAGTTAAGGAATGAAAACAACAATTAACATGGGAATCAATAACATATCTGAATTACAGAAATTGTTACGTAGAGCGGACAAATATGCTGAAGACTTGAAGAATACTTTAGAAGAAATCAATGATTTTGAGATAGAAATTGTAAATAAAAAGCCAGAATTCAATGAGAATTCTGACCACAAAAAGAAAAATTAGATGTTTTCAAATAATTTTCTTTCAACATAAGCTTTTACAGCTGCTTTTTTCAATTCCTCCCAAGAATTGAAATTAGAATGTTCTTTCACTGCTTGTTCGACTACAGATGAAGGGATTTTGCTAAATGTGGCATCACTACTTACATCATAGCCAGGTAAAAGAGCCTGAAGTGAAGAAACATTGGTATTTTCTTGCATAAATGATGTCGGAAACAAATCTTTACCAGATAAAGTGTGTTCTCCATTCAATTCTCTAGCATTATTTTCAAGAGTGTCAAGTTTATGTTGAAGTTCATCAAAGCCTGTGACTTCCATTTAGTCACCTCCTTTTTTTAGAATAATAAAATTATAGCACTAAATATAGTGGCAAACAATAGTTTGGAGTACAACAAAATGTGGAATAAAGTAGAAAGACTTTTAAAAGAAAGAAATATTAGCATTTATAAATTATCGAAATTAACAAATATACCACAGACTACTTTAAGGAGTTATCGCTTAAAAGGTTCAGAGCCCAGTTTTAAAAACGCTTGTAAAATTTCTGAAGCACTAAAAATAGATTTAAATGATTTAAAGGAGGACTAAAATGATCCAATTACCTAAAGTTCAAACATTAAAACCCAAATCACAACCACATAACTTCTTTATTTGGGGAGCTACGATGTCGGGCAAAAGCTACTTTTCAAGTTTTTTCCCTAATCCGTTAATCCTTAACACTGATGGAAATTCAGAGCAAGGTAGCGCACCAAGTATTCAAATTAGAAATATTAGAAATGCTCAAGGCAAGCTTGAACAATCAGCTATTAAACAGCTTGATGATATTATCACAGCACTTCAAGTGGAAAATCCTAAACGTCCAGCAGATCAGCAATTTAAAACTGTTGTCATTGATGTAATTGATGATATTTGCGTAATGATCGAACAGGCTATCTGCCTTGATGCAGGTGTTCAAGCACTGTCTGATATTCCGTATGGTAAAGGCTATGCAATGTTTAATACGGCCTTACAGCAATTTGTTATGGACTTAAAGGCACTGCCACTTAATGTAATTTACATTAGCCGCGAATTAGCAATTACTGATGATAATACCGGTGTTACTACCTATGAGCCTAGTTTAAAAACTAAATATTACAACATCGTAAATGGTAACTGCGATGTGGTGATTAGAACAAAGAAAATTGGTGATGGCCAAAACGCTTCATATTTCAGAGACGTGAAAGCCTTAAGAACTATGTATGATCCAGCCAATATCACTGATCATAGAATTCTGCAGCTACTTGAAAGTTGCAAAGGGATGTTCAAAAAAGAAGATTTAGATAAGTTAAAGGAGAATAAGTAAACATGAGTTTATTAGATGCATTAAATGAAGTTAAGAAAAGTGGTTTTGATCCAAAGAAAGGCAAGGAATATAACGCTTTTGAAAATATTCCAGCAGGTACTTATAAAGTAAGCCTTGATGGAGTTACTCATAACGCTAAAGGTGATCGTGATTTCTTGATGTTAAGTTTTATGGTTATTGAAGGTAAATATGAGGGTAAAACCGAATCAGTGTTCCCAACGCTTGCACTAACAACTTCAACTGGTAAGGCAATGCCACAATTTGTTATTGCTAGATCAATTTCAATGCTGCAAGTGATCGGCGAAATGGTTGATACTCCTATTCCTGATAGTGATTTTGATCATGATTCTGAAACTGATGCTTATGAGGATTTGAAAGATACTCTAACACCTGCAAAGGGTAAAGTCTTAATGATGACTATTAAAGAAACACCAAACAAAAAGGATCCTGATCATCCTTATAGAAACTATGAATTTAGTAGAGCAGAACAACCTAAAAAGCTTGAAGTAGATGGCAAACAAGATCCATTTGCAGGTAATACAGGCAGCGATATTGAAATTACTGATGATATGTTGCCATTTGATAAATAAGAGAGGTAAATGAAAATGAATGATATTAAATACCCAAAAACAGAATTATTTGTAGTACTTGGCACTAAAGTTTATCCATTATATACCACTGAAGATCCTGAATTTGTTCACAACTTATTAACTAACGTTGAAGGTAGAGAAAAATTATTGAGTTTTGAAGTAGCCATTAAAAAGCACCATAGTGGCGGTTTATGGTATCCAGGCTGTGATGAAGAGCCAATTTGGACTAAATGGACAGTTCAAAAACGTGCTATCAAATCATATTTGGAATTGCCTAAGCCTAAGGTAAGTATTGATTATAGCAATCAAGAAAATCGCTGGTGATGTTGATGCAGTTATTTACACTTATTGTGATTTCGATCATTGGCATAACTGAAACCATTGAATTTATCTGGAGGTGATTAAATGCATCCAAACTTAGTTAATTATGCTTTGTCATATGCAGAACATGGTTTTAGCGTAATACCAATTGGAAGTAATAAACGTCCACTAATCAAATTTGCAAACAAGCCGCCCCTTGAGGGCGATGAAATTAAGCAAATCTGGCAAAAATATCCAACAGCTAACATTGCATTAAAAACTGATAAATTCTTTGTAATTGATGTTGACAGACATGGCCAGGAAGACGGTATGAAGTCTATCAAGGCACTTAATCATGATGAATGGTTTAAGAATACGCTCACTGAGAGAACAGCTCATAATGGTTTCCATTTCTTCTTTACTAAGCCTAAGGATTTAAAGATTCAACAAAACATTGGATTTTTACCCTCAGTTGATCTCAAGGCTCATGAAAATAACTATGTTGTAGTAGCTCCTTCAATGCTAGGAGATAAATCTTATAAGTGGCTAAACCGTGAACCTATGAGAGAACCACCACAAGGATTGATTGATCTAATTCTTGAAAAGCAGAAGGAATTTAAGCCGGTTGAACAACTTGAAGGATATAAGCCTACTGGCAAAACTCAAACTACTGAATTATTTGAAAAAATTGCTAATGGCTTAGGCAAAACTGGTGGCAGAAACAATGCATTAGCTAGCTTTATTGGAGGATTATTATTCCGCAATGTTGATCCTGAAGTAGCTGCTAAGTTAGCAGTTATTGCCAATGATAATACAGAAGATTCTTTACCACTCAATGAAGTTGAAAGAACCGTAAATTCAATGATTGAAAAAGAAATCAGGAGAAGAGAGATAAGTAATGGATGAATTAATTAAATGCAGTTACTGCTTACATTATGTTCATAAAGGAAATTACTGTGAGCAATGTGGCCACAAATTAAGCCCAAACAAAAAGCCTGCCGATAACGGCAAGCTTAATGCTGAAGAACTTCTTCAAATGATTGAACAAAAAATACTTCAACAATCATTCAATGATGAACTTTCAGATATTTTTTAAACCAAAACTATTATGAATAATTTAATAAATATCTTGAGCCTATTATTTGTTGTTGATTTTGCATTAATACTTGTTTGGCTCAATGGAAAAGAAAAAATATTACCATCAGTGCCATATCTAATGTGGGCACTAGCAGTAGTAACTATTTTCGTAGCTGCTTACTTGCTTGTTTTAACCAACTAGGTGCTTTTTTAGTAATACTATCAGCAAGTTTTCTAACATGATCAATTTCTTCACCATTAGACCAACCTGAAGAACTATTATTAAACGTTTTGATGGCATCAATAACTATTTTTTGATCTGCAGGTTTTAGAAGCACTAGAAGCTTTGCTCCCGTTCTAGCAACATCTTTTCTATCTTCTTCTTTTAAGGTAATAGCGGCAGAATTTATGGAATAAACAAAATCACTAATAATATCAACTTGCTGATTATATTTTTGGGAAGTTTCAGCTATTCGACTTTGTTCACTTTTGTATTTTAGTTCTTGCTCACTTTTCTTTAGTGAGTAGCTATTGTTTATCAAAGTTGTAAGTATTGGTGAAACAAGAGCGCAAATAGCAATAACCGCAGTAATTACGGTTGACCAATTCGCTAAACTGGTTTTCATAGAATCACCTCCCATTTACAGGATGATTCTAGTGTATCAAATAAAAAGGAAGTGAATTCAGTATTGACTGAAGATAAAAAAGTAATAAATATCAACAAAGAAGCTGCTGACAAATTAAAGCAGGAACAAACTCATAAAACTTTATTTGAAGAAACTAAAGATGGTTCTCTAAAAACTACGTCTGTTAAAAACGTTGTACTAATCCTTAAGACTGATAAAAACCTCCAAGATTTATTTAAATTCAATGAATTTACCAATGAAGTAGATGTGGTTAGAAATGCCGAATTAAAGACTTCAATTGGAAAAATTAATATTGCAAAAGGTCAATATACTGATCAAGTTATCAATGGTGTTGAGCTTTATATTGAATCATCTTCAAAGTATAAAGGTGCTATCTTTAAAAATAATGTAATTGATCAAGGTATTACTAATGTTGCTTACATGAATTCATATAATCCAGTAATTGATTATATGAATGAAGCTTATGCAAAGTGGGATAAGAAACAAAGACTAGATAATTATTTTGTTGATTTCCTTGGAGCACCTAACAATAAAACCACTGCTCTTATTACTGAATTGTGGTTCATGGGTGCAGTAGCTAAGGCCTATAATCCTAAAACTAAGTTTGATTTTGTTTTGGATCTAGTTGGTGGTCAAGGTGTAGGTAAAACATCCCTTTTGCAGAAAACCGCGCCAATGGGTCTTTATACAGACCAATTCAACACATTTTCAAATAAAGATGATTTTGAAGTTATGAAAAATGCTTTGATCGTTAATGATGATGAAATGACAGCTTCAAATGCTGCAAGTTTTGAAGAAATTAAGAAATTCATTACTATGCAACAGTTTGAATATCGTAAAGCCTATGCTAGAAAATCTGAAACTTTTCAAAAGAAATTTGTTTTGGCTCGTACTACTAATGAAGTAAAACACTTAAAAGATCGTTCTGGTGATCGTAGATTTATTTCAATTTTTGCTGATGTTAAGCATCAAAAGAAATCACCAATTACGGATTTAACTGATGAATATGTTCAGCAAGTTTGGGGCGAAGCAGTATGGCTTTACAAGAATACTAAAAATCCATTTATTCTTTCTGAAAATGCGCAAAAGCTCCTTGAAGAGAATCGTAAGCAATTTAGATATACTTCAGGGCTTGAGGATCAACTTAACATTACTCTTGAAAATGACTTCAAAGATCAAAAGTTTATTCCTAATACAAAGTTGGCATTCGCTTTATTTGCAGATAGGGATGCACTAAGCCGTAATTCTAAAGAAGCTCGTGATATTCGGTATTACATGGGTCATTTAGGTTATGAAGTAGGTGCTAGAAAATTAATTGATGGGAAAACCGTTTCAGGATTTGCTAAATTACAGTAGATTACGGTTAAATTACGGTTACCGTAATTGCTGAAAGCCTTGATATATGTGGAGTTAAGTTGATTGATTACACTACTACACTTAATTCCTAATAAAAAAATAAAAATAATATATATATAAGAGAAATAGAGACAGCCTTAAAGAGTTTTAGAAAAGTTACCGTAATTTTTCTCTAAATTGATGGCTGTACACCTTATGGCTGTAGGAATAAATGGCAATTACGGTAGCTATTTTTACTTGCAACCTGCCGTAACCTTTTGAGGTGAAATTTTATGAATAATCCATTTAAAAAATATACTGATCACTTAGCTGAAACTTTAGAAAGTAAAAACAAAGCCTATGGAGATAGCTTTACTAAGTCAGTCGGCCCATTAATGGTTAATTTAGAAGCTAGTCAAACAGAATTGCTTCCAGATAATGAAGAAAGTAAAAATACTCATGCTAACAATAAATAGGTGGTACTTTAATGGCTAGTGAAGAACATGAAATTCAAAAAGAGATCTTGGTGGCGCTATCTCAACATAAATGCAATGCTTTTAGAACCAATGTAGGCAAAGTTCAAACAATTGATCATAGATGGTTTGATACGGGATTACCTCAGGGGCATCCTGATTTATATGGCTGGCGTTGGGTAGATAATCAAGTGTTTTATATTGAGGTTAAATCTAAAACAGGTAAACCTAGACCGGATCAAATACGCTTTCATGAAATGCTTCAATCTCATAATGTAATTCATGGAATTGCACGAAGCGTTAAAGATGCATTAATGATTGTGGACGGAGGTCTAATAGGATATGGCTATGACTAAATATCAGAAGGCCTTAATTTATATTCGTAAGGCTGAACTTCAATATGGTTCAATTAGTAAAACTCCTGAAAATGATCCTAATTTAATTAAGGCACGAAATTTATTAGCGGTTAATCGGGACAATGTTAAAGTTTTTGAGCCAGATGATACTGATTTAGAGATTAAAAGAATGCTGGAATATGGCTATCCCGCACATGTGATTTATGAGAAGTTACGTGTAAGGCAACCGGTTGTACAACGTGTTAAAGAATATTATGACTTAACATACAAGCCTCTCTTTAAATACAAATTAACTAAAGATGGTCAACCAGATTTTTATACTCCTTATGTTAAGGGGATAACCAGAATTGCAAAAATTTCTAATAGCTTTAATTCCAAAACTATCTTTGATTTAATCCCTAAATTGGGCTATGAAATTTCGGAAGTATCTTTTTATTGGGGCGATTTGCCTGATGACTGCACATATGCTATTAGAAGATCTATTGTGTATGTTAAACATGGTATTGATTCATGGCTGAATGAAGCATGGAAAGGATGATGAAATGAAAATTATAATTGATACGCCAGTTTTTGATGAATTGACTAAATATTGTAAAAAGATTAATGAACCTATTTCAGTTATAGCTTCAAAAGCAATAAAAAAATATATAAATATGGAGTGAAGAAAATGAGTTTATTATTTCCTGAAATTAATAAAAAAAGAACGCTTGAGAATGTTTCAAGTTTCTTCAAAAAAGATTTACCTAAGCTGCTCCTTATGAGTGGAAGAAATTTAACTGATTTGAGCTCTCCTAAATTATCTGCAGCTCCTGGTAGTTCAAATTTTGGGAATGCTAATGAAGACAAACTCATTAATGGTATTGATGCTGAAGCTATGGTTGAAGCTGTCTATGATGCAATTCATCATTGCTCTCATAATTCGCAAATCATCTTGATTGAATTGTTTGTTAAGCGTAAATCATGGCAAGAAGTTAAGCAAATGGTTTACAGCGAACAATACAAATTCTCTTATTTGCGTAGACGGGCTATGTTTGATTTCGCTGACTCATTCAGTTACTGGCAAAAAGTCCATCACTGCCAACCATTAATCAGCTTGACGGATTTTAGTTAAGAGCAATTTTGCAATAACTTTAGAGCATTAATAGAGTAATCCCATAACAATAAATTATTGTATTATAGTATTGTCGAAAAAAGATAAGTGATTAAGTCCTTACTAAATATCGTTTCATTCAATTGAGCTTAATTACTTGTGCCGTGAAAACTCTTATGAGTAAAAAGACACGTCCGACTATTAAAGTTTCGGTGGTATGGGTGTAAGTCCCATCACGGCTTTAATGAGAACATTGGAATAGCCTTAATTTTTATTAAAAGCATCAAAATTTTAGAAAATGGGTTGTAGGTTCTAGTCCTATGTTTCTCATGGCCTTGCTAAGCTATAACAATTCCGTCCTCCTTGAAAAGAACGAAACCACGAATTAGCAAGGCTTTCTGGTAAGATATGCAAATGGTTAACGCTGACAGTCTGTAAAACTGTTGCCCTATGGCTTTGTAGGTTCGAATCCTACTCTTACCATTTGTCCGTGATGACATAAAACTAAAAATTCATTCACCAAAAAAATGTCAAGTCTTTTAATTTTAGGCTTGGCATTTTTATAATTGTCTTGAGGTGAATGAAATGAACTTGTTTAATACAATTTTAGGAGTTTTATTGCTATTTATTTTAATAGCAGTTAATAATCTTCCTAATCATATTTATAAAATGTTTGAGGAGAAGTATAAAAACAAAAATAATAGGCAACTTCAAATAGAATCATACTTCAAGCAATTAGGTGGTAAAAAGCAAGAAGAAATATTATCTAAATGGGCAGATTTTCTCACTAACATGGAAGAAACTTTAAATAAATATACTAAGAAAGATGAAGAAAGTAAGACCCGTTTAATGGAATTAATGCATGATACTATTATGTATGGTTCGGATCGTACAATAAAATATGTAGCTTATTTTAGAATGCAGGCTAGTCAGGATGTTGAGAAGAATAATGACCAACAAGAAAATTATGAAAATCAAAAATATGTAGTAATTATGGCTTGTATTGTATCCAGTTTAAAAGAAGATTTTACAGGATATAAAATTGATCCATTAGATTTGCTAAAAATTATAATTTCTGATTATGATGAATATGAAGCTATTTATCAAGAGGCGTTAAATGATATAAAGGAAGAACTTGATGAAATGTAATGAATGAGATATTTTCTTTTTTTAACAGTTCAGATTTTTCTATAATAGCAGTTGCAGCTATTATTACTGGAATAATTTTACTTGTAATAATTTTTTACTTTTTAAATAAATATTTTTAAGTCAGCATAAGCTGGCTTTTTATTTTGCATAAAATAAGGCGGTGGTGATATGATTTGACGATTAAGAAAAGTAAAGAAAACAGTGCTTTTTCTAAGCTAGATAAAAAGCATCAAGAAGCTGTTAAATTGCTCTTTGAAGGTGATTTAAAAGATGAAGAAATTGCTAAAAAAATTAATCGTTCAACAGTCACCTTATGGAAATGGAAGAAAGATCCATTATTTAAAGAAGCGCAACATGAATACAGTATTTCTCAGTTAAATAATGCATTGCCGGATGCCATTAAGGAATTGCTTAAATTGATCCGTAATGGTAGATCTGAAATGGTTAAACTTCAAGCAATTCAAACTGTATTAAAACAAGCTGGCTTGTTTGCAGATAATGGAACTCCTGAACTTGATGCTGCCAGAATTCGTAAAGCTAATGCTGATGCTCGTGTGGCTGAAGCTAGGGCTAAGGCAATGGAAGACAATGGTCAAGACATGGAACAACTACTTGATAAGATGTTAGATACTTTAACTAAGGAGGATAAAAAGAATGGCAATAACTGATTTCTTTACTCCTAAACAAGTTAAGGTATTCCATACTTATGAGACAAAGCCATTTAAGATTATGATCCTATCTGGCGCTGTTCGTTCTGGTAAAACTTTTATTGATAATGTTCTGTTTCTTAATGAACTAAAGAGAGTGGCTAACTTAGCAAAGGCTCAAAATGATAAGCATCCTAGATTTATTTTGGCTGGTGCTACATCCGGTTCAATTTACAACAACGTCATTTCAGAATTGCAAACGCAATTTGGTTTAACTCTTAAACCTGATTTCCATAATCATTATCATTTGTTTGGTGTTGATATTGTTCCGGTTTATACCAGCTCTATTTCCGGTTTATCTAGTGCTCGTGGTTTTACTTCTTATGGAGCATACGTAAACGAAGCATCCCTTGCTAACCATGAAGTGTTTAACGAAATCCAAAACCGTTGCTCGCAACCTGGATCACATATTATTTGCGATACTAACCCAGATATACCAACTCACTGGCTGAAAACTGATTTTATTGATAATCATAATCCTGATTCTGGTATTATTTCATTCAACTTTACAATTGATGATAATACATTCCTTGATCCTGATTACGTTAAGTCAATGAAAGCTTCTAAGCCTAGGGGAATGTTTTATGATCGTGATATTTTGGGGTTATGGGTAACCGGTGAAGGTATTGTTTACCAGGATTTTGATGCTAAGAAAATGGTTATTGATGATAGTAAGATTCCTGAAGGACTTCATTATTACTGTGGCGTTGACTGGGGTTATGAACACCCTAATCCAATTTTATTGCTAGGTGATGATGATCAAGGGAATACTTATGTTTTAAGAGATTACACAAAAAAACATAAATTTATTAATTACTGGATTAAGATTGCACAGAACTTGCAAGATGAGTTTGGACGCAATCTTATTTTTTATGCTGATTCAGCACGTCCTGATAATGTTAATGAGTTTCAAGCTGCAGGTATCAACTGTATTAATGCTAACAAGAATGTATTGCCTGGTATTGAATGTGTTGCACAGAAGATGCGCGAAGGTAAATTCTTTGTTGCTGAATCTTGCTCTCAAGGTTTAATGAATGAAATTTACCAATATGCCTGGGATGAAAATACCGGACAGCCTTTAAAAGAAAATGATGTGAGACATAACGACCGGCTTGATGCTTTGCGTTATGCAATTTATTCAAGAAATGTGAAAGGGGGATTTGTTCCTTGGAATTAAAAGCTTTAAAAGATCTAATCAAGAATACAGAAAGCCAACGGAATACTTTCAATCAAAGGTATCATACTTCTGTTAAGTACTATAAAAATGAAAATGATATCACTATTCGTACTCGTGGCGAATCTAAAATTAAAGAAGATGGTGGCAAGAAAGATCCCCTTCGAAGAGCTGATAACAGAATTTCTAATAGTTTGCATCAGTTGTTAGTAGATCAGGAGGCCGGATATATTGCTACTGTTCCTCCGAAAATTGATGTAGGTAATGAAAAAGATAATCAGTTAATTCAAACTGTTCTTGGTGACCAATATAATTTAGCTATTAACCGTTTAACTGTGGATGCATGTAACGCTGGTGTTTCTTGGCTTCATTACTGGGTAGATGATCAAGGCAATTTTAGATATGGTGTGATTGATCCTGATCAAATTACTCCAATCTATGACACGACACTTGATAATAAACTTGTTGGTTTACTTCGTTCATATCGTGAATTGGATACTGATAGTGGTAAATATTTCACGGTTCATGAATATTGGAATGACAAACAAGCACAGTTCTTTAGAACTAGTGCTAATGATCAATCAGTTATTGAACCATTCAATAGAATTCCATCTTATGATGTAACAGCTGGTTATGATGCTGGTGAAAGTAATACTTATGATCATAAAATGGGACGTGTGCCATTTATTCCATTCCCTAAGAATAAGTATCAACAGCCTGATTTATTTAAGTACAAAGGTTTAATTGATGCTTATGATCACATCTATTCTGGTTTCTTAAACGATGTATCAGATGTTCAGCAAGTAATCTTAGTTCTAACCAATTATGGTGGTACTGATCTTAATACCTTCATGGATAACTTGAAGAAGTACAGAGCTATTAAGTTCAACAATCCTGGTAATGGTGATAAATCTGGAGTTGATAAGTTAACAATTGATATTCCGGTTGAAGCTCGTAAAACATTGTTAGATTTGACTAGAGAAAACATCTTCACTGAAGGCCAAGGTATTGATCCTGCTAAGTTTGAAACCACCAATGCAAGTGGTACAGCTATTAAGATGCTTTATTCAAACCTGGAATTAAAAGCAAGCAATACCCAGGCTTACTTCACTAATTCTTTAAATGATCTAGTTCGTGCAATTATGAGATTCTACAATCTAAAAGATCCTGAAGGTCGGAAGATTACTCAAACTTGGAAACGTACTAGAGTTGAAGATAAATTAGCGCAAGCACAAGTGGTTTCAACAGTTGCTAACTTTACTTCAAAAGAAGCAATTGCTAGAGCTAATCCGATTGTTGACGATTGGCAACAAGAGCTTGAAGATCAAAAAGAAGACATCCAAAATAGTGACGGTTTTAGAGCCTCTCAGAGCTTTGATAATCCTGATGAAGAAGATTACTCAAACGATGATAAAACTGCTCCTAATAAATCAGAGCAGGCAAATAAAAAGGCTTAGTGATTAATTATGAACTCTCAAGAATATTGGAAGAAAAGAGCTCTACTCGCTAAGCAAAAAGAAATGGCTTCAACCGCTGAATATGAAGTAGCTATGAGATCACGTCTTAAGGATCTTGAAAATGAATTTATTAAAGAATCCAAGAAATGGGTAACTAAATATGCTAATGAAAATAATCAGTCACTTAAAGAAGCGGCTGATTATTTAAATTCTATTGATACTAGTAAGTTTGATATGACTTTAGCAGAGTTTGAAGCCAAAGCTAGAGCTGGTGGCTTTGAAAAAGAGTTAAACTCTGCTTACTATAAAACTAGAATTGCTAGACTTCAGGAATTGTACAGACAATATCAAGAGTTAGCTGCTAGATATGCTGATAATGAAGAAGACAATATGGCTATTGGCTTAGCCAAACGGTATGAAGATACTTATTTATTAGAGAATTACAACAAATATTTAGTAGTAGGTGGCTTAGATGTTAATTTTGCTCATTTTAATGAACAAGAATTAAAAGATATTGTTTACCAACCTTGGAAGGGCGGTAATTTTAGTAAGAGAATATGGAATAACTACACTAAAGTTATGCCGGAAGTTCTAACAGATGTAATGTTTAGATCAACTGCTTTAGGCTATTCTTACAATCGTGTTGAACGAATGCTAAGAGATAGATTTCAAGGTGTGGTTAAATCTAATATCCATCGTTTAGTTGTCACTGAAATGGGACATGCTGCAGAACAAGCAACAAAGAAGTTCTATAAAGATTCAGATATTGATCAATACCAATATCTAGCAACACTTGAAACTCATACATGTGAAGTTTGCGCTCATTTAGATGGGCGCATTTTTTATGTCAAAGATGAAAAAGATGGTGTTAATTATCCATTAATTCATCCATACTGCAGGTGTACGACTTGTGGTTATATTAAAGATTTGCCTGATATTCCAACGCGCTGGTATCGTGATCCGATTACTGGAAAAGGCAAATGGACACGGAACATGACTTTTGAACAATGGAAAAAAGCTACCGCTCCAAAGACCATACAGCCACAAGGGATGAGAGGCCTTACATTTTTGAGGTGAAAAAATGACTAAACCAAAATTTACCAGCGCATCTACAAATATTAACAGTGTGAACGCTTATTACGGGTAATGCAGAGTTAAGCAAGCAACTAAATCCCCTGGGGCTGTAGGATTGTGACGTATTTTTTTGGGTGTGAATGCTTTAAAACCTTTCTTTATTATATTTATTTTCTTTTTTTAAATTTATCTTTTTAAGAAAAAAGTAGTAATAGTATGCAAACACCTACAGCCTGTAGGAGTTTCAGTATGCACGAACTCGTAATAGACTTTACACATAATTTAGTGTACCCAACACAATTAGCAGTCTGCATGAGAGAGTGCTTAAAAAAAACGGTGACAATACGCAATTTATTGTCATATTGGTATTAACCACAAAATTTAAACTATACAAAATAGAGAAGTAAAAATATGAAAAATCTATGGAACAAAATACGCTATAGTGAGTGGTTTACAATTGCGTTACAAGTCTTACTTGTAGTGATTACTTTTATAGTACTTTCAGCTATAGGAACTTTAATAAGCGTGTGGTTTGTCCATTTTATGAAAGATACTTTTGGAATTAATGTTTATTGGACATTACATTAATAATTGTTTGACCTGAGCAAGTCGTAAAACTGCTCTTTTTGTATGCCTTGTGAGAGGCGAACTCGTAGAAAACGTGTAAAAGGTAAGGAGAATTTATATGAAAAGAAATCAACTTAAAGATTTAGGACTTGATGAAGATCAAATCAAAGCTGTTATGGATTTGAATGGTGAAGATATTAATAATGCTAAATCTGGTAATGATGCAATTGTTGAAGAAAACAATGCTTTGAAAGCTCAAATTGCTGAACGTGATAAAGATTTAAAGAATTTACGTAAGAATGCTAAGGATAATGAGGAATTATCAAACTCATACAAGGAATTAGAAACCAAGTATAAGAATGACACGGCTGATCTTACTAATAAATTAAATCAAACACGTCTTACTAGTGCTGTTGATCGTGTTTTAAATGCAAGCAAGGTCAGAGATACTAAAGCAATTAAAGGTTTTCTGGACATGGATAAGGTCAAATTTGATGACCAAGGCAATTTGTCAGGACTAGATGAACAAATTAAAGAAATTCGCCAAACTGCACCATACATCTTTGATGAAGGTATTAAGCAGAACTATGAACCAAACAATGGAACACCTGCTACTACTGATCCGGTACAAGCTATGGTTGATGTTTTTAAGAAATAGAGGAGATTTATTAAATGGCAGAAGTTATTAACTATGCTGATGCATACCAAAGTGCATTGGAACAAGCTTTTTATGATGGTCACTTATACAGTGCAGATTTGTGGAACTCACCATCAAATGCAATGGTTAAGTTCGATGGTGCAAAACATATTAAGGTACCACGTCTTTCAATTACTGCAGGACGTAAAGACCGCCAACGTAGAACTATTACAAGCCCAGCAGTTAACTACAGTAACGATTGGGATGAATATGAGTTAACTAACGAACGTTACTGGGATACTCTTGTAGACCCACTAGACGTCGATGAAACTAATATGGTGGTCTCAATCGCTAATATTACCCGTCAATTTAACTTAGATTCCAAGATGCCCGAAAAGGACAGAGAAATGTTCTCTAAGTTATATCAACAAAAGGTTAAGTATGATGGTCAAGAGGGGATTCACACTGAATCAGTCGATGAAACAAACGTTCTTAAGTTATTCGATGAAATGATGAGTAACTTCGATGAAGCTCGTATTCCAGCTCAAGGACGTATTCTTTACGTAACCCCTAAAATGAATTCAATTTTGAAGCGTGCAGATGCTATGAACCGAACAGTGGTTATTTCTGATCCTTCAGCTATTACTCGTACAGTTCACTCATTGGACGAAGTAACCATTAATGTTGTTCCATCAGACTTGATGCAAACTACTTTTGATTTCACTGTTGGTTCAAAGCTTAAGTCAGATGCAAAGCAAATTGAAATGTTCTTAATTAGCAATGGTGTTCAAATTGCACCTGAAAAATACAGCTTTGTTGGATTTGATCAACCATCTGCTTCAACTTCAGGTAACTACTTGTACTACGAACAATCATATGATGATGTTCTCTTATTAAGTACAAAGACTAAGGGCTATGAAGTTGTTGTTGGTGATGCTACTGGCACTAAAGACTTATCAGATTCATCAAAGCTTGTTAAGAAAGCAGATCCTGCTAATGTAAAGCCAACTGAAGCTAGTACTGTTGAAGAAATCAAAGCCTATTTAACTGCTCATAAGATTGACTTCTCTGGTAAGACTACTAAGAACGACTTATTAGCTTTAGTAAAATAGCTTAGGTGGTGATTGAATGGATAAAGAACACATTGTTAATCAAGTTAAATTACTAATTCCTAACAACAATGAAAATCCTGATTATGATAAAATCATTGATTTTACAGTTGATAAGATCATGAATGATATTGCTAATTACTGTAATATTCCAATCGATGAACTGCCTAATGAATTATCTACTGTAGTGGTTAACATGACAGTTCAAGCAATTAAGGTAAATGGTTTTCTTGATGGTGAGAGTGCTGCTAACATTCAATCACTAAATGAAGGTGATACCAGTGTTACATTTAAGCCTATGAGTGATATTTATTTAGCTCTACAAGGTTTAAATCCTATTACGGATAATTACACTAATATCTTAAATAACTTCAGGAGACTACCAGAATGAGCCAATTTGAAAGTTTAAAAAGGGTAGTCTCATTGTTATGGACGGATAAAGCAAAGATCACTGGTACTAAGAAAGTAATTAAGAATCACATTACTAATAGTGTTGAAACTACAATTGTAGAAAAAGAACCTTGCAAAGTTGTTCTGAAAGGGCAATCCGCAGGTACTCAAACTATCTTTGGTACTGATGAAGCTGACGCTAAATTATTAATTCGTAATGGTATTGATATTCCTGCAGGAGCGGTTATTTATATTACTGATCAAAACGGCAATACTACTAAATACAAACGCTCTAGCAAAGGATATTCTGGCTATTATTCACATCAAGAGATCGCAATGGTAAGGGATGAAAAAGCATGAGTTTAGGCATTGTCGATGATGCAGAGTTTCAAGCCTGGGCCAGTCGTGTTAAAGGACGAATTGATAGTGGTCAACTTAAAAAAGAGATAGGTCAGAGCACTAAGCGTATTGGTGTTCAAGCGATTAGAACACTAAAAGTAAATACTCCAGTTGCCTCTGGTACCTTGCGTAAAGCTTGGACTGCTGAAGGCCCTTCTGTAAGTGGCGGCGGCTGGGTTGTTAAAGTCAGCAATCCTACCGAGTATGCTTCCTATGTTGAAAGTGGTCACAGAACTCGTAACCACAAGAACTGGATACCAGGTCAATTCTTTATGAAGAATTCCTTGAATGCGATAGATTCCCAGCTACCTGATCTGATAACACCTGGCTTATGGGCTTTTAGGAATTTACTATCATGACAATAATCGAAAGAATAGCGGATGAGTTAGCTCGTATCTCACCGAACACAACAATTTACACGGAAAATCAACCTAATGGGTTTGAAGAACCGTGTTTTTTTATAGGCAGAGCAGGAAATACAACTCTAAAGCCAGAACTTTTTGATTATGAAGTTAGAAAAATGCCATTTCAAGTTGTTTATTTTCCACCAGAAGAAAATGCTAATGAAGCATTAGATGAGATGGAAGCACTGCTAATGGACAATCTAACTGTATTGCCTGATTTTGCTTATTTAAGAAATCGTGAATTCAGTGTAGATACTAATGAACATACGTTGACGTATGATTTTGATCTCGTTTTACGGATGTACAAACCAGATCTTTCATTAAAACAAAGGAGTTTAGATTTAAATGCAAGAACAAAAGGAAACAACAGGGAATAACACCAAAGTTGAGTACGCCGAAGTCAAGTATACTAAGGCTCAAATTAAGCAAGCTGGTTTATTCCCTGGAACTAACAATACGGCAATTATTAATGCTGCGTTAGAAGACAACAAAACTTATACAATTGCCGAAGCTAAGAAAGCAATTGAAGACTTTAAAGGAGGTATGTAATAAATGGCAGGTGGAACTTGGAGAATGCAAAACAAAGTAAGACCGGGTGTTTACATCAATGTTCGTGGTGATGGCAAGCCGGTATTAACCACACCTTTGGGCCGTCTATTGATGTTCCAAAATAAGCCTCTAGGTTGGGGCAAGAATGGCATCATTGAATTAAAAGCTACTAGTGATTTTACTGCGCTAACTGGGCACAAGAACACCGACGAGGTATTGGCTCCAGTTTATGAAGCTTTGAAGGGTGCCGAAACGGTATTGCTTTTAAACGATTTTACTGGTGGTGCTAAATCTACTGCTACTAAGACAGGTGTTTATACCATTAATGCAAAATATGAAGGTGAACAGGGCAATAACATTAGTGTTAGTTTTGTTCCTAGTCCCTTGGCTGATGGTGCAAACACTCAAGATGTAACTGTAACTACTATCTTCGGCACTAAGCAAGTTGATCAAGTAAAAATCACTTTACCAAAGGCTGACACTGATGCAATTGCTAAAGCAGGATTAACCAAGGAAGACCAATTGGAAGTCCACAATGACTACGTAGACATTACTTTTGGTACTACTCCGGCAGATGTTACTAAGGAATTAAATGGCAAGGGAGAATATCCACTTTATACTGCAATTTATAATGGTTTAACTCAAAGTGCTACAAACGTTACTTTAACAGGTGGTACTAATGGTACTAATAATGTAGTCAATGACATGCATGACTACTTGGAAAACGAATATTACGCTGTAGCAACTACTGCTGGCTGGGAGGAATCAAGCAACATTCACAAGCTTTTAGCCGAAGAAACTAAGCTTTTACGCGAAAACGTTGGTATTAAGGTTCGCGCCGTTATTCCTAATACGGTCGGTGTGGCTTACAACTATGAAGGTGTATCAACTGTTTTGAATGGTTATGTAATTAATGATGGCACTGTAATCAGTCCTAACATTGCTGCAGCTAGATTTGCTGGTATGAGTGCTAGTGCTACACCAGATCAAGCATTAACTTATACCCAACTTGATGATGCTGTAGAAGCTAGCCCAAAGTTAAACAACGACAAGACTATTGAAGCTTTAAATGCTGGACAAATTGTGTTTACCACACGGGCTGGCAGTCGAGTAGTGATTGAACAGGACATTAACTCACTCACTAAGTTTACTAGCGAAAAATCTAAAGACTTTAGCAAAAACAGAATTATTAGAACACTTGATGAAATTTGTACTAATACTACTCAAACGTTTGAAACTAGTTTTTTAGGTAAGGTTTCAAATAATGAATATGGGCGTGATTTGTTTAAAGCCAACCGTGTGAGTTACTTGTCCGGATTAGAATCACAAAACATGATTCGTGATTTTGATCCTAATGATTTAAGCTTGGCTCAAGGCAATGACAAAGACGCGGTATTAATGGACTTATATGTAACACCAGTAGACGCAATGGAAAAGCTCTACGTTAACTTAATCGTGAGATAGAAAGGATAAATAAATGGCAACAACTTTAGAACAAGTTCTTCATGGTAGAGATACCATTTCATCAAAGGACGCTAAGGTTACCGTCACAATTGACGGCAATGTTATTAATCTGATTGATTGTAAAGAATTAAAGATTAACATCAAAAAGAACAAAGAAAAGGTTCAAGTTCTTGGCGATCACTGGACTAAGCACAAAACCACTTCTGTTGATGGTACTGGTACTTTAGGTCAATATGTAATTAACAGTAATTGGTTGAAATATGGTATTCCTTACACTCAAAAAGAGGGAGACTTATACTTTACGATCACTTTTTCCATCGAAGACCCAACTTCAAGAGCTGGTAAACAAATTATTCAACTTGATGAAGTGAACTTGGACGAAATTCCAGTGGCAGATTTTAAAGCAGATGATACTGTAATGGATACTTCGGCAGATTTCACTTTTGAAGGCATCCACTTAGTACAATCTTTTGATGGTATTCAGTAAGGAGAAAAATAAATGGCTGAAAATTTTAATGTAGAAGATTTTATTAATGTTGAAAGCCCTGTAAAGGAAGAAGAAGTAAAGATCAAGCGTTTTAAGGTGCCTTTTAAAATTCGCTCTTTAACCGCAAAAGAAGTAAGCGAATTAAGAAACGATTCAAAAGAAGTGCAATTTAACAAATCAACTAGAACTTCTCAAAAAGTGCTGAATCAAGACAAGTTCGAAAATAATTTGATGGCTGCCAGTGTCGTAGTTCCTAACTTGAAGAATGAAGAACTCCAAAAGCATTATGGCACTTATGGCGATCCTGCAGGCACATTGGAAGCAATGCTCTTAGCAGGTGAGTACAATGTCTTAGCTGAAAAAGTGTTAGAGCTTTCAGGCATTGATGCTGATAATGATAACGATTTAGTGGCTGAAGCAAAAAACTAATTAATAATTCGATTGGTGATTTCTCCATTTACAACTATGTCCTTAATAAATATCATTGGACTCCCCAACAGTGGGCAAATCTAAATGAAAGAGAAAAGACATTAGTTGTCGCATCAATTGAATTAAGATTAGAGCAAGAAGAGGAAGAAAGAAAAGAAAGCGAAAGAGAGGCAAAGTCATAACACATTGAAATGATATGTGAGAGACTTAGCCTCTCTTTTTTTGTAGGAACTAGAAAGGAGGTTAATGTATGCCAGAAATAAGTGCAACGATTAGAGTTGTTGATGCTTTTAGTAATCCGTTAGATAAATTGTCAAATGGGCTTTCAAGAGCGCAATCGGGTTTTAGCAGGTTAAAAGGCTCACTAGGTGGAAATATGTTTGGTGGTGCTGAAAAATCCAGCAGTGGCTTATTTAAATCTATGGCTGGTGGCGTTGCGGTAGGCAACATGATCAGCAAAGGAATGGGCTTGGCTGGCTCTGGTATTAGGTCAATGGTAGGAGAGCTTAATGAGGCTTCCACTTCGTGGCAAACGTTTGAAGGAAATATGCATCAGTTAGGTGCGTCTGATACTCAGATAGCTAAAGCTAAAGCCGAAATGCAAAAATTTGCACAACAAACAATTTATAGTGCTTCCGATATGTCTAGTACTTATGCTCAGTTAGCCGCAGTTGGTACTAAAAATACTGCTCAATTAGTTAAAGGTTTTGGTGGTTTGGCTTCTGCGGCTGATAATCCGCAACAAGCCATGAAAACTTTAAGTGAGCAAGCCACTCAAATGGCGGCTAAGCCTAAAGTTCAATGGCAAGACTTCAAGCTTATGCTGGAACAAACACCAGCCGGTATTTCTGCCGTTGCTAAAACAATGGGTGAAAGTACTACACAACTTATTAAGGATATTCAAGATGGCAAGGTGAAGACTCAAGATTTCTTGAATGCTGTTGCTAAGACTGGTACAAACGCCAACTTTAGTAAAATGGCTACCCAATATAAGACAGTTGGGCAAGCTATGGACGGCTTGAAGGAAACATTAGCCAATAAACTTCAACCGGCTTTTGATAAAGTCTCAAAAGTCGGGATTAAATGGGTTTCTAACTTATCAGATCGAATAGGTAAACTTAATTTCACTAAAATTGGTGATCAACTATCTAATTCGTTAGGCAAAATTAATATTGATCAAGTATTTGATGGCATTGGTGACGCTGCTTCTAGAATTATGCCTGTGATTTCTGAAATTGGCACATCAATTGGTCAAATGTTTGATGGATTCCAAAATTCTGGTGCAATTAATGGAATTGTCTCAACGTTTCAAACTGCTGTTAATGCTATTAAAAATATGTTTAGTAGCTTAAATTCTAGTGGTTTGTTCGAAGGTGTTGGTCAAGCAATAGGCAATTTAATTAATATGATTGCTCCTGTTTTTAACAGTTTAATATCTTCAGTTTCTAATCTGATGTCTACCTTAATACCGATTTTATCTAGTATAGGTAGTGCAATTATGGCCACAATTCAGCCAATTGCAAGCACAGTAACACAAGTATTGTCTAGTGCATTTAATGGCTTATCTGCAGGATTAGCACCTTTAGCAAATGCCTTTAATCAATTAAGATCGGCGGCTGCACCATTAGGGCCAGTCTTACAAATTGTAGGGCATGCACTTGGAACATTGGGCGGTACCGCATTAGCTGGCGTAGCTCTTGGAATTGGCGTTGTAGTTGATGCTTTAACGTCATTAGTATCAGTAGCGGCAGGTGTGGTTAATGCTGTTAGAGGCATTGCTCAAGGATTCCATGCATTAGGAGATGCGTTAACTGGAAACTTCAGTGGCGCAAAACGTGATATTGAAGATGCTAAGAATGCCATGATCGACATGAAGAACTCCTTTGGTAATGTTGGTAATGCTATTGGCAATGGTGTCACTGCCAATATGATTAAACAGTTTAGCCAAGTCGGTTCTGCGGCTAAGAAGACTGCTAGTGATGTCAACGGTATTAAGATGAAGCCACAGGTTGATGTGGCTAGTGCTAATGCTAAAATTGCCGATTTAGGTAAGAAGACTGTTCAAGGTCCTAAAGTTAAAGTTGAAAAGCCAAAACTTAACTTTACCAACCCATTTAAAAACATTCTTGGTGGCAATACTAAAACTATTCCTGCTCCTAAAATTGGCAAACCTAAAGTTCCAGCTCCTTCTGTACCTAAGACGGTCAAATCCATTAAGGCTCCTAAAGTTGATAAGCCAAAAGTACCAACGCCAACTATGCCTAAAGAGCTTAAAACAATTAAAGCTCCTAAAGTAGCTAAACCTAAAGTACCAACGCCAACTATGCCACATCTTAAAACTATTCCAGCCCCTAAAGTGCAGAGACCTAACATGAGCGGTGTCGTTTCTGCTGTTCGGTCAGGTATGAGTAGAGCAGCTTCAGCCGCAAGAGCAGGTGGCGCTCAAATTAGCGCTGCAGTTCGTAGCGCATTAAATCAAGCTATAGCTGCTGCTAGAAGTGCCGCTGGGGCAATGCAAGCCGCCGGTGCCATGATTGGTGCTGGTTTAGCGGCTGGTATTCGTTCTCAAATTGGTGCAGTGGCTGCCGCTGCCAACGAGTTGGTAGCTCAAGCTAATAAAGCAGCTAGAGCCGCCGCTCAAATTCACTCACCTTCTAGATTGTTTGCAGAAGTTGGTAGTTTTATTGGTCAAGGTATGGCTGTGGGTATGGATTCTACTAGAGGGCTTATTAGTCAAAGCAGTAGAGCCATGATTAATAGTGCTTACCCTGGATTAAATAGTTCTATTAGCAGTTCGGGTTCTTTAAGTTCAAGTTCAATTAGGGCAAATAGCGCTACAAGTAGTAATTACTACACTAGTGGTACTAATAATTCTAGCGAAATCACTATTGCCCCAGGTGCCATTGTAATTAACAGTTCAGGTAATCCTGAAGCGGATGCAGATGCTTTGCTTGATAAACTCGAAGAAAAAATTATGGAACAAGCCAATAGATCATTAAGTTAGGAAGTGTTGCATATGCCTGATCGTAGTGGCATGGAATTTTATATAAAAGATCAAACAACAGGTGAAAATTTACAAATACCAGTTAATCCTAGCGATGTTAAGCTGAAATATGAAACAGATGATCATTCTGAAACCATTGTTAACTTAGGTGAAGTAAACATTCCTGGTAAATTAAAGCTAGTAGGTGTATCAATTAATTCTGTTTTTCCTACGGTTGGTGCTCACTATGTAGCGACTAAAAGTCCACATAAGCAGGCTACCTATGTTAAGAAAATCAAATCAATGCAAAGCAAAAACCACAAAGTTAGATTCGTGGTTACCAAAACAGATATTTCAATGCTGATGACTATTGCTAGTTTTGAATATGGTTTAGAGAATGGTTGGGCTGATGAATATGCCTATACTTTAGAATTAAAACAATATCGTAAATTTAGTTATGAGAAAAAGAAAAATCCAAAAAAGCGAGGTAGATCTAAGAAAGGTAAGAAACGATCTAAGCCGGCTGGAAAAATTAGTGTTGGTTCAACTGTATCTGTAAACGGCCGGCTACACGCTGATAGCTATGGTAGAGGGACAGGAGTGTATGAAAAGAATGCTAAACGCGAAGTTTTATATATTATTCCCGGTCGCAAATATCCGGTTTGTGTGGGAGTTAACGGGAAAGCTCGTGGCTGGGTGAAAATGAGTGAGGTGAAAAGATCATGAGTGACTTAATTCAAATAACTTTATATAGACGCTCTACTCACTTTACTCACTCTAAAAAACGTGTAAGTTATGATATTAGCGATTTAGTAATTGATGGTTCGATTACTTTAGATAGAGATACTAATTTTTCGGCAACTGAATTTAACTTTAAATTAGTTTTTGAGAAAAAGCCTATCACTCCATATACTGGCGATATTATTTCTTTCAAATGGAAAAAGAAAAAGACGTTTTACGGCTATGTCTTTAAGTACGGTTTTGATAAAAATCATAATATCGCTGTTAAGTGCTATGGCCCTAGCCGCTATTTAAAAAACGAAGATTCGATTGTATTTAAAGCCGGTACATTGAGTGAACGATTTAAAGAAGTTTCAAAACGTGCCGGAATTAAAGCAAAAGTGGTGGCTGGATCAAGTCATAAATGCAAAGCTGAAGTTGATGATGGTAAAACATATTTTGACATGATTAAAAGTGCAATGAGTGCTACTACTAAAGCAACTCATAAGCATTACTTGATTTATGACAATTATGACACTGTAGAACTTAGAAAATTTCCTTACAAAAAGTTAGATATCGTTGTAGGTGATAAATCTGGATTGACCGATTATGATTATTCAGTTGATATTGATAATACCTATAACGTCGTGAAAGTTGTCCAAAAGGACAGTAAAAAGAGTAAGAATACATCTAAAACTAAGACTAGTGCAGATGATCCTAAAACTACCACAATTAAATCTAAATCTGTTGCCATGCCTTCTGCTAAACAATGGGGCAAGCTTCAAAAAGTGGTTAATGCTAAGAAGAAAGCTAATGATGCTCAAATGATTCAACAGGCTAAGAACGAACTCAAAAATCGTAATATGGCTAATAAGCAATTAAAAATTACTTGTATTGGTCGAACTGATTTAGTTCCTGGTAATTATGTAACAGTAAGTATCAAAGACTACAAGAAAAAGTTTAAGGACTGTCCAATTTTGAAAGCAGTTCATCACTTTGGCCAAGATTATACATGTGAGTTAACAATGAAAGTGGGGCAATCATGGCAGGTAAACGGCTCTATGAGTTAATGACTAAGCGCGGTGGTAAACCAAGCGACTATTCAGATGTTGTTTATGGAACTGTTATTAGTGCTAAGCCTTTAAAGGTTCAATTGTCCAATAACATGGTATTAACTGATGATTTCATTGTTCTTGGTAAACATATCGGGAATTTCAAGATTAAGGGCAAAGTTACCAAACACGAACACGATGAAGTTAAAGGTGAAATAGAACTAGAAATCGATAACTCTCTTGAATCTGGCGACAAGGTAACCATGATCCGTGAAGATGGTGGTCAACAGTTCTATTTATTTGAAAGGATAGGTGAAGACGGTTTTGGATTCTGATGAAGAGATTAATGTTGGGGCATTAATGGAAGATGCATATTTAGATGATGCTGACCTTGATGATGAAGAAGATAATCAAAGTCCTACTTATACTTTTAAAGTTGCTAATGGTCGGATTCGTGGTATGACAGACGAACTTGATGCAATGAAACAAGCAGTAGATAAAATTTTACAGACTGAACGTTTCGTTTATCAGATTTACGATGAACAGTATGGCAATGACTTGCCTGAACTGATTGGAGAATCTATTGATTATGCATTATCAGAAGCTGAAAGAATGACTGTTGAAGCTTTAGAAGCAGACGATCGAATTACTAGCGTTGAAATTACCAAGTGTGAGCAATCAAGTAGCGATTCAATTATCGTAGAAGGTTTCGCCAACACCGTTTATGGTCGGGTTGGGTTTGAAAGAGAGGTGGATATAGTAGATGAATCCTGATGATTTAGCAAACGAACTAGAAGCACAGAACTATGATTACTGGCTAAACTTGATGCTTGATAATGTGCCAAATGATACTGATAAACGTGAAGGCTCAATCATTTATGATGCTTTAGCCCCTGCTGCTATGGTGAGCGCTCAACAGTCTTTGTCCTTAGCTAATATCATACGCGAAACGTACATTAAAACCGCTCAGGGCGAGTTTTTAGATTACAGAGCAGTTGAACATGGTACTAATCGATATGCAGCTACAAATACAGAAGTTAAAGCTAAATTCAATGATGATGATGGTAATCCAGTAAATGTTAATGTAGGCGATAGATTCGCAAGTATTGCGGAATCGCCTATTTTTTATACCGTGATTAAGGCTAATGGTGATGGCACTGCAGAAATGCAAGCTGAAGAATCAGGAACAAGTGCTAATAGTTACTTAGGACAGATATTGCCGGTAACACCTAATGACAACTTATCATGGGCTGAAATTGTTGAAATTACTATTCCAGCCAGGGATGAAGAAAATGATGATCATTTAAGAGCTAGATTACTTAACAGTAATTCTTGGGTAGCTTACGGCGGTAACGTTACAGATTACTTAGATATGACTAGTAAAATTTCCGATGTAGGAGCAACTCAGGTTTATCCTGTTTGGGATGGGCCAGGAACAGTTAAGCTAGTAATTTTAAATAATGATCTGATGCCAGCTAGCCAGACTTTGATTAAAAAGGTCAAAGAAGAAATTGATCCTGAAGAATCTACCACACAAGGATATGGCTTAGCTCCAATTGATCATAAAGTTACTGTAGTAGCACCTGAAACTTTCACGGTCAATATCACAATGAATGTAACAATTGCGGAAAATGCGAACATCGATACGATTAGAACTAACATAAAAGCTTCACTTGAAGAACTTTTTAAATCACTGCGTAAAGACTGGAGCACAATTGATTCGGCGACCGGTAGGGGCTATAAACTGACCGTTTACCGTTCCAAAATCCTGTCTAGGGTAATGACACTTGAGGGTGTAGCTAACGCCACAATGCCACAACTTAATGGCAAGGACGAAGATTTACAGCTTGTGTTTGACAATACTACCTCTCAACTACCTGTATTAGGTGAGGTGACGGTAAATGGATAAGAATGAACTCCTTAAATATATGCCTAATTATTATGATGGCGTGTATGAAATGGAAGAACTCTTAAAAGCACAATCTAAAGGATTATATCAGTTCGATGGCGAGATTAATCGAACGCTTTTAAATGAGTTCATTATTCAAGCAGATGAAAAAGGTATTTCAGTTTTTGAAGATCAGGCAGGAATTAAGCCGGATCCAGGAGCAAGCCTTGAAACTAGACGCAATAACGTTCTTTTAAGATTATTGCCACCTAAACCTTTAACTACTAGGTATCTTAACCATTTACTTGAGATTATGAATTTAAAATCTAAAGTAAGAGTTGATCATGCTAAGCACTTGGCTATAGTCGAAGCAAAATCTGCAGATATTACACCAGATAAAGTTAACAGTATGAAATACATGCTGAATATCACTTTACCGGCTAACATGATTTACGATATTAAAATTAATCTTACTCAAACTACTACTGAAAGAGAAATTTATTTAGGTATTGTAAATACTGCGGATTCTTATATAAGTATTCAAGCTAATACTGCACAAATTGACTTTCAAAATAAATTGTAAGAGGTGATTTAAAAAAATGTCGCAATATAACAAAACGATTCTAACTAATGCTGGTCTTGAATTAGCTAAAAGAGCTAATGCAGGGCAAGCAAAGTTTGAAATCACAAGGGCGGTTACTTCTGCGGATGATTGGAGCAATAAAACTATTCAAGACCTCGAGGAAGTAACTGCTATTCCTAACATCATGCAGCAGGGAACCGTCATAGACACTGAAGAAGTTGAAAGCAATAATTCAGTAATTGGTGTTTCTTTGTGTTTTGCTAATAAAGATTTAAGCACTGGCTATCAAATTAGAATCATTGGGCTATACGTCAAAGAAGAGGGGCAAGAAAATGATTTTCTTTACGCCGTAACCACTGCTGTTACCCCAGAATATATGCCAGACTTTAATGATAAAGTTCTGTACCGCTTTAACATGCAGATGTATTTAGTCATTGGCAAGGCTCAAGCGGTAAATGTCGTTATCAATGATGGTGCTTCAGTTACTCATGGGCAATTTGACAAGTACAAAGGTGAAGTAGCTGCAAATCTTGAAAAGATTGAAAATACTCACAAGGAAGATATGGGCCATGTTGTTAAGAGTGCAAGCATCAATGGTGGCGATGAAATTCTGCCAGATGAGGCTGGGAAACTTGAGTTAGTTGTGCCAGACCCCGATTTATCTAAATATGTAAGTCTTGAACAATTAACAGAAACGCTTAAAACTAAGGCTGATATTACTGCTGTTCCTGATAAAACTGCCACTGAAGAAGGCATTAAGCAAGCCAAGGAACTGGCACAAGAGGCAGATACAAAAGCCCAAAATGCTTTAGACAACAAGGCTGATAAGACAACTGTAGAGGAAAATTTAGCTACTAAGGCTAATCAATCAGATTTAGATCAAACTAATGCCGAGGTAGCCAAAAAAGCTAACAGCGAAGATGTTTCTACTGATATTTCTAACTTGCAAAACCAAATCAATAGCAAGACAACTGGCACAATCATTACTGATTACGATATTGCAAGCAAGACTCCAACCAAAAAAACAGATAGATATAACAATAAATGGCTAGTTGACCAAAACGTACTCGGTCAGTTTGCTGACCAAATTAACCAGTTAAAAGGTCGCAGACAGGCTGATGCACAAGATTTTAATAATCTCACTGACACTGGTACCTATTATGTATCAAATCCAAGTGCGAATAATCCTACTGGATCGTGGGGAAATTTGTTTGTTTCAAATGGCGATGACCACAGAGTAAGTCAACTATACTTTCCAGATGACAACAGCGCTCCGTGGTATCGAACGCTTGACGAAGGGACATGGCACGATTGGACTCAGCTTGCTTCTGCTAGTCAAGCGTCCAACGCTCAAAACACGGCTACACAAGCTAACAACAACGCTAATAGTCGCTTGTCTTTAAGCGGTGGTAATATGACACTACGCTCCAAGATTAATTGGACCGGTGGCGATATCGACGACAGGACTGGCAACCTTGGCGGACTCAACTGGGCTGGCGCTACTGATTGGGCACAAATTTACGGAGACCAAGACGGTGATGACAACCTAGACCTTGTATTTGATTTGGGTGACGATGGTTCCAACCATTTCAGTTTTAGACAGAATGGCTCAGAAACATCTGCAATTACGAGTGACGGTCATTTCACTGGTACAGTTGATTGGGGACATGTTAACGGCAGACCACAAGACCAAGTGGACCGTATAAATACCATTGCGCCATTGTTCCGACAAATTCAGAACTCAAACAACTGGAATGACATTTTCGGCGTTGATAATCCTAATAACGTACTTACGTCTATTCGGATTGATGCTGGTGGTTCCGGTGCATTATTAAATAATTTTGCCGCAGGCATTGGTTTTGGTGGTGGTGACACCAAGGGCGTTTTATCAGTAGCTTATAGTGACCACCAAGCTAGAATTACAGGTGGTAACGGCACTGGACCAGTCTGGAGCGAAGATATTGCTTGGAAATCAGATGTTAATGACCTGCGTAATCAGATTCAACAACTGCGTGAAAACCAGTTCAAAGTCCAAACGTTTACAGATGCTACAGCAGCGGCGAACTGGGAAGCACAACGTCCCGGAAAAAGAATGGCAATAGTAAACAGTTAGAAAGAGGGCGAACACATGGCAATAAATCATCTAATATTTAATAGCTTGAAATGGTTTAACATCAATAGCGATTCAACCGAAATCAGTGCTAATAACAAGGCATTCTTAGCCATGCCGACAGAAATCACTGTACCAGCTGGTTTTCGGGTTAACTTAGATTCATCGATGTATGAATATAACGATAGTGACGGTTTTTGCTTGAAAGATGATCATACCGCTAAAGTTGTCGCTGTTGGGAAAGATGATTATATTGTTCATCCCCAACAAAGTTGGTACTCTGATACGTATCGTGATAATAGCGAAGATGGGCGATCAAATGGTTACTATAAATACATTGCATGGCTCAAAGTACCAAAGACCCAAGCTAAAAATGTAAAATGGGGGGGGTAAAGCCCTACTAAGCCACTTATATCAATGGTTTAGAAGCCTTTACAGAATGGTGGTGATCGCATGTTAGATCACTTACTATTCAACAGATCCAAGTTTTATCCGATAGATGATAATACTGACTTAATTACTGCTGGCAGTCAAAAATTTGTTAAAAGCTATATCGGCAGGAAAGCAACAGTAGGGGCACCAGTCTCTTGCTACGACACAGAATCCGGTGGTATGGAATACTGGTTTCAAGACGGTCAAGTTAATGTCGGAGACACTGTAACAAATCAAGTTATTGATAAAAACAATGAAATCTGGTTAAGCGTTGACAATAAGCAATTTCTCGACACACACCCAAGACCATTTTTCAAATTGAGTGATTTTCTAAGAAACGGTGGCAAATTGTCTTAAAAATTAGGGACAACACTCGCAAGAGTGCTTTTTTTATGCAAAAAATAACCTAGCTCACAGGGCGTACCCGTGGGCTTTTTTAATAGAAAGGAGCCAATTATGGCTGAAGAAACTACACAAAACGCAGAAGTTGATACTTCTGTTAAGACACAAGAAGAAAGTTTGAAGAAGAACTTTCCAACTTTGATCGGTTACTTATATATGAGCGACCCAGATAACACAAATCCTTTATGGCACCACTATGTAATGCCAGTTTTTGACGAAAAGGCATATGAAAAATTGCCATGGCACGTGTACAAGGAACGTCCAAGCGATGACCTCGTTGATCCGCTTTACTCAGTGCAGAAGGGTGGCTGGATTGAAAATGCTCATGATGCTCAAACTCAAATCCTTGCAGCGGCACAAGCTAAAATTGATGCACTTGATAAGTCTAAGGAACAATTCGACCAAACCCTTAAGTCAGTACAAGAAAATCAATCAAATGGCACTGCACAAACCTTGACATTGACCAAGGCAATCAAGGCGTTGTCAGAAGGTCAAGCAAACCAAAACAAATTGCTCGCATCAATGCAGCAATTAATGCTTGCATTAACAGGCAACAAGCAAGCTACACCAACTGAAACAACTGACACTAAGCAAGAAAACGGAGGTAACTAGTATGTCAATTTATGAAATGTTCGTTCAAATGTGGGTTTTGGATTTCCAAATGGGCCTTTTTGGCAAGGACTACTTCCAAAGCTTAGTCCAAGCAGGACAACTCCAAACTAGCGATTACGCAACAATCGTAGGTGAAGCTTATGTTGCACCACAATCTCAACCTGAACAACCACAAGCCTAGTCGCTGGGATTTCATTAAAACTGGTTTATTGATCGCAGGCTTGGCGATCTGTTTCTTGATTGATCGAACTTACTTTTTTTACCCACCAAGTCTAGCACCTGCATGGAATAGCATGTGGGTGGATATTATTGGCTTGCTGGCAGGCGTAGATTTGATTTTGTGCGGTGTTTTAGACATACACATAGATATACTAGTCAAACTTGGCTTAGGCGTTTCAGTAGCGTTTCTGACGGTCCTGCTATTTGCGGAAAGTTTCCACATCTTTGGAGCTGGATATTTCAGATTTCATCCTGTGGTCGTCTTCGAGATCTATGCGATTGCCAATTTAATGCAGATTGCTTATGAGTACGACCCGCAGGATTGAGAAAGGAGCTGATACACTTGCAGAGTCTTAAAGACATACTTAGTGTACTAGCCCCTTTTTTGCTGGGATTATTTACGAGTTATCTAAGTGATAAGAGATCAACAAGACACGATGAACACAGCTTTTTAGCAGACGACTATAAAGCTGTGCTTGCTGAAAATAGGGAATTGAGAAAAGAAAACAAAGAATTACGAGAGGAGTTAAATAACTATGAAGCCAAACACTAGAATTTTAGATTACACAGCATTAGTACAAGATGGCGTTTTGACATTGGACGATGTTCCTCAAGACATCAAGGCACAAGTCACCAAGTGGGTGCGTTATTTGTCAGGCGTAACCGACAACGGTATGGTCAAGGAAACCGAGCCGGTAAACCATGAAGGTGAAGAAGTAAAAGTTCCGGTTCCAAGCACTTTAATCAAGAAAGCTGGTGAATAGTGATGTCATTGGATCAAATCTCTAATTATGTTGCCATTATCTGTTTAATTATTGTTGCTATTGCAACTGGTGTTGATACTGCTTTGAGTTTTTACATTAAGAAGGCAGCAGAACTTAAAAAGCCGGTACCACAACAAGTGATGACCATTGATGAAATTGCTAAGTTTGTTGTAAGTGAAGCTGCTACTTTGGATGTATCTGGTGCAGAAAAGAAAATCCGTGCTGTTAAGGCATTGATTGATCAAGCCAATGCAGAAGGCAAGACGATTACTGAACCTGTTGCCCAAGGTGCTGTACAACATGCTTACGATCAAAGAGAGGCTGCACAAACCCAGCCTACTCCTGATGAATCATCAGAGCCTACACAAATTGGTTTCTTGAATAGTGGAGATGACAGCAATGGAACGCCACAAGCCTAGAACTTACAATGAATTGATTTTCAACTCATTTGAACATAAGGAAGAGGGTGAAAGTAATGTCAAACTCAACCGTATCAAAAAGAAGTTATGGAGTAGACCTAGCCAGTTACCAGTCCACAAGTGTTAGTTACACAGGTGCCAAGTTCGCCATCGTAAAGCTGACACAAGGCACCGACTACCTTAACCCAAAGGCGGCCGCACAAATCAAGAGTGCAAAGGCTAACGGCTTGCTAGTTGGTGGGTATTTTTACGCTAACCACGGTAATAGCGTTTCAAGAGCTAGATCAGAAGCCAAGTATGCAGTAGCGAAGGCTAAGGCGTTTGGTATTCCAGAAGGCTCATACCTTGCTGACGACTTTGAGCAAGGTAGCGGCAACTCTGTCAACGGTGGCGTGCAAGCAAATACGGACGCTATTATGGCAGCTATGCAAGTTATCAAAGATGCAGGCTATCAACCGCTTGTATACAGTGGCTCATTTGTTTTGCGTAACCATTTAAGCATTGCTCGAATTGTTAAGACATTCGGCACTTGCTTATGGGTAGCCAGCTATAAAGTTTCCGGCCGTCAAGATTACGCAGATTTCAATTACTTCCCATCTATGGATGGTGTTGCAATCTGGCAATTCACTGATAACTACCGTGGTCTCAACGTTGATGGTAATATCTCACTGATTGATTTAAAGATCGATTCGGATAATCATCCAGTAAAATCAGCTGAAAAAGCCACACAATCGCTCTCTCAGCATCCGGCTGTACGCTGGAACATTGGCGCAGTAGCGGTTGTGAGCAATTCAAAGGGTGCATACGTTTATACCGATTCTAGTCTTACCAAGCGAGAAAGTGATAAATTAAAACCACAAGGATCACTTTGGCAAGTCTTTGGAATCAAAGACGGTGCAATTCAAGTTGGTAAAAATCAATGGTTTGACGGTCGTGCTGTATACATCAAAGCCAATCCTATTGCTTACAACTCAGAAAAACATGGTGTTGCAAAGATTATTTCTGAGCATACCCATGCACTAGATGCACCAAAGCCAGATGCAAAGAAGGTCTACCCATTGAAACTCGGCTCAAAGGTCGAAATTCAAGGCAGAGTAGGCAGATTTTTAAAGATCAAAGAGCTACACAATGGCAAGCAGGTTTACGTTACAGGCAATCACGCCTATATTGTTTTATAATTAATCTGATTAAATATTTATATGAGAGGAAGCGAAAACACACCCCTCTAAATCTAAATCTATAAAAAAAGCTACTCTGGACATTATGTCTAGGGTGGCTTTTTTAATTTATTCATGATATAATTTTGAGCATCTCATTTCCCTAATGAGATTAAAATTACATCTATTTTACTAATTAAGCCACTCTAGGAAAAATTCCTGGGGTGGCTTTTTTGTGCAACATTTGTGCAACAGCTTTAAAACTTCTATGTTTTGTTAAAACATCAAATACTATTAAAACAAGGTTTTAGAGCTTTCAAATATTTCTAAAACTCTATATTTTGGATCTAATTGATCCATATAGTGTCAATCCTTAGTTTAAATACAAACTATATTTATT
>OODN01000085.1_pt1 | contig 83842 bp, 98 predicted proteins | sample 1671651 | NCBI WGS metagenome assembly OODN01 (sample SAMN06348178, study PRJEB24527) | human gut metagenome | biome: human gut; feature: ankylosing spondylitis patient; material: feces | host: Homo sapiens | place: China | collected 2015-10 | reverse complement strand
GTACTCAACAGGGGGATCTTTTCACCGCTGGTACCGAGTTCTCTTAAACCAAGGTTTAGGATTGAAATGATGATGCCGGAAACTTCTTATAAAGCGTGGAAACAGCCACATCATAGATGATTGCAACTTGCTTACGAGGGATGCCCTTCTCCAGCAATCGCCGCATTTGCTGCCATGTTTCTTCTTGGTATTTAGGCCGACGCCCACCTATACGACCTTCTGCGCGAGCTGCATCAAGTCCAGCGCGTGTACGTTCAATGATAAGCTCACGTTCCATTTCTGCCAGCGCCCCCATTACGTGAAAGAAAAAGCGCCCCATTGGTGTACTGGTGTCGATGGAGTCAGTGAGACTCCGGAAGTTAATGCCTCTGTCACGCAGCTCTTCCACCAGCACAACCAAGTGACGCATGCTGCGCCCAAGACGATCTAACTTCCATACGACCAGGGTGTCACCTCTGGAAAGAATACGCAGAACCTTTTTTAACCCTGGGCGTTCAGCCTTTTTGCCGCTCGCCTTATCCTCAAAAATTAGCTCACATCCTGCGCTTTCAAGGGCGTTTCGTTGTAAAGCGGTGTTTTGGTCATTAGTTGATACGCGAATGTATCCAATAAGCATATGTCCCCCCTTGTATGTTAAGGGGGGAGATTCTAGAAGATGTCCTGTAAGGAAATAACAAACTGACTAAGTTAGTGGCGCATTAGATGTTATTTCTGGAGGGGTATGTTTGCAGATTATGAAAATCTGGCTGTAGTAGTCATAACATCCCTACTAAGTGGAACCGGCGTATTCCTTCTCGGAGTTAGAGACGGGCGCATTTCTGCGTCCCTGCTCAATCTTGCGAGTGAATTGTTTACTGCGGTAACAGCCGGGCTTGCGGGGTATGGGGTGGCGGTTAGCCAAGAATGGCCTGAAGGTATCATTTTCTGCGTTGTTCTGATTGCCAGTAACAACGGTAGTGAAATTTTACAGGGCTTGAAGTCCAGAGCTAGTAACGTCTTGAATCTCTTAAGCGTAATAGCGAATGGGGGAAAAGGTGGAGAGAAATAATGGGTAACTTTGGAAATTATTTCATTTTTATCATGGCATTTGTTGCCATCATTGACCGTTTCATTTTTCGTCGCAAGAGTGTTGAGATTTTGAGTATTGGTGACGCTGTAGTGAAAGAATCCGCTATAGCATTTCCTGTTTCGCTACGTGTTAAGCGAAGCTGGGTCAGCAATGCTCAAATCGAATATTGGTTGCAAGACCTGAAAAATCCATCTGTGGTTATTTCAGGGAAAACGCGACCAGTTGACGCCTCAAAACGCGGTGAGAGAGAAGAGTATTTGCTCATCGATACGAAATATCTTGAGCCAACGAAGTGGGATCTGAAAGTCACATTGACTAACGGTAACTGTCGACTGAATCCGCTTTATCGCATTTTCCCTATCAATGACTGCATAGAGCGCCAGTTTACGATCGAAAAGCGTGAAGGAGACTGGGATGTCAAATAAGAATAATTATGTTCTTCTTAATTATGATGAGTTAAACGAAAAGGGGCTGGCAAAACTCGTCAAAGAAATCAGCAAAGGTGGTTACAAGATAGCGAGGGTGATCCCTGCAAGTAATGGCAGGAAGAAAGATGGGATCATGACGCGCACGTTTACCCTTATTGGTATTGATGAACAGACAATGGAAGTTCAGGTTAACGATACCGGTGATATATCTGGGATCAAACTGAATGGTAAAACAGTACCGTTCAAGCCAGTAAAAACAATGTCGGCTTTGGGGCAATCTCTTGCGGCTTTATTTAATCGCGGAGCAACTTCTTTCCAGAAGTCATTAGCTCGAAAACTTGCTCGTGCAGCAAAAAATATTGATGACGGAAATAAGAAGCGGCAGGGAGTTAAATCTAACGCTCAGAAATTAGCTGAAGCGAAAGAATCACGTGATGCACTCCGTGAAGATATCGCTAATGCTAACGACAAACTGTCTAAACTCCAGAGCAAGTCAGACAAAGTAATGCAAGATACGGGTAACGTTAAAGCTGCCTTGTCTCAGGAAGTAGCTAAGACACGTGCTCTTAAAGAAGAAATCGCGCGCCTGGAGGATGAGCATGATTAACAATCCTTTACGAATTAATATTCAGTCTACTTTTGCTGATACGATCCCCGGCTATGTGCCAAGTCGCTGGTCTTCAGAAGAATTAAGCGAAGATGACCTGATTTTTGAGGCGGCGACCTTAGAAGATATTGAGCTTGCCTATATGGGCAATGAAATACTGGTTGTGTCTGACGAAGCTATGTTTGAGTCCATAACTACAACCAGAATTCGGTTAGCTCAAACAATGCGAGCTTTCGTCCGTGCGCTGAATCGTGGCCTGAATGGTACGAATATTATGGCAGGGACTGATGAAGCCGGGACCGATGAAAATGGACGTAATTGTATTGGTGGTGCGATTATCGGTCGTGTGCGTCGGGTAGCTAATATCCCTGTTTTGACCGCGCAGATACCGCTTACTGACGGGCAGAGTACAAGCATAATTTTCCACTCTCCAACAGCTGACGGGGCAAAAATAAAGAGTAACGACGAGCTTGTTGCATTTCAGTTTTTACTTAATAAGCGTAACGTAACTCACGTTGTCGCCCCGATTGGTGGGAGAGATGTTTCTTTAAGCCAGGTATGCCAGGCGCTATCTAATTTGATTGAGCGTAACAGCGAAAAATTTAAGAAAGCAAAAGAGCGCCAGGACAAAATGAAGGCAGATATTGAGAGTTATCTCAATGAGGCAGATAAACTGGCAGAAGAACGGTCAATAATGATTGATCAGGTGGACGTTGCACAACGTGGGCTGACTGAAAAGCGTGCTGCTCTTACGGAGATGCAAAAAAAACTTGATGCCCAGAAAGCCATCAACGAGGAATTACAAGCAAAACGCGATAAATTGTTGTCTGCTAAAGGTGAAAAAACGAAAGAACGAGCGTTTAGTGACCAGCTGCGACATGTAAAACATAATCTTGCCATTGACGGAAAAACAGTGCTGGATAATGGCGCTGAAGTTAATTATGTCACGTCCGGCAGTGACAATTTCGTTACGATAGTAGCACCTGAAGGTAAATTCAGTATTGATGCCAGTGCTGTCAAAGGAGGCAGTTTGGCAGATGCTGCAACCAAATTACTTAAAGCCTACCGAGAGCATAACGCAGATAAATATAAAGTTGATGTGTTACCAGGCCAGCAGGAAGACTCCGAACCACCACAGACAGACCCCGAGACGAACCCAGTATCACAACCAGAGAGCCAAGATGTAGGTAAATACCACTATGCACTTCAATCTCGCCCGGCTGGTGTTGGTGCTGTGCCGGATGGAAATAAAGCCGTGCTTGATCGTCCTGACCAGGCTGATCAGTATTACGAATATGCTCGTCACGGTATCATTACGTATGACCGTAAACTGACAGATGAAGAAGTCAGCCAGTACGAGTTGCTCTATCTTCCTGATGAAGATGAGCTGAAAGATTTTGCAGGCCAATTGGTTGTGTCCAGCATGTCGAAACATATTGATGGCTATGTAGACCTGTTTGGCAGTGACCTGAAAACATTCAAGGCGCAAGTGAAAATTCTTTTCCGCAAAGCGTTTCCAAACGTGGCGTATCCACTTGGTGATGGGGAGAACCTTTTCATTATGGACGTGTATAACGCCCTTCAAAATCATTCAAGCGAAGTAAAAACAGAGCATGTGGTTGAGCCGGAATCACAACCACAACCAGCACCAGAACAGGAGCCGGAGCCAGAAGAAGCTGGTGAATCAGCAAGTGAAGCTGATCAGGAGGCAGATAAAGCGCTGGAGTACCTGAAATCCGTGCCGAAGCAGTTTACATCCCGCGATCTGACGGTCATCAGTGCTGAACTTGATCATGTGCAGGAAGCAGCAAACGCTCTAATCAGTGCTGGTCGATATGACGAGAACGAAGCAACTGTAGGTGCAGCCGTTGACTACCTGATCAATATTCTGGCTGAAATTCAGCAGGGAGGTGCTTAATGGCTATCTCTGTTTTAGAACGCCTGAAATTAGGTAAAGAGCTATCAGATCTAATGCAGGCGCAGAAAACCGCGCCAGTATTGCAACGCGTCTCAATTGGTAAGCAGATTGTTGATGTGATGCTTAAACTGGGGCTTGGGGCTGCGGCCCAATCAGTATCGGACCCGCAGGCGCAGCCAGATACTGTTGCAGGTGACATTCCTAAGATAGTGACAGACTTCCTTGGAGGTGCATTCACAAAGTCCACGCAAATGGAATTTATTGATGCGCTACGTGGGATCTCAAACTATGTAGGCGAGTTCCTTACGTTGGAACAGGCTAAAGAGCAGACCATAAGCTGGGTGAAAGCCAACGGTTATGCAGGGTAATCAAAGGGGCTGAAATGCCCCTTTCACTTTCCTGTAAGTCCATAAATCACACACTTTTTACACTTCCTGCTTTCTATGTAAGGGGAGTGTATTTTGAACAAGTCAGTTACTTCCGCGATATCCGAAGCAGCAGACATTAACAGTGTTATTGCGCTGGTTTCTTCATTAGAGAGGCGAGAAACACGCCAGGGGCGCAGTAGTTACGTAGTCACCAGTAAAGGGGCAGAGGTAAAGACGGCTTTTAAGGTCGTTGATGCCAGCAGCCTGATCATTTCGAACAACCTTGACGGTACGATTAATCCGGCCTTCCCGGAAGAACTCCAGCCACGTGACCGTACACGGCTATCCAGCAAACTCCAGGTTAACCGTATTGCCTCCAATTTACGCCCGGCACAATTAACGGATTCCGGCATGAGCAGCCACGGAGCGCCGATAGTTGGTCCGGACAACGTTGTTGAATCCGGCAACGGAAGGAGCATGGGTATCTGGCGTGCCTATGAGCAAGGGCAGGCGGATGAATATCGCCAGTACCTGATCGATCATGCAAAAGAGTTTGGTCTGAATCCTGACGACATTTCACAAATGTCTATGCCCGTATTGGTGCGCGAAAGACTCACAGATGTAGACCGCGCACAATTTGCCCGCGATTCAAACATCAGCGATCTGCAAGAGATGGCTGCAAGTGAAAAAGCGTATGCGGATGCGCAATTTCTCACTGAGAGCGTCATGGCGCTATTTAATCCTTCAGATGATGGGAATCTACTGGCGCGGTCCAATGATGCGTTTATTCGTGCGTTTCTGCGCGAAATAGGTGATACGGCGACGGCAGGTTTGCTTACTGCCGATGGGCGTCCAACGAAACAACTTATCGACCGCATCCAGAATGCAATTTTTGCCAAAGCGTACAAGGATGAAAGGCTTGTCCGGCTGGTGGCGGAAGAGCCAGATCCGGAAATGCGTAACATCCTTACCGCATTAAATACGGCAGCCAGCGATTTTGCGCAAATGCAGTCACTTTCAGGCGATGTTCACCATGACACGGTAACCGGACTAGTAGACGGCATAGAGCAATTGAATGGGCTGGATAAACAGGCTATTGCCGCGCTACAGGAAGCAATTAACCTTGTTCGTGAAGCAAAAGATAACGGTCAGGCAGTAGAAGAGGTGATCGCACAGCGCGGATTGTTTGGAGATAGCACTCCGGAAGCGGAAGCGCTTGCTCTGTTTATTGTTGCCAACAACAGAAGCGCTAAGCGTATGGGGGCTGCTTTCAAGAAACTGGCGCAAAAAATTAACGATGAGCTTATTCACCAGCAACAAGCGTTAGGCGATATGTTCGGCGGCGGAGATGTCGATCTGCGTAGCATTTTATCTGCCGTTTCTGATGAAATTGAGACTGAGTTTGGCGAAGGTAAAGGGTTAATTTTTTCTATGTTTGAGTCAACCTCTGTTGGGTAACATCAATGTAACTTAATGCTCTTTCTGTGCGTTCATAACATATCTGAAGATGGGCGCATAATTCATTTTTGTTCCTGTTTAATAATATGTAAACTAGCTGAGAATATAATGAATGAGGATAACCGATGTCATCATTTACAGATTTGGTTTCAGCTCTTGCATGGCCATTGGTGTTTGTGTGGTTTGTTAATAAGTATGGGGTTGATATTAAGGAGTTAATAGTACGTCTGAGTAGATTCAAGATTGGAGCAGCTGAAGCTGAGTTTAATGCGGGACTAACCGCAGCAGAAGTATTAGCAACAGATGCATCAGTTGGGAATAAAAATATTAACAATGGTAATAATAACTCTGAATATATAAATAAAATCGCACAATTAGAGAGAATTGCTGATTTTTCACCTAGAGCTGCTATTATGGAGTCATGGTTGATGGTAGAGGAGGCTGCCGGGCGCTCTGGTTTTATACAGGGAGGGTTAAAGCCGAAACGGAATCCAGAACTATTCATTGACTGGTTGATTCAAGAAGGAAAACTTGAAGATTCCGCTGCTTTGCTGTTAAAACGGCTTCGCTCGCTAAGAAATGAAGCCGCGCACTTTCTGGATTTTGAAATCACCAGAAATGAAGCTGAACGCTATATAAGACTTGCAGCGAAGGTTTCACAACTTATTGTTGATCCAGATTAGTTTTACTTACTTAGCTTTGATAATTTATAACATGGAGTATAGTTATGAGAAATATAATCCTGGTTTGTGCTTTATTAGCTTCTGCATCAGTTTGTGCTGCGCCCTATAAGATAAAAATCCCTTCTGATCCAAAAGCTACTTATACAGTGCTGGATATTGGTCGTGAAGGTGAATATAAAACTATCATTACAAAAAGGGAAGGCCCATCTGGGACAGCATATTCGAAGAGAATATATAATTGCATGACAAATGAAGTGAAGTATCTTGGTTCTGGGGAGACGCTTGAACAGATGAAAAATTCAAAACCTGATCCCAAAATGGTGGGGATTGTAAGTGGTTCCATCGCTGACTATGTGGGCAGGGAAGCGTGTAAGTAATCATTAACAGCACCAATAAAACTCTCCTATCAAATCACATACTGATTATGCTGCCGCGAAACTGGAAACAATTCGCGGTGATTCATGGCAACGAAAGACAAAAACAAAGGCTTTCTGTCGGCATTGAAGAAAGCCTTCAACGGTGGTGATGTTACGCCCGCCGATCCGGTCGTTTTTACGAGCGGGCATAGTGTCGTTGCTCGTTCCGGCCTGTCCGCTTTACGTCCAGGCATCCTGGGTGGCAACAGCGATGGCATGACGAGTGCAGCAGATTCAATTTCTTTATCCGCTGAACTGCCCGGCGAGCGCCTGCAAAAGTACAACATCCTGGAAACGATGGCTAAAAGCCCGACTATCTCAACGGCTTTAAACATTCATATTGCACATGCGCTTGCGCCTTCAAAGAAAACCGGGCTGGCATTCATGCTTTCGCCAAAAGATGGTTCCGATGCCGAGGCGGTAAGTAGGTGTGAAGAGTTAACAGCTGATTTGGGGGCAATGATTAATGACGGACTTCCTTCATGGGCCATGATTATGGCGATCTTTGGGGTGTCTTATGTCCGACCTTATGCTGAACAGGGCAGAGGGATAACTGGCATTGAATCCAGTTATTACACTCTTCCACACTTCGTCCAGGAATTTTATCGCGGTAGCCAGCTGGTCGGTTTCAGTGGTGATTACATTCTGGATACGCATAGTTTGCGCAGGGTAATAACCGAACCGTGGAATCTTGTTTCCATGAAAAACCCGTATTGGACGCCGCAGCATAAGGTTATTCCGGTTAGCTACGGTACAAAAGGGTATTCACTGTTAAGTGATCAGGCTGATAAGCCGTTAATGGAGACGCAGAATTACGGAACTTCATTCCTGGAATACAGCTATGAACCTTACCTTAATTTATGTGCTTCGCTCGCCGCGCTGAAATCAACGCGAAATAATGCAGCCAAAATTGACCGCCTGATTGCTCTTACGACGAACACACTGGACCCGGTTAATGCGGCGAACTATACGCGTGGCGTCAGCCAGGCATTGAAGCGTCATAGTGACCTGGTGGCGCAAAGGTCGATTAATGCCAACGCTATTCCGACTGTGCTTAACCATCTGATACCTGTTATGGGAGACGGGAAGAACGGCATCACCATTGATACGCAATCCATACCCGCAGATATCAGTGGTATCGAAGACGTTATGTTTCACCTCCGGCAGCTTGCTGCAAGCCTCGGCATTGACGCAACAATGCTTGGCTGGGCTGATCAGATGAGCGGAGGGCTTGGAGAAGGCGGCTGGCAGCAAACTGCTATCCAGGCTGCATTGCGTGCGAACTGGATCAGACAGGCCGCCCAGCGAACTATTTATCGGCTTCTGGACATTCACCTCGCTTATAAATACGGCAAGGTTTACACCGAAACAAACCGCCCTTATGACGTGCAATTCAACTCAATGAACACTGCTATCCAGGAAGAGGAAAACCGAGAACTGGATGCACGCGCCAACTTTGTTGCTGTCATCTCCCAAATTATGGACCAGATCCAGAACAACCCGAAACTGGCTGGTAGCGACGCGTTTATGCGTTATCTGTTCACTGAGCAGTTGCACATCGACGATGACACTCTCAACACCATGATCAAAGAGTTTAAGGCGAATGAATCAGAGCAAAACAACGAGCATGGTATGTACGAATCCGCGCCGTTGTCGTCCGGTGACGATCCGGAAAACTGGACGCCAGAACAGTTAATAAACTTTGCAAAATTTGTGATGAGCAATTAACCGGAGGGAAATAATGCAATCACTGAATACTGTTACGGATCGCTTCTCCCTGGTAGAGAAAATCCGCAAACACACACCGCAGAACAACCGAAATTACGTCATTCAGTCGGTACGAGACACATTCAACTCGCCAGAAACAAAAGAGCGTATCGCGCTGGGTGAGATGTATGGTTATTACGGTCATGGTCGCCGGGCGATGCACTATAACAAAACGAAAAGCCTGAACTTGCCGGAAGTCTCTGTTGTGATGGTAGATGGGAAGCCTGTTGTATTGGAGAACGTGCCGTCAAACAGGACTATCGACATTTCGATTGACGACAACGGCATTGTTACTCATACGCAGGAAATACTGGATACAGACACCGGGCGTATTGTTCAGGGCATGATTAACTCTGGTGCTGGTGGTTGGTCGTGGGCTACATCTGGTCCAGATTCATCGGTATCCCTGGTAAAGTCTTTCCACGGCTTTGATTACGTAACTGTTCCTAACTATATCAGCCTCGACAAGAAAAGCCTGATGCTTGAATCAGCAGAAGAGCGCGACGCGGCTATTCATGCGGCACTTATCGAACAAGGTTTTACCGATAACGCGGCTACGGATCTTGTTCACCACTTTTCAGCAATGAAGAATCAGCAGGCTATTTTCGAGTCAGCACAGCGTGAAGCCCTTGAGTCAGAATTGATGCTCCTTGAAGTGGAAAATATGCAACTTCGCGACAAATTACGCAACCAGGCCGCAATGATGGAAAGCCAGGGCGAAGATGCGAAGAAATGCCGTAGGATTTTGCGTGATGCTATCCAGGAGCTGCCTGTTTTTATCAGCGCAGAACAGCGTCGGGCGCTCTGCCGTATGCAGTCTGAAGATGATGCTCGCATAGTGGCTGCGATGCTTGAATCTCTGGGGGCAAATGCGACTTATGGCTTGCCGATATCAGGCAAGAAAGAGCCGGAGTTATCGCCGAAGGAGAGCAAAAATACTACCCCATTACTCTTCGTTTCGCGACGGGGATAACCGCTGCATGAAATTAAATTTCTAACATAGTGTATTTATATACACTGTTGATCCTGTCCGATGTGATCGAGTAGGATCGCGGTCACTGCTCCGGTAGCGACTGCCAAAAAAAGCAAAAGCCGCTGAGAAGCGGCTTTTTGGTGTATAAATCCACTGGCATAGATTTATACGGTAGATAGATTTTTGCACGGAACTATCTGATGAATATTTTAAATTCAGTTTCAGTAACTTTCAACACTTCTGAGTATAAAAACAACACTGAATACCACAAAAAAATCAAAGGTCATCAGTTGAGTTTTTTTGCTCGTCATAGTGGTCTTCTTTCTCCTTCACATAGCGCCATTATTGCCGAGTTCGCCAACCTGGCAGGGTCTACCGATGAATACATGATCCGTCGCTCATATGCTGATATGTCCGAGATTACAGGACGCAGTATTTCTACTGTACGCCGGGCATTTGCTGAAGCGACGAAGTGCGGAATGCTTGTTAAGCAACATCAGGTAGCGAATAACAATGCCCAGGTGTGTAACGTATATCGGTTTACGACACAATTTCTCCACTTCATTCATGTAGCAATGGAGATAGGGGGTAAGCAGGGCATCAAATTTGCCAACGCCACAAAACTGGTTAAGCAGTTGATTTCAAAGGTTCGTTATTTTTTTGAAACTGGGAACCCCCTGTTCAAATTGAACAAGTCCCCCCATGTTCAAAATGAACAGCCAATAGAAAATAAGAGTCACTCTATAGCCAAAAGAAGAGAAAGATCATGCGCGGTTCAGCCAAAGGCTTCACCAGCAGATAGTTCTCAAACGGATCACGGGGTACTGGATAAAAAAACAGCAATCAGGGAAGAACATACCAACCACTGCCTGGCGGCGGCAAAAGCGAGAGCTGCAAAGCGTCGTTCAGACGAGGGGCACACAAAACGGCAGGCTCTGTATCGTACCGCTGAAAAGCTGGCAAAAAAATTTGCATGGATACGTAGTGCCGCTACCGCAGTGAATAAGCCTAAACAATCCAGTGCCCTGGATTTCTCAATGGATTATTCTGGCTCCCAGGGGTGTGCAACCATTGGTGAAGCCTTTGACCTGATGAAACAGCGTGGCTATCGGTCTGAATTTGACCGTGAGGATTGGTCAATCCCTGCGGGATTTAGGGGATGACCTGTGTGTCTACAAAGCATCCCAATGATCGGAAAATGCTCGCCCGATAATTTGTGTTAGAAAATTAATTTGCTGTTTCTAAATCGGAATGTATGATCTGCATCATCGACTGAAGTCATCCATTGCTGAAATTTTTAGTTGATCTTCCATGTTTTCAGGCTTATATTCATGTCGTCGTAGCAAATTCTGCGACCGGGTTTAGCAGCCTGAATACGAATGCGGACAACCGCAGATATCCGATATTGCGGTATTTTTGTGTCCGTAAAACCACGTTACGCCCGAATTATGGTGGGGCGTGATGGGGAGGCTTCGGCCTGCTGGTTTCATTCGTGCCAGTCTGCTAACCCCGTCACGTCCTGCCACCCGTTTAGCAGCGGGGCGCAGGTTGTTAAACCTACGAATGAGGCCGTAACTATGGTTAATGCCAATCCTTGCTCGCGCCCGGAATTTATCTGGCGTTTCCACTCCCTGCAAAAACACTGTGATCACTTCGCAATTGCCGCAACTGAAAAAGAAGCCCGTTCTCTGATCCCTGATCAACATGGCGTCCTGACTGGCCGTTTCTCTACTTCATCACAACCAAACACTAATCCTTGGTATCGCAATATTACCAATCCCGGAATTGCGGAGGCACACTGATGGATATCTGCATTCTTGAAAAGCCATCAATGACCAGCATTGAGATCGCGGAGCTGGTGGGAAGTCGTCCAGATAACGTAAAAATATCAATAGAGCGCCTGGCTAAATCTGGAGTTATTCAACTTCCTGCATTGCAGGTTTTCGAAAAAATCAATAACTTAGGACTACGCCGTAGTGTCGAGGCTTACGTCTTCGAAGGCGAGCAAGGCAAACGAGACAGCATTATTGTCGTTGCGCAGCTCTCTCCGGAATTCACCGCCCGGCTGGTGGACCGCTGGCGCGAACTGGAAGAACAAGTACGCCAGCCGTTGACCGAAATAGAGATGATCGCCGCAATGGCTGCAAATGCAGTTCAGCAGCAAAAGCGGCTTCATGCTGTTGAGTCAAAGGTTAGCCAGGTCGCTGAAACCGTTGAGCAAATCAAGAAAGGCAATATGCCGGAAGGCTACATTGGCTACCGCCAGCTGGCGGCAAAATGCGGCCTGACCAAAGCCAAATGTCGCAACCTGGTCAACGCTTACCGGATTCCCACCGATACACATGAGTTTTTAACTCCAGAGGGGGTATTGTCGCGTCGATCCATCGTGGCCTTATCTCCCTTCATGAATGCTTTTAACCGGATGATGTCGGAGGCTGAACACCGAGGAAAACGCTGGTATCACCCAAAAATGGGGCAATTCCAGGTGATCGGTTGGGGAGGTGAGTGATGGACATCATGCAGGCGGTAAAAAAAATCAGGGAAGAACAGGCTGAAGTGTGCCGCCGTAAAGCATGGAGTGTTGGTGTATGGGCCTGGCCTGATAATTACTCTACTACCGGATGGTTTTGTATTAATGGACTCCAGATCCGGGAAGTTGATTTATCGACGGCTGATATAGTCGGTAATGATTGGATCGTGACTTGAAGCGTGATGCCCCGGCCAGGCCGGGGCTTTTTTCATGCCTCATTAGTTGAGGTTGCTGCGTCTCCGACTGGTAACAGAGCGGTATTGCGTGGTTCGCCAGCAGGCCAGCGATAGCCAGACACTCTTGATGTTGGGAATGCGCGAATATTAACCGCATCCCCCTGGTTCCCACCCAGGACAAGCAGATCGCCATTGGCACGGCGTCCGACAACGAAGCCTACGTGCCCACCGCCTACGCGGGTAAATACAACGATACATCCGTATGCCGGTGTATCTAATTTCTCGCCCCAATCCAGATAGGATTTTGCCGACTCAAATCTTGTTGAGTGGATGCCTACACGTTCCAGCATTGCACCGACAAATGCTGCGCACCACGGCGTTTCATCGTCTTTAATTCCGCCGCGCTTGATGTCGCGCCAGAACTGAACGATTTCAGGGTTGTGTTTAGCGCCTTTTATTTCAGTCAGGCCAATGTGCTTACGGGCTTCAATTAGCCAGCGAGGTTCAATATTTGCCATATTTTTCTCCCGGTCATGGGTTAATAAGTAGGCAAACTATGGGGAGTATGTGATTTTGACGGTAGTATCGTCCCCATGAAAATAACATTCTCCATACCCTCTCAACCGTACCGCATAGCGGAATTTTTTACGGTTTAGAGGGGGAAATCCTTTGGACAAACTACTTCATTCAATCAGTGAAGCCTCCAGCTTAGGCGAACTGATTGAAATTGTTAGTCGGTTGCATAAATTACGTGCTGTTGCGACCTTTGGCGTCAGGAAAGCCGATGGCGTCAGTATTCAGAAAACACGCCGGGCAGCAAACAATGCCGCAGTAAATCTTCTTAATTCCCTTCCGCCCGGCTTCGATGGGGCGAAATTAACTGACGAACAACGTCAGATTCTTGCCGGGTATACCGGTGAAGGTGGCCTGACAGATGGTGAGGGCAGCCAATACGAATACTACACGCCACAGTTTATGGCTGAAGGTATATGGGATCTGTTTGCTGACTACGGTATTGATGGTGGGCACGTACTGGAACCATCAGCGGGCACAGGTATTTTCCAGGAGACAAAACGGCAGGGCATGATAATGACCAGCGCCGAACTGTCTCCGATTTCCGGTCGAATAAACCAGCTTTTGCACCCGGAAGACGATGTGAATATCGGGGCGTTTGAAGCTCTGGCGGCGAAAGACGCAATGTATGACCATGCTGTTGGTAACGTACCGTTTGGCGAAGGGCGTTCCGGTGTCGCCGGGCTTGATCCGGCATATGCAAACGAGAAGAACGTTGGCAATTATTTTGTGCTGCGCACGATCGACAAGGTTAAGCCTGGTGGACTAATTGTATTGGTGGTGCCGAATGGCATGACCGATGGTACGAAATACAAAAAATTGCGCGATAAAGTCAGCCGTAAAGCGGAATTTTTGGGCGCACATCGTATGCCTTCTGGTACGTTCAGCGAATCCGGTACAGATACAGTGGTGGACGTATGGGTATTGCGTAAACACCCGGAAACCTTCCTGGAGATGATCCCCGACACGGATGATGCAACGCTCAAGTCGGCAAACGTCCTTTGGGATACCTTCCTCAAAGGGAAATGGTTTACAACCGAAGGGAAGCGATTTGTTTACGGCGATATGGAGCGTACCAGCTTCCGCAATACCCTGGTGGTGAAAAAGGACGGTCGTGTATCCAATGAGTCGATGAAAACCGCTCTATCGCGCCGCTTTGAAAGCCGCATTAATTGGGATTTGCTTGGCGTAACTACTCAGGCATGGCAGGGCGCGAAAGTGGGCGATAAACGCCTTGTAGGCGGCATCTGGCATGAGTTTGATGGTCTGAAATGGGTCAAGGACGCGACAACCAAATCCTCCGCGCTTGATGTAAATCGATATGGTGTTACGACGTTTGGTGATCTGCAGATCGCGTTTCAGTCAACAAATGGCATTCTGGCGTTGTCATGGGACCAGATATCGGCGATCGCGTCCGACTATCCGTCGGTTATCAGTGATGAAGTAGCGGCAATGATTCGCTTTGCTGGCAAGCAGAGAGAAAAAGACAGAGAACGCGTTATGCGCGGCGCACTGATAGGGCAGTTGATCAACAAGGCGCTTGATAAGCGTAATCTGGGGGAAAATGTTGATGATGAACTTGCTGATGCCGCGCGCCTGGCGGAAGCCGAAATTGCGAAGTATGGTCCGCCGCACGCGATTAAGCTGAATGGGATTGCTGAAGCTGGCGCTAAAAACTGGATGACTTTCACTGGCAACGTGAAACAGGACGGCTCTGCTTCTGACCTCCTTGCTGGACGACTTGATGTAACGGATGGTGCTGCCGGTATTGACTTTACACGCCCGGAACAAGTTGTAACCCACCTTTTCAGTGACGTGGCACTTAATCCAATCACACTGGACTATTTTCGTGAGGCGTTTGCTGGCGAACTGCCAGGAGACGACGATGCTGCTCTGGAATACCTGGCGAAATTTGATGATATCGCTATTGATGGGTATGGCTGCCTGCTGCCTATGGACCGCGCCACCAGCGGCGATATTGCAACCAAAACAGCATTGCTGGTGGGCTGGCGTGATGCGTCAACAGGTGAGCAGAAAGCGAACTTTGAGCGTCAGTTGGCGAAAATCGAAGAGAAACGCATTTTCACGCCACTAAATAAAGTCACCGTTAATCTGAACGCCCGCTGGCTGGATCGCCGCTTGATAAAAGAGTTCCTGGCAGAGCAAGGCTATGACGAGTTTAAGTATACAGAACCCGACCTTAAGGTTGAGGACGGCATTCTGGTATCTCCGGACGATTACGAAGGTAAGGACGGGGTATTTACTGGCTATCAACTACGAACCGTAAACGGCAAAAACGGGAATGAGTTCAAGAAGGCCAACAATAAAGACGGCTTCCTGAACCAGTTAGAAAACTACCTGAACGGCATTAAACCGCGTGGGCAGAACGCTAACGAGTACCTGGATAAGATTGCTCAACTGGAAATTAGCTTCAACGACTGGTTACGCACTCACCCGCAGGCTGATCAGATAGCCCGCGACTATAACGACGCATTTAATGGCTTCATCCCGTTTACGCATTCTGACGCACCGCTTGGCCTGGAGGGGATTAGTGGGAAGCGCATTCCTCTGACTTATCAGAATGAAGAAGTTCGTCGCTTATCAGAAGATGGGCGCGGCATCATGGGATTTGGCACCGGGCTGGGTAAAACCACGACCGCGCTTGCGCTTGAGGCGTATAACTTCGAAACAGGTCGCACTAAACGCACGTGTATTGTTGTTCCGAAGGCGGTTTATCAGAACTGGTATCACGAGGCACAGAGTTTCTACAGTGCTGATGCCTTCGCCAATATGATGTTTATCGGTTTGGATGAAGTTCGTGATGACAGCGGAAATATTCTGACCGCGCCGGTGCTTGATGAAAATGGCGAACCACGCCTCGACAGTAACGGGCAGGCTCTTACCAGAAATGTTGTGAAAGAGTCCGCCAGCGCCGTTATCGTTCAGCGCATGAACATGATCCCGTCGTCAAATTGGCGAACGGTCATCATGACAAAAGAGCAATTCGCGTCTATCCCGCTACGAGAAGAAACCATTGAGGAAAACTCACAGCAAGCGGTCTTTAATGCTGTGGAAATGGGGCGTCTTGACCTGGCATCTGGCAAACACCGTGACGCGCAGAAGAAGAACAAGATTAAGGACCAGGCCGCAAATACCGGTACAACGAAGAAGCAGAATATCCCGTACTTTGAGGATATGAACTTCGATAGCGTAATTGCCGACGAAGGGCATAACTACCGCAACTCCTTTAGCGCCGGGCGCGAAGCGGGGCAACTGGCATATTTGCCTAACCCGGCAGTATCCAAAATGGCCCGCGACATGGCTGTAAAAGCTGCGTACATGATGAAACGCAACAACGGGCGTGGTGTGGTTATGCTGACGGCAACACCGCTGGTGAACAGCCCGATTGATGCTTTCAACATGCTGTCTACTGTCATTCCGCAGGAAGAGTGGATGCGCATGGGTATTGTTACGCCGGATGATTTCGTTCGCGTGTTCGGTAAAACAGCCACAGTTCAGGTTCAGAAAATTTCCGGTGAGGTGGAAGAGAAGCAGGGACTGGTGGGCTTCCAGAACCTGGATGGTCTGCGTGGTATTTTCCATCGCTGGACTACTCTGAAGACTGCTGCTGACGTCGGGGCGACGGTAAAAATCCCTGATATTGTCGAGAATACCTTGCAGATCCCGATGACAGGAGAGCAAGAGGCCATTTACGAAGAACTTCGTAAGCGTGCACAGGAGTTAAGCAGTAAAGATGCGCTGACGGTCGATGAAAACGGGCATATCACAAACGAAAAACCGGATGATTTCATCTTCTCCATCATCCGCGACATGGATAAGGTTGCTATAGATCCTGATCTGTATGCCAGTGCGATTACATTCCAGTTCCCCGTTGAGCTTGCAGACAAGGTAAAAGCTATTGCTGATGCCCTGCCAAAAGTAGCTGGCGGTAAAGTGGCAGATGATGTAGACGATGCCGAAGAAGATGGCGCTGGTGGGCTGGTCAGTACGCGTACCAGCAAGGTAGTGAAGACCACCTTTAGCGAACATCCGTCGCATGTTGAAATACGTGCTGGCATTGAACTGGAAGCTGAAATACTGAAGGCCATTGCGGCTGCCGGTATTGATATGCAGCAGGTATCACACCCCATCCCGCCGAAGTATGCCGCGCTGATCGAAAACCTTCGTGAAGGTCTGAAGAACGGTAAACAAATCGTCTTCATTGATGAAAAAGCCCAGCACCAGAAGCTGCGCCGTATTATTGCCAGTGCACTGCAAATGCCGGAGCAGGAGATAGGCATTATCAATGCGACGACAGTTAGCCAGGCTGGCGGCGTCAAGCTGAAGAAGGTGAATAAGCCGACTGAACCTACGCCAAATAAAAACGGTGAATACAAAGAAGGTGCATGGGAAACCTACTACAGCAAACTTGCCCAATATGAGGATTATCTCTCAGCTAAAAATGATGCTGGCCTTGAGGGCATGGAAGGTATTGCCGCCGACTATAACGAAGGTCGCACGCGCATCATAATCTGTAACAAGAAGGCTGAAGTAGGTATTAACTTGCACATCGGGACAACCGATATCCACCATCTGACACTACCCTGGACTCCTGCCAGTATCGACCAACGTAATGGACGCGGCGCTCGGGTAGGCTCACCACAAGAAAAGGTCAATGTTCACTACTATTGTGGCAAAGGCACATTTGATGACTTCCGTCTGGATACGCTGAAACGTAAGAAGGACTGGATCAATATGGTGATGACCTCCGACATGTCAGAGATCGCCAATGGTGATGCGGATGACGCAGATGAACGCGCCATTATGCTGGCGGCAAATCCGGAAGAACGCCGTGCAATCATGAGTCGTCAGGCGCAAGAGCGTGAAGAACGTCTGAAACTGAAAGCCCTACGCGAAGCCAATAATGCTCTCGATAACTACCTGAAAGCGGCGAATGCTGCCGGGAAAGATATCGGCATGATGGAGACTGAACTGAAAAGCGCGATGGAGCAGGTAGAGCATTACCAGCGCAATGTTGACGACCTGATTAAAGCGGGGACGAACAGGAACGGGCAGAAATATGTTCTGGAACAGTTGCGAGACTACAGAAAACGTGTGCGGGAGCTACGCTTTGCGATCACCAGAGCTAAAGACGCTGACACCGTTATGAAACGTTCTCGTGGTGATCTGGAACGTGCGATTAAAGCCGGGGTTCTGGAGCTTGATGCCGATGTATTGCAGAACCCACAGGAGTATGTACGCACTGAGAAAAATATCTTGTTGCACAAGGGCAGCCATTATCGCGCGATCATCGATGAGAATCACAATACGACAGCAATTGTTCGTGTTACCGCCATTGATGCGGAAAGGGGCGGGTGTACGTGCCGCATATCCTGGCTGGATGTGGCTAGTCGTTACTCTCGTTCTCCGGGGACGGCATTATTTTTGCCCTTTAACCTGATAATTGAATCGGTAACCTTTGAAGAGGGAGTTGCAGAATCGCGTGAAACAGCTGCACGTGGTGTTCAATGCCACCAGCTATCAACAACACTTACGCGCGATCAGTTCTATGATGCTATTCGCAATGGGGTAATGAATGTCACTGCCGGGAAGCCTGGTAGAGTATGGGGCGGTGGTTCAGCTATTAAATACTGGGCTTATCGCACCGATGATGGTCAGATTGCACTGTCATCGGCTTATGATGGCGTAATAGGTCAAAAAATCGGGCGAGCATCGGATATAGCGCCTGAGCGGTGGATTTACCCTGATGGCAACGATGAGGCGCTGAAGCGTGAAGTGGCAAAAATACAAGCCAGTGATAACCCGCTGAATATCGTGGACGGAGAGGGATTCCTCCAGGCATTGTATGGATATGATTACATCCAGGGAATGCAGGCATGGGGGTCACAGGCCACGATGGATGATGTTTCCCAGGAGTTTGAAAACTGGATGGCAGGGCGTGGTTTGTCCGGTCGCTCACTTAATAAAGTTACTTCTGAAGATATTCTTAGCCTGTTCCGTAAACCGTCCGGAGAAGGGCTGGAATCTTTCTGGAAGACCGTGGTGGCATACCGTTTATTCCAGGGCAGGATGAAAGCCTTTAGCAACACTGATGACATTGAACGGATGTTTAATCAGGTGAAGGCCGCGAAAATTACGGCGAAAATTGAGAAAACACGAGCTGCGCTGGTGGCCTGGCGCGATGCATTGTTTGAGCAATATAAATCACTCAGCGATGCCGATGGCTGGTCGGCATTGGAGCAGCTGGCTAATAATGGTGTCGATGGAGCGAAATTAGCCATTGTTCAGGCCGATAATCCTCTGGATTCGCCAGCAGCACAGTGGATTAAGGTGGGGGCTGTCATCAATGCATTTGATGAAAAACACATTAGTAAGGACGATTTTGCTGATGCTGTTTCTGTTAATCGCCTGGTAGAAATGGCTACCCGTCGCGCCCGTGAGTTGAAAGACGGCGACTATGTGAATGAGTTGCCGGATGCGCTCAAATCGGCAACGTGGCAGGACTATGTATCGCTGAAAAACGGCGGGGCCACTGAATCAGAGATCGCGGAAAGGCTTGAGCAGGCTGAAAGCAAAAGAGAAGAGCAGGCGGCAGTGGCTGAAGCCAGAGCTGATGAAGCGGCGAATGATGACTATATCATTGTGGTTAATGATAAGCCGATTCGCGCTAAGGCGCGTGTTCGCGGGCGCTGGTGGAGCGTCAGCGAAGACGTTGGCGCGGTTTATCTCATTGCCGACCAGCCAGGTTCCTCGACAATACGGAACGCCAAAGACGCGATTAAGAAGATTGGCGGGCGTTTCTGGAATTTTGAAGCAAACCCGGTTGCTGATGTGAACTTTGACCGTCCGGCGTGGATGGTATCTACGCGTTACTCGGTAGATGAACTGCGTAAAATAATCGCCGATGCGGCCTAACAGATAAGGAGCGGCCCCAACCGGGGCCGAATTTGAATGACGACACTAATTGACACTGTAAAACCGACGGAATCCTACCTTGAGGAAATCTTGCCGCAGGCACTCAATGGCAGGAGTGAAGAAGAATACCTGACAGTTTATCTTGATGGCATGGTAGAAAGACTGAAGAAAAATCCACAGCTTTATCACCTTTATGGTCCGTGGTGGCCCGCGCTCAAAACGATATTGCTGGAGCGCGGCGACATATCATTTGGACAAGTTGTAGATAGTGATGTGGCAGAGATCTACAAAATGAGTCGCCCGGCGCTTACGGTTTTGGCTGGGCATCTGTATTCGAGCGATCGCCTGGAAAATGACGCGGTATACAATCCCGTTCATGCTCTGGAAGTCGCACCTTATGCTGATGATACAGAGCCATACGTGTACACAAGTTACGACGAGTCAATAGAGAAATATCGAATCATGGGGTAGCCATGCGAAAGAATCGTAGGTTTACGGTCGAAGACCTAAAGGAATATTCCATATCGAAGGGGTATGTCCTTGAGTTTCACCGTTACAAGAAGGTTTTTACGCTGCGAAAAGCAGAAAACCCAGCGAGCTGGAGCTGGGTATACTTCCCTCATACAGAAGACAAACTGGTAGAGCTTGTTGATGATTTAACCTATGAAGGGTGGTTGATCGCAATCGACAAGACAATCACAGAAATATCCGAACCGGATAAAATAAACCTTTAAAAATAACAAGTTGGGTAAATGCCATGCGATTTACCCTCCTTGTTGATTAAGGTCACTTTTTACTCTAAAAGCAAATCCGACCTGTTGCATATAGCCCAGCCTTGAGTAGTATCTCTCTTGTTTTACAAATCTAACGCAGTTGTTATTATTTCGCTTATTTACTATCAATGGGTGTGTTAGAAAAATAGCGAGAAAAAGAAGGCGTCGCAGTGAATATTCTGAAACATCACCACATGCCGCAGCTCTCAGAGAACTGGAGAAAAACCCAGATCTAATCAAAAGGAACCATGAGCATTACGAGCAGGTACGCGTCCTGGATTGGTTGTATCGCAATATGCGCTATGTGTATGAGCATACACACGCCACTCCAAACGGCGGTCTGCGAGGCATAAGGACGGCAATAAAAATGGTGGCAGAGGGCCAAAAGAAGGGATATCCCGATCTTTCTATAGACCTTGCTTGTGGGGGATACCACGGAATGCGCATTGAGATGAAACATGGGAGAAATCGCCTGACTCCCGAACAACTCGTCTGGATGACTCGCCTCACCGAAGCAGGTTACTACTGCTTTGAGGCGCGCAGTGCCGCTGAAGCCATAAAAGCTATCACGGAATATGTTTGTCTTGATTAAACGGAGAAATCGTTTTGCGTTTACTTAACGTGGCTGAACTTATCCCTGCTGGTGCTAACGTTGTTGCTCGCCGTCGTTCCTGGCAGCAACCATTGTGTGTTGAGTTGTTGAAACACAGCAATGGAACAATAGAGGCTCGGAATATTGTCACTGGTGATAAGGTTCACATTACCCCGGAAAGTACAGGCGCTGATGATTGGGAGTTTGTACATTGAGCAAAAAATATCATGTGAACCTGGCGTTTGCCGATGACGCCGGGAGGACGCGGAGCATTACGCTCAACACTGCCCGCAAGGTGGTAACAGCGCCTTTAATCCGGGAAGCCCTCAGGGAGCTGGAAATGGGGGAGAACTCGACCCTTTTGTCGGTTAGTTGGTTAGGGAAAATGTCAGAGAAGGAATACGTAGACGGAGTTACTCCAATGACAGCCATGAGGCTGCTTTCATTGCTGCAATGGGCTATCGTACCGGTATGCATCGTGTATTTTATCTACCAGGCAATGACACAATAACCGCTCAAAAACCCGCCGATTAGCGGGTTTTTTGTTTATCACATCTTTCGATCTTGTTCTCATACTAATAAAATATGTTAGAAAACTAATTTTGCAAAAACAATGGGAACTGCAATGAGTCAACAAACTGATACTTCTAATCTGGAAATCATCTCAGCCGCGATTGAAACGCTGCGGACACAGATCGCCCTTATTCAAAAGCGGAATCCGGGGGATGACCTGTCTAGACGGCTACATGAGAGCGTCATTGCCACTACTGATAACCTGGTCGCGGAGATCAACCAGCTACTTGAGGAAGGGACGGTTGATTACAACAAGCTGGTGGATCAGTTTGAGGAATATCAACAAGCCGTTAATGATGGCTTGATCCGTTTTTCACAAGTCACAGGCGTATCAGCGACAGTTGAAAGTCTTGGCAATGCTGTTAATCAATTTGCCGCGAATATGCGTAGTGAGATCGGCAATCTGGAAGCGCGTCTTGAACAGGCAAACACACTGCGCAAATCCGCAGAAGCCGATTTGAGTCGTTACAAAAAAGACTATCCAGCCAGTCTGTCAAAACGACTGGATGTTGCGGAGAAGGATAACCGTGCGCTGAAAAGAGAGCGTCGGGAACTAAAAGAGCGTTTAACAGAGCTGAATCAGCAATGCATTAAGTATCAAGGCGAAGGCGTCACACTGCGTAAAAAGTTAGCAGCAGCGCAGAACATTATTGAAACGCTGAAACGAGAGTGCTCACAGCTTGGTCATGATCTGAACCGCGCTTGTGGTATGGGACAAAGGCCAGAGACATTCCCGCTCATGTATGACGGGGTGGATGCTATTGCCTATATCCATGAGTACCCGCATGGTCTGGTTGCGGAGACTGGTCAGCGTGGTGAAGCTCTGTTGACGGCTAATTACCATCAACAAATTAGAACCAACCGCCTGCTGACGATGGATGTGATCCCATCAGTATGGGGAACGCCGCTTTACTATCGCCTGCCCGGCTTCGAAACGGACTGGAATACCGATATAGACGAATGCCTGGCAGATAAAATTATGGCGTACCTGGAGACTGATTTCCCGCGCCTGCATCGCCGGATTATGGACTCTAAGGATGCGCCGATCGATGAATTGAAAATGCGCCCAGAGACGTTGGAAGCTATCAAACAGACTGCGTTTGATACCGTATTCAGCGTGGCCTGTATCCCAAGTAGTTTTCATGAAAGCATCCCCTTTATGCAGGGCGACCGTCGTCAAGAAATTATTGATGCCTGCCGGGTGTGGGCTAACGAATGGGACAAGAAGAATGGGGGCGTAGAAGATCTTTATGGGAAATAATGTGTTAGAAATCTAATTTCACCAAACGAACATATTGATTGTGAGAGTAACTTAACTTAGAATTTTCCTTGCTGGTGGAGCGTTGCCACATTTCGCTTGCTGGGCTTGATAGTCACTTATTGGTTGTTGTTCGCCCACCAGCAAATAACAAATTAAAGTGTTAGAAAATTACATGCATACAGGGATTCGCTTTGGCACCGAGCAAGCCAAAGTTCAGCAGGTTTAGTGCGTAAAGTGGTTTCAGAGAGAGCACTTTACGGAGTAAACGACAAGACATGTTGAGCCACGGAAGGTCTTTTTAAGATGTTCATTGATGATGGTCCGGCAGAGAGTAACGGGACTCGCCGCATCGAATCATCATCAATGCACATCCTCAACATTAAGGAGGCATAGGGATTTTTTTGTGGCGATTACCTTTTGCCCTAAGTCTCCTTAATGTTGCGGTAATGCACCTATGCGGATGCGGCCTTGCATTGTGTCTTGAAAGAATGGGGTAAGGCCGGGGATATCCCCAGGGGGAGGCACCCCCGCTGCAACGAACAGCCACAGACGGCAGTCGAGTGATGGAAACGTGCAAAGACTTTAAACCTCGTTATGGCTGGCGTGGCAAACGCGACAACCGAGACAGAGCGGTGACGGGCGGAGAGAGTGCCGCATCAAGAAAGAAGCCGACTTGTGTTCCCTTTCTGCGGGCATTTGAAAGTGAATCCAGCTCAGGCAGTCGGCTTCTTTCTTGTGTGAGATGTAGCGTATTTGCCCATCTTCGGGTGGGCTTTTTTAGGGTTTTCGTCATGGTTAGCGGCTTTGCGGCGGTTTAGAAACCGACCATTAAAGTAAATGCAAACGATGATCTGATGATGGTAGCGGCCTAAGAAGCCAGACGCCACGGGGTATGAGTCGTCCCCCGTCAAAAAATCGACCGCAGAGTGTCCCCGTCTGTGTATTAGGGAACGGGGAGGCATAACAGGCAAGGGCGCTGGTGTGATTAACCAGATGAATGAGAAGGGTCAGGTCTTTCTGGTCAGCGCCCTTACCTGTTACGTCCCTCCCGCGTAACAGCCATTGTTTGATGGTATATGGGAAAGTTTGTTGGTTACGGGTATATCCCGTCATGCTGAAGGCGCTAATCACGCTGGAAGCCAGGGTTGTGCATCCCCTGTTACCGAATTGCAGCCAGGGCGCGGTGCGCCGAAAAGCATACGGAGGTGGAAGCCCTCGCCGGAGACGTAACCGGCAAGTGATGGTGTAGCTCAGTAGGATAGAGCAGCAGCCTTCTAAGCTGTCGGTCGGTGGTTCGAATCCACCCACCATCGCCAATGCCGGTTTAGCTCAGTTGGTAGAGCGCCTGCCTTGTAAGCAGGATGTCAGCGGTTCGAGTCCGTTAATCGGCACCAACACAACAGGTAAGGGTATTTTGCGACGTCGGAGATCGCCGTGCTTGGCAGAGGGTTCGAATCCCTACGAAGTACCCTTACCGTTGTGATGAAGTGCAGCTCTTTGAAGCAACCAGAAGATAAGCATCTGGCTTCACAACATAAACCGCAGGAACGACCAATAAACGGTAGTCCGTATGGAGAATACCCCGTTGAGGAAGAGGCCTGGCCGGAACCGTAACCGGTACTACAACGTTGAGAACACTGACGTAACGGGGTCATATCCCAATCTACGAATAAATGTTGCGTTGCAGCGTGACAACCAGTGTTCTCAACGTTGTGGTGGATTCGCAGACTGATGCGATAGCTTTCTTGGATGTTAGGGAAATGCGGCCGCAAATCTTCCCTTTCGCGAGCGGTGATCGTCCGTAGTCCTAATTGGCTGCACCGTATGCCGGAGATTCAGTACCGGCCACCACAACGGCCGGAGAGTAGGGAGCATGGTGCTCAAGCGGTCTTGAAAACCGTCCCATTGCGCAAGCGATGATGGTTCGATTCCATTACTCTCCGCCAGCGCAACGTTAAGAGTATTTGGCTAATTAAGCGAATGCCGGAAGCAGAACCGGATCACCAAATGCGTACAGGCGTCATCGCCGCCCAGCCAGCCAAGTGCTCTTACCATTGCGGTGAATGCGGCTAAGCGCACGCGGAACAGTTAAAACAATCCTCCTTAGTGGTTAAATCAAACATCCCGGCGTTAATTGTTAACTGGTTAACGTCACCTGGAGGCACCAGGCACCGCAATCTAACAGCAATGGCGTTTTGTCTTAAAAGGTAGCTGCAAGTGATGGATTTTTGGGCCTTTGCCGATAAGAACCCTGGTTGGACATTTTTATTTCTGCTGGTGGTTGCATATGGGATCGAGCAAGCGGCAAAAGCCTTACGCGGTTCTGGCAAAAAGCGTAAGCGGAATTAACAGTAATCTGGCCCTTTAGCTCAGTGGTTAGAGCTGGCGACTCATAATCGCACGGTCACCGGTTCAAGTCCGGTAGGGGCCACCATATTTGGTTGTAACACGGCGTATGGCACATGCGTCGTTAGCGGTCTGGTGACGTTAAAGGGGTTACCTTTTCCCCTAGCTCAGGCAACAAACCAGGTAGCCGGAATGTGCAAGCCCCGTTCATATCGTCGGACCGAGGACTCACCACCCTGGCGATTCGGTGTGACAGCCGGAAGAGTACGGCGCACAACAGGAAAAGGCGTTTAATTAGCGTGAGCGCCGTTTCCGTTGTGGTAATTGCGGCTATGCGCTCGTGACGAAGCCATTTTCATTCACTACGTTCTGATAAGTGACGTCGCCAGGAGTGGCTAACCTGGCAGGTGGAGGCACCACCGCCACAACTCCTTTCAATTCATCATATAGCCGCTCAGGCTGTAACCCTTAATTAATACGAAGTTTCGACATCTCTATCGGTTTAACCGAGGGATGGTCGCGCGTGTAAAAAGGAGACGTTATGTTAACGGCGAACGATAACGCGTATGCAGAAGCAGACCTCATATTGAGTGACTTCATCGGTCAGCGGGAACGCTGGACACAAAAGCGAGAGGAACTTTATGCCTCGTTAGTTCGCAAAGGTGTCAACATTGAAACCGCTCAAAGCGGCGATATGACGGTAGTCAGTGTTGGATTACATGGTGTGAGCGTGTCCGCAGCCAATCATGAGCCATACGTAGCGTTATCCGAGTCGATGGCAAGGCTAATTAAGTTTCTGAAGCAAACAGAAGCCAATAATGTTTTCATCGCCAAAAAGAACATCAATTTTTCTGCCGCCATGTTCTGGATGATGAAGGGGCTGGATGCCCGCCGGGCATCATGGCCTAAAGGGAGCTATTTATCGATGTTCCGTGGCAGCATTGGCAGCAAAGAAAAGCTCTTCGAATTCTTGCCGGAAGAGGCATTCGATATTGTGGAAGGGTGCGATGTGATGGTTATGCCTCGCCTGGTAATGATGAATGGGGATTTACAGGCGCAGACAGACTGGTTCGCAACTGGCGTGGATATTATCGCAACTGACTGGGAGGCATTCTGATGTACGAGACAACAAAATTAAGCATTCACGAAGTCTCCAACGTGGAGTGGAATATCGTCACCTGTAAGATTGTATCGTGTAATGCTGCGCGTACTGATGCAGGCCATAAGAGCACGATAACAGGCTACATGGTAATGGCTTATAGGGGATTGAGAGTTCGCTTTATCTGGAAAGCTCGGCAATTGACACCATTCAGAGAGCCGTCAATGCCATTAGAGGTAGAACAGGATTATTTAAGCCTGCCGGAAATAGACGGTGCAACGCTGGTGGATTCTGATGGTCGTAAGGCTGATTTTGAAGTCAGCTTAAAGGTGGCGCAGGCCGTAATTAATAACTCACGTGGTAAGTGGATCGCTAAGGTAAAACACGTCGTTCGCTTATCTCGCTGGTAGTGTTAGATGAATGGAATTAATTTTCTAATATAACCAACTTTTTGCCAGTCTATACAGAAATAACATTCTCATTATCATCCCCTCGGTCATTTCCTGCCTGGGGGATTAATGGAGCATATCAGCAGCGCAGAAATTGCGGATATCATGATTAGGGCTGACTGCTATCTGACAGTCACCGAAATCACCACTCTAGCTAAAGAAAAATATCCTCACCTTCATGTTTCACGAGTAAGTGTAACCAACATCATTCGGCATTTTGTGCGGTCAAGCCGAGCTATTTGTGAGCTTGATGATCGTGTTTACCCACGGAAATACTGGTTGCATGGCCTGAACGGATATCAGTTCAAGGTGCGCGGGCGCACCCCTGAATACGGTAGCTTACTGGTTAAAAACTGTAGCAGGAAATCAGTCGAACAGGCGCGAAAAGAGCAACGAGAGCTGGTGGACATGGCGAATAAGCTGTGGAATGCCGCCGTTAAAAAGCGTGGTGTTGCTTTATGAGTCTGGTTAATTGGGAAGAGCACCGCGCCAAATTTATAGCGTTGCGTGAAGAAAAAGGGATCACCGTAAAGGAATACTGCGAGCAACACGACCTTAGCTTCAATACCGCCAGAAAGCATCTCAATATGAAAAAAAATGAGGTGCGGTCGCAGGTGAAGACTACAAAAAAAAGCACCAAATCACCTCAAAAAAAACGGGCAGGAAGAGCAAAAAAAAGACCAGAAGAGGGTACAGAAACAACAAAATTTACAGAAATTGACAATTCGCAGGGCACAGGTTCTTTCCGAAGTATGCCGAGAAAGAAAACTTCGGATCATGAAAATAATGCAAATAATAACAATGAGATAAAAGAATCTGTCAGGAGATCATTGCGCGAAAAAATGGCGAAAATGATCCCCACCGAAGATAAATGCGCCTCAAAAATCGAGGGATCTTCAGCAATGATCCCTGGCGGTGCTGTGCAGCGTGCCACGTTGCCCACTACGAGTGTGGCTCGCGACATGATGAAGAACGGCGCAGAAGAGCACCTGCGGTTAGCAATTCAAATGGCGCAAGAACGCGCACTTCAGTACCAAAGCATTGTTGATCAGGAGGCCGAACGCCTACAGGCGGAGATAGACGCCCTGGGTGATGAACAGCCAGAAGGAATGCACCCTGGGCAGCGACTTCTCGGTCTAATCAGTGACGCGGCCTACTACATGAACGATTTTATCAGTAGGTTGGCAGCGATATATCAGTCCGAACAAAAGCTGCGACAGGGTGATGAAAAACTTCGTCAGGGTGCTCGCCAGCAAGCATTCAGAGAGGCCGAGGCCAGAGAAAAACTCGAATTAGCACGCCTACAGGCCGAACAGCGTGGCAAAGAGATTGAATATCGCATTGGCGCTGACGCACGCGCAGCCAGAGTTATCGCCGCCGCTATACGTATGCGTGAGCGCGAGGAGCTGGACGATATCGGTGTTGCTGAATACATCGAGCGTCAGGGTGTCAGTGTCCCGGCTATCCTCGCGGCGCGCGCGGCGAAAGCTATCACTCTTCTCGAACCTCCAGTTTCTGACATCAATGATGTTGATGATGAACAGCTGGACAAAGAAGCGAAGGAGTTTGCATCGCTTCAGGCTAACCATCCGCAATGGCTGGCAGAGCGCCGGGCGGATGTGGCAACCATTGTTGAAGATCTGGGGTGCGGAGATTACGACCACAATGGCGAGCGTAAGGCTGGGGAATTCGAGGCCAACGATGAAGAGTTGGACATTGACCCTTCGGCAACGGCTGAAATTTACGGTGATTATGATGCATCAGATGCAGGGTATGACGCCGGAGATGATGATATTGCGATAGAACCGCCGGAGGATGACTAATGGCTGGTGGGCGCAAGATTAAATGCGTCACCAGCGATCCACGCTGGCGCGATATGGTAATCAAATACCGCTACAACTTTACCCAGGCTGTTGTTGATATATTCGGGATGTTTCCCTCCCACCAGCAGCAGGAGATTATCCAGTCCGTACAGCAAAAAGGGAGCAGAACCACTGTTACCTCTGGTCACGGTACAGGGAAATCGTCGCTAACGGCTATGTTGTTGCTGATTTATTTGATTCTGTTCCCCGATGCCCGTGTCATCATTGTTGCTAACAAAATAGGTCAGGTTAAGACAGGTGTATTCAAATACGTTAAACAGTATTGGGCGAATGCCGTTAAGCGTCATGGGTGGTTACAGACCTATTTTGTCCTGTCTGACACCATGTTTTATGAACGCTCTCGAAAGGGGATCTGGGAAGTTCTCTGCAAAGGCTATCGACTCGGTAACGAAGAAGCTCTGGCGGGGGAGCACGCGGCACATTTGCTTCTAATTCTGGATGAAGCATCAGGTATATCTGATAAAGCGATCGGCGTAATGACTGGCGCTCTGACTGAAGAAGATAACCGAATGTTGATGCTATCCCAGCCAACAAGGCCAAGTGGTTATTTCTACGATTCGCACCATTCTCAAGCTAAAACCCCAGACAACCCGAAAGGGATCTGGACAGCAATTGTTCTTAACTCAGAAGAATCACCGTTCGTCACACCACAATTCATCAGGCAGAAACTCCTAGAATATGGCGGGCGCGATTCTATTGAGTACATGGTCAAGGTTCTTGGTCAGTTTCCTCGGGAGATTAACGGCTATTTGCTTGGTCGTGATGAATGCGATCGCGCTGCGCGGCGCAAGGTGTTGTTGGAGAAAAACTGGGGATGGGTGGCTACTGCTGACGTTGGTAACGGGCGAGACAAGTCAGTTCTTAATATCTGTAAAGTGTCTGGTCACCGGGAAAAGCGGCGTGTTGTTAACTTTAAGGTAATGGAAATGCCAGGGACTATGGACCCGCTGGCTTTTGCTGACTTTATATACAACGAATGCACGCCGGATAAATACCCGAATATTACAATCGCGGTTGACGCAGACGGTTTTGGTTCAGATACCTGTGCGCAGCTGGTGCGCCGTGGGGCTAATCCGGTACGGATTCGGTGGGGGAAACCCATGTTTTCGAACAAAGACAAGGAGCGTTTTGTTAACCAGCGTGCCTACGCAAATATTATGGCTCGTGATGCCATAAAGTCAGGTCGTATGCGAATAGACAGCGACCCTAAAACGGCAGAGCAAGCGTCAAAAATCCCCTTTTTACTTAATGAAGAAGGGAAGATGGCGATGATGCGCAAGGAGCACATGCGGCAAAAGCTGAACATCAAATCACCTGACCGATGGGATACCTACTGCTTTACAATGCTGGTGGACTATGTTCCTGCTAATGAAGATATCGGCGCTGAAATGGCTACCTTCCGCGATCAGGTTCTTGCAGATGTAGAAATGCCAGATCTGGATATTTGACATCCTCCACGCCCTGAAGGACGGGGTTTTACGGCGCACCGGATAAAGCCCCGGCAATGCGGGGCTTGTGATTACCAGAGTTTAGCGGCGTGCTGTGTTTGGGAGAAAGTGAACCCGTAACGTTCTTCTATGGTTTTACCGTATCTTTTCCGCGCGTCTGTCAGTTTTATGCCTGTCAGGTCATCTCCGGATGTCATCATTACGTCTAACAACTCCAGATCCATTTTATTCAGTCTCGCCATCGCTTCGCGTGCTGTCTGTATTTTACGCTCAATGATATGGCGAATAGCCGGATCGGCTTCCTCAAGCATTTTGGCTGATTTGTTCTTTAAGCTCTCATTGCGGATGTCGATGTTTCGCAAGATGTATGACTTCGCAACATAGCTTGGTTGGTGTTTCTCCAGATCGCGAACGCGATAGAGACTAAAGTCACCAAGCAGGCCGCAAGGTATCGACTCAACCCCAGAATAAATAGTAATGCTGCGACGTTCGCCGACATTATTAACAACGGGCACTGTGGTGTTCGGAAGTTTTGCGAACACTAAGGCTCCGTGTGCGCCTACCCTGAATCGTGACAGAGCATTGCTGCCTTCAATGTTTGTTGTAAGCACTACATCTGTGTATCCATCTTTGCGCGCCCGGTAAACTTCCCCTTCAGGTTCTGATGCGAAAAAACGGCGCTCTTCTTCAAGTGCACCAACAATCTGCGAAAATATCTTGTTTTTCAGGCTTTTCTTTATAATTGCATCATATTTTTTGAGCAGATTTTCGCGCGTAAATGAGCGGGTGGTGGTCGCGCTTTGCACAACAATATGCGTGCTTTGATTTGTGTCCTCGATAATGAATGGGATCGGAGAATATACAGACTCAACAATGTTAGACGCTTTGCCGTCAGCGTTACGGCACAAGTCAACAAAGGCTTTCCATTCTGTGAGGCACTTTTCAGCTTCTTCTAGCACATTCTGATCATGTGTTAGTGCAACATGGCGGAATTCCTCGCCGGAATAACTGGTATCATGGAAAACAGAGTTTGCGACCACCAGCTCTTTCCACCGTTCAGCGGTTTGCAGGAACCGTTTGTACTCTTTCTCGATCGACTTCTTACTCATTATTCCTACTCGATTTAGTTTTCTAACATAAAATTACTATGACAAATCTATGCCGAATAACAGGGTGAGTAAAGGATCAAGATGCATTTTTTTATCATCCAATTTAGAAAATTCTGCTTAAAAACTGCCAGGCATAACTTAAAGCCCACACCAGCAATGCATTGCCCATCTGCGCGGAAAGGAAAAAAATTCCTAAATTTCTAACTTTAGATAATTGGCATTATTTAAAGTTAGGCTATAATCATGGGTAGATGATCAGTATTGACATCACTGAAAATACGTGCATCGAATCAAAGGCTTGAATCTTGAAAATTAACTTATAGCTACCCTGTCATTTTTATATTTTTCGCGTAGCGTCATCTGTATATAGAGGTTAAATAGTTTCATGAGTGAATTAATTATCTCTGGCAGTTCCGGTGGTTTTCTGCGCAACATTGGCAAAGAGTACCAGGAAGCCGCAGAAAACTTTATGCGGTTCATGAATGACCAGGGAGCTTATGCGCCGAATACTCTGCGCGACCTCCGTTTGGTGTTTCATTCCTGGGCGCGCTGGTGTCACGCTCGCCAGCTTGCCTGGTTTCCGATCTCACCAGAAATGGCCCGCGAGTATTTTCTTCAGCTGCATGATGCCGATCTGGCTTCGACCACCATTGATAAGCACTACGCCATGCTGAACATGCTGCTTTCGCATTGTGGCCTTCCGCCACTTTCGGATGATAAAAGTGTTTCTCTGGCTATGCGGCGCATCCGGCGCGAAGCGGCAACTGAAAAAGGCGAACGAACAGGCCAGGCTATACCGCTGCGGTGGGACGATCTGAAACTGCTCGACGTCCTGTTGTCCAGGTCAGAACGGCTGGTGGACCTGCGCAACCGGGCTTTTCTCTTTGTTGCATACAATACGCTGATGCGTATGTCGGAAATCTCGCGTATTCGTGTAGGAGATCTGGACCAAACAGGTGACACTGTCACGCTACATATTTCACACACGAAGACAATAACGACCGCCGCCGGGCTTGATAAGGTGCTTTCCCGTCGCACTACCGCTGTGCTGAATGACTGGCTGGATGTTTCCGGGCTTCGCGAACATCCTGACGCAGTGCTGTTCCCGCCGATACACCGTAGCAATAAGGCCAGGATCACGACAACGCCCCTTACTGCACCTGCAATGGAGAAAATATTCAGCGACGCCTGGGTGTTGCTGAATAAAAGAGATGCTACGCCAAACAAAGGAAGATACCGGACGTGGACCGGGCATAGTGCACGCGTCGGGGCCGCTATTGATATGGCTGAAAAGCAGGTGTCTATGGTGGAGATCATGCAGGAAGGAACCTGGAAGAAACCGGAAACACTTATGCGGTATCTTCGCCGTGGCGGCGTGTCTGTGGGGGCTAATAGCCGCCTGATGGATTCGTAAATTAAATTTCTAACACATCTTTTTAGATTAACGTCTTTGCTGTAAAGTACCCTCGCCTATTTAGGAGGGTGCTTTGCAGAGTCAAATCACGGAATCAAGACGCTTCAAGGTGGATGGTTACACCGTAACCTTCGCCGCTGGTGTTAAGAACAGTCATGCTGTCGTTGTGTTCGGCATCATGACCGGGCTTGAGGCCGTCCCTGTGTTTACCCTCGAAAAAAACTGGCGAAATCTGGAGGAAGCAGAAAGCTACGTCCGGAAAGTAACCATCATTGCCGCCGAAAAACTCCTGGCCCACTATCAGGAAAATTATCGCACTATGGTCGAGAAGATTAATCTCGCTTTCACTCGCCCCACTACCGGCTTTATTGCACCGGATACTAATGCCGGTCGATATCCTGCAAGGGGGCGTCGGTGAAAACTTATTACCCATCTCTGAATTGTTACCCGTCTTCCTATCCAGAATTATCCGGGAAGCTGTTAGCTCTATTAGCTAAAGCACCTACGGAATGGTTTAAGCCAGTCGTTATCAATCCACACTTCCTGGGTTACGGATCTGTTCGCACTCGTAACGAACTCAAAAACCTACTGGCGCATGGATTCATTCGACACCGTGCCGGGAAAGGCTATCAGTTAGCGATTGCGCCAGAAGAGGCCGTGCGGCTATTCGCATATCGTGACAGCCAGACAAAAGCTCGGGTAATAGCTCAAATACTTCATAACGGCAGCACCTATGCCCGCCAGTTTGGCGGCGACACGTCGCAGTTCTTGCGGGCGGTGCGATCGCTGGAGGAGCAAGGAGTTATTGAAAGTTCCTGTCTTCCTGTTCCTACCGTTCCACATATCAAACGTCGGGTTTACACATTCACGCAGAGAGCTAAAAAACAATGATTTACGTAAAAGTGAAACGCCTACATCCGGCAGCAAAACTTCCAGCTTATGCCACCTCCGGATCGGCGGCGATGGATTTTGAGGCTGTTGAAATAAAACCATGTGTCGATAGCAATGGTGCAATTTCCTCAAGCTGGTGGGTGTACACCGGACTGGCTATGGAGATCCCGCCCGGCTGGTGTCTGAAACTCTATCCGCGTTCCGGATTGGGCTGCAAAAAACATACTCGCCTGGCTAACTGCGTAGGAATTATCGACTCCGATTATCGCGGTGAAATCATGGCAAAACTGATTACAGATCCCGGTGGTGAAGGCGTTTGCCTCAAGCCAGGAATGGCGGTCATGCAAGGCATTTTTGAGCGTGTTGAACCGGTATCGCTGGTAGAAGTTGATGAACTCGATGAAACAGAGCGAGGCGCTGGTGGCTTTGGTAGCACATCGGAAGGCCACTTTGAAATTAAGCGTTCACCGCTTCAGTACGAAAAGTTATAAGCAGAGAAAAGACTATGAATAACATGGCAACGAAAGAGCTTTTTAAGTTCCTTCCCAAATCATCTGAGGAACGCTATGGCCTGGTTAACGACGCCTCCAAAAATGGAACCACGGTCATCATTACGGATGACAACGGCGTGATGATTAATCTTACCGGGAGCGTAACTATTTCTGCTGGTGGCATCACCACCCAGCAAGAAGAAATCGACCTTGAAGCAGCCGACTTTTCTGACGCGCTGATGTGGCTGAAGGATGGCAAGAAAGTTGCCCGGCGCGGGTGGAACGGCGAAAACCAATTCTGCTGGCTGGTTCCTGAAGGACAGTACCCGGCACGAATGGAAGCCATTAAGGGATATTTCCCCGGCGATCTCGTTCCGTATGGTGCTTATTTCGCCTTAAAAAATGCACAAGGTGTAGTTGTTCCGTGGGCGCCTTCTGTAGGCGACTTACTGGCATGTGACTGGTTTGTAGTGGAGTGATTTAACGTGGAAAATACTAAAGCAATTCAATACCGCTTGCGTAATGGCCTGCTGGTGGCTGTTAACGCCGACATGTCACTGCCGTTTGACACGATTGAACGTACTATCATGACGTATCTCGGCTTTAATGAAGAGCTGAATGAAGAGCATGGCGTAGCTATATGGAGTGATGCAGAAAGCGGCGTTCATCGTTACATCACCGCCAGGGGCAAAGACTACTCTCTGGAAGAACTGTTTACCCTTGCACAGTCTTTCGAATGTGTAGCATTAGACATGTTTAATGATCCTGCTATAGCGCAACGACTTATACGCGAGCTTGGGCTATCCGTTACACCAATTATCTTTAAGAATGGCAGCCTGACTGGCACATGGCGCGTAGAACGCATCTCAAACTACCTTCCATATAACCGACAGTTAAATGGAGTAATCTCCGGCGTTAATCAGCCCGTAGCGTGTGAAAATGTAAACCTGGTTGCCGCTGTTTTGGCAACCGCATGTCGTGTTATCGGTTTGGCTAAACAGGCTTTTATTCATTTCCCAAATGGTGCAGAAGGTAGCGCAGAGATTATCGCGTGTGATTTCGAATTTACCTGGATGCTACGCGAATATCTGGACCAAACAGTGTTCCGCGCCGAAGAACTGGATATGTATATCACGTCAACGATTCCTGATGATGTGCGTGCTGAAGCAATCGCTACGGCCAGGGCGAAATGCCGTGCGGCGATTGCAGAACAGGCCAAAGAAGAAGTTAAGGAAGTGGCAGATGGCGACTAAGAGCAATATTTATAAAGATCCGCGCTGGCTGTCGCTGGTGGAGAAATATAAAGACAATTGGGTACTGGCAGCAAAAGAATTGTTTGATATTGATTTAAGCCACCAGCAACAACAAATTGTTGAAGCTATACAGCCCAATAATGCAAAAGCTACTGTCACCACTCCGTATGGGATCGGACGACCGCAAGTGCTTGCTGTTATTAGTACCCTTTATACGATTATGTATCCTGATTCCCGGACAGTAATTGTTTATCCAAAATCAAATGTTTGCAAAAGAGGAATTGTTGCATATGTGTGGCAATGTTGGGAGGCATTGCTGAAAAAACAACCTTTTATCATTGAGTATTTTAAGGTCGGTGATAGCGGTCTGATGTTCAATGAATTTTGGGGAATGTGCTTTTGTAACTACCGCCTTAACTATGAAGATAGCATTGCAGGTCACTACGCCGACCATCTTTTATTCATTATTGTGGATTCCGCACATATCAGCGATCGGGCATACAGCATTGTGTGGGCAAGCATGACTAGTGGTGATTCACGCATATTGCTCACTTCAATTCCGTCACCAGAGGAAATAGGCTTTTTTTATGATTCACATCATGGACGTGCTTTAGCTGAAGATAATCCGAGTGGTGTATATAAAGCCATTAAGCTGAGTGCGGAGGATTCACCATTTATTACCCAAGAATATCTTGATCATTTTGCCGAAAGGTATGGCGGGCGAAATAGTGATGACTATCGTCGTATGATTCTTGGTGAGTTCCCTGGTATTAGGGAGGCTGTTCTTGAATCAGATATGCCGAAGACAATGCGCTTTTCGATGCCTGATGGTAGTGAATGGACAATGCCATTACGAGTGATAGCCCGGCATCATGCGCAGCACCACGCCAAAAAACATGGCGTCACGACATTAGAATGGTTGAAATCGCACACTATTCCACTCTTCACTGCAGATCACAATGCTATCGTTGAGTGGGCAAAAACAATTCCGTGGGAGCATGTCGCTGAATATGCTCACATGCTAAAACCGCCGAAAGACAGGCACGAAATTAGCTGGCTGACAGCCGAAAAAATCATTGAATGATATCAACAAAAAGCCCGCCTGGTCTGGCGGGCTTCTTTATGCGCCTTAAATCACAGGTCTATAATCAAACTCCCCACTTCGGGCATCATTGATGACATGAGTGATCACACCAAAAACAGCATTACTGCCCGTGTATCCATCGTCATCTACTGGTAACGCCTCTTTCTTCCCGGTGCTTAAATCCTCCAGGTGCTGGCGCGGATACTTCCTGTATCTCTTTATGCGATATTCACCCTCCATAGCGCATATAAGCAGTGAACCATCAACCGGAGTAAGTGAGGAATCAACCACCAGCAAAGCACCTTGCAATATTCCCTCACGGTGATGGCTGTCTGCCGCCCGCATGAAGTAGGTCGCGGAAGGATGTCTGATTAGTTGCTGATCAAGAGAAATGCGGCTCTCTGCATAATCCGCCGCAGGAGAAGGGAAGCCCATAGCGTTTTACCTTAATGATACTGTTTATTCATACAGTATACATTGAAAAGGCATAGTTTGTGAAAGCTGGGTTTGTAGGCGCGCCACGCTGGGGGCTAATCACATTTCTCCCCCATCTTGCCGCTATTTTTTTGGTGCATCCTCGTTCTGATACACCGGATCGCTCCCTTTTGGCAACTGGAGGCTTAACTGCCGGTAGTGCCGTAGCCGTTCCATGAAATAGGTGCGCAGATTCTCTGGTTGCTCGCGGGCTACCTGTTCAGCTATGACAGGTATGTTCAATCGCTCTTTGTACGCCACACCGCTGGCAGCCAGATCAACGTTAACCTTATCCCGTTCTTCCTGACTTTTAGCTGCAATATTCCAGTCGCTCATATTTAAGGCTCACATTTCCAGATGGTATTCTGAACACCAGAACCGGGCGCTAGATGAGGGTTAGCGTTCGCGCTATGCTGATATACTGCTTTAGACTTCCCATATTGCTGACAGGCTTTATCTGCGGTTTTTTGCAGGCTATCCAGGCCATACCAACCATCTGACTGTATGCTTACCTTTTCACCGTCGTTGTATTGCACCATTGCACACCCAGATATAGCCAGTATCGCGCCGACAATAACGCTTTTCCATAAAACTCTATGCAACATATACAAAAATCCCCTCTGTGAATTGAGGGGATTTTAGCATGGTGATCAGATATCGGCTTTATTCGGAATTTTATCAGCCACCAGCGGCAATAAAGCCTTCGCCATTTCATGAACCAACATGGCATCAATGACGCCTAGCGTATGGCCAGGCTTAATCTTTAATGCGGCCTCAAGATAGCCTCTTTCCAGAGTGGTTTTTACGCTTTTCTTGGGCGATTGTTGGGAACTATCCGGAAAATCCGGATGGTTGCCAGCCTCGTAAGCTACCCGCAGCCAGTGCATGAATGTTTCAGTGGACACACAACCACAGTCCACATCGATTTTCCCGCGTTGCTGTTCCAGCCATTGCCCAAAATCCAACCTGTAAGTCTTACTTTCAAGTTCATCACCATTGAACTCGACTTTCTGCGACGCTATGAGAGCTGATTCGTATTGTTCGCGAGTGACAACTGACAGGTATTCATCGCTATCAAGGTCACCAATTGGAAGCTCAATCTCACAACAAAAATTGCGCCCAAAGAACGTGTCTTTTTTGTGGTCTGAGCCAAAAGCAAAAGTCGCGCATGGCGCCATTAAATTGGCACTGAGCAGGCGACAATCGATCATACCATCAGGCCACCCGCCGCACTTAGGCAGCTCCTTCACTAACAAGTCGATAAGCTTCATTTTTTTATCATCTTTGCAAGCCGCCAAAGCCATTTGGGCAAGTGCCAATACTTCATCTGCCGTATATCCAGCACCGTGACCATACATTTCGATACGGGAAATAATATCTGAAATACGCTCTTTAGTGATTCTTGTCATAGTTTTATTTCCTTGCATGGTTCGCCTTTACGGCAAACAGCTACACGGTCATTTCTTACATTAACCACAGTCACCGTTCCGTCATCGCATTGAATAACGATGAAAGGGGGTTCATTCTCTTTTGTGCAATGTTGCTGTTCTCCAGCCATTGCAGCCGGAGGATCAAATAGCGCCAGAACAAATGCCAACCTTAAAAAATGCTTCATTTGGCCTTATCCGTTATCAAAATTGGAATATCCGTTATCACGAGCGTGATATCCGTTATGAAGTGGGGAATAAGACCACTTACCAATACCCTCCGCCTGACTCAAAGTTGGCGATAAGCCAGGCTGCGAAAAGAGTAACCCCGCTCCAAAAACCACACCCCACCGTACCCCATTTAACACCACCAGCTAATAAAATAAATAAACCGCAAAGGCATACAAACAAAAAAGTAATCCAAAATTTCTTTCTGTTTTTCATTATGGTTGACTCCAGTTATCTTCAATAACAATACTTAACCTCTGAAGCCATTCTGCTAATTTCAGCATGGCTTCTCTTTCGCTTAAACCACGCGGAAAATCATCAAGCGAAATTGTTGGCTTGAAGTTCCCCGAATTATCCATTTCAACGGTCAGATTTTGCTCCAGCACGGTATTCCTTACGCGGCTATTGTGCCGAAGCAAATATACTGAGCGTGATTTATTGGTTTTGTGGTCGAGCTGATATTCGGTAAGTATCATCTGGCTTCCACCATGATTATTACCGCGCCACATAATTACTCCGTGTTAATAAGAGAAATAGACCGTTGCAACACTGTTATATTGGTCGAACGAAATAGCATTTACTTCATAGCTGGTGGGCAGCTTCTTACCAAGAATGTAGCCAGGCCATGAGTTCCACGGAATTTCTGTTCGGTCGTCGTCTTGCCACATTACGCAACCAAGAGAGCCAACCATTTCACCATATCGCTTGCCACAAGTAACAAAGCCGATATTCGGCTTTTCTTGTGTTACTGATACCGTGGTGGTATTGGCAGATGCATTGATTGCAGTACGTTGCTCATGCTCGCTGGCGGATGAGGCGCTAATTACAGCGGTTGCCGCAGCTCCCGCAGCAATAACCGATGCATGAGATAAATGACAGGCAGATAACATTGCCAGAAAAATAATATTTCTTTGAAATTTAGCCATTGATATTTACCTTTATCGCGTAAACCTTTACCGGTTTATCGCCGAAGTGGGGATGCGTGATTGTCTTGATTTCATATCCGTCATACGGGACGTCTATTCTGCGGCTGGAATCATCGCGCTTCGGATATCCCTTTGTGATAATCAGGCGGTCATACTCGCGGAACAGAATTCGCTTATTCCAGTAGTCATTACACAAGCGATACTCTTCCGTTTTCTCTCCAGACTTCATCTGGTCGAAATATTCACCGTTAACTGCCAGTTGAAGGTTAGCCACGGTTAACCTCCTGCGGCGGTTCTGGTAGCGGCATCCAGTGTGACGGTTTCCACGACGCCCCAGGAATGATCCACCCATCATTAGCGTCAGGATGCCCCGGGATGTAAGTCGCCCATTTCATTCGCCAGTCACCTTTCCTATCAAACTCCTTGGCAACAAGAACGGCTGTTTTGGTATCCGGCATTCGCTCACTACAGCTTATCCAACCATCCGGAGTTACCGGATAGTTGCGCATTGCGACCTTTAATGCCTCATAGAAGCAACCTTTCAGATTGTTGAACTGACGCCCATTAAGAGGACCGTGTTCAGTAAGCATGTTGCGTAATTTCCATGCCGCGTCGTTTACTTCGTTGGATGACAGGGGAGGCAACTTGTAAGTTTGGCTTACAGGTTCGGCACCATGAAGCATGGCAGCACGGCAGGCGTTCCAGCCAGCTGTTCGCCCAAGCGAGTAAACTTCAGATGGCTCAAGATAATCAATGTCATGCCCGTCATCATCGTCGTTCTCAGGTAATGCAGCAGGTACTACTGGTACTGGAGGGGCGGCATAAACAGGAATAACGTCCGCTTGCTCTTTATTGCTTTCATCCGTTAAAGCCCAGAATAATTTCCCGGCCGGATGTTTGAAAATATAAGCAACTGGATCTGCTTCCATCGATGCCAGTGCAATTTCATAAGCACGGCGCTCAATATTGTCTCGAACGTCCAAGCTGCCTATGCGCTCTTTGATTTCTTTAATCAGTTCTTTGTCGGTTAAAGTGGTCATGTCACTCTCCTTCGATGCGAATGCCTGTTGCAATGCTGTTTATGATGCTGTCAGTGCATGGGGTAGAAAGCTGGGCATCTCCAGCAATTTTCATGACCTCAACATCCGCATATCGAATACCGAGGTGTATCAGACCGGCTATACCTGACTTAAGCCGAGCATTTTCCATAAACAGATCCTTTGCCCGCTGTTTTTCTGCCTCAAGCTCAACGCGCAGCTTCCCTACCGTTAGCGCAATATCCTCGTTCTCCTGATCGCGGCGTTTTATGTATTGCTGGTTTCTTTCCCGTTCATCCAGCAGCGCCAGCACGGTTTCTGGTCCGATCAGAAATTTGAAGGCGTTGAGCGCATCAATATCCACACCGTAATCTTTAAGTTCCTGTTCACTTAACAAATCATCATCAGCTGGCAACATTAACAGGCGTTCCATTGCTGGAGTTGCACGTTCCGCCGCCTCACGCAGTGCCTGGTAATTAATTTCGCTCACTGGTTGCCTCCTTTGCGAAGCTGTTCAGCAATACTTACGCATATCTCTGCGCCTCTAATCAGACCCGGAACGTTCTTGTTTGGCCCAACTTCACCATCAACAAAATCAATCATCGCGTTACGAGCCATATCCACCCCCTGCGCCCGCACTTCCGCCATGAAAGCGTCGGTAGCTGGCGTTTCGCTGTGGTGCAGGGCATCATTAATAATCATCGCAGCAACTCCGGCCTGCCCTGCATCCGTTACCGACACATGCTCAAGAGTTACGGCCATTGCGTGTTTCAGTCCGGCGTTCTCTGCCACCAGCGCCGCGATATTAGTTTCAAGCTCTGCAATACGGCACATAGCATCAATATTTGAGTCCTCCTGACGTTTAATTTCATCCAGTAGTGACAACGCAACTTTTGGTGGGATAGCAGCGATATAACGGGCATTAGCACCAGCATTCCTTTGTCCATCAATGCCAGGCCAGTCAATAAAGTATCCGCAATGCCTACCCTCAGATGTGCGCGCAGGATAAATGCCGTTATGACCCGGCAAAATATATGCTACCCATTCATCTTGCGTTGCCTGTTCCGCCGCCTCGCGCAGTTCTTGATAGTTAATTTTGCTCACTGGTTGCCTCCGCTTCCCGCGTTTTCAGACTTTCACCACAGAACGGGCAAAATGAAATTCGAATCGGCGATTTAGAAAACTCGCCTGATCGCAGCATGATCAGGTCTTGTGAATGAATTAATTCATGGTTATAGATTTTGTATTTCAGCAGACCTTTCCGCGTCGTGTATTCAGCATCCTGCTCCAGAGATTGTGCCAACGCCGCGCACGGTTCTATTTTTTTGTCATTAATCAAACAAGTGGAGATTCTGCACTTTGCAGCTCCGTCACCATTACCTTGACTCATTGCATTGTTCCCATCAGTTATTGAACGTGATCACTCCGCGCTCGATGGCGAAGTCAAAAAGCTGGTTAGCGGCTACGTAAAGGCGTATGCCATGTGCTTTTTCCCATGCCCGGACATCGTTTTCTGCGCTTCTGGCGCAGTCATCGCAAAGAGGAACAGCCCAGCGGTCGTGTTCGTTTAACGAGCGGGCGCGGTACATGAACGGGTGGTTAACTTTGCCACCGCATCCGATGCACGGACGAGAAACCACAAAGCGGAGATAAGCCGGGCTTTTTCCGAGTAAGGTTTTTGGACGGCGCATATATAGGAGGCCAGAATCCTCATCTACAGACAGGTTGACGATCTGCTCTGCGGTTATGTCCACCAGCTCGCGCGTACTGCGCTCCCAGGTGATATCTGATTCTTTCAGCGTACCGGTAGGGATTTCAGTTTTTGGCTGACAAAATGCAATGCGCCCGGCTTCATCTGGCAGCTCATCTTTCAGATTCCGGCGAATGGCCCAAAAAGTGAGTTCAACCATGCTCAGATCGCGTTCTGGCGGTAGTTTTAACTCGCTCGCAGCCCAGTTCATAACCCAGTTGGCGCGATTCAGGGATAACTGGTCGTCCAGCTTGCTGTACCCCTTCATCATGTATTCCGCATCATGCTTCCAGCACAGGCGAACGGCAGAACCGTTATAGAAGTGAGTGGTTAGCTGGTGGCTACAATCGCGCTTATCATGCGCCTGGCAATCGTGAATGTTGGTGCTAACCCAGTGAACGATAGAATCCTCGCCACCTAACGCATTAAATACGCGCTCACTTTGAAAAAAGGGTGTCAGTGACTGGTTGGCAACCAGGGAATAATTCAGGTCCACGACGCCATCAGGGGTGTTTTCAGCCTGTTCGCGCGGCAATGGGGAGATAAGAAAACGGCGGCCTGCGCCGATGTAATTGCTGGTGGGCTTATCTACAGGAAAGACAGCCACACCAGTTTCATTTACGACATATGGGGTGATTATTGCACTCATAATGCATACCGACTCTGTTTTGTTCCGAGCGGTAAAATAATATGTTAGAAAATTAAAATCAACAATCTAACACACTTTTGAGCGCGTAAACGATGTAACCCGGCTTACGATTGCCCTCCCTTCACCTGCATTAGCGTCAGGTTTCCGCAAAATACAGCACCAGTATCGATATAATGCTGGTTCCAGAATGCTTTTGGGCTTTTAGCCGGGGTGTGTCCGAAGATAAATCGATCTGCACCTGTAATTTCTTCACCGATGCCATCTATCGAATCACTAACACGGTCGCGCGACCAGATGACATTGAAAAGCGGCACAGCCTTACCGAACTGATACTCTCTATCCGGATAGTCAGCATGAGCAATGACAATAGTCTCCTGCCCGGTGTTCAGCTCAATGATATGAGGCAATTGCCTTACCAGCTCCACCAGCGCCCTGGCTAAAACTTCCTTATCACTATCCAGCATAAAGAACCACTGACCGCCATTCATTAGCCAGTTATTCACGTTTCCAGCTGGGCTTAACGCATCGATCATCAACCGCTCATGGTTACCCATGACAGCCCGGAACCAGGGCATTTGCAATAACTCCAGGCATTCGACATTTTCAGTGCCGCGATCGATAAGGTCGCCGACTGATATCAGTAAATCCTGCGCCGGGTCAAAATCCACACGATGGAGTTCATTCATAAGCAGGGTGTAGCAACCGTGCAAATCACCAACAACCCATATGTTTCTGTATCCTGAACCATCAATACGGCTATATAACGCCTGGTCGTTAACGGTGATCATTCTGCAACATCCTCCAAATCAGCAACCGCGTCCATCACATCAGAACCGCGAATAACTTCAAAAGCGCGGCAGGCCATTTCAAACACCTGTTGTTCTTGCGGATGCGGTGACTCCCAATACTTAAAACCAGGTCGATGCTCGTAACCCATCATGGAATAAAAATCGCCAGCAAGTTCAATCGCGGCATCAACAAGTTCGCGATTAGTCATTCGCTTTGCTGCCATTTGCTTTCTCCTGTCGGAACATCACGATCATCAGGTCACCTTTTGTCGCTATCCTCGCTGTTGTGCCTGGTTCAATGCTGCCAAGTTCAAATGCGTCATAGAACGCTTCTAATGCCTTCTGGCGTAGTTCCTGTTTGCGCCGTTTTTTCCACTGTTTCAGGAAAATGGAACCCAGCCATCGCCATGTACGGGACATGATGTAAAGCCAACCGAGAAGTGCCAGACCGGTATTTAGGAGCGTATCGATCGTTATTGTCGTGTCGATATTCACTGGCTGCCTCCTTTGCGAAGCTGGTCGGCGAACAAACGTACACTAGACGCTTCACTGCGTAGAAACTTAACGGCATAATCAAAACCACCTCGTTCTGCGTCGTCTGCTCCGTTGTCGAGGTTATCTGCGTACATCTCTACCCCCTGCGCCCGTACTTCAGCCAGGAAAGCATCGGTGGCTGGGGTGTCAACACAGATACTGTCGCGCAAGATGAAAAATGCATTGAGCATTCCAGTCTCTGGCACTTCATCCTGATGCTTCTCATACGCATCAAGAGCCTTCATCATCTCAGCTCCGAATGGTTGAGGGTGCACAGACTTCAGCTCCGCATTCTCCGCCGCCAGCACCGCGCGTTCGCTCTCCAGTTCTGTAATGCGCCGTCTTGCAGCATCCAGTTCAATCGACAATTTTTCCAACTGCTCTTTATGCTTCTTGTATTCCTGATATGCGTGCCAAGACTGACCTTTGCGCACACTATCCGTGATATCAGTAATCTGTTCTGGTGTTAGCGTGGTCAGTGGCTGTGCTGGGAAAATCAGCACTTTCCCGGCATCCCAATCAAAACCCACCTGAATTGACTGAACCTCAACTGATGGTGTTGAACCGATGCGACCAGGCGAATGAACAACGATCGTTACATCCATATCGCGACGATGGCTGTGGTTGTCGGACAAAATACGATTCACCAACTCAGAAAATTTGGAAAATTTCATGCTGATTCCCTTTGCTCTTCCTGGATAATGTTGTTGCAATCTTTCACGCACTCGTTGCAGATGAAAGCGTTGTCCCCGGCAATTAACTTTTTAACGGTGTGCTGGGATTTGTTGCAGAAGCTGCAATAAAGCGTTGGACTGGCTGATACGGATGGTGCGCCAGATGTCAGCCGCGCGATGTCGTTCTTGCGACGCAATATCACACGGCTGCACTCGACCAGCATCTCCGGGGATATCTTCTCCTCCGTAGCGAGCGTTTCTAATCGTTCGAGTATGTGGAAGGCTTTTTCCTGGGTAATTGCAGAATGAGATGTGGTCATCATCTTTCCCCTTCAAAGTTCGGGCGCAGGCAGGATTGTCCTTTACGAAGCAGGGCTGCGAACCTGTCGGCCGCATCCGCGCAAGCAGAAGCAACGGAATCAAAAAATGGATCATCTCCGGTATCGCGCATCGTCAAAGCGAATGCCTCCAATCCCTGAGCCTGTATTTCTACAAGATAAGCCTCAGATATAGTGCTTTTCGCTTCACCTAACTCGTTATGAGCTATGTTCGCTACGCATGCGATGTCTATATCTGGATGATTAATTGGGAGATGGCTAAGAATTGCCTCAAGTGCTGCTTTTTTGTTTTGGCATTCCGCCACCAGCGCCCCGCTATTGCTTTCCAGCTCTGCAATACACTTTTTAGCGGCCTCCAGCTCAACACGCAGCTTCTCAAGCGTTAGGGCCATCTCCACTTTCTCGTCAAGCAGTTCAATCACATCAGGATCGCTACCATCAACTACTGATATGCGCGAATTTTTGTAATGCTCGTCAGCATAAGTTCGTCCAGTTTTGAAGCATCCGTCATCCTCCATGCCGGAACAGGCATAAACAACATGTGATCCAGATATGCGCTGCATTGACATTTCCTCGCCACAAACAGGGCATTTAGGCGCTGGTTTCGGTGAATAACGTTCACGTAACGGATAGTAAAGCTCGATCTCCGCCAGTTGCTCTGGCGTTAAACCTTCAGACTTCATGCACTCTCCTTTCGAAATAAACGTACTGATTAATCATGCCCAGGGGCATTTCGAGTTTTTCTGCGATCTCACGGCGGGGAACACCGCACTGATGAAGCTGCCGCGCCAGCTCTATATCGCTCTGCCGATATTTGGCTGACTGGTGAAAGTCACCTTTCAGAATCATTCTGATCCCCAGCTCTCGCGCTTTAGTCCTGACGGCATCACCGGTACGACCGATCAGCTTCCCAATACTCTCTACCGTCATAGTTCCGGCGCACTGGCGGAGTATCATGATTTCTGCCCTTCCCCATCCCCGCCAGCTCACGCCGACATCCTCTGAGACATAAACTCCACAAAACGAACTGCATCTTCAGAAACAACGCCGCATGACTTCAGATAATTCATTGCGTCATTAGGTAGCGGATTAGTTGGTTCGGCATTTGCCAGGGATTGAGATAAACGCGTGATTAATTTGACCATTCTCCGCTGCCGGAGGTTGTATCCTTCAGCTAAAGACAGGTAACTGGAAAGGGTTTGGCTTAAGCGAGCGCGAAGCTGATCCGTGCCGTGACATTCAATAGCAACATCACGTAACGCATCGACCAGTTCACGGTAAAGATGCGCTGCCATTCTGCAATCTGTGTCAGATGGTGCTTCATAAATTACCGTCAACCCCAGTTTTTCAGCCAGAGCGTGTTCTGCACGTGCTCCTGCGGACACATCCCATCCCTTAAGCAGATAGATCGCATCAGCAGAACGCACCATTGCCAGGCAAATATCCATGTATTCACTCTGACAAAGGCCACCAGGTAACACAGCTGGATTCAGAACGATATGCCCTTCAGCCATCAGCTCGCTCGCTTTCGCATTAAACGCCGCACGGTTGTAATCTGGATAACCAGTCATCGGCCCCGCGATGTAAATTTTCAAAACACGTTTCACCATCAAAATTTCCCCAAAATCGTGACGCAAAACATAAGCACTGCGAAAAGCTCAATACCAAGCTCAAGTAGCGCCAACGCCCCGAAAAACAACACATAGAACAGGCCAATTTCATTCACAGATGGCTGGTGGATCGCACTTAAAGCTATAAGCATCATGTCCTCCAAACAGTTATCAGGAATGATATTAATATTTTGTGTTAGAAAATCAATTTTGAATATCTAACAATTTTGATCAATCATAGAAAAATCGTTGAAAAGTAAGAGACTGCCATCATGCAGAAACAGAGTTATTGGGAGAAACAGAGACAAAAAGCCATGCAAAAATTGGCTGACCCAGCCTGGCGAGAGGAACAAAGGGCAAAGCGCCTTCAACAAGCTCAACGCCAGCAGCAGCGAGCGAGAGAAAAAGCCGCATCGCCTGAATATCGGCAAAAGAAAATTGAAAAAGCAAAGCAATATGAACAGCGGAGAAAAGATAAAGCGGTATCCGCTCCGCCCAAAAAAACACGCACGTCACGCGGCCTGAAGGGCAGATCACTCACAGCCGATGAACGCCGGATACAGACCGCTATCGGTACTCTCCCCTGCATTGCCTGCCATATTCACGGGCAACATAGCCCAGTGGTATCCCTGCACCATATCTTCGGGAGAACGGCAGAGAACGCGCATAAATATGTCCTCCCTTTGTGTAAATGGCACCACCAGTACGCAGCGCCAGCCGAGGTCCGAGAACAATATCCCTGGCTGGTCCCTGTTCATGCTGATGGAAAAATAGGCGGAAAAGCAGATTTCATGCGGCACAATGCCGATGAAATGACGTTGTATCAGATGGCGATTGAATTGATAAATTAGTTTTCTAACATTTTAAGTTGAATTGTAAATTTCTCCGATGTACATTCACTACCGATTGGCACACCGGTCAACTTTTTGAGACAAACTGTTTAGTTTTTCGTATTATTGCCGCCGCTATACCTATGGCGGTGCAATATAGGTGGCTGAAAAGCCCCCGTTGACTCACGGTGTTCCAGCCTTTATTGCGCCGCCACCAGACCGTGGAACAGTCGAAGGCGGCTCCGAAAGCAAGGAGTCACTACACTATGAACAGCTACTGTCTTTTCCCATCACTCGTTGTCCGCCACTCACGCGATAATCTGCATTCTTTACTCGCGCTGGGGGTGTCAAAATGACCGTTCGCTACCTCAACTTTCAAATCCAGAACATCACTGGCGGTTGCTATGACTGGTTTGTCACTCTCGGAAAAGAAGTGATCACCGGGAAGCTGGATGAAGTGAAAGCTAAAGCAATGGCCTACGCCTGCAAGCAAGCCCGGAAGAAATCCGCCAAAGCATAAAATACTGACTTTTGCGCCCTGGCCTTATCGTGGGGTATATTTCTACGGCACCTTAGAAAAACGGGTGCCGGGATTGGAACCTCACGCGGTAGCTCCTTAACTTAGTCAAAGGAGGCTGCCAATATCGCTACTATCCCCACCCCAACTCATTCTGAATTTATCTGGCGTTTCTATTCCTGCCAAAAACACCTGTATATCTGCGTCATGGCTGCAACCGAAGCAGAAGCTCGTTCATACCTTCCCCTGGCGGAAAGGGGCGTAATTGGTGACAAACAGATACTGGGAAACAGTGGAACTACATGAGGCGGGAGTAATTCGTGACCTGATGGAGAATTCCGTTCCCCGCCGCTATCGTGCAGGGAACGGCATCTCCGTGGTTAAAGGTGTTTAAAGCTCACCTGCGCGCTGTTTTTCAAGCACAGATTTAACATTTGGCGCTTTCCCTTTAAAAGAATGGAAAGTGCCACATTTTTCTGTTTTAACCTCGCGCAGAGCTTCGCCATCGGCGTTCTGCCATTGATGGGATAATGTCATATCACCGCGAGAAGGAACATCCAGCGAGTACAGCGTGTAAGTTCCCCCCATCTCCGCATACTCCTGGAACACATAGCTCATTACGTCAGATTCAGTTTTTCGGTGTGCGTTATCAACCTTATTCCCATTCAGAAATATGGCATCTGGATAGATTTTTATATCAAACCGACCGCACTTAACTTGTAAATTTCCGGCGCTCGCGATCAAAGGGAAAGACGCCAGTAAAGCAATAGCCAATCTTTTCAATTCTGCCTCCGCTGCGTAACTTATTGCCCGTATTTTTTACACCATTGCTCTGCCATTTGTTTGGCTAAAGGCCCGGCTACTGCACTGTATTCTGCTGTTTTACTTTGCACACATGAAGCAGATGGTTTTTTATTTCGCTGCTCGGTTAGTTTGCGCTCATAAGCCATCATGCTATCGAACCCGGCAATATCACTTTGGCGAAGCATTCCCTTTTTAACCAAAAATTGCTGCCCCTCTGGCACCAACGCAAGCATAAAAAGAGGTTGCAATAACTCACCTAATCCTTGCTGGCGATACACTTCGAATTGCTGCCATCCCTGACTTAATCTGGAAAGAGTATCTTTGGTTGAATAACCTGTTTTTGTTATAGCTTTGTCCGTCAGATATGCTGTATATGCAAAAACGCAAAAGTCAGTTTTACCAATAAACTGAGTTCCAACAGGCCGTAATGGAATGCCCTCCCTCTTGCAAAAGTCCATAATGGCCGCTTGTGAATGATCTCCACCAGCGTTATTCATAACCTGCTGCCCTGCCCTGAATTGTGCAGGTAACGCAGTTGCATTGGCAGTATTAGCAGATACGCATCCCAACATAGCCGCGAGCGCGGCCCCTAAAGCCCTTAACTTCACTACACCATCCTTCATGCAAACAAAATGAAGTTTTATGTTATAAAAACAATTAACTACATAAACATGATTTAGGCCAAATTTCGGTTAAAAAATAAAATCCACCAAAAGTGGTTGACACTATTTTGGAAATCACAAACTGCACATAATCCATCGCGCTAACGGCTCCCGTTGAAGGTTCTTTTGACGATTAACTTTCAGCCGAAGCGCGGTAGGGAGTCATAACGCCAAAGCAGGCCGCCATGTGCGGCCTTTTTTTGTATCCGTCATCCGTGGAGGAAGGACAATGGAAAAGATCGCAATATTCAGCCTGACCACCAGCAAGCCTCAAATGCTCACTGCAATACTGAAAGACGGTGCTCTCATTATTAACGAAGTAAAACCCCTTCCCGCGTCAGCATTGGAGCAAAAGCAAAAAATTCCTCCAGCTATAGCAGCCCTGCGGAAAAGCAAATTTAAGGTACTGGTAGACGAAATTACGCCAACGATCTCCGCTGGCACCGGAGCAAGCCAGGTGACTCTCAAGACCCGTCATGCCGATGGCAGAGCAGCAATCATCGTCGGGATGGAAAGATACAGAGAGTTAAAACTCCAGAAGCTATTATCCCTGCCGCAAAATAACAAAGGTGCTTTCGAAATCCCTGACTCCATCGTTGACACCGAATACAACGGTAACGGAGAAGAAGTCTACCGGGTGAACTGGCAGGATATCAGGCCGGAGCATATTTTGATGATCCTGTGTTGCTACGCGACCGTATACCACAATGTAGCCAGTGCGGATTACGTAGAGCAGATGACCGGTACAGTCGAGAAAGAGCAAAAAACAGGCATACTCGCTTCGTTCCTGTCCATTATTGGGCATGAAAAAGTTAAAGCAGGCACCTCCCAGTCAAAGACACTGACTGGGAAAGAAGTTGATGAAGATACCGTGATACTTTGATCACATTAGTAGCTTTGTTAACTCCCTCAATACCAGGTAGAAGAGTAACAAAAATATTGACGCCAGTATTTGAGTGGTCAATGAAGCGTTCATAAACAGATCAATTAGCATTAATAATTCGAAGATAACATCCATGTTATTCACTCCGTTTAATTTTTAATCTAATGCCAGCAAATGAAGCTGGCCCCCGCATAAAGATTAATGAAAGTCACTTGTCACCAGTGAGGGGATTTATGAACCACATCCCCCTGAACTGGTGGCCTGTCTGTTTCTCGCATTTCACACCCTGCATACAGTTTCCCCCAGGTTATGACTGAGAGGCTTTGTTATGGGCTATAGCAGACTCGACGATAGGTACATTGAAGACGATATTTTTCGTGCGCTGTTTCACCAGGAAATGATTAAGCGGGTATCGGAGTATCACTCTGATAATTTCCAGTACACGATAAAGATTGATGAAGTATATCGTTCAGACCTTGCAGCCTACAGGGCGTATGGCAATGCAGATTTGCGCTGGGTATTCCGGGTGCTGGTGGGCCATGAGTCAGAAATGGAAGAAATGCCCGCAGGGACCACGTTAACTCTTCCTGATGTGGCATGGCTGAGGAACAAGATCCGTGATTACGCAAGCGCGGAACCGGAGATAGAAAATGCCTGATTTCCTGAAAAACCAGGACGGGCGCTATATCACTGACGGCCTGTCCTCTAAGGACTTCACGCGTTTATTCGAGATTATCAGGAAAGAACAAACCCGTAAGCGCCGACAAGCTCACCGGACGCTGACGCCAGGTAGACTGAGGAACAAATCCGCCGAAGATATTCTCAAGTTAGGGAAGAAAAAAGGCGGCACGTTCTTCACGCGAGACGACCTGAAAGGTTTCGAAAAGCTACGGAGTAAAACGCGCGAAAAATATGACAGCAAGACGGCTGGCATCACATACGCCCAGCTGGTGGCATCCAGCCAGGCAATCGATATTAAGCGTGCAAATAACGCCGTGGATGACGGATCTGGTATCAAAAGAGCTACCCCCGTATCTCTTCGCCACAATGTGATTAATATCCGCGTAGAAGCATCGGATATATCCGTCCACCAGCACCATATCGTCCGGATACGCTTTGAAGAATGGGATCAGATGGTTGATGACATCGCAGAAGACGATAAATCAGCTCTCAAAATCACTAAATCACTGTGCGCCGGGCGAGTGTCTTTCGATTGTGACTGTGGTCGTCATCAATACTGGTATCGTTACATCGCCACTGCGGGTAACTTTGCCCTGGCACCGCCAAAAGAATACGCCTATCCAAAAGTTCGCAACCCGAAGCTGCAAGGCGTCGCCTGTAAACACGTGATCCACTCAATGACGCGGTTACAGTCCGCCAGTTGGCAAATGAGTATTGCTCGTGCGCTACAAAAGGCTGCAACGCAAATTGCATTTGGTGACGATCGCCGCCGTACAACTAAACACTTCTCAAAAGAAGACGAGAAGGAGTTTAATCGCAATCGTAGCAGTAAAACGAACGTTGAAGCCGCCAAACGCGAATGGAGGCTCTATCAGAAACGCCAGGCAGCTTTAAGTACAAAACTGGCAAAGGACAACGGCAAGATCGACAAGCTACGTGACCAATTGACCAGGGCCAGAAAGTTGTCAGACGCACAGAAAAAACGGGCGGCTGCAAAAGAAGCGGCCTTGCAACGTGAGAAACAGAAAAATAAGGAACTTCAGCAACGCCTTGCCGATCAGTTCGCACTGAAGAAGCAGGCGTTCATTGATGCGCTTGTCATGGCTGGAACGCCACAAGAACAGGCTGAGAAGATGTTTATAGAGTACGTGAAAAAAGCATAAACCACACATAGCCTAGTAGTTTATGCTGGGCTTTCATTTTTTTGAAAGATCAATTCCAGTATTATCAAACAAACTGGAAATATCAGACACCAATTTATTAAAATGCTTGTCATCATTATAGAATGATGTGCTTTTTATAGCGACTATAAAATCACATAAATCTTGCGGAGATTCAATGCTAACCCCCTTATTTTTATATAGCTCAATAATACTGCCAACATCAGTATGCAATAGTTTTATCGCGCCGCAAATTTCTCGCTGTTTCTTAGCTAGGTCATTAAGTTTATTTTCATTTTCATCTAAGATTTGTTTTGAATATTTAGCGTCATTGGTTGCTTGATTTAACTTTGTTTTCTTTCTTTGCAATTCTATTCTTTTATCATAATCAGCAGCTTCATCTAAATATCTTATTTCAGTGTATAATTTACTTGTTAGCTTAGATATCTTCAGTGTGAGAATAGGAGCTAACACAGATGCAAATACTCCATAAACAAATGGGATTACAACGTGATAAACCCACGGGGATACAATCCAATTATCAAAGAACGGGACATTACCACCAACAAAAACAATAGATAATGTATATAGGATGTCGTCCTTTGACTTTAATATAATTAAAATATCCTTCCAGTTAAAAATTAGAAAAGAAATGACAACATATGCAAAAACCTTGTTAAATATTTTATCTTTTATTATTTCAGAAAATGATTTTAGTTCTGTTTCATTTATAGACGGATTATCTGTAACTTTTTCTGACATCATAGCTTATCCTGATTACTTTTATTATGGATAGTTAAAAGATTCAACAGGTGATGGTGGCTGAATTGGGTAATGTTTCTTCTCGTACTCCTCAATGAGAAGACTCATAACCTCAAAGAAATCACCTTCCGGAGTATTCATTTCCGGTTCGTTATCGAACATCGGTTCGACCGCACGCAGTGCGGCCTCATAATCTTGTTCTGTACGGATAGGTTTAATGTTCATTAATTACAAAGGAAAGCCCACTTGCTAAGTGGGCTTTTTGTATGTGTTTTACTATATCAGGCTGCTTTTTTATTCAGGTTCCGCTGAGAAATAAATTTTTCAGCAGTATTGATACGACTTAACTCTTCCTGAACGCGCATATCATTTTCGACTTCCCACAGATCTACTGCGGTCTGAAGATTAATCCAAAAATCTACAGAAGTATCGAATGCTTTTGCCAGGCGATATGCCATATCCATCGTTAGCTTACGATTATTATTAACAAGAGCACTTACGGTGTTACGATGAACATGAAGTATTTCTGCTAACTCGTTGATCTTCAGCTCTAACGGCTCCAGGTATTCGTACAGAAGGATATCACCTACGGTCGTCGGTTTTCTGGTTGCCTGTTTCATTTTTTGCCCTTACTAGCGTGCGTATTAAGTGGACTCTGGTCAGAACCCGGTCCGTAACCGGGTATCTGTTTTAGTATTTGTGAGGGTCGAGATACAAGTCCTCGGCCTTTCCGTTAACCCACTTAAAAATTAACCTATATTGCTTATTCACCCTTACTGATGAATAGCCATTTAGCTTCCCTGACAGTTCCTCATACCGATTACCTGGTGGTGATCTTAAATCCTTACAGGTAGTTGCGGCATTGATAATGTCCAACTTCCGTGACAATGTCATATGAATATCAGGAGGTATCTTTCTATGTGGTGTTGAAAATTCAAAAAAATCATCAAGCCACGCATCCCTGAAATCCTTTATGTTAATTTTTTTGGTCATTAGTCATTTGATCCTCCGTGATGATTACCGAATGCCATAACTATAGCGCACTGTTGCACTGTGCGCAAGTGCATTTTATGGATTCCCCCTCCTTCATCCAAAATCACAATCTCCCGAAAATCTTCCTTTCGATACCTGACAGATCGACCTTTGAGGATGCTTATGGGCCGTTTTGACGAATGGTTTGCTGACGATGCAAACCTGGCAAGTAAGGAGTCAGAACATGACAGCACGCAGAGAGAAACGCCAGCGCCGATTGAAGCGAATGCAGGAGGTGCGCCGGAACATGGCAATACCGGTTCGGATTCATTCAGCATTCTGGAAGAGCAACCCGCCGCCAAAGCTGATAGCCATGATAATTTTGCTGATAGCAACGCTGGCCTTACTCCGGATGCTGCCGAATCAGATATAGCCATACTTCCACCTTCCCTGGCTGGCAGAGAACCAACTCCACAGCTAAAAGCACGCTATAACGGGCATAAAGCCTTTAACGACCAAATCCGCGCAGACTGGATGCTGATTATTGAATCCAGCCCAGACGCGTTTCAGGCTCTCTTATATCGACCAGATGTTGGCACATATGGGGTAGTCAGCGACGAAACAGGAGAAGAGTCATTCACTGAACTGGATAACAACCAGCGCGAACTGACTTACCAGGAACCTGAAATCGTTTATGTGCTGGATAACCCGGACGGGCGTGACTCTTTCCATGCGATTGACGCAGACGGTGAGCAGGATGGCTTAACCGATGATGTTCTGATTCTGCGTATTGCAGCAAATAACGTCCCCGTCGGATCAATTCTTGAATGGAATGAAGAGATGGTAAACGGCGTAGCCCGCCGCTGGTGGTACGTGCACCGTATTTTTAGCTACGGCACACAGCATGTTGGTTCGCTTTACTACTGCATACCTGCCAGGAATTTTGATACGACTCAAAACGGAGTGATCGAATGACTTCAAATAAAACCCTCCTGGCGCGAACAGGTGAATGGCAAACCTCACGCACAGGAAAATTCCAGACCACGGGCTTTGAAAACGTGGATAACGCGTTTGCTACGCTAATCAGCAATATCTTTTCTGATATCTTACTGGTGGCCCCCGCGCCGGAAGAAAAACGCTTTGCGTCATTCCTGAATCGTCCACCAGCAGAGCGTGTCTATGTGGCCCGTTTCGACAATGCGATCGAGTTTCTTAAAGCAGTTCGTCGCGCAAATGCCGGGCAAGGGAGAAAACCTGAAAACCAGAACATTAACCGGGATGCTCTCCCCCTGGTCAATATCTCACGCACTATGGATATCAATTATATCAACGATGATCAGCAGATTGACCGCAAAAAAGTAGCCAGTTTTTGCGAACCGGATACCGGAATGCCTTTAGCAGAACTGGAATACACCCAGGCCATTCTGACGTATGACGTTACGTTAATGGCAACTGATAAAGCGACCATGAGTCTGATGTGTAATTCGCTGGGCGCACGGCTTCGCCTGATGACAGGTACACAATTTGAAGCAACCACTCACCTTGTTCGTGTCCCGGTCCCGCTGATTTGCTCGATACAGGATGCCAAAGAAGTCGGATTTACGGATGTTTCGGCACCAATTGGAGAAGAGCGTATTTATGCCACACAAGCGCCGATAAGTGTGATTGCAGACGTGATCACAGCATGGGAGTTGGACGCAAAACGTATTATTACCGAAACCTCGATATCTATGGGGTGATAAGTGGCCCAGGAGTTACAACAATATTTTCTACAGTCAGTGCTCATTAACGATAACAAAGTGCCACGAGACTGGATTTTTACCGCAGTATATGTAGAAAAAACCAGCCTCAAAGCCCCTTTGCTAAAACTGGAAATTCATGACGCTACCGGCACTGTAATTGATGACTGGAAAGCCAAATACGGTGCATCGCTGGTGGCTGAAATGGGCGATCCAAACGGTAATGCAGGCACTTTTAAAACAGACTTCTTTGTTACGTCTGCAATGCTGGCTGGTGATGTTGTTACCGTTATTGCTGTCAGTGAAGACGTGCGCAGGTTTAAGATCCCCTCCCCGCGCACAAATTTACATACCAACAAAACACCAGACGCTATATTCAAGGCATATTCCGGCAAGCTTAAAATTACCAGCAGCGTGCTAAAACGCGCAGTTACATATCATCTGAATGCCGGTGACAAACCGTCAAAAATGCTCTCGCAGATAGCGCGAGACAAAGGTGCATTATGTTGGGTATGCCGTGGGGAATTTAACTTTTACACCCTGGCTGATCTGATGAAGCAAACGCCATCATTTACCTACGAGGGGAATAACCCTAAAGCAGAATACACTTTGTCCAAAATGCGCCTACTCCAACAGGAACATGCGACAACAGCAAAGAATCAATATCGTTTTGTTGGGTATTCCATGACCGATGGCTACGTCGAATATGGCGATAGCTCACTCCCAGTGCGTTATATATCCGACTCTGATATGGAAACTCTTCGCAATATGCAGCTGTCTCTCGTCCCCAAAATGGATATAGAAGTCGCAGGCAATCCGGATATAAAACCGGGAATGGTAATAGAGATTATCGTATACCGCTATGACCAGGAAAACCGCATTGATGAATCAATGCCCCGCAAGCTGATAGTAAAAAATGTTGCGCACTTTGAAGACCGCGTAGGCTACACAACACGAATGATATTAGGAGTGCCGAACAAATGAAGCGTAGAGCGCAAATTGTTGGAACTGTGCACCCGGCAGGGCTTATGCGTGCTCAGGTCCGTGTTTTACCAGACTGGAATGGCGTTCCTGATGACGATCTACCCTGGGCAGAATACCTGTTACCCATAGGTAACGCGTTTGTACCTACAGTAAAAGGCGACCTGGTATGGGTAGAGTTTCCTTATCTGGATGTTAATGGTCGAATTGATACCAGACGCCCAATGATAGTTGGCGCAGCTCAGGATGCGCCTGGAGGAGTACCAAACGTCGCGCCGGAGGCGTCAGGCAATGGTAGCGGCTGGACGCCACCAGAAGTAGACGGAGCGCCTCCCCGCCCGCAATTTTCGGCGACAAAAGATTTCGTGATTCACCGCAACAATGTGCTCGAAGTGCGAACGGCTGGCGGTGGATATGAAATAGCGAATACGGCAGCAGGCTCAAGGATTGGAATGAATGAATCAGGGCAGATATACATCATTGGTCCGGCTGATGTAGTAGTGAATGCGGGAGGGAGTGTTAACGTCAAATCAGCCGATAACATCAGCGTTAATGGCAAAAACATTACTGTGACAGCCGACGAAAATATTGATTTCAAGGCTGGAGGCACCTTCCAGGCCATCGCAAGCAACTTTGATTTCAAGAAGGGATAGAAAACACATCCAATTGTGTTAGATAATTGAATAGAATTTTCTAACACAATTGGTGAAACATGAGATCAGTCGCTTTCAAAAACATCTTCATCTATCGTCTTTCACGTGAAGTTAACTGGAGTGCCGCAGAAGTATCCGATGCTCTTAGCAAATTCGTGTTTACTCCTTGCGGTTCTCAGGACACAGCTAAAGTCGGTTGGACACCTGTTCTTGGTGACAACCTCACCCATGAATACCAGGGTTTTCTGCTAATACAGCATAAGCGAGAAGAAAAAATTCTCCCCTCGCAGGTGCTCAAGGAAGAGTTGCAGAAAAAAGTCCTGAAACTCGAAGAAGAGCAAGCCCGCAAGCTGAAGAAAACGGAAAGAGACAGTCTTAAAGATGAAGTCCTGCATTCACTTTTGCCTCGCGCGTTCACGAGAAAATCACTCGCCAAAATCCTGATCGACCGCAGCAACCATCTGGTATTCGTTGAGGCAAGCAGCGCCAAAAAGGCAGAGGACCAGCTGGCTTTATTGCGAAAGTCGCTCGGCAGCCTGCCTGTCATTCCATTCACACCACGCGAACCGCTGGAAATTACAATGACCGAGTGGTTTAAAAGCGGCTTCCCTGCCGGATTTACAGCAGGTGAAGACGCCACATTAAAGGGTCTGCTCGATAATGGTGGTGCCGTTCGCTGCAACAAAGTTGATCTACAGTCCGACGAGATTATGTCTCACATTGAGGCGGGGAAAGTAGCTACGACCGTTGCAATTAACTGGATGGACCGTGCGTCGTTCAGAGTCAACGATGATATGAGTATCAAAGCCCTGACATTCTGTGATGATCTCTATGACCAGAACGACGATATCGACCGGGAGGATGTAGCACAACGATTTGATGCTGATTTCGTGCTCTTTACGGGCGAATTATCTGCACTGTTTAACGCGCTGGTGGAGGCCATTGGCGGTGAAGCAGAACGATAATAACCGACAGCTTGTTGTGAGTCTTTGTGATTTTACGGGGGCAATGGTTGCCCCCTGGCTGGAATACGGTGTCGATGCCGCTATCGTCGATCCACAGCACTTATCGACCAGTGACGAGCGGATGCAATCAGGTGCCGTTCTGACGCGTATTAGTGCGATCATCGATAGCGATGAAGTATACGCTTTTCTCCGTAAGAATTTGCAGCGCATCGTGTTTCTGGCCGGGTTCCCACCGTGTACTGACCTGGCTGTTTCCGGCGCGCGCTGGTTTTCGGACAAGGCTAATAAAGATCCGGTTTTCCAGTTCAAAGCAATGCAGGTTGTCTGGCAGTGTTATGACATTGCAAAGATGATCGGTTGTCCGTACATGATTGAAAATCCGGTCAGCAAAATATCGACATTCTGGCGTAAGCCAGATCACATCTTTCACCCTTACTTCTTCACTGCATATTGTCAGGAAGATAACTACACAAAAAAAACATGCCTCTGGAGCGGCCAGGGCTTTGTCATGCCTGATGCCCTAATGGACGAATCATTAGGCAAGCCAGATAACAGAATCCATGCCGCGCCACCAGGGCCTGACAGGGCTAATTTTCGAAGTGCTACTCCACATGGATTCGCAAAGGCAGTTTTCGAAGCGAATAAGGGGGTGCTCTATGAGTAAATCTATAGCAAGCATAGCCATAGAAAAACAGGATACGATGGCTGAAATTAGCTATATGCGCACCATTCGGACTCCGGATGAATATGAGCGTCCGATATTCAAATGGGTAGGTGGTAAATTCTCAGAATTGCCTACAGTGCTTGAGCATCTACCACACGGTAAGCGGTTAATAGAACCATTCGTTGGTGGCGGTTCCGTATTTACGAATGCAGGATTTCGCCACAACCTGCTTAATGATATTAACGGTGACCTGATTAACTTCTATCAGACATTGCAGCGAGAAGGACATTCGCTCGTCACGCTGTCATATAGTTTTTTCAAAAATTACAACAACGCTGACGCTTACCTCGAAGTGCGTGAGGCATTTAACAGAGGAAAGTATGACCAACTACATCATGCTGCCGCATTTTTGTACCTTAATCGTCACTGTTTTAATGGCGTAACGCGGTACAACCAAAATGGCGAGTTCAACGTGGGGTATGGCAAATACAAAGCGCCCTACTTCCCACATGCAGAGATGAAGGCATTTTTGGCTGATGACGTACTCAAAAACACTTCCTTTGTATCAGGTGACTTTGCTGGTGTCATCGAGGCGGCTGGTGAAGACGATGTGATTTTTTGTGATCCGCCGTATGAGCCGCTGCCAGATACAGAGGGATTTACCAGCTATTCAGGAAATAGCTTCCTTTTCGATGAACAAAAACGGCTTGTATCACTGTTGGTGGCGGCCCACCAGCGCGGTGCAAAGATAGTAATAACAAACAGTGGCGCGCCAAAAATTCGCGAATTGTACGAAAGAAACGGTTTTAAGCTGTACCACATGCCAGCCAGACGGTCCGTGTCATGCAAAGCATCCACGCGAATAGTCGCTAACGATATCATTGCAACGCTCAAATAGAAAAAGCCCCGCCTGGGGCTTTTTGATGCCGATACAGTGTCAATTTGATATCAATATGGCTGTATATTAACACCATTATGGCACCACTTTGACACATTATTGCACTGGTACACGATAGACGCCAATAAGGCATCAAATCGGTATCATTTAGCATCCTCTGACTCAGCAAGCATGAGGATGGCATGTCGAATCAGGTTCAATTTGCTGCGGTTAAGCTTTTTGCTTAACGCATCGAGCACCCCGTACTCATATTCATTAAAGCTCACGCGTATGGATTTAAAGTCGCGCGGCGCATCTTTATCAAGCACCTTCCCCGTTGTAATTTCATCCGGGATTAAATCCGCTTTGCTGGCGAACTCTTCAATTCTTCGCTCAAGTTCCGGATCAGTAGCCTTAGGCGCTTTAGCTGGTTCTCGACGTTTAATCACTTAGCAACTCCTTAACTAACATCTGAATTTCACCTTTCGCCTTACCGTTATCCATCTCAACAACACCCTTTCCTTCAGCCATGCAGTCGCGGTAAACCTTGCGATCGCGAATAATGGTTTTCAGCAATTTCAGTTGCGGATATTCTGCCAGATACTCTTTGGCCTCATTTGCTTCATTCACAACCGGATTTGACGGGGCCATAGTTAAGACTGCGCACGCCTTAATATTGGGATTAGGCATCAGATCCAAAGCCTCTTCAAACACCTCAACAAAGTGTGCCAGCGTGTCCAAATCTGGCTGAGACGGCCTGAATGGAACCAATAGAATATCCGCCGCCGTTATACCTGTGCGCATCTCTTTACTATCACGACCTGCGGTATCAACAACCACGTATTCATATCGATTGTTAAGATCGAGCAGAGTTTCTCGAATATTTCCAAACTTCTGGACGCAATGAATAACTGGTGTCACTTCGGACGAATTACGGTCTGACGCCCATCGAGCTGCCGTTCCCTGCTTATCAGCATCAATCAAGACGACATCTTTGTTTTTTCGGGCCAGCTCGGCACAAATATTGACGCTGGTGGTTGACTTGCCACAGCCTCCCTTTTGACTTGCTACCAGGATAATCATGTCCATACCTCGGCTTTATTTTGGCTCTATTTTTACACTAAAACGGCACCACTTTTACACATCAACGGTACAGCAATAGCACCATTCTTAATGCCGGAAGTATAACATCAAATCCGATGGATACTGGTACACGTTTTGCGCCTGAATAGCACTAAATTAGCACCAAGTATGCACCAGTACATTAACGACGCCCATTTGGTGTCGCTTTGATGCCATTTTAACACCAAAAAGGAACAAAAAAGGCTGCAATTTGCAGCCTTAAAATAGAGTTTTGACCATCAATCAGGTAGAGAATCAGCAAGATTACGCGCCGACACGCTTTTGGCAACAACTTGCTCCTTCGCTGGCTCAATGGCGGCAGGGTGCTCCTCAACAGCAGCAGGTAATTCCAGGAAGGATGCCAGCATTTTTCGGATCTGCTCCGGGTTATTGTCTTCGGTCAGCAGGGAAGCCAGTAATCCAGGAAGCCTGCTATCGACTTCTCCCAGCGCAAGCCCTGCCAACAATGCAGTTCTTGCCATATCGCTATGTTTTTTTATCTTCTCGCTCGCCGCCTTTTCATTGGCATAAGCCCCTGGGCGAAGATAAATCATCACTTTCTTACGTTCCTGAGACATGGACATACCTCGTTAACCGATTGCTTTCAGGCCATGAACAAGAGCAAGTTGCGGGTCATCCGCCACGAAGAAACGGTCATCGCGAATATTAACTTGCTCGCGAATTGCATCAGCCACCAGCGGTGCGCCGCCACCGATCACCATGACATGCGTATATCCTTTAAAATCGCCAATCACATCAAGAACGCGGGTACGCAGACGGTCAATACTTGCAGCAATGGCCTTTTTCACATCACCAATAGCTGATGGGTCATTGATATTGTCGTTCAGATAATCTTCATCGTGGCGGTTAATAATGAGCTGATCGACATTGTAATTTGACGTTTCGGTATTGGCTCTGGCAAGTGCTTGCCTTACTTCCCTGGTAACCAGAGAGACGCCAAGATTCGAATCGCCAAAAACACGGGAAACTGCCGTCATTTGCCCGGCGACCATTGAAACATCAAGGGTAGTTCCACCCAAATCGACGATAAGAACAGAGTGGGCAGGGGTCAGATTGTCGCACAGGCCAATTCCTGCCGGAATAGACTCCGGGCGTACCGTAACTTTCTTAATCGTGAATACATTGCCTTTATTCAGCGTGACGGGGCGCATAAGGCTGGCTTTCTTGCGCTCGATGTTATCGAGATTGTATTGCGCGTCGTCGTCGTAAAACTCCGCCAGTGGCAGCGTAACCACAATTTCTACTTCCTGCGGCTCAATGCCACTTGTCAGCAGGGCGTGGTGAACAGCCAGGACGTTAAGCGGGCTGTATTGCCATTCCACGTTATTCGTCGGCAGAACATCTGGCGAGATCAAATCATACGAATACTTTTCGTCGTCAATGACATAGTTAAATGGCTTGCCAGCACCAAATGTTGCTGACCATCCGCGCTTAAAGCTGTTAGGGCTGATGTGCGTGCGAGTTTCCCCGTCGTGTTCCCACAGCATTTTGATATTTGTTGAACCATCGTCGATAAAAATGCGCATCTTCTTGCTCCACTTCTGAGACACATTTGAGAATCAAATCATGATTTTAAAAGAGGAGGCATCGAAAATCCACATAATTAGAGATAAATAAGAGTCATAATTGAGGTTGTTTTGAGAATATCTTTAATCGCCTGCCGGGCACTTGGATAGAAGTGAGAACAATTTGAGAACAATTTGAGAACAAAACGGGAATTGTAAATGTTCCGTGATTTCACTCTCTCTTTGAGTGACGAAATAACAAAGTGATGACAATAGGCGAATAACCAGGAGATGAAGAATGAGCGCAATAGCCACCAGCGACACACTTTGTTCCGGTCACGGAGGATTTCCGCCGCGACTGGTAGCTGAAACCGTTCCCTGGTTCACCGTCAACGGTAAGCCAGTTGTTGTGGATGGTGCCATGTTTCCCAGCCATACAGATGGCAACAGTGCACATCCCGGATCGGCTGTATCGACACGGGCATGGTATTCAATAGGTGGAAAGGGAGTAGTCTGCGTAGGCGATCCGCTTTCTTGTGGTTCTGTTATCGCTAACGGCGAGGATATTTTTCAGGTCGCATAATGCTTGATTCAATAGGTGAAGTTAAAGCCTTCCAAATTCTGTCTGGTGCTGGTGCCTCCACACCGGAATCAATAACCATAAGCCGGGCGGCTTCTTCAAAAGCCTCGTCACTCGCGAGCGCAATACAGGAAATGGTTCACCCTGATAAAACCTATCCTGATTCAGTGTCGGCCTGGACGACTCAATTGCTTGGATTTTCCGAACAGCTCAATGAGGCCAGCAAAGCGTCTTCATTACTGGCTGATTCTCTTTCCCCATACACCAAACCATCAGAGCTGTTACAGATGAAGATTGGCTGGGAATGCTACGCAAAAGGTAACGAGCTGACCCCCATACCTGCTTTCGCCCTTGTTGAGGGAATGGGGAATGTTTCCATTCCGCAATCTCTAACGGACGCATTGACGGCGCTAAAACTTGATGCTCTGAAAACCGCCATGAACGCCATTAACGCAAAAATTGAAGCTACCGGAAGTGCTGGTGGTGGTGAAAGCAATGGTGGACAGGGTGGTGCTGGGGGCGCTCAGGCTCCAGTCATTACTCAGGATGAAATTGATGCTTTACGGGCAGCAGTGACAGCCGCCGAAGTTTTACTCTCCGAAATTAACTCAGCAAGTGAGGATGTCGTAGCCCTTACAGGTCGCATTAAAACGTCAACCACTCAGGCAACCAAAGGTTTAGAGAACGCTGTCGCCATCACGTTAACTGGTTCTCTACTGGATGATGCAGTAATGAGTCCGGCAATCAGTTTAATCATGCCACAAGGCGTTATCGATGCGCTCCAAAAGAACACCAAAAAGGAACCATAGAAACACCACTTAGGCACACAAAGGGATGTAAATTGGTACATGTTTAACACCAAAAATGAACCTGGAGAGGATGGTTTTGAAAAAGATAATTTTGATTGTAATTGCGCTTTTAGCCATTTCTGGAATTTACCGAACAACGACGGCAGTTATCGAACACATCAGGTATGTCCGATCGCTTGAAGACTCAAAATCACAACTGGAAAGCACGAACAACACGCTTTCTACCGCATTACAGTTAAGTGAGAACGCTCGCTCAGCCATGCTGACCGAAAACGAAAGAATTAAAGCACTGGAAAAGGAGTACCAGCGCAAAACAGCAGAACTGAATGCCAACCTAATCAAACAACGAGAGGAAAGCCAGAATGAAATCACTCGCCTTGAAAATGCGTTACGCCGTGCTGGGATTAACGATGTGCGTGTGCCTGATGACGTTATCAGGATGCAGCGGGAACGGGCAAAAGCCATCAACCAGCGTGCCAGTGAAAATTACCGTAGAAGCCACCAGCAAGCCGCAGGCAAATCTGATTGATTACTCCCCTTGTTTAGTGCCAGAGGACACGCCAGTGCTGTTAAACAAGTATCCGACATACGCTGAACAGTTATTCAGCACGATCGACGAATGCAACCAACGAAACGCACTGAATAACCAAAGAAACAGGGAGATTTGGGAAGGGAAGGGGGATCAAGGCTCCTGAAGCCAGATGTCCTGGCTGTCAGCTTCTTCGAAACCGTGACAGACGTTAAAGTCACTCAAGCGATACTGACGCTGACGGCCTCTATTTCGCTCATGCCAATGCATATATCCACCAGCAAATGCCAGCGGACAATCACTATAGTCTATGTAACCAATACCATTCCCCAAACGTGCTTCGCGCGCACCGGCTTTCCAGGACAGTAGAAAAGAGTCACGATCCGCCAGCATAACAACAAAATCGTCCGGATCTCCGATACAGTGAAGAATACCTGCCTTACATAACTGCTTGAGCGCTTTGGACTGGCTCAGGATGTCTTCTCCGTAATACTGAAAACAATCATCAACAACAGCGGGATAGCCTGCCGGGGGATTCAGGCTGGTTGGTATAGCTGACGCGATCGCCAGCATTAAGCGATATTGTGTTTTTGATGGGTTAACGTGGCTCATTTTGTCCCTTGTTTACTCATTGTCGCCATGCGTTTTTTAACTCAGGAATATCTGCCATTTCAATTAACTTGCGAAGTCCAGCACTGACTTTCCCATTACCAACCATAGCAAGCCAATCTCTTACTGCTTTCGGCATGTAGAGCGTTGCTGTTACCGGCTCTTCAACCCTGGCAGGACATCCGCATACAGGCCATTTAATTGATTCCATAACTTCGGAGGCCGGGGTGAGGGCGGGGACATTGAGTATATCTCTACCAGAAAACTGGATAACGATCCGTTGAGCGAGCGAGAGTATCTCACTTTCGGCAAGAATTGATGCCAACTGCGCCTCAACAAGAAAGCGACTTGTTGTGTTCAGAGAGTGGCTCTTAGCGCCATTTTTATACGAAACAAAGATTCGATACGCCATAACTCTAATGATTTGTGTTAGAAAACTAAAATTAAATCACATAACAACATGCGTGTTAATAGATTTTATTTTACTAAACCTATTGACTAAATCACAAAGTAGGTATTGTTAGCCCGTCAAAAGAACCTTCACGCCGCGCCCGAATTTAGGGCTTAACCGTGAATAAAAACATTCAGCCAGCTCGTGATCGCGAGCGCGAGATTATGAATCGGGCGGCAAGCGTCATGGCTATGACCGTCGATCCGACCACCGATGCAGCAGGCAACATGATTGCTGACCAGGCAGTAATGATGGAAAACCTGGATAAAGCAATCCAGAAAGTGCCTATGTTTGAAGGCGTAAATCCAGAGGTCGCTCGTCAGATCACTGGTGGGTGGGCTATGTCTCTGCATGAGTATAAACGTCAACATGGTCATTACCCGGCAAGTGACATCCTGGCGAACGCACACATGGCTCTTGAACGCCTGATGACTGAATGTGCCAGTGATACCCATGAAGGCACGGGTAAGGCAATGTTTGAGTCTGTCGCGCAATCAATGCGTAGCTCTGACGGCGTAATGAAAGTTGCTCAATATGCTGCACTAATACTGCCTGCCTCTCTGGGCGCTGCTACCAGTGATGCCTGTACTTTTGTTCCTTGTGATCGTGACGAGTCAAATATTTATGAACTGGTCAACGTAGCAGGCACAAAATTCGGCACCTTCAAACAAGGTGACGAACTGAATATGCAGTCAGCTGGTGTTTATTCTCAAATGAAGCGCCTGTATACCCTTTCCACTAAAGGGGATGGCAGCACCAAAACCTTCCAGTTCGACATCCAAAATTTTGAGGGACAATCCTGCCCGCTTCGCGCTGGTTATAACAAACTGCTGATCAACCGCAAACCGTCCAAAGTTGACGACGGCGATGGCAACCTTTATTTCAATGCTAAAGACAGCAAAGGTAATGCTTTCTCAGCGACTGCCAAAGTTGCCTATGACACTGGTGTCATTGACATTACATTTACCCAGGCTCCGCCAGAAGGTACTGAAATTGCTGTTCAGGTCGAAATTAACATCGAGCGCAATCCAAGCCTGATTCCTGTGATCAACCAGGCTATGCGTAAGTACGAAGTTCGTCCGTCCCAGTACGTAATTGCTTCCGAACACACGGTAATGTCCGCATCCGATTTAAGCCGTGAGCACGGCCTTGAATTAGCGGCACTTCAGTTCTCCGCGATGCGTAACTGGATCTCCCATGAAACCGACATCATGCGTCTGCGCACCCTGGTATTCCATACCGTTTATGGTCGTGAATTTGATGTGGCTCTGCCGGAAGCTCAAAACTATGAGTCCTGGGTCGGCCTCCTGCGTCACGTAGTAAACGCTCTGTCTCAAGAAATGGCAAATCGTACCCTGACAACGGGTATTCGTGGCGGCTTTGCTGGTGGTGACGCCGCGAACTTCCTGCGCTCTCTGCCTCCACAGCACTTCCAGATCGCACCAGGTTACGTTCAGTCGCCGTATGTACAGTACATCGGCACCCTGTTTGGCACGATTCGTATTTACGAAGTGCCGCAACCTGTCTGTGAGCAATTCCAGGCACAGGGATATGACTTCGGGCTGGATGACATCTTCTTCTATGGGCGTGGCGAAGGCATCGGTAAAGCCGGTCTGATTGCTGGTGATGCAGTCCCAGCAATCCCTTACGTGCACGAAACCAATCCGTCTCTCGTTAACCGTACCACCCTCTGGGGCAGTGCCATCAACGAAGTACATCCTCGCAACGGTGAAAACTACTTCACCCGCCTGCGTCTGACTCGCGCCAAAGAAGGTGCTATCGACATGCTGACAGGCAAGGTTAACGAAAAAAAGTGATGGTGGCGAACGTGTCGGTATCACCAACGTCACTTGACGTAGATGAAGGTGAAACTATCGCCGCGAACACTTCAAAGGCACAGAAAAAAACAAAGCAGAAGTAAGGCAAAAACACGCCCCTGAATAAGGGGCGTTCAGGAGAAAAGAATGGCAAACATTCAAGTAACTATCACGCCATCTGACGCAACAGACAAATCTTTCACTGTTGAGTCAGATCACCCTGAAATTGTCCAGGTTGATGGCACTACATGTACCGCTCTTAAGGCCGGGCAGGCAGTGCTGACAATCAAAACAAATGACGGCAATAAAACAGCACAGTGCACAGTCACTGTTAGGGAGGCACCTAAAAGCGTAAGCGCCGTCAGTGTTGAACCAACTACGAAAGAAGTAACCGTAGGCGACAACTTCACGGTAAGCGAATCCTGATCAGAGGCTGCCCATTAACCGTGGGTAGCCTTGCCTCGTTCTCTCGCTTTAGAGGATAAGAACCAGCATGAATAAGATTAGTTTTTCGGTAGGGCAGGCAGCTGGCGTTGCTGTAATGTCAGTAAATGCTGACGCTACCCTCACCAATACCAGCGGTGGCGCATCCGTCTTTGCTGGGCTTGTAATATCGCGTCGTGGCGCACCGGGTAAGGTACTGAAAGTTGACGATACGACTTATCAAAGCGTATTAGGTTCACCGATTCACCCTCGCCAGGGTGCGGCATTTGAACCATATCGCCACGTGGAGCGTGCAGTAAAAGGCGGCTCTGGATATGTCGTTCGAGTTTGCGCTAAAGACATGAAGGTGCCGGGTATTTCTGTTTCCGTTGTGGGCAAAGCAAAAGCGGCAAAGGCGAGCAAAGAACTTTCCGTTGAACCTACTGAAACCACAGTAAATCCAGGTGACACATTAAGCGTTGGTGTTGCTTCAACTGCAACGACTCAATCAGTGTCCTTCACACCCAAAGAGACGCCCAGGATTAAAGGTGAAGAGAAGGCATTATTCTTCATCAAAGATGGTGATGCATCTCAAAATCGCACGTTATCACTAACTCGCGATGATGAAGAAAGCGAACTCTTTACGCTGACGCTGAAAGAAAAACAAACCGATGGGTCCATTGAGGTGCTGGAAAGCCACCAGGTGTCTTTCAATCCAGAAGGCACTAACGACATGGGCCAACCAGCATGGATTCCGACACTGCTTGAAAGCCAGTCCACTCGCATTGGTGCCGTACTGGCAGATAATGCAGAAGCATCCGCTGCTCAACTCATTTTTGAGGATGTAGCTTTTGAAGGTGGTACTGATGGAGATCTGTCCGAAATTGACACTGAAGACTATCTGGAAGCATTAAAGGTTCTCGAAGCTTCAGAGGTTAATTACACCGCATTGCTGTCACTGGGTTGTTATGACGCATCCGCCTTAGCCGCAATCAAAAAGCTGGCTGAAGATGTTCGCGTAGACATGTTCTATGACCTGAAGGGCAACCAGACACCTGAAAACGCTATTTCAGAAGCGAAAAGCCATAGTTTTGGCGGCTCACATCAACCAAGCCGTTACTACTTCCCGCTCTCCTGCCGAGATACTTTCACTGGAATGAATGTCGTCTATGGCATTAGCTGCGACGCATTCGTAGCGAAAGCAAAAGGAGTGGCGCTGGTACCGGATGTTGGTGGTTGGCATTACGCACCTGCAGGTATATCACGCGCGATTATTGATCGACAGAACATTGCCCGAATTCCAAATATCGGTGCAGTTGATCGTGAAGCGTTCGTTCTTGCGCGCATTAATCCAGTTTCAGTTGCTGCTGACGGGTCCGTTTACATTGACGACTCTTTAACAACTTACAGCAAAAACAACTATCTGCGATTCCAGCATGTGTCTTCCTTGATGAACGCCATCGCCAGAGATTTCTATGAAGTAGCTCAGGCGATTAAGCACGAACCGGATGGCATTACCAAAGAAACGCTAATGAAAGCAATGACTGAATTGCTTGACCGTTACGTTGCAGCCGGTGCGCTGGTTACTCCACGTGACAAGTCCCAGGGCGAAGATCCATATGTTGTTCAGGTTGTCCAAAAGGACATCGATCTGTGGGAAGTGTCCTGGTCTGTTTGTCCGACCGGTACAGCTCGCCGAATCGTCGGTAAGCCAATTCTGATGCGCTGATTTATAACCCCCCGCTAAATGATGCGGGGGAGAGAGGTTTGAATATGAAAAATTATACTGCTGATCCTTTTATGCGTGCGATTTTCGGTTCTGGCTGCTTTGAAAGCGGTGATAAATCCACGCAGGACAATAATGATAACGCCATGCTGGAAAGCGCAGGACAGAAAGGAAAGGACACTCAACCAAAGCCCAAAGGCGACATTGAAACCGCGATGATGGAAGCGGTTGAATCCCGTGCACAAGGTGATATGCGCAGCCTGGCAGCTTCCATGCTTGCTGGTTGGGTTGAAGATGGTGATCCGGAGGCTGACTCATTTGATGCATTAGCAATCACTATGGCTGGCCTGGCTGATATCGATGAAGACACCGATTTCACCGATGAGCAAATCGATGCTTATAACGATGCTCTCGCAGCTCTTGCTGATGCAGCTGTTGCGCTTGGCGCTGATCAGGACGATGTAACCGAAATGATCGACGATGAAGATGACTCAGCTGCCGAACGTGTTTATGACGCTCTTTCCGAAAGCGACACCGACATGATGGAAACAGCTATTGCCATTTACACCGTTGCTGGTGGTGATAGCGCAATGCTGGAAGCGGTACGTAAAAAAGTGGTTCGTGATGGCAAGGTTACCATCATCCGTAAACGCCCGCGTCCTCGCCGCATGACGTCATTGCAAAAACAGGCGCTGAAAAAAGCACGCCGCAAAGCACATACATCCGTAGCGAATATCAACCGCAAAAAATCAATGCGCATTCGCAAAAAACGCGGTTTGTAAGTGACATAGGCCGCCTGCAAAGGTGGCCTCTACCTGGGAGAAATAGCGTTTGATTTGCGGCGCGATAATGCCTGACGGAATAAGTCCGTTAATGAAGGTTTATATCCTCTCTTCAGAGGATATGGTCGTCGGTTATATCGGTGAAGGATCTACCGCAGAACTGTCATCAATGTGGCAATCACCATTTGAAAACCAGTCAGTAGGAGGTTTGCTTGGCGGTATTAGCGCTGCGGCTGGCTCTCTTGCAGATACGCTTCAGACCGCAACCGGCGTAACAACAAAAACCCTCTTCAACTCAATGCTTGTTTGGGAAGGTCAGCAACCGCCTGAATTTAATCTGATAATTGATTTCATGGCGACAACGAACGCGCAACTTGAAGTGAACGCAGCCATTACAGCATTGCTGAAGATGGAATCGCCGGAACTGAACAATGTAGCGCCATTCGGTCGTCGCCCGGAGACAGTAACGTTAAACATAGGTAGGAACATAGCCCTTACCGACGTTGTTATCAAAAGCGTGAGTTACCAACTGGACGCCCCGCGCACACCGGAAGGCTATTTCACTCATAACACGGTAACCCTGCAATGCAGCGGTAACACATCGATCAACCGTAGCAATATCTCATCTGTTTTTGTGTAGGAGTATTTATGTCCGGTTTTGCAAATACAAAAGCCGATATGGCCTTTCTAAAATCCCGGTTTAATAAAAACCTGGCTGCAGGCGAAAAACTTATTGGTTCTGAATATTGGATGACCATTAAGGGTTACGAACATCTGTCTGTACTAGTTCGTACAGCTCAGTTACCAGAAATGACACGTGAAGATGTGGAGGATTACGCCCCCGGTGGCATGAAATTCAACCAGCACGGACCATTACGCAACTCTGGTGAATTTCAGGTCACATGCGCGGAAACTATCGAAGGCGCAGTTCTCGCCGCTGTAAAACAGATGGTATACGGAAAAGAATATCTGGAAATTACCTTACAGGCGGCGGCTGAATCGAATAGCGGTAACCATAAAGGTCTGATCCGCACATATTCTCATTGCAAAGTGTATTCCGACGCCGTGGACTTCTCATCCGAAGACGTAACGGCGGTCGTTAAACCTTCCCTGCGCATTGTTTACAACTGGGCGGAATAATCCCTATCCCGCCCTTGTGGCGGGAACATCCTTGTTATTGAGTTGTAGGCAACAATGACACCAATTGAATTATTAGAAAGCGTTAAAGAGCGATTTAATCCGCTGCTTGTGCGTGAAGAAGAAACGTTGAAAGCATTCCTGATCAAAGCTCTGACCACGTATCAGGACAGGGCAGGGGTAGTGAAAACGTTAAAACTTGAAAAAGCTGGTGGTACTGCAATCCCGTTGCCAGAAGATTATCTCTCTCTGGTTCATGTTACCGACAACAACGGCTTGTTGGTCTATTCGGATGAATTATCCGGATTTATTGAATTAGAGCTAACAGGTTCAGAACGCTGGCCTTTTCGAATGCTGTATCTGGTTAATCTACGCGACAGAGAGCTGGATGAATGGCAAGTGCCTCCTGCAATCATTGGAATGCTGGAGGAATATCTGGAGGCGCTTATCAATGTAAGAAATGTCGCCCGGCAGCGTAGAGCGTCCATCGACGGGAAATTTGACTACTCCGATCTGCCCGATGAAGCCACGCTATATGCCCGCGTGCAGGAGATTGAGGAAAAAATGTCCTCAAACCGGGCCATTATTCCGGGGGCTACCATTTTTTAACGCTGGAGGCGCAGAGTGAGTATTTTCAGCAGCGTTGGTAGAACGTTGACCACCGCATTGTCATTTAACACGAAATCATTCACCAGCAACCTCATTAGCGACATTCTTGATAAAGCCATATCAGGCGGCGGGGTAAGCGGGAATTACAGTAGCGATATTGCCTACGGGAAAAATATTGTTGCTGCCGCTATGCGTATCCGTTACGCCCAGGGGTGGCAGTGGACCGTTGAAGTGGATGGCCTGAACGGCTTCGATATGTTCGTGAAGGATATCACCTACAGCAGTGGAAACATTGAGACAGAAAGCAAGGTGATCGGCAGCGTAGAATTCAGCAAGCCAACCTATGTTAGCGCCGGACCGGTCACTATGACCGTGAGGGATACCGAAGATGGCAAGATCATGGACTGGTTCAAAGAGCGTCGTTCTCGTGTAACAAATCCTGATGGAACAATAAACCTTCCTCCTGAATATCTGATGAAAATCCGTGTCTACCGGGTGACTCAGGACGGCGGAAAAGAACTGGAAGAAGAAATGCGCGTATTTCCTACGCAACTTGGGGAAATCACACGCTCACGTGATCAGGTGTCAGAGTTCTTGTCATACCCAATCACTTTCCAGAAATACACATCCGCAGGCTCAGGTGTTTCTGCTTTGGTCAACGGTGCCGCTGGCATGGCTACAAGTGCGTTAAAGGGGGCTGTGAGTGGAGTGATCAAATTCTGAATAGCTTTAATTATGTGTGCTGGAGGGTTGCTCATTTCCCGTCAGCACCCACGCCCTCAACGATAGCGGGTAGGGAAGGTAGCGCAATTTTGAGGGCATTTTTTACATCATCAATTCATCTGTAATGAAGGCATTCTTTACACATTTCAATAATATCAATCAGTTAACACAGTGAATGATAATAAAAAAGCGCAATAAGAATGCACGATACGCACGATATTGGTTGAGGGCGATTTTTACATAGTCCTTACATATCAATACGTTATATAAAAACACAACTTGCTAATAACAAGATACATGCAATTAAGATGTAAAAATTGCCCTCAATTGCCGATCGTTAAGGGCAAATTCTACACCTTGAGAGGGGTGTAAAAATTGCCCTTAAGACTGCTGATAGGTAAATTTTATCCTGGTAACTTTGCCGCCTTCCGTCACCTCTGAGAAGACTATTTTCATTTTTGTATTTTTTTCAATCTCTGCTACAGCCTTCGTTAAAAAACTTCTCTTAAATTCGGCATACCGCTGATAGCTTTTTGGTAACCCATAACGCTCCCGCATCCATTCGACGCCAAGTATGGCAAAGCCGCTTCCATCATCCTTCCTGTACTGGCATAAGGACTCATAAAGCCGCATAGAATAAGGATTTGTAAGGCGAGATACTTCGGTAAAATTCAGCCTTGTGAATCTCTTATCAAGCAGAGTAAAAAACGGCATGAGATATGGATTAAGATGAATAATGTAAGTCCCGCGCCGTGGTGAATAGGCATCCTTAATCATCCAGGGATAAGACTCATAACTGTCTTCTGATTCGGTCGATTCATCAGGGTTATATATCGTAACTTTCTTCTCGCTAAGCCCTGAAATGGCCTTACGAATATCCTTGCTGGCTTCAGCAGAGGGCAAATTATACATCTCTGCATATTCGTTGACCGTCAACTCACAGGCACCTGAACCAAGAACGCCATCCTTAGAAGCATAGCGAAGTCTTCCCACCACAATAAACAACAGTCGCTTTTGGTCGCGAGTCAGGTGATAAGCAGCCTCCGTGATCTCATTGGCTTGTGCCAAACTACGACTAATAGGTGTCGCTGACTCAATCAGGCTGACGGCTTTTGCTGTTAATTCCGCTCTGTTCATAACCCTGTGTGATCCTTCAAATGGTGAGGGCAATTTTTACATCACTTTGAGGGCAATTACTACACCTTTTGAGGGCAAATCTTACACCTTTTGAGGGCAAATCTTACACCGATCGTATTTAATTGAGGGCAAATCTTACACCAGCCTCCTCTACAGCCCGCGCCACTACTGGCTCCAGCGACGCCTAAAAAGGATCTAAAAAGGATTAAAAATGGAAAAAGGTTTATAAAAATACTCTGTGGATATGTGAGTAGCGTCACTTAAGGTGTAAAAATCACCCTCAATAATCGCTTCTCGACCGGCAAAGATCTTCATTCAGTCCCCATCGCAAATCACACACTCCCTATCCTCTGGAAAATGAACAGATACCTGCTTTTCGGAGGAATAATTGAACATTCCAAAATTCCCATTGCCTTCCCGTCCTGAGACAGAAATTCAGTTCCACGCCCCTACCGTGAAGGATGCGCTGAAATATTCTGACCTGAACCCGGCAGAAGATGAGGCTACTACTACAGAGTACCTTAACTCTATGCAGGATGGTGAAATTAACGACAGTGCTAACTGGACAGTTCAGGATCGCAGAACTGCTCTTTGGTGGATATTTGTTAATTCGCGCCCCGATGCAGTAATGACCTACTCCTATGAGTGCAGTCACTGCGGTAATACGCATCATGCAGATATTAACCTGAGCGACCTGGCCCAAACAGTAGAAATACTCACTGTACCTCCTTACGTGAAAACCAACGTACCAGTAAATGGAGTACCAACTGACTGGATACTTAAACCATTAACCGGGAAAGGCGCGGAACTCCTTGAACGAATGCGAGCGTCACTTACTGATATGAAAAGCCCCGAATACAGTGCTGGCGTGGCACGGATGCGAATTGCTGAACTCGCTTTATGCACGGCGCTTGAAGACGATCCGGAGGACTTCACGCAGGCCGCTAACCGACGCTTTGACATCATTGAAAGCATGGCGCTTGAAACCGAATTTACTCCGCTTGTGGCTCGCATACAGCTTATGCAAAAAGACCTACGCCACGGCCTGAAAATGTCTATTGAGAGAGGCACAAGCCGACTGATCCTGCCTCCGCAACATTGCAAAAACGCTAAGGAGGGTGCAGATGTGACAACCACACTGTACGTCCCCTTTCTCAATAGAGAGTTTATCCCATCAATTAGATCTGAATGGATGGCTAACCATTATTAACAACCTGACTCTATATGGATATCAGCCCGTTAGCGACGTTGAACAATTACCGCAATGGCGAGCACTCCATATGTCAAAAGCCCTGGAAGAAAAATACAAAGCTCAAGCCGGGAAACGTTGATCGCGCTGGCAAAAGAGAGGTTATTTTGAAAGAGAATAAAGACCGTATCGCAATAATTGACGCTATACAGGGGGCGAGCACAAACGAACTTAAAGCTCTTGCTGAGGTAAAAGACGCCATTCTTTCTGGGGCAAGCACCATAACGCAACAGGACGAAAGGCAAGGCAGAGTTAGCAACAGACTATCACGCAGGCGTAAAGACTACGAGCAAAGTACATCTGATAGCGTTAGAGATGTCAAAACTAACCCATATAAAAAACGTCTCCCTGCTAAAAAGGAAAGGGCACCGATAAACCAAACCGTGGACCGCTCTATCGTTGCAACGAACACACAAGAAAGTGTTCGCTCCGTGCAATCACGTCAGACCATCCGAAAATCGGACGGTTTTATACCGGTAGCTGCTAATTCAGCCCCTCTTGAACCACAATCCCCCCAAAGTCTAAAAGGCCCGCTGCGGGATAGTAATGGACGTTTTGTATCCCAAAAAAGCAATGAGGATGTAGCCAGAAAAAAAGAATTGCAGAACGCACGTAAAGCCGACGCAAAATTACACGCTGGCTTTCTCAGAAAGCTAGGTTCCATTATGGGGGTAGATGGCAATCAGTCTTCCAGTGAAGAGTCTTTAACAAATGCAGCTGGTGTCGGTGCTGGTGGGCCGTTATGGATGGCGGCTCGTGGCATGTACGACATAACTAAAGAGATCACAGGTAAAGCAGAATCTCTTAAAGAATTGGTAGAAAAGGGGAAAAAAGAAACATCAGCCTCGAAAGCGATATCACCAGTAATTACTTATCCGGCGGCGGTGAATTCTCAAAAAGCAACATCTGCAAAAGCATTCAATAACGCTGTTGAGACAAAATCCGCACAAGCAGTAGAAGAGCAAACCAAAATCCTTCAGACCAATGACAACAAAATAATTGATGGTCTGGAAAATGTTTCTGACGAGATAGTTAAGCTTCGGAAATCAGTGTCTTCTGGAAATAAGTTCGGCTTAAGTGATCTCTGGAAAAATCGAGCAAGCAGAAGAAATAAAATCAATATTGGTGATCAGACGGGAAAAAATAAACGGAACAAATCGAAAAGGAAAGGCCGCAATCTTGGGAAAAAAGCACTCTCCGCTGGCGAAAAAGTTGCTGCCGGTAGCGCTGCGGCTGGCACTGGTGTCGGAGCAGCAAAAGTAGTTAAAAATAAGATCAGCAAACCCAAAGATGTAAGCACTATCAGCGATACATCAAAGGGGATTGCAAAGGAAACAAAAAATACTGCTAAGGCCGTGAAGTCAGCTGGTGTTGTGGCTGAAGATGCCACCATTAAAACCGGCGAAGTCATTGCAAAGAAAAAAACTGAATCTGTAGCCCTCAAAAGTGCAGCAAAAATAGGTGTTAAATCAGCAGCATCCACAGCGGCAAGAGCGGTCCCTATCATCGGTTCGCTGGCAATGGCTGGATATGACGCCATAGATGGTTACACAGATACAGAGGCGCAAAAGGCAGCTTTTGGCTTAAGTGATGATGATGCTGTGTCCAGACAGCAAAAATCGGCTTACGCAACAGCTAATGTGCTTGATATGGGCGGCTTAGTTTCTGGCGCAACCAACCTGATAGGTAAAGGGATTTCTGCGTTAGGCTTTGAGGGGGCTGGTGAAAAACTTCAGAATTTTGATACTGGAGATATTGCTCGTGGCATAAATAGTTCTATAGACACGACAAAAAACGTATTCAGCAGCCTAAAAGAATCGTTCTCATCAAGCAGCGAAGGCACTGCGCAGGTTAAGAAAGCCGTTGAAGATGGCACCAAGCAAACGGTAGCCGCAATTAATGATCTGGCCCGACAGCTACAGGGCGGGCGCAGTGGTGAGGATGGCGTGGGTGAACACGGCTACAAATCGCCAGACGAATTTAAAGCGCCTGAAAAAAATACAATAACGGCTGATCTGAATATAGGCGGAAGCAACGCCAAGAACAGGAATTACCGGAATAACAACCTGGGGAACCTGGTTTTTGCAAATCAGGAGGGGGCGGTACTGGAAGCGCCGAACGCGAAAGGCGAACAGCGTTTTGCGCGGTTTAATACGCCCGAAGAAGGGATTCGGGCATTGGCAAACCAGGTATCGAGTTATTACAACGGTACAAGTGCTGCCGCCGGGTATCAGAAGCTGCAAACAGTATCCAGCATCATTTCAAAATGGGCACCGCCAAATGAGAACAATACTAACCAATATATTGATAACGTCAGTAAATATCTTGGTGTATCGCCTAATGAAAAAATAGATGTCAGCAACCCGGAGGTTATGACGCAATTAGTTCGTGCTATTGCGACGAAAGAAGGCGGAAACCCTGCGGTTAATAATGAGTTTATTAAGAATGCTCTTGGGGCGTTCAATGCAAATACCGGTCGTTGGGAGGGGCGCTTCTCCGATGAAACATTGGCGCGGCTTAATAAAATTCAGAAAGAGAATGGCGGTCAGCTAATTGCTCGTGATTCGCAATATAGCGTTGGTCGCAAGGTGAGATATGCTGATGGTACATCTCCGGCACAACCTGTATTGAATGCAGTCCCAACAGCAACACCTAAGCCAATTGAGGTTGCACAACATGCCCAGGCAGCCAAAAAGCCACAAAAAACAGGTAACCGACCACAACCGATTATTCCAGAGAACGCTGATGTTAATACTGGCTCGCCATCGAGTTTGCTTGAGCGGTTAATCGCCATAAATGAAAGCGGTATCAGTGGAGTAAGTGATTTATTTGGCGGCGCGGCTACCAGTCTTGCTGGAACAAGTCTGGACTTGGTGAAGGATTTTGCGTCGGCTACTTCATTTGGTTCTATATCTTCGCTTTCAGAAAAGGCGAAGGGAATGGATCAGGCTCTGACTGAAAAAATATCCGGCTTAACCGGAAAATCTTTTGGATTCAAAAAAGCACCACAGGTAGCTGATATCAGGGAGGCTATACAAAAAAGGCCGACACCTGAACGCGATATGTCTTCGGTCGATCTTCTCTCTGACGCTGCACAGCCAACAGAGAATAAAAAAACACCTGTAAACTCAAAAGGGATTCCGGTCTATGACAATGGCAATAAGGTAATAGACGGCGAAGATAAGGGATTTCTTGGTTCTTTGTTTGATTCGTCATTAACAGGCATAAAGCGCATTGGTTCGGCTGTATTACCTGCAATTGGTGATAACGTTTCACAGCTTGTTGGTGGCATCGATGGCACTGGCATATTAAATGATTTTGTCTATCAGGCTACAGGGCAGAATTCAACAATCGCCAGGGCGATTAGCCCACTTACAAAAAGTGCTGGTGGTTGGCTAAATAATGGCATTCAACAAACTGCCGATAGCATCAAAGGAATATCAACTGAGGCAAATAACGCCATATTTGGCACTGCGTCAGCCGTGCAGGAACCTTTTCTTGCTATGCCGCCACAGCTTCCCACTGTAACCGATCTTGCTCGAAGCGGAATAAGACAACCATTAACTACTGACACTGCAAATAACGATCCTGCTATGTTGAAGGCGCTGGATAACGTCTGTTCCATCCTGAAAGACCTTCTGAATGTGAACAAAAATAATACAAAAGGCGATCCAGATAAGGTTGTCAAAACATCGCAGCCGCAGCCGCGACCACGTGCGAGCACAACTATTAATGACCCGTCGCTGGATGCTCTGCTGGAGGATTAATGCTGATGCTTTACGAAATAGACGCAAGACTTCAAACGAACGAAAGCGGTGTCATTATTGCAGAGGGAAATACAGCAGCCTGGATGGCTCGCCTTGACGAGTGGCTACGAACCCCGGAAGGAAGCGTTTATGGGTTACCGTCCTGGGGAAATCCAATGGAAGAATTTAAGCATGAACCATTCGGCTCTGAAACTTCGCACATAGTCGAAGTGGCTATTGAAGGGAGAATGATGACAAAACTACGACAAGATCTACCTGGTTTAGATGTGCAGGGGATTCGCTGTACATCCATTTCTGAAGATTCTTTATTAATTAGTTTTTATGCGAAAGGTGGAAGCATGGATATTGTTATGCAGAAATCAAGCGGGGTGGGCGCGTGACCATTACAGAATTACTGGACAAATTTAACGCCAAGCTAAATGAAAATACATGGTGGTCACGATTTGTAAACAGTCAGTTTGTGCAGATGCACGCTGTGTTCGGAGCACAGCTTATTTATATTGCTCGTACATTTGCAAGTCGTGGTCTTACTGAGGGGCTTATTTCAACAGCTACGCGCCGGTCAAGTATTTTGGCGGTTGCTGAAGACCGTAGCTACGTAGGACGATTTGTTAGTGCTTCATACGGAACAACGTCGATAACCAATAAAACTGATCGGGATATTACGTTACCAGCCGGGGCAGAATTGCTTGCTAGCGACCAAACTCCTTTAGCAATTATTAACAGTGTGGTTGTTCCTGCTGGAAAAACTGTTTCTGGTGTAGAAGTCAAACAGCACGAAGCCGTAAGCGTTACATTTGATATTGAAAAGGAAACGCTATTCCTGACGTTGTTGCTTTCCAGAGAATTAACAAAAGAAGTCTCTAGCCTTGATGTTTATGTTATTACAAATGGTGTAGAAGAAAAATGGATCTACAACCCATTATTTCGAATGTCCAGAGACAAAAGTAAGCACTATTCATTGGCATATAAGCCAACGGAACAACTTGGCGTTAAATTTGGTGACGGATCTATGGGTATGATGCCGCCAGCAGGTTGTCAGGTTAGAATTGATGTTATGGCTAGCCTTGGCGACTATACTTTGGCTGAAGGACAAAAGTTAGAACCAGCTGGAAATATTGCCCAATACATAGAGTCTTTGGAGTTTAAAACCGATTCGATCATTACTGGCGGCGGTGGCATGGAAACCACAGAAGAAACCCGAAATCGCGCACAGTATTATGTTGCATATGATGAACAAGTCGTATGGGGCGGTGATTACCGTCAATTCATCCAGAACGTGGTACACGGTACGTCATGGCTGAACGTGTGGGGTGAAGCGTTACAAGAAAAAATAACAGGATTTGATGTGCGTAACATCAATAAGATTTTCTTTTGTGGACATAAGCCGGGCGTAAGCCAGGAGCAACTTAAGTCAGAAATACTTAAAGCCCTGGAGAATGTTCCAAATGAACTGAACAAGCGGTTCGAGTATGTAGATACAAATGAACAGCCTTTTACGATAAATTTTACTGGCATTGCACGTAAAAGTGTTCTGATAGACGATGCTAAAAATGCCATTAAAGCCGCGTTGGAAGATAATTTTGGGCGTGATTCGTCCTCGTTCAGTTTATTGCTACAGAGTGATGATGATTCCCAGCAATGCTATGCGCAGGTAAAAGTCAAAGATATTTGGCGAGTAATAGAGTCTCTGGATATGTTTCTGTCTTACGACATAACAATACAAAATATGAAAGATGCTGTTTACTTTAATGACTTCATTTATCTTGACGTGAAATCTTCAACGTTCAGCATTTCTTACCCGTAATGAGGTTGGCATGAAAGATAATTGGCTTAAGGAACGATTAACTAAAGTAAAACAGGATTCACATCTCTGGAGTGCCTTTATCGACGCTTTACAGGATGTCTGGAATGAGGCAGTAGAACCAATATTAACAAGAATAAGTAACAGAAAATCCTTCTTCACTATGGACAGTGAGGATATGGATGCCCGCATTGCTGAATACGGGCGTTTTTTCGTTATCACTGAAAAAGATAAGGCCCGCAGGCCAATGCTGCTGGCGCAACGTTTAGATGAAGTGCACTTTAAAGGCACTATCTTGCCTATTGAGCAGACATTCTGGCGTGAATTCGGTTGTATTCCTGTTAGTTGGGAACCGCTGTATGCACCTGTAAATATAGAAAAACACCCCTATGGTTCATATTTTGCGACCGAAATAGAAATACCTACGGCACAGGCTCAATTCGGTGAGTTCTTCCTGACATCAAGGGGGCTGGTCGTTGTTGATCAGAACAAGCTATATCGCTCATATGGAGAGCAGGATAAAGAAGCCGCTGTGCAGAAATTGTTATCTGACTTCGAAACAGTAATAGCCCCTTTGTTGCCATTGCATATTGTTTTTGATGGCGTCTCGTTTCGGCTTAGTGCTGTATTCCCTGAAGTGGCTGAAATACTAAATTGCTTGTCTACGGATGTTTCGGTAATTGAAGGTGTTTATGTTACTGAGAGTATGGCTGATATGCTATCCCGTAATGATACCTCCTGCCAGGTAGACAATATTTCTCTTAACGCCATACCGAACAGAACGGCAGAAAAGCAATTACATCTTGATGTAACCCCACTCGATGCGTGGCCTTTGGATTATCACCTTCAACCTGTTTAATAATTCTTCCCCCGCATTTGGGGGAAGAACAACGGAAATCACAAACTGAGCATACTTTCCTTTGGTTCATTGCTTATGAAGGGGCTATGTTCGTATGGCTGAAAATTTAAAGGCAAGAGATGGTAACCGCCTGTATAAGGCGCAATTGCTTTCCTACTATTATTCACGCCGCGCTGAGTCGGCGATCGGCAAAGGTGCGCGTTTTGTTATCTCTAAGGCGTATTGGTGCAAATCTGGTTTGGTAACTGCTAATGGTGCAGGAGGCTGGAATATAGCGGACATTCCACTCGATTTTAAATTGAGTAACGCTCAACAGTTTGCTGCGTCCGATCTGATATTGTCCAGTGTGGATGGGATTATCACTATCAACGCAGCCTTCCCTCAAGAAAGAATGCCGGATAACACGCCTTACGACTTTAACACGCTTGTGCTTGTTGATGCTGAGGAACAGGCTTTTGGTGTGCTTTGCACCCAGCAAGATACCCTCTATAAAGGTAAACGTTACAGTATTCTCATGACAATCGAGCAAGTTGAGGGTTGATTATGGGTGCTGATAAAACGAACAACATAATGACACTATCCTCTGGTGTCTCACAGCCGTTGCTTGCTGATGTTCAATATTTCGAACTCTATAGTAGTTCGGCTCTTAACAGAAAACTTAAAAATATTGTTTTGCCGGGCTTTTACTGTGGATTTGAACCAGTTCCCGGCACAGGGTTGAGCGTCCGTATAACTTCTGAAAACTCAGAAGGTAAAGGGGCTGCTTCAGTAGATGTAAATAATGTTCAGATATCCGTTCAGCAAATAGAAGATGTGACTGTCTCGGTAAAGGCTGGGGCTACCAACATTATTGTGCTGGAAGCCAATTTTGAACATGGTGTAAAAACGACACAGGTAGAGAGCGCATCTTCTGTCAGTGCTGCAAGAATTTACGCGCGTACGGACAATACTATTGGGCAGAATCAAATTGAATTATGTCGAGTTATCGTGCCTAACGGCGCAACGGCTGTGACGAAAGAAATGATTGTGCTTAAATACCGGGTTAACCGTGCTGTTGGTGTCGAATTCTCTAATGAAATAAGCAGTACAGAAGAAAGAAAAGCGGCTACACCTCTGGCTGTCAAAACTCTCCATGATTTGGTTGATACAAAAGCTCCGCTCGATAGTCCACATCTGTCAGGTACGCCGACTTCGCCGACACCTGAACCCGGTACAAACAACACACAGATCGCAAATGCGGCCTTTGTTAAGGCAGCTATAACGGCACTTATCAACGGCGCACCTGGCACACTGGATACGCTGAAAGAAATAGCGGCTGCGATCAATAACGACCCGAATTTCAGCACAACTATCAACAATTCCCTGGCTCTCAAAGCGCCTTTGGCAAGCCCGGCGTTCACAGGTACGCCGACAGCACCTACGGCCTCACAAGGCACAAATAGCACGCAGATTGCAAATACAGCCTTTGTTAAGGCAGCTATAACGGCACTTATCAACGGCGCACCTGGCACACTGGATACGCTGAAAGAAATAGCGGCTGCGATCAATAACGACCCGAATTTCAGCACAACTATCAACAATGTCCTAGCTCTCAAAGCGCCTTTGGCAAGTCCTGCATTAACGGGAATACCTACTGCGCCTACCGCTGCACAGGGTACGAATAACACGCAGATTGCTACGACCGCTTATGTAAGAGCTGCCATATCCGCATTGGTTGGTTCATCACCAGAAGCTCTTGATACCCTGAATGAGCTTGCAGCAGCACTGGGCAATGACCCGAACTTTGCGACAACAATGACAAATGCGCTGGCAGGGAAACAGCCACTTGATGCAACTTTAACCGCGCTTGCTGGTCTTGCGACAGGCGCAAATAAATTGCCGTACTTTACCGGTACAGACACTGTTTCTCAGACTGACTTAACGTCAGTCGGTCGCGATATTCTGGCCAAAACAAGCGTTCTTGCTGTTATCCAATACCTTGGTTTAAGAGAACTCGGTACCAGCGGTGAAAAGATCCCCCTGTTGAGTAC